>Ga0209211_10001063_pt1 | contig 54101 bp, 58 predicted proteins | sample RifGroA2_FD_183992 | JGI IMG/M metagenome (GOLD analysis project Ga0209211, IMG submission 183992) | Groundwater microbial communities from Rifle, Colorado, USA - Groundwater A2 (SPAdes) (version 2) | ecosystem: Environmental > Aquatic > Deep subsurface > Groundwater | place: Rifle, Colorado... | reverse complement strand
ATGATTGCTAGCAATCATGCCACCGGTCCGATGAAAATGAAGACATTTTCAGCGTGCCAAAATCTGTGATTTTGTGCATTTGACCGGTGGTTCTTGACAAGAGAATTTTTGTTAATCCTTCTTAAACAACAGCCAACCATTCTTTGCTTTCTCAAATTTTAATAGGACATACCTGCCTTTCATCTTCCTGCCCTTTAGAATAAATGCAAGCTTTTTCTCTTTTCTTGACTCAATTTCATAATTACCCTTATCCCAAATCTTGACAGTCCCTTTTCCGTAGCCTTCTTCAATAGCTCCTTTGAAACCAATGTATGATAGATCATGATCATCCACTTGTATTGCTAGCCTCTTAATCCCTGCAACTAGCGGTGGCTCTTTTGGGACAGCCCATGATTTTAAGACATTATCTAGCTCTAACCTTAGGTCATAATGAAGATTTCTTGCATGATGTTCATGTACTACAAATCTTGGCATAAAGTGATTAAGGCATAAATATTTATATATGTTGCTTATTTTTTGCAAGCATGAAGAGATTTTTGTTGCCTCTTATCATTTCATCTGCGCTCACTGCACAGACAATTGATAAATTAGGCAATGAGGTATATCCAAATAAAATATTTAGGAAAAACAGTATTGAGAAGATAGCGGATCAAATAGGAATATCAGGAGACCTTGCATTTGTTCTCAGGACATATCTTGGAGTTTTAGATGATTTTAAACAAATAGAATATTTCACGAATAGATATACAAATGTTGTATTAATGAATAATGGTTATGGAAAAGTTAGCATTGATATTAATAATTTCAAGAATTTCTCAAGATTCAATGATTATGTCATCACAGTTCGCTACAGGATATCTGTTGAAAATGTAAAGGGATTATTGAAATAATATTCTCAGTCATATTTAACGATATTGTTGATTATACTTTTATGCAATTTTCTTATATGCCATCACAACATTTAAATATTCAATTTCAGATAATTAATCAGCGGCCTGTTGATATGATTTTATTAAATATTCGCCACTAAAATTTAAAATGGATAATCGGCATAATAAGAAATTAATTATGTACTTCATGTTTTCTGTATTTTATTTCCTCATGCTGGAATCTGCAGAAGCAGTCAATTGCAGCACCACACTTGAAGCAAATACAGTTTACATCCTAACCGAAGATCTTTATATCAATGGCTCTACATGTTTCAATATTAATGTCGAGAATGTGACTATTGATTGTGATGGTTTTTCAATAACTGGAAACAATGCAGGCAGCACATATGGTGTTTATTCAAATCAGTTCAATACAACAATAAGAAGCTGCCAGATAAGCAACTTCACAACTGGCATCTACTTCAATGGAGCAGAAAACGGTATGATACAGAATACGAATGTCACTATCACGAAATTCTGGGACATGTACACACATGAAGGCACAGGAATCGCTCTAGTAAATACTAATAACACTTTGATAACAAACTGCAACGGCAACGCAATCGAATCAACCGTCGGCATCTATCTCCGCTCGAGTTCTTATAACACAATCTCCAACTCAACAGGCGCTTCTAATGGATATCAAGGCATCCGAACCGACTTTAGTTCCTACAACACAATCTCAGACTCCAGTGGTACTTCTCTAAGCAACATTGGTATATTACTTTCTTATTCCAACTACAGCAACATAACCCGCTCTAGCGGTTCCACATATTATTTCGGTGCTGGTATAGTTCTCTCTCACGCCTTCCACAATAATATCATCTCCTCCAATGGCACAGCCATCCTTAAGATACCGCAAGATAAACCCTATCCTACCGGCATCGTATTCTCCTCAAGTTCCAACAACACAATCTCCAATTCCATAGCCACATCCTATGATAACTATGCCATCCAACTCTACTCCGACTCCAACAACAACATAATTTCAAACAATACTCTTGTTTCCATTCTAGGAACAAGAACTCTTCTTAACATATCATCAAATTCACATTCAAACACATTCTATTGGAATAATTTCACTTCCACTTCTGGTTATTATGTCCAAGATTTGGATGGTTCTAATTATTATAATACTTCTGTTGGTAGTGTTCCTCAGGGTAATTATTATTTTAATATTTCTTCTAAAAATATTTATGATTCTGATGATGATGGTTGGGGTGATTCTGGTGATGATTATCCTCTTAGTTCCTTAACATGGGCATCTAAATGGACAGGTTATGGGACAGATTATGGGCCAGCTACAGATAAAGAGCTTGTGAATTGCAGCACTGTTCTTGAGGCTAATACTGTTTATACGTTGACTGAGAATGTTAGTATAAATGGTTCTACTTGTTTTAATGTTTCTGTAGAGAATGTTACTATTGATTGTGATGGGTTTTCAATAAGAGGGAATAACTCAGTAAATACTTATGGTATATATTCAACTACATATAACACCACCATCGTCAATTGTGACATAAATACTTTTCAGTATGCGGTATATTTTAATGGAGCAACTAATGGCAATATAAAGGATTCAAATGTAAGTTCACAGCACGGTAGTGGTGGAACCATTTATTTAAGATACGGCTCAAATAATAATATTGAAAATGTACGAAGCATAGTTCAAGTAAGTGGTCCTAGGGGAATACAAATTATTAACTCGATTGGGAACACTATTTCATCTGTAACAGCAACAGGTACAGCATCTGGAAGCATATCACTTTACAGTGCAAATTATACTAATATAATAAATACTAATTCAAGCTCTACAGGGTATGGCAATGCCTTTCTCATTGCATCTAACTCTCATTACAATAATTTAATTAACGTAACATGGGCATCCCCTTTATGGTCAGGAGTCATATTTGAACTTAGTGATGATAATTCTCTCATAAATTCATCAGGAACAGCAGGATTGCATAGCATTTATATCTATACTAGTTCAAATACTGCGATTGATTCATCAACTGGAACGTCTAATACAGGCAACGGTATTTATGCATGGTATAACTCTCACAATAATAGAATTATTAATTCGACAGGTACCTCTACTTCAGGTTATGGGATATATGTATATACGTCAAACAATAATATAATAGTAAACTCTTCGGGAGCTTCAAGCTCAAGTAATGGTTTACGATTGATTGCCAGTTCTGGCAATAATATAACCTCATCAACATTACGCTCCGGTACAAGTACGCCTGTATTTATGAATGGATCTTCTAACAATAATATTATATCTAATACATTAATATCAAACAATAATTTAACAGATTTAATAAAATTATATTTGAGTTCTGGAAATAAATTGTTTTGGAACAATTTTACACAAACAACAGGATATTATGTCCAAGACTCAAATGGTTCTAATTTTTATAATACTTCTGTTGGTGGTGTTGCTCAGGGTAATTATTATTTTAATATTACTTCTAAAAATATTTATGATTCTAATAATGATGGTTGGGGTGATTCTGGTGATGATTATCCTCTTAGTTCCTTAACATGGGCATCTAAATGGACAGGTTATGGGACAGATTATGGGCCAGCAACAACAAGAGAAGAAAGTTCGGGATCATCTGGCGGAAGCAATTCAGATTATGTTCCTAGCAATGTAATTGCTCCGAGCGATGAAATTGAACCTGAAGAAGAAGAAACTCCTGAGCCAATCATTGAGAGCATTACAATAGAGGAAGTAGAGGCAAATACTCCGAAGAATTTTGTATTGCAAAATGAAGAAATTCCTGTAAGCAACATAGTTATTACAACAGAATCTGCCCTAAAAAATGTTGAGTTAAGTGTTACATCCTATGATTATAATCCGACAACTCCTATTACTCAATCTAAATCTAAGGTATATAAATATCTTCAAATTCAAAAGAGCATAGAAGATACTCAACTAAAGAATGCTTCAATTATCTTCATTGTTAAGAAAAATTGGTTGAAGGAGCAGGGAGTTAGTGAGAATGATATTATTCTCTTAAGGTTGAAAGATAAGAATTGGAGTGAGCTTGATACGTCAATACTAAATATAACTAATGACTCAATACTATACGAGGCAATAACTCCGGGTTTTAGCTTTTTTGCCATAGCGATAAGATTTGAGACAGCAGATAGTGGTCCTTCATCTATGGTTGTATCAAATTCTTCTGAGCTTCCAAAAACAGTAATAGTCGTGAATCCTGAAAAGATAGTGAAGAAAACCACTGTATTTGCCACACCATTAATAATAATTATTGCAGTAATTGTAATGCTCGCAAGTGCTGGTGCATTGTCTATTGGATCATTCAAATTCAAGAAAAAGGAAATTAATATAAAGCCGATAAAAGGCAATCTATCTGAAGCCCAAAGGCATCAAGTATGGGATTATATTAATAAGGCAAGAGCTCTAAATGTCAGTGATGAGAAACTCATCGAAAACCTAAGAAAAGGCGGATTAAGCGATGAACACATATCAACATTCAGTCTGGATCCTAAATTGTATCCTAAGAAATAACTTCTCAAAAATAATCGGCTAATTATATGTTGGATAAGCGTTTGGGAATAAGTCTAATTTATATTCTTTGCTTGTTATGCAGAATTCTGTCTGTTGAATGATATTTGAAAAGTGGTTTTTTATATCAGATAATATCCTCTGGAATGCTTCATAATCCTCAACTTCCAAATCAAGTTCAAAATCCCAGTTTCCTATTACCTTTTGTGGCCATACAGCCTCTTTGATTCCTGAAGAATATGAGATGAATTTATCTAATTGGTCTTTTGTCATGCTTGACATCGTAAATATTGCTTTGCAGAATATGTTTCCTATTGCTCTTGGATCAAGATGTAATTTGTATGCGAGTATTATTTCTTTCTGCTCTAATTGACGTATCCTATATTGAATTATCCTTGCAGTAGTTTTAAGTCTTTTGGCAATCTCTGTAACTTGCATTCTTGCATTATTTGCAAGCAGTCTTAATAATTCTGTATCAAGATCATCTATTGCTTCTTTCTTGTCTTTTGTGGTGTGATACACTGTTTCATATTTACCTTGTTTTTCAGGAGAGAGATATTCTCTGACATGATGCACTAAATTGAGCGTGATTGTTATTGCCTTATTTCTTATATAATTATGGTATTTGTTCATGAAGATAGTTATCTCATCATCTAGTTCATTTATATTATTGACTAGAAATCCTATTATCATGTCCCATTTCCCTGTTGTTTGGACAAGCCACTCTGTCTTCTTATGATTATGGAAATAGTTTACTATTTCCTCGATCTTTTCATCATCCACATTCTGCAATTGAAGATATAACTTATGCTTCTGCACTCCTAATTTAAAATAATTGATCACAGTATGAAATCTAATTATTACACCATTATTGATCAAATTATCTATTCTATATTTCACAACCTCTTTTGACAATCTGACTTTCTTTCCAATCTCTGCATTGGATTGACGCGCATTTATATCTAATTGCGAGAGTATCTTCCTATCCTTGACATCTAATTGGTACATTATTAATCTCTTTATTACAAATAATATATAAATATTGTTATTTTGATAAAAATAATAATAGAATATTTTATATATAATATATCACTACATAATAGTAATAAAATAAGAAAGAGGCTATTATGAAAAATAAAACACTTACAGAAAAAAGCAAAACATATGCGAGGCTTGGAGGATCAGAAGCAATAAGAAAATTTCAACTCGATGATAGAGTGGATGTTGTTATCACTATAATTGCAGAAAAGAATAATTATACAAATCAAAAACTTAATGATTATTTCAAAAATAAGACTGCAAAAGAATTAATAGAAAGAGGAAAAAGGTGCTATGATTTGGGGTTATATGTTCGTTCAATAAAGCATTGCACCGCTGCATTATATAAGCGAGAATCAATACTGCAAGCTTTCGATATTCGCATTCAAAGAGCAGAAGCATATTTTCTGATTGCAGAAGACGACTATGAAAGAGAATCGGTACGATCAAAAAGTCTGGATCCGCCGTATAACCCAAGTAAAGAATGGGCCGAAAATATCCACTTTGCAGCAGGAGATGACCTAGAAGAATGTCGTTGGTTGTGTAAGACATACTTCAAAGAAGATTCTGCTCGTAATCTAAAATATAGATCTTTAAGTAGAAAGTTCGATATCAAAATTACCAATCATGATCTTTATATGACAAATCAAATTATCGAATCTTTCGGGCCCGATCTTTTTTTGATACATGATAAAATAAGAGCAGAAAAGGAGTTGAAAAAACTAGAAAATGAACCCATTTGATGCACTCCTCATATTTCCTCCACCTTATGTTCCTACTGAGCTTCAGCCAGGAATTTCAGCAATCAAGGGATATTGTGAGCAGAGAGGAAAAAATATAGAAATTATTGATGCTAATATTAATGCAATTGAATATGTTTTGAAAAAGATCGATCCATTTGTCCAAGAAAGTATCAACATTCTAAAAAATATTGAAAACTATCTTCCTAAGAATTTTCTGGAATTCGAGAAAGCAAAAGATAATATTGAAAGAATTGCGGATCTAGTTAAGGGAGAAAAGTTCGGTTTAAGAAGAAATACTGTAACATACATTCCAAAATATGAATCTCAAAGCATAGAAGGCATTATTACTGCGTTGCAGAGTCCTAATGATAATATATTTAATGAATATTTTGAAAACGAATTAATCCCTGAAATTAGAAAATATGATGATGAAGGGTTAAAATTTATGGGTATAGGAATAACAGACAGAAAACAATCCATACCCGGATTTTTAATTGCAGATAAAATCAAGAAAGATTTTCCAAATATAAAAGTCATTGTTGGAGGCAATTTCATAAGCAGATCTAGGGAAGTATTCAAAAACAATTCTGATTCTGTTAAAAGATTATTCACACATTTAGATTATTTGGTATTTTTAGAGGGGGATGAAGCATTCTACAAACTAATTAATAATGATCCTATAGACACTATAGATAAGATCATTTGGTATAATGATATTACTAAATTCAACGATTTTCACACAATAACAAAAGCCGAAAATTTTCCTATACCTAATCCTAAAGGTTTATTGTCTTGGACTCCTGAACCTGTTCCTGCATACAATTTCCAGAGAGGATGCAACTTCGGAGTATGCAAATTCTGTGCAATAATGGATGGATATGATAGTTTTTCTATGAGAACAAAAGACAAACCAGCAATATTTGCTAAAAGATTAAAAGGATATGATGACATTATCAAAGATTTAAAGAAGATGACTGATCAAGGTTACAGATATTTTAATTTTACAGATGAGACTTTTTTTGCTAAAGATATGGCAGAGATTTCCAAAAGATTGATAGAAAAAAATTTAGACATAAGATGGACAGCATATGCTAGAGTAGAAAAAGAGTATTTAGATAAAGAATTCTGTGATATAATTTCAAAAGCAGGATGTGATTTTCTCCAGTTTGGCGTGGAATCCTTATCTGTAAGAAACCTACAAAATATGAGAAAAGGCACAGATAATTACGACATAAAAAAAATATTAAAGAATACTCATGATGCAGAAATTATGAATCATGTTTTTCTTTTGGTAGGAAATCCTGGAGAGACAATCGAAGAATCTATGCTATTGCTGCCTTTTCTTGAAGATACAAAGAACTGTACCTTCACAGTTAAACCTACATGGTTCAAGCTCGCAAGAGGATCGCCCTATGCATATGCTCCTGAAAGGACTGTTAAGAGATTATTTACAGAGCCTGAGCTTGCTCCGAATCTCCATTATGAGCCAATATCGGGTATGAGCAAGAAGGTATCCCACGCCATGAATGATGTGATACAAATGTGGATAGATAGATATCATACAAATAATTATGTTGCCGGAACATATTGTTATAGCCAAAGATTTTTCTCCGGATATAAAAATATTTTGAAAATAGCAAGAGATATAGAAGCTGGAAAAATAGAAAAAGATAAAGATTTCTTAAAAGATAAGCCATATTCAAAAGATGAACAGAATAAATTAAATATTGTATGGAAAGCAATTATAGGAGAAGAATATTCTAAATTATATCATAAATATTTACAGGGAAACAGGAACCCGAAATTTATAGAAAGCTACAATAGAATAAAAAAGACGAACATTTATGCCAATATGTTTCCAGAAGGATTTAAGAGCATTGATGATGTTATGAGTGTAGCAAAAATTGTTGAACAAAATTTATAAACCTTCTCTTATTCTATTAATCTATGGACATAAACACGTTAAAGAAGGTAATCAGGAAGTATGCTCTTGACAATGCATTAAAGTTTAATGGAAAAGCATCTGCTGGAGCTGTTGTTGGAAAAGTCATTGGAGAATTGCCTGAAGTCAAGCAATATATGAAGACAATGACTTTTGAAGTAAATGAATTGCTTCCAGAAATCAATGATCTGCCGATAGAAAAGATTAGAGAAGAGATTGAAAAGGATTATCCTGAATTATTAGAAAAAAAAGAGAAAGAAGAGAGAAATATTTTTGCATTTCTTAATATTAAATCAGGAGATAGAGTTAAGACAGGTTATCCTCCCGGGCCTGAAAAATACCCTCATATAGGACATGCAAAAGCAGCATTACTGAATTATCTTCTTGCAAAACAATACAATGGAACATTTGTATTGAGATTTGAAGATACTAATCCTACTCTTGTAAAAGCAGAATTCTATGATGTCATTCAAGAAAATCTAAAATGGTTAGGTGCTGTGTGGGATGAATTGATGTATGCTTCGGATCATATGGAGCTTTTTTATGAATTTGCAATAAAAACAATAAAGGATGGAAATGCATATATGTGTTTTTGTGACGCTGATGAATTGAAAAAATCAAGAGAGGAGATGACTGCATGCAAACACCGATCGCATTCTATTGAGGAAAATCTAAATTATTGGAAAGAATTTCCATCTTATGAAGAAGGCAAAGCAACTTTAAGATTAAAGATTGATTTAGAACACAAAAACACCGTCATGCGCGATCCGATAATTTTCAGGATAATAAAAACACCACATGCACGTCATGGAAATAAATATTCTGTCTGGCCAAATTATGATTTCCAGAATGCAATAATGGACGGATACTTTGAGATAACATACAGGATAAGATCTAAAGAATTTGAATTGCGTACAGAATTGCAGAGATATATACAGAAAATCCTTGGAATAAACATAACCTGCACCTATGAATTAGCAAGATTTAATCTCGAAGGAGTTGTAAGCCAGGGAAGAATCATTAGAGAGAAAATCCAGAATGGAGAGATGATAGGCTGGGATGATCCGAGGCTTCCGACTATTGTTGCATTGAGGAGAAGAGGATTTTTGCCAGAGGCAATAAAGAATTTTATCATATCGACAGGCATAACAAAATCAGAATCAACATTGACATGGGATGATCTGATAATACAGAATAAAAGGATATTGGATAAGACCGCAAAAAGATTTTTCATGATGTATGATTATGAAAAAATAATTATCCATAATGCTCCTCATCAGAATATTCAGATAAGGCTTCATCCAAATAATGATGAATATGGATTCAGGGAGCTGGAAGTCGAGAATGAGTTTTTTATATTGAAGAGCGATCTAAAGGAATTGAAAGATAACGAGTTATATAGATTCATGGATTGCCTGAATTTTAGGAAGATAAATGGTGTATTTGAATTCGATTCTTTGGATTATGATAAATTCAAGTCAGAAGGAAAAAAGATAATGCATTTCCTTCCAGCGTATGGAAATACTGATATTGAGATATTAATGGACGATGCAACAACAATAAAAGGGGTTGCAGAGCACAACATCAGGCAATTAAAAGTCAATGAAGTGATCCAATTCGAGCGCTTCGGATTCTGCCGAGTTGATGCAATAGAAGATCATAAAGGAAAGAAATTATATAAGTTCTGGTTTACGCATAGATAAAAAAAATTATTTTTTATCAATACCTTCTACTCTTCCTTGCCTTATATCTTCACCATATCCTTCATTGCAAGCGCTACCTGATCTTATCTTATATTTGAAATTACCTTCAAATGCTATTGTAGAATCATTGATATTATATATTTTATAAGCCTCATCAGGAAGCATTTGAACATAAGTTATGTCGTTCTGAACAGTTCCGTAATGTGGTGATTCTATTTGTACACTTTTTGGTTCAAAATTTTTAGGAAATCCTACATATTCTTCTGATACATCATGTTTTCCCCAGTATATTTTGTATAGGATAGATCCTGCAACTCCTGCAATCACAGTTAGTACTGCTGCTGGTTTACCTACATTATTCCATAATTTTGATGCTATATCCCCTATTGTCATATTATTACCCCCTCTTTAATCTTATTAATATGAAATGTTGTAACTCATTTATAAACTTTTCGGTTTGTAATCACTTAAGAGTAACTATTTATTCATGATCTTTTAGACAAGATTTAAATAATATCAATGATTCAATATTTATTGAGGTGATCATATGACTTCAGACTGGATAATTGTAAAGTCAAAGATCAAGGAACTGACCGGAACATATAATGTATCAGCAGAATTCTCAGATGTGCTGAATGTTAAAGTAAGGCAGATGGTTCAGGAAGCTGTAAAAAGAGCAGAAGCCAACAACAGGAAAACAGTAATGGGAAGAGATCTCTAATAATAGCTTTTCTCGTCTATCATTTTCCTTAATTGCAATAATTTATTCTCTACTCTGTATAGGAAATCAAGATTTTCTCCTTTTTGTTTTAGTTTAAAGAATATTTCCTCTGCATTATCAAGCTCTTTCTTCAATGCCTTTATCTCAGAATTCTCAACCATTTCTTCAATTGTCTGCCCAATAGGCTTTTGGATATTTACTCTTTTAACAGGGGCATAATTCTTTGTCTGAACATTTACGACACTTGGAGTGATTTTTCTGAATTTCTTTGCAGATATCACAAGCCTTGCAAACAAGTCTTTTGTTAATTGTATCATATTACTCCTAGAAATTTCTTTTTCTTTTGCACATCTAATGGAGGAAGATTATCAAGCGAATCAAGAGGTGGAAGAGTGGAAAAATCCGGCGGACTCATTGGCTGATTGAAATTGTTCATTGGTTGAAATGCTGGTTGATTGAATGTTTGTACTGGAGGTTGATTGAAATTCTGAGGAGTCATTGGTTGTTGAAAGCTTTTCGGAGGCGGACTCATATTCTGGAAATTACTTGGAATACTGCTGAGATTTTCAGCAGGTCGGGGAATCTGAGGCCTGTCTGCAACAATTGGTCCTCCTGACATTTTTTCATTCACATTGATTAATGCTTTTGCAATTGTCTCATTCTGGTCAAGTATTTGATTAAGCTTTTCCAAGGGCTTTGATGCCTGGTATTCGTCAATGATGTCTTGCTGTGCATCCTCCAATATAGAAATTAATTTGTTTATGGCATTGTTAAGCCTATCCATTGACTCTTGAAGATCTCTTCCTTTATCGGATTCTGCATAAGGGTTTCTTTTAAGTGCAGAAATCTCTTGCCTAAGATGCATAAGCTCCCTTTTTGGCATTAATTCATAATCATCAGAATCATCAGATTCATCCATTCAGCACCCCTTTTTGAATAATTATCATTCTCAATGTTTATATAGTTTTCTGTTTTAAATAACAAAAATCTCACCAGTTTACGACATAAAGCAATGATATTTATTGTACGATTTTTGGGATGGAAAATTTCTCTGCAAATTTTCCATAAATTTAAATATATGTGATTTATACTCTTAATATGATTGACATAAAGCTTATTAGAGAGAACCCTGAACTAGTAAAGGAAAATATTAAGAAGAAATTCCAGAATCATAAATTAAAGATGGTTGATGAAGTGCTTGAATTTGACAGGCAGATAAAAGAGCTTAAGACTTCTGCAGAGCAATTAAGACATAGAAGGAATGTTATTAGTGAAGAGATAAATAAGCTGAAAAAAGAGAAAAAAGACATTAAAGCATTATTAGAAGAAGCAAAAGGCATTCCTGAAAAGATAAATCATCTTGAAGATATCCAGGAAAGCATAGAAGAAAAGCTAAAGAGCAATATGATGCAGATCCCGAATATTATTCATGGATCTGTTCCTCTTGGAAAAGATTCTACAGAGAATGTGGAAATTGAAAGGCTTGGACATTATAAGATACAAGATTTTGAAGTTAAGAATCATGCAGAACTTGCAGAATCATTAGATATTGCTGATTTTGAGAGCTCAGCAAAAACCTCAGGAACAGGATTCTTTTATATGAAAGGAGATCTAGCATTATTAAATCAATCAATGATAAGATATGGAATAGATTATATGACTGGAAAAGGATATACTTTAATTGAGCCTCCATTGATGATTAAAAAGGAAATTTGTGATGGAGTTGTTGATTTTGAATTTTTCAAGAACATGGCTTATAAGATAGATGGAGAGGATTTATATTTAATTGCAACATCAGAACATCCATTAATTGGAATGTTCATCAACAAGACAGTAAAAGAAGAGGATCTTCCTATAAAATTAGTCGGTTTCAGCCAATGTTTTAGAAAAGAGATAGGAAGCCATGGAATAGATGAAAAAGGATTTTTCCGAACACATCAATTCAATAAGGTTGAAATGGCAGTAATATGCAAGCCAGAGGATTCTTACAAGTATTATGATGAAATGATTGATAATGTTAAGGGAATATTCACAGGGCTAGAATTGCCAATAAGAGTGCTTGAGATATGCTCGGGAGATTTAGCTGACCTCAAATCAAAATCAGCTGACCTTGAAGCATGGTCCCCTAGAAAAAAGGAATATTTTGAAGTTGCTTCGTGCTCTAATCTTACTGATGCACAAGCAAGAAGATTAAACATCAAGTATCAGACAAAATCAGGAGAAAAATTCCTCTGCCACACATTGAACAATACCGCAATAGCAACATCAAGAGCGATAGTTGCCATTCTAGAGAATCACCAGAATGCAGATGGATCAATCAACATCCCAAAAGCCCTTCAACATTACATGAACGGAAAGAAGAGGATAGAGAAGAAATGAATATCTTATTACTTTAAAGTAAATAAGAAAATAAAATTTATAAACAAAGTCTTCTTAACTAAATTATGTTCAGCGAAAAAACAAAGAATAATTTGGAGACTGTAGCAAAAAATGTTTCTGCGGGATTGGCTGAGATAGCAGTAACAGGAGCAATAGGCTATATAGCATATGAATATAGTCCTGAGATGTATTGACTTAGCTAAGTGAAGTGCTACCATCTCGGAAATGAGAATTAATTCTCATTGTCCGCTCAATCTTGAAAACGTAGTTTTCAAGTCGAAGATGGTAACACTGCTTCAGAAAGCTAAGTCAGTACCCTGAGATCATAAAGTATACAAGCGGATTAGTAAGATATATCTTATCGCACGGACCTGGCGGAGCAATTGTTTTAGCAGCAAATTCTGTAATACCCATTGTGGTTGTAGGAGTAGAAATAGGTATTTTTGGTGATGGATTATACAGAACTTTCAGGCCAATTAAATATTCTAAAGAATATCAGCAAGAGAAAAATATCATCAATCAGTCAAGCACTTAATGCGAAGCATTTTTCTAATCCACTTTTGAATTAATGTAATCATTTGATTTTGGGTTAAAAGAGTTAGATATGTCTTTGATGTTCATTAGAGGTTTAGGATCTCTATTTAAATCTCTTATGTGCTTGGAAAATCGATAGGAATTATACACGATACCGCCTGCTGCCAAAACTCCTAATACTAAACCGACATATTCTTGTATATTATCCATTCTTCACCAATCAAACTTCTTGTTCATTGAGTCATTGATGAGCTTGTTTGCTCCTAGCTGATCATCATGAACAATTGTGTTCTTGCCGCAATATGGGCATTTCTCTACGTGTTGTGATGCTTTTCTTGAGAATTTGTATTTGCAATTAGTGCATATGAACTTTACTAGTTTCTCTGTCTTGTCTACTTTTGTCCTTTTTGGCTCAGGAGCTAATACTGATACAGCTGACTTTACTCCAGCAGACTTATTATAGCATTCAAGGCACACCATGTTCTCTCCATCTGGTTTCATGTTATGCATCAATACCTTTCTTCCGCATGATCTACATATTATAAGCAGGTTATCTTCATCCATAATATCACCTTCTGATGAGAGTTTGATTTAGTTTATATTTTTTTCTATTGCATTGCCGTGCTCACATAGCTTAGGAGTAGGTATTATCTTTCGAGTTATTTGCAATAGCTCATGAATGATAAAGTTCGCTAGACGGCAATGCAATATATATTATCGAAAATTTTGCATATTATGTTATCCATTAATAGAATAAGTATAATGCATTAAAACTAGATTCTCTGATTGATCTTATCTGCATAATCTCTTATATTTTCTATTGCAATGATATTCTTTGGATTCTTTAGATGGAAATCTTCCATATTGGTCACTATCTTTTCAGCTGTCTCTAAGATGTATCTTATCCAGAATTCAGTGGATTTGTCTTTCCATTCAATATCATGTTTGATAGCAAATTCAATAAACTCATGAAGCTTCTCTAGGCTTGCCTCAACATTCTCTGATAATATGAAATATTGCATATTCCTTATCTTATGCCTCTCAATATTCTTTAGGGAGAATATCTTTTCAATATCCAGAAACACAACATACAATCCATCTATTATGGCCTCTATCTCCTTTATGCTTATATGTGTCCTCTTTTTTGTCCTGAATTCATGCATTATCCTGTCTATGTCCTGCCTGAATATTGACATCATCAACACCATTGTATGTACTTTTTTGTCATGATGATGGGTATTATGATAATGTGGCATGACATATTTCTGGATTATCTTATCTACTAGAATCAATAAAATGATGATGCTGAATATTAATTGAATATACACAACAACAGCTATTAATCCATTGAATACTAATTTTCCAAATCCAAAAATAGTTCCTACAAGCAGGCTTGCAAACATGCTTCTGAATAATCCTGTAACACTCAGCATTAACGGCTCATTATTTAGGATTAAAGAGTTTAGAGGACTCGCTAACCAATAGATAATCGAGAATGCAAATACAGCTATAAGCCAAGCTACAAAGAATTTTGTGAAAGATGTTTTCCTTATCCAGGCAAAAAGACCTTTATTGTATTCCATTATTGAATTATGGTAGTGGAATTTATAAATATTAGTAAATCCGCATCAATTTATTTCATATTGCAGGTTATTTTTGATAATTCTCTTCAATTTCTCCTTCATTGTTTTAGTGAATTCAAGGACTTTTTCAGCGTCATGTGAAGTTGTTGTTCCTGCATTATATTTAATTCCGTGGCGGACCTTCCTGAGATCATCAAGATAATTCAGTTCTGAATCTCTGAATTCTATGAATCTCTTTAGAAATGCTATTGTGGCTTCATGAGAGTATGATTTATAATCTTCTAAAGCAAGATTTGCCTCAATCAATGCTCTTATAATATCATAGGAATTCTCTACAATATATCTTGAATTAGTCTCATTAAATTCAATTGTTAACAAGAATCTGAATCTATCGTCACTATCAAAAACTAATGCTTCTGCTAATATCTTATTTTTGTGTACTATCTTCACATCTCCGGAATTTAGGAAATATTCAAACTCTCGCATCTTGATCCAAGGTTAACATTCCATGGATTACAATGCCGTTTATTATGCTTTCTCTTAATTTATCGGAGATATTCCGGATATCGACGAATTCAATATTGATTTTTCTCTGTAGTTTCATCTCAAAGGGACTGATGTTTACAATCCTCTGTTCTGAGAAGATAGCAATATCAATATCTGATTTCTCAGTATCTTCGCCAAAGGAATATGATCCGAACAATATTACTGTTGAAAGTGGAAATTCATTCTCTAAGAATTCTTGGAACCCTGAGGAGTATATCCTGTTTAGATTATTGACTCTTTTCAAATGTTTAAATTCATTATTTGTATTGGCTGTTATCTCTACTAAAAAATTCTTCTTATAATTGATTAATCCTTCTTTTTTTAATCGAATTAAGCTTTTTGATACTGCCGGTGCGGAAATATCAATCATTCTGCTTATTTCTCTTAAATGAAATCTTCTATTCGGATAATCAAAAAGTATGTCCATTATTTTTGTTCTTGTTAAATCAGTTTTCATTGTAAATTTGAAATAACAATTGTCATTATTAGTTTACAATTATAAATTTTATGGTTTTTATAGATTTTGTGCTCATCTAAGCATAAATCGTAACATTTATATATTCTAGATTACATCTTACTATTCTAGTATACCCTTTAGTATATTAATGGGTCATTTAATATAGTTAACAGCATAACGGAAGTCGTAAAAATGGAGCAGGAGCTGATTACATTAGGCATATTATTCGTATTTGCGCTTATTGGAGGAATACTCGCTGCAAGATTCAAGCAACCAATGCTAATGGGATTGCTTGTTGTTGGAGCATTAATAGGGCCGCATGCATTAGGAATATTAAAACATGAAAGCATAATGGAATCAATGATTGAGTTCGGAGCAATCATGATGCTCTTTCTTCTTGGGTTAGAGTTCAATATTGAAAGATTAAAGAAAATCGGATTAAAAGCAATACTGATAGCTTTCCTCAATTCAGCGGTATTGACATTTGTAGGATTCACAGTATCACTATTATTAGGATTAAGTGTTGTTGCAGCATTATTCATGGGTGTAATACTTGCATTTGGAAGCACAGTGGTGATAGTAAAAGTGCTGGAAAATAAAGGCTTCCTTGACAGACAAGAAGTTCCTTTACTTATAGCTGTATTGATAATAGAAGATATCATTGCTGTGATGATAATCACATTCTTTTCAGGAGTGCAGGATAAAGAAGTAGGCTTAATAGGAAATGTGGAAAGCCTGATAGTATCAATATGTATATTAATGCTCGTTTACATATTATTCCTAAAATTTATCAAGCCAGGACTTGAGTGGATATTAAAAAGCAATAATTCAGAAGAGATAATGACATTCACAGCATTAGCAATGTGTGCAGGATTTGCATATTTAGCATATGCATTGCATCTAAGCCCTGCAGTAGGAGCATTCATGGCAGGATCAATAGTGGCAAGTCTTCCTAACTCAAAAGGTTTTGAACATGCAATAGCTCCATATAATATTATTATCAGCTCATTTTTTTTCATAGCCATTGGCACATTGATAAATTTCACATCTATTATTAATAATATAATGCTCATACTCGTAATGGTATTGGTTGTGATAATAACAAAGATTACAGCATTCTCTGGAATGGTGTATTTTTTTGCTAATATGAAAGGAGACAAGATGTTCTTTTCAAGCATAGCAATGTTTTCAGTAGGAGAATTTTCATTATTAGTTGCAAAGGAGAGTACAAAATTCAATGTCGGTATTGATCTAGTAAGCATATCAGCAGCGATTGTTGCAATAAGCGCAGTAATAATGGCATTGACAATCAATTATTCAAACAAAATATATCAGCCAACAGTAGAGCATCTTCCATGGAAGTTCAGGAAACAATTAGATAAATTTGCAGAATATCTCAAGGCAGTCTCAGAAGAACTCGATCTTGACACAAAGTACAGCAGAGGATTAAAGAAATCGATGATGAGAGCAGTGCTTATATTTATGATATTGTTAGGAGTGATATTCGGATGGAGGAAATTATCAGGATATATCGATCCGAGCTATAGTTTTGCAGGATTATTGATAGCAATATTGGCAATAGGTTTGTTGATGTTTCACTTCATAATGATGCTCAAGAAAATATTGAAGCTACTGTCAGAAATATTTGACAGTGCAACAAACACAAGATCAGCAGTACATAGTCATTTAATTGTCAAGAAGGCATTCTCAGGCTTTGGAATATTCCTTATAGGATTATTATTCCCATTTGTAATGTTTTTGATAGATCTAAGCCCTTATTATTTATCAGTATCATTCGTGTTATTAGGAATAGCCATATGGCAATTCTACGGAATATCTAGGCTGATGTCGGATAATCTTGATCTGGCAAGGACAAGCTTTCCTGCATATAAGAAATACAGTTATGAAAATAATACAAAAGCAGTGAATAGGGGATGGAAGTTCTAGATTATGGAAGAACTTTTCTTATTCTATCGTAGATTTTATATTTATTATCTGCACGATCTAGACCAAATCCTATACCTGCGCCAGCTAATAACCCCAATAAAGTTAGTAGTGCAGTTAAGCCATAATTTGAAGTATCGACATTGAATCCTTCTGGGAAGTTCATAATATATATCTTTCTGGATAGATCCATAATTTCATCCTTCAAATCATCGGAATCCCCTTTTTTGTAGAATAACTCGACTTGAATTAATTGGTTAATTTTTTGCTCTAAAACAGGAACATTTTTTCTTGTAAAATCTATTGTTTCTAGCATACCTTCAACTGTCCTAACAAAAGTTGTACCATTGTCAAGAGTAGATTCCACGACCTTGAATTCATTAGGCTCGGCATGAGAATAGTTATAAGTTATTATTGTTTCACTTTTTGCTGTATTCTTTGCTTTTCTCCATTGTTCAGCATTTATTTTTAGATATTGATGTAACTTATTCAGATTTCTGTCATCGATATAGATTTGTGAACCATAGGCCCAAGAATTGGCAATCTTTAAGAATTCCTCTTGTGTTAACCTCTTACCTTCTAGTTCATTTTTTCTACTTCTTTCTATAGCAAATTCGTTTTCAGGACCTGTTTCTTTAGCAGTTAATATTTTAATTTCTAGTGGAAGATATGGAAACCATTTAATAATATCATCAAGTTTTTTTGATGAATTCTCTCCATATATTTTTTTATAAGTATAAGTATTGATTGTGTAGTCATATACTTGTTTACTTTTTGTAACTGTTTCTGTATGAGTATTTCCATCACTGTCTGTATGTGTTTCTGTCTCAGTATAATATTCTGTATGATAAATATCGTTGTGAGAATCATCCCATGATTTGTCAAGATAGTTATTTGCATATCCAACATTTTTACTCATTTCTTTTAGATTAGATAACTCTTTTAGCAGAGAATCTGCTCTGTTAGGCACTATTTTCGATAACTGTGGTATTTCGTATTTATGTGTTTTAAACGTGATATCTGTTTTTTCATCCATTTTCTCGGCAAACACCTTTGTATGATTGCCTAGCCATGTACTTTCCCATGACTCATTCCATCCTTCAAACACTTTCGTGCACAAATCATTTGTTTTCGATAAATAATCAGTCATTACAGGTACTTCTATGCCAATAGATTTGGCTGTTCTTTCGATTTTACTTGTTTCTGAGAAAGCTAACGGTATTGTGTGGCCTTTTGTGGTCTCATGATTATAACTTAACATAAATGCTGTTAAACCACCCAGAGCGCTTAAATAGAATATTTCATATGGTCCTCTACTGAAATAATCAGCAACCTTTGACAATTTATCACCTAGAAAATCATAAATTTCGGTAGCACGTTTGGTATATTCTCTTTTTAGAGATGTCAAATGTGATACAGGTTTTTCTTCTATCATGTTATTCAAAGAAAGTTCTTATTTATAAATTTTTCCTTTTTGTCACTACTTTATAATAATTAAATACTATAGAAACATCTCATGTATCAATTCAATGTACGTCGCTATGCTCCAGGTTTGGCAGAAGCAGCCTCCTGGAGAGAATTCCAGTGCTGATGATAGCTCAGAGGCATATCCAATAAATCCATCATAAAGAATGTCTTCTGTTGATGCATTTAGGATCTTTACAATATAGGAATAATATTTCTCCTTGTTGAGGTGGTGCATTGCTACTGCTGCAAGATTATTGATGAAAAACCATGAATCTCCCCTATGATAGCTGGAATTGTTCTGGCCGGTATATTTACTGCAAAACAATCTATTGCTCTTGTCAATAGTGCTTAAGCCTCCTGAACTTTTTCCAGTATCCCATTCACACCAAAGCTTTTCAAGAGCATAATCAAATACCTTTTCCCATTCCTCATTATGCAAAAGGTCAGGATAAATATAATGTGCTAAAAACAAATTTGGCCTGCAGACATCTGCATTACTTGAATTAAAACCATCATTCATTATCACTGATTCTTTTCCATTAATTATTTTAACCACAAACCTTTCTCTTACAACTCTTGCAAATTCTCTCTCTAGTTTCCTGTAATCAAATTCGCTCTTTGTTATGCTTACAAGCTTATTATCTTTTTTAACAAACTTATTTGCCAACATGTTATTTAGCATGTTCATAAGCCTAAGCATCCCAAGGAACAATGCCTGTATCTCAATCCTGAATCCTTCTCTATAATCATTATCTGAAAATGTATCCATCCATGTTTCCAATGGTTTATTTATTATAAGCTCATTTGTATAATAATTATTCATCATCTGTTTTATCGAGAATTGAAGTCTTTCCCTGAGATATTTTAATTCATGAAGATTAATATGCTTGCTAAGATCAGAGGATTCTTCTAATAAAATGATTATGTCATATACTCTTCTATAGAGCCATCCTATTGCATCAGCGCTTCCAAGCTGAGTGCTTGGATAAAGATTGCTTATTCTTCCATCTGGCATCAGTTCATTGATGTGCCTGAATAAGATCAGTTTAGCTATCTCAAATTTCTTCTCTAACATCAGGGCTTTTAATGATATTAATTCATCTCTTGCCCAGAACTGGAAAAACCAGGGCAATCCGGCCCATAATCCTGCAAGTTTCTTATGATCGACATTAATGCTGACATTTATCCCATCAAGTGCATGGATTGAATTGACATATGCCATTGCTGAATCTTTTCCTGTAATTTCCTGAAGCTCAAGCTTCTGGGATAATGTGTTGTCAATATAATTTGCATGCACTTCCTGTATTAATTTCATGTTATGAACAATATCAATTAATTTTTCTTTTGCAGATTCCTTATTGTCAGAGAATGTAAATATTATTCGTGATTCATTTTTAGAAGCTATCTTTAATGCATTATAGACATAGAATTCTGATCTTGATCCTCTTGACCTGTCATAATCATAATCTTTTTTCTGCCATTTATTTACTATCTCATAAAAATCTTCCAATCCATAGATTATCATAAAATGCTTTCCTTGAACATTATTAAGGGCATTATCAGAATATTTTGTATATTCAATGATCAATATATCCTCTTGGGATCTCTTGCCTTTTAATATTATCTTTTCTTTGTAAATATTATATATCCTTCCCTGATCATTGAAATCAAATATATCCCTGAGATCCAGATCAATATTAATATGGGTTAAATCTTTTTTTTTCAAGATATCATAGATCAATCCATTCTTTACAAGAGTAAATCTCTCGACGAAATTCTCATATATCCTGTCAAAATAGATAAAGTCATTTGATATCTCTCTTGGAATAAGCATATTTTTTCCGTCATCATGATAAATATTTTCAATAGACTTATACAATGAATATTTTTCATTGCCTAAAAAATTAAACCATCCATTGAAATTGCTTATATTTTTTGAGGGATCCGCTGATAATGAGAAATAATTCCCTCTTTTGCTCATTAGAAATAAGCTTATATTATCTTTGTTGACATCCTTTGAGATCTTTTCCTTGACATTATGGGTTATTATCATTATTCTTTTCTAGGGCTTTTTTATGTGCATTAGCATAATTCTCCCCAAGAACTTTCCAGTCAGCAAATGTTGAAAGATATTTTGCCTTTATCTTGCAATTGACTCTCTGGGAATGTGGTTGTTTAGAATAATCATAAAGTATCTGTACAAAATTTTTTATGAAATCCTCCTCATTAATTCCGGACCTGTTTAGTACATAAATTCCCTTGTTCTCAGGATTTTTTGATTTTATGAATTTACCGAACCCTGACATGTCAGTTGTAATAGCAGGAACTCCTAATGCTGCACTCTCAAGAGGTGTATATCCATAAGGTTCATAATAAGATAGAAATATTCCCAAATGACAGCCGATCATAGCATCATAATATGATAGATCAATAAAACCATCTGTGCCGTCTAGATAAATAGGTTCAATAATCACTTTAACATTATCACTTATATTATTCAGAAGCCCGTTGCTTCGTAATGCACTCAATATGAGATTATTATCTTCCAAGTTATGGGTCGATAATGGAGGATCGCCTTTTCTCTCAAATGCAGCAAGATCCTTCTTAATCTCTTTTAGGAATGTGTCAGTAAATAATTGGTTGACATCTTTTTTGCAAATGAAATCATAGACTATTTTCTTCAGTATTTCTGGACTGTTGCTCATAACATAATTTTTTATATGCATATAATAATTCTTATTCTCCAATACATCAAGCTTGATTCCATGATTTTCCATTGGTATCCAGAAAAATACAGAGATTGAAACATCTGATTTTTCATTCTTAAGAATCTGATTAAGTCTTCCTAAGGCCTTTATCAGTACATCATATCCTTTATTCCTGAACTCATACCTTCCTACAGTATAGAAGACAAGATTCTTGTTCACATCAAAAACATAATAAGGAAAAAAATAATATATCAAGAATTCCCTAATCTTGTCTCTTGAAGTTATATGCTTTATTGTTACTTCTTCTATTGTAGGAAATTTTTCAAGATCAAGTCCATTCTGCAATATAAATTCAGGTTTTCTTCCAAGGAATTTCTCTGATTCCATTGCAGTAATATCAGATACTGTCGTAAAAACATCAGCATTTAATGCTGCTGCTTTTTCTGCAAGATGCTTTGCCTCAACCATATTATAGTAAATCTCTCTTGATACATCAATATTATTCATTACTGCATACAAATCCCTTCCTTTGCTGCTTATTGTCCTTCCTAGAACTGTTGCGTGTGTTGTGAAAACAGTAGAGATCTTTGGACAATACTTTTTTAGGTATAATATCTCAAATCCAGCAAGCCATTCATGGCAATGAGCAATTATTTTTAATGATGGATTATTTTGATAAATATTTTCAATCACTTTTCCTGCTGCAATAGACCATAGCATCGGCTCTTCAAAATCCCAGCTTGCTCTGAGAGAATCAATACCATAATCTTCCCATAATTTGGCCTTAAATTCATTCTTCTTGTTGATAATCGCATTGAAATCGATAAGAATGCAATATCCATTTACATCAAGCCATTTGCCATAATAGCATTTTATCCCTTCATGTTCAAGCTCCTGAAATGCATTCTTGAATTCTTTAGGAATCTCCAGGCTTATGAAATCAATCTTTGCATTATGCTCAAAATAAGGTCCGATAAGAAAATAATTTTGATACAATGACATCATTGTGGAAGCCTTGGATTTTATAACAGTGTAAATGCCTCCGACCTTGTTGCAGACTTCCCATGATGATTCAAATAAGTATGTGCTCATTTTATATTCTTCATTTTATTGTCAGTTGTTATGTTATCCCTTATATACAAATTTATATATAAGCAGTAATACGATCAGTCCAATAATCAGTCCATATAATATAAGCCAGACAAGACTGCTCATGTCTTCAGTAATAAATTTTTTAAAAGGCTCTTTTTTATGTTCTTTGCCCTGCTCATGATGATGTTCTTCTTTATGATCCTCAATTGAATCATGATGCCCTTGCTTATAGTGCTCTGAATGATATGATTCGTGTTGTAGTTGTTCAACTTTATTGTCATGAACAGATACAGTCTTCTTAATCATCGATTCAAATGGCTGAATAATTTTCTTCTCTGACTCTACAGCAATTATGCTCTTTTTTTCTGGTGGCTCAATGAATTTCTTTAGAATATTTCTTGTCTCGTGGATGTTTATTGTGGCTCTTAGTTTTATTGCGAGGTCTTTTTCTTCCAATACATATTCGATCCAGTTTGCAAAATCATTCTTCTGCTCATTGACAAAACTCCTGAATTCATTATCCGGCATATTCTCAAGAAATACCGATAGCTCAAATATATTTTTAGCCCTGCTTCCATTATGGAATACAAATTCCTGCTCGTATGGAGCATTATTCACTTTACTCACCTCTTTTTCTATGAATAAGATTAATGCTTTACTGAATTATACAGATTTTTATATAATGCTGCGACAATCTCGAATCTATTCTTTGTTTTTCTTACTGATTCAGCAAGATCAAAGTCCTGGAATACATCATTGATCCAGTTTGCAAAATCATTCCTGTCGTTAGTTACATGATAAAAGAATACATCATCACTCATTGTCTCTAATGTTGATGCCAGTTCATTGAGACTCTTGATTTTCTCTCCATTGCATAATACAAAATATTTTTCAGGGTCAATATTTTTTTCAGATTTTCTTGGCTTTTTTATCTCTTTGACTGTGTGTTCTTTCTTTTTTCTTGACATATGCCTCACCTCTTAAAATGAATTATTCATTTAATAGCATGACTGGATTTTCGTGGATCCTTCTATGCATCGCTTCTTTTTTGATATTCTTGCTTTCTATAATCCTCTTTATCCGATAAATTATGTCATTGAGTATATTCATGAAATTTATATATGATTCATAAGGCGTATCATATGGGTTGAAGTATTTATGCACATCACCATCATTAAAATATTTGGTGCACATATAATAAAAATGGTCTGAGGTAGTTAATTTTCTCCAATCCTCAATTAATGTCTTGTCATGTGTCTCTTTGACAAATTTTTCCACAGCATACAATTCATGCATTGCAGAATCCTGCATATTATTTCCTTTCCATGCACTCAGATCCCTTTCAATATCTGCCCATGAGAGGAAATTATGAATATCAAGTTCATCAACAGCATCAAATTCTGCCAATTCAGAGACTGTAAGGAATCTTGTATGATTGTTTTTGAACAATTCATCAGGAAGATGCTTTAGGAAATCAAATATTCCTGTATCATCCCATTGATGCTCTCCGAATGTTTCATAATCCATGAATAAGTTCATAGAATGGCCTTTGTCTGAATTGATCCAATGTGCAAATTTTTCAGCTGTCAACGGATATTCTTTCCAGGATTTTTGTCCAAACCTAAAAGCAATGTCATCACTCAACTTATAATTCTTAAGCAACAATTTTAATTTAGGAGCTGTTCTTGCTGTATAAACATAATTAGGGCTTCTCCATCCAAGAATATGATCTGCGCCCTCTGCAAGTATTGCCTTATATCCCATGCCTTGGATGAAATTTGCAAGTTCATTATTGAAAATAAGTTCAGTGTTCCTGAATACCTTTGGCTCTTGATTGAATAGTTCTTTGATTTTTATTTTATGCATGTCAATCTGGTCTTTGAATTCATGCTTGCTGTAAAGGCATGATAGGCTATGATAATATGTTTCTGATAAGAATTCAACATTTCCTGTCTCTGCAAGTTTCTGGAATGATTCAAGCACTTCTGGCGCATATTTCTGGAATTGCTCAAGAGCAGTGCCTGTGATTGAATAAGAGATCTTGAACTGCTTATCAGTATTCTTGTATTTATTGATTAATTGAAGCATTAAGTTATTTGTTCTTAGATAGCATTTTTTTGCAATCTTATGCATAATCTCTTTGTTCTTATTGTCATCAAAATATTCTGAGCTCTGGCCAATATCAAATACACTGTATTTTTTCATCCTAAATGGCTGATGGACCTGGAAATATATGCATACATTCATAAAATCACCTTACAACAATAGGCCTTAAATGCCTTGAATTCAATAATCGATTATAGACATCTAAGCATTTCTTTGCCGGAGCATCCCAGTTTATTGTTTTAACCTCTAAAGACCCGTGATGTTTAAGTTCATTATGCAATGCTTTGTAATTAAGCACTGAAATAATTAGGTTAGATAATTCATCAATATCCCAGAAATCAACTTTCAAAGCATTTCTTAATATTTCTGATACTCCTGATTGCTTTGAGATTATTACAGGCGTGCTGAATTGCAATGCTTCAAGAGGCATTATCCCAAATGGCTCACTGACTGAAGGAAATACATAAACATCAGCCATCTGATAAATTGACCTGCCTTCAGGGCTGTCTTTGCTTATGAATCCAGTAAATAATACTTTGCTTCCTATGCCTAATTCTGCAGCCCTATTGATTAATCTGCTTTCCATATCTCCTGTTCCTGCAACAATGAATTTTACATTAGGATCAAAATCCAGCACTCTTTTTGCAGCTTCAATAAAATAATCAGGGCCTTTCTGTATAGTTAATCTTCCATAGAATAACACTATCTTATCATAGCTCTTGATTTTATTTTCAGCTTCAGGCATCGGTGCAACTGCATTGTGCACAACAGCAATCTTATCTGCCGGGATATTATAATTTTCAATGATCTTCTGTTTTGTATAATTGCTTACAGCAATAATCTTATCTGCATATTCCAGGGATTCTTTTTCAATCTGAAATACATAAGGATTTGCACCCTGGCCTGCTGTCCTGTCAAATTCAGTTGCATGGACATGCAATATCAATGGTATCCCAGATAATTTCTTTGCTGCAACACCTGCTGGAAAAGTCATCCAGTCATGGCAATGTATAATATCAAAATCATCTGTAAACACTAATAGTTTTGCAATTTCAGTGAATCTTGCAACCTCTTGATAAAGGGTTGAACCGTAAAGCTTTCCTGTAGTTGTTGTCTTCTTTATCTTTTCATAATGTTTTTGATAAGATTCTTCAGAGTTATATGGCAGAAGAAGGCTATTGATTTTTTTTACATGGATCTTATAATTTGGAAGATTATTTGCCACTAAGAGTTTTACTTTATCAGAATGCAGATTTTCTGGGCCTTGTGGAATCACAAAGGTTATATCAACATTTAATTTTGATAATCCTGTTGTTAATCCTTCGCAAGCTACTCCTAAGCCGCCTGAAAAGAAAGGAGGAAACTCCCACCCAAACATCAATACTTTCATGTATCCCCTTTTTCGCAATCACCTATTTTTCATTTATTTGAGGTTCAAGTTTAAAAATGTTATTATTTTTTTATGTTTTTTTGTTATTTTTTTTAGTGTTTCCTAGCATTTTTTTGTTGTTTTTTTCTTTTTATTCTTTATTCTTTAATATTATGCTTCATGCGGAAATTAAGCTTGGTTGATAATTATTAATTAATGTTTAATTCAATAATTAAAGTTATAAATTAACTTATTAATTAATTCATTTGCGTAATAATCGTAAAATTTATATATTAATTCATAAATAATAAACGATATGCAAGACATAAGTGAAGAGATTTTATGTAACAGCAAATGGCTGATAATTAAAGAAATTGCCCAAAAAACACAATCAGCATCAGAGCTTGCAACCGTACTAAAAACATCTGTTTCTAATGTTATCCAACAATTAAAACTAATTGAGGCATATGGATTAGTAAGGAAAGAGAAAAGTACAGAAAAGAACATAGGAAAGCCAAAGATCAATTATGCCCTGAACCAGGAATTTGTTTATGCCTTGATGGTCAATCAGGGAAGAGCCGAGAAAAAATACTTTAAGAGCGAAGGTATATCAAAGATGATGTTCAATCTTTTATTTTTGAGCTCAGATGATGCTTACTACATAATGAAATTCAGCATCAAATATGAGGAAATCCTAAAGAAATGTAAAGCAATAGGATTTATTAAATCAACAAGAGACTCAATTGAACTATTTGTCATCACTGACCATGTGGATGAAATAAGAGCAAAATTCAGCAATCTGTTCATAGAAGATCTAAACGGAAAGACAAAAAAGATTATCAATTGGTCGCATAATGATTTCGAAATCAATGATGGATTGGATAGGGGAGACAAGTACTTTATGGATATGTTGAAGAATGTTCAAGTAATCCATGATCCTGGCAATGTGCTTATTAGGTATAAGGCAAAGAGGGAAAACATATGAATGATTTTGTAAAAATGCTTGATAAGTTAAGTGAAGGGGAGATTGAACAGTTTGAGAAAGATCTTAAAGAAGGTTACATAATGAGGTACATTGAAAGAAAAAAGGAGTTTTTTAAGGTTAAAGATAAAGTGTGTGTTACATGTGGAAATAATGTAAAGGATGACTGTTTTGTGCTAATTTTTGGGGAGCCTGCAATAAGGAAAAAAGCTCATTTCTGCGGAACTGACTGCCTACAATACTTTTTTAATAAGAAACTGAGGAAGAAACATGCCGCTTAGACATCTGAAATCATTATATGAAAAAAGGAAATCTAATCTTGTTGAATTGCTAGAGAAAAATCCTAAGCTTGATCCTGCTAGACAGCATCAAATATATGGTGCTATATGCGAAATAGATATATTATTAAAGACAATAGACCATCTAAGGGAGCAGGAGATACAGGATAATATGCAGCTTGACAAAAGGATGAAGGGTTAAAATGCCACTAAGACAATTAAAGAATGTATACGAAAAGAGAAAACAAATGCTTACTGAATTGCTTAAATCTGATAAAAAACTAGGATTAAGCAAAAAAGAACAGATTCAGGGGGCATTAAGTGAGATTGACAGCTTCTTAAAGACTATTGATACATTAAGAGATCAAGAGATTGATGATAATAGGAAGCTTGATGAAAAAACAAGTCTTAATATTTCTGGAAGCGGTTTATTTAAGGTTTTTAATGATAAGATGGCTTCTAGATTTGATGCAAGCCAGACAAAAAAGAACCTTATGCTATTATTTTTAAAGAAGTGCGAGACAACATTAAGATACGAGTTTTATGCTAAACTGGCAAAAGATGAAGGCTATGAGTCAATTGCCCATGTTTTCAAAGAATTTTCTGAGCATGAGAAAGAGCATGCGAAGCTGGTTTTCAAGCATCTTAACTGGGCGAAAAAAACTGATTTTAATCTTCTTGAATCTGCAGATATTGAAAAGCAATGCCATAGCAAGATGTATATGGAATTTGAAGATACGGCCAGAAAAGAAAAATTCAAGGCAATAGCTGATTTCATCAAGGATTTGACTGAAATTGAAGTCGAACATGAAAAAAGATTTATTAAACTGTTCAAGAAGCTGAAAGATAAATCTGTATTTGTATCTGAGCATTTTGTTAAATGGAAATGCAGAAACTGCGGCCATATCTTTGAATCAAAAGAAGCTCCACACAACTGCAAGGTCTGCAAGCACAGCCAAGCATTCTTTGAGATGTCAGAAATCACCTAAATGCAACCCTTGTCGCTTCAATACATAAGCGAGTGATTTCTGATCATGATCAAAAACAAAATGCCTAAACAAAAAATTTTTGACATACACGAGGAATAGTTTTTATGGAAATAAGAAAAGACTACATACTGGATAGCTATACAATCATAGCTGAGAATAGGTCAAAAAGGCCAAATGAATTCAAGAGAAATGATGATAATGGATCTATAGCAAAATGTGATTTCTGTCCAGGAAATGAGCAGATGACTCTTCCAGGGATTGGTCATTTAGGAAGCCCCTGGAATATGAGATGGTTTCCAAACAAATACCCGCTTGCTGATTGTAATGATAGACAATCAATCAGTATTAATGATAAATATTTCAAATCTATTTATCCTTATGGCTTCCATGAAGTGATTGTTGAAACAAATGATCATTCAAAGCAACTATTTGACTTCAATATTGAGGAATTAAAGGTATTGTTGGATGTATATTGTGATAGGATTAGGGATTTGTCATCCAAGGAAAAGATTGAGTATGTGCTAGTGTTGAAGAATCATGGTATAAATGCTGGAACCTCATTACAGCATAGTCATTCACAAATCCTTGCACTAAATCATGTTCCTGAACTCATTACACGAGAATTGAATGCAGTAAACAATTATGACAACTGTCCTTATTGCGAGATAATTGAAATTGAAAAGAACAGTCCTAGATATTGTTATGAAAATGAAGGATTCATAGCTCTAACACCCTATGCACCAAGATTCAACTATGAACTATGGATACTTGCAAAAAAACATATTCTCTCAATAACACAATTAAACGATTCAGAAAAGCATCAGCTTGCAGAGATCCTGCAAAAAGCATTGATCAAGCTTAAATCATTAGATGTTTCTTTTAATCTGCTGCTAATCAATTCTCCTGAAGGATTTATTAAGAATATGCCTGAAGGACAAAAGCAAGGACTGCATTTCCGAATTATGATAACTCCAAAAACAAATATAAGGGCGGGATTGGAAGAAAGTCTTGATGTTTATGTCACTACAACATCTCCTGAATCTGCGGCAGAGTTCTATAGAAGATGAGCAAGAAATAACTTCCGGTCAGCTTCGTAAATTTTCTGGTTTTTCTTGAGCAAGACATGTCAAGAACCACTGTTCTTGATCATGATCAGAAATCTCTGATTTCTGACATATTAAGAATCTTATATTTCTAGTAAAATCACCGAAAATTATATATATGTGATATCACATATTTATGTGAAGGTGATAAATATGGCTAACATAACATTGTCAATACCAGATGATATACATGAGGAAATGAAGAAGATGTCAGATGTAAGATGGAGCGAGGTTGCTAGAAGGGCAATTGTTGAAAAGATCGAGATGACTAAGCAAATAGAAAAGATAGCAAGCAAAAGCAGACTAACAGAGAAAGATGCCCTTGAGATCAGCAAGAAAGTGAAGGCTGCAGCAACCAAGAGGTTCTTAGAAGATTATAATAACTCAGTACAAAAAAAATAATAAAAAAATTATCCTGTAGCTAAAAAGCCCCACCATGGTTTTCTTGTGTTCTCGACAATGCCTGTATCTGCATCAATATATGATACCACACTCATTTCTGATTTAAACAAGCCAATTACTTTTACATCTCTTTGTCCAGAAATTTCATACATTGGCTTGCCTACTTCTTTTAGCACGATTTCATAATTTTTTAACCTTAACTGATTTATTGCAGTTTCAGAAGCTGTTGATGGCATTATTTTGATTTCCTTATTTCCATCAGATGTCTCCATCCACAATTTTTTTTCTTCAATTATCATTTTTCCTGAAGTAGTTACTGATGCAGAACCCTCTTCAATCGAAATACTATTCTCAGTCACTTTTTTTAGAGATAATCTTTTTTGTCCTGATGTACTAGAAACCTCTACCTCGATTGGATCTTGCCCTGAGCTAGAACAGATTGTTGTTTCTTCTGTGCATGTGCATCCTGCTGGACATAATGTTGTTGGTTTTGTTGGACATAATGTTGTTTCTCCTGTGCATGTACATCCAGAAGGACAAACTGTTGGCACAGTTGGGCATGAATAAATTGGACAACCATTTGCGTCTACCTTACCAGTATCAAAAGGCTTAGAACCATCAGCACAAGTAGTAAATGTGCTACATGTTGTACTAGGGCATGAATAAATTGGACAACCATTTGCGTCTACCTTACCAGTATCAAAAGGCTTAGAACCATCAGCACAAGTAGTAAATGTGCTACATGTTGTACTAGGGCATGAATAAATTGGACAACCATTTGCGTCTACCTTACCAGTATCAAAAGGCTTAGAACCATCAGCACAAGTAGTAAATGTGCTACATGTTGTACTAGGGCATGAATAAATTGGACAACCATTTGCGTCTACCTTACCAGTATCAAAAGGCTTAGAACCATCAGCACAAGTAGTAAATGTGCTACATGTTGTACTAGGGCATGAATAAATTGGACAACCATTTGCGTCTACCTTACCAGTATCAAAAGGCTTAGAACCATCAGCACAAGTAGTAATAACACTGCAAATCGAAGGATTTTCTCTGATTATCTTTGTTTCCTTTGCATCTATCTCTATTATCCTGCCTGTAATCGGCAATGCAATAGAAATGTTTGATATAATAATAACCATAGTTATTAACAATGCACTTAAAATAATTTCGCGGTTTTTCATTTTTGTCCACCTCATTAAAGGAATATTATTGGCCTTATATACTTGCTTATAGCTTCAATTGTATTAGAAATTATTAAATGTTTCTATTTTAAAAAAAATACTCATTGAATGTAAGAAGAAAGATTCAATTAATCTCTTCCCACTTCATTCTTCCATGGAGCAATTCTCTTAGAATATGTTTGGCATGATCTTTATGTATGCGTTTCTGCTCTTCTGTGTCACGCTCACGGATTGTTATTGTTCCATCTTTTAATGTGTCATAATCAATTGTCAAACAATATGGCGTACCGGATTCATCCTCACGCAGATATCTCTTGCCTATGGATCCTGAAACATCAAATCTTGAAGTGAATTCTTTCTCTAAATCATTATAGATATTTTCTGCTTCTTCGCTTAATCCATCTTTTTTCACTAAAGGAAAAACTGCTACTTTCACTGGCGCCATGTGTGCAGGGATCTTGAATTTTGTCTTCCCCTCTTTTTCTTCTATTTTTGAATAGAATAAATCCAATAATGCAAATGTAGGCCTGTCAGTACCGAATGCAATCTCAATAATATGAGGTGTCTCTGCTTTTGCAGTTGATGATTCATTGAATGCTTTTAATTCTTTGCCTGATTTTTTTCCATGCTGTGTCAAGTCATAATCTGTCCTGTCATGTACTCCGCATAATTCAAACCATCCAAAACTATTCAACTGCACCTCAATATCCCACGCATCATCTGCATAGAATGCTTTTTCATCAGGATAATGCTGTCTTAGCCTGATCTTATCTTCTGGAATTCCTATTTTTCTGAATAGGTTATATGCAATTACTACCGCCCATGCATATGCTTTGCTCTTGAAATATCCTTTATCTAATGCTTCATGCACTTTCATGAGCTTTATTTTTTCATTATGCTCCTGCAATTGCCAAGGCCACAAAGGCAATGTTTCATGCTCTATGCTTTTATATTTTTCAAAATCATTTTTCTGTTCTTTAAACAAGAATAATTGTGCTTCTGCTTGTGTAAACTCTCTGCATCTTAAGACATGCTGTCTAGGACTTATTTCATTCCTGTATGCCTTGCCTATCTGAAATACCGCATATGGAAGTTTTTTTCTGAAGAAATCAGTGTATCTCAAGAATGGAAGATAGGTTGTTGTTGCTGTTTCAGGCCTATTGTATGCTTCTGTATCTAGACCGATTGTTGTTTTCATCATCAATGTATGTCTTTTTATTTCTTGTATAAAATCTGCTTTGCATGAAGGGCATTTGACATTCATTGTCTTTATGAAATGCAATAATTCATGATCTGACTTATGATCAAAATTCTCGTCAGGAAACAATTCTGACAACAGATTATCTGCACGGAAATTTGACTTGCATTTAGAGCATGCAAGCACCGGATCTGTGAAGCCTCCTAGATGTCCTGATGCTTCCCAGACTTCTTTCTGCATTATTGTCGGGCATTCTACTTCCCAGAAACTGTTTTTTGAATAAAGTTTTCTTATCTCATTCTCGACATTATTTTTTAGAAGTTTTCCTAATGGCGCATATGTATAGAATCCTGCCAATCCTCCATATATCTCAGGCTCAGGTCCCCATATGAATCCTTTCTGCTGCATAAAGCTTATGAGCTCATCATAATATTGTTTAGAGGATTTTTCCATTTTCTTTAGTATTATAGTTTATTTAAAAATTTTATTCGACTAATTGTGCTATCTCTTCATATTTGTATTCTTCTAGGACTCCATATATTTCATAATCTTTTATTAAGTCTGCAAAATTCTTTCTTAGGTTTTTCATTATATCATTGAATTGTCCAGGATTCTCTGCCATTATGTCAATAATGAAATCCCATTTTCCAATTAAACTTGCTATGTATGTTATGTGTTTCTGCATTTTCATGTATTTGATGAATTTCTTTTCCTGCTCTTCATTCGGATTGTGCAATGCTATGAAAACATAATTAATTATTGGAAATCCCATCACAGGAGGATTAAGTATTGGCTTGAAATTCAGGATTACTTTATTTTGGATTAATTTTTTTATCCTGTTTCTTACAGCATCCCTTGACAATCCTACATTTTTTGACATGTCAGCTAAGCTTTGTCTTGCATCTTTATTCAATGCCGACATTATTAGTTTATCATGCTTATCAAACTTATGAGGCTTTGCATAAACTAAAAGATCTGTGTTTGATTCAACTTCTTTGAAATTTTGTTTATCCATAATACACTTAAAATGCGCTTAATATTTATAAAATTATCGCAATTCGCTTGTTTATCTTGCGATAATAATATATATCAATTGAATTTAACGTTGTTATCAGACAGTAATGAAGGGGGTTAAAAATGAATGAAATAAAAATGAATGATGAAAGATTTAATAAGTTACCAGAATTAGAACATATGCAACTAAGATCAAGGGTTAATGATGTAGTCGTATATGGTTTTAGTCTGGATGATGTTCTTGTGTACAAGGATAATGATAAATTCACTTGTCCTTGGCTATTAAACCATGGATTAAGATCTATTAGTGGCTTTGATTCATTAGAGAAAGTAAAAGAAAAATTTGCACATTATCTATCAAGAGATATAAGCACTTTAGAGAATAGATTATTAAAAAAAGTCGAGATTAGCGCAGACCTAAACACTGTGAAAAAAAATAAATTGTACGCGATAAGTCTAAGAAGTGCTATTGCAACATATTACAAAGAAAAAACTGAATATGATTTTAAATGGACTATCAGATAATCACTTAACGCTGTAAACAATATTCTGTACTTCATTGCCCCAGCTGTATGATCCTTTCTTTTTTTCTATTTTATGGACTTTAAGATCGCCTATTGAGACTCCTTTCTTCAAGTGATAATATATCAATCTCATTGTTACAGGAGGATAATGCTCGATGTATTTCTGGTATAGCTCATAACCATGCATTGGTCCGTCTTTGGATAGTAAAGCGAGTATATTATTTCTAACATTTGATCCAATCGGCCTTCCTTGTTTCTTCACATTATTTTCCATATAGAAAATAAATAAAGGATAAATTTAAAAATTTACCGCTATTATATGAAATATGCATTTAATCGTCTTATCACAGGAAAACATTGAACTTGCAGAGCTTGAAGCATCATCATTGTTAGAATTAAATTTATTCACAAGAAATGCTCAGTTTATGTTTGCAAATATTAAAAATATAAAAAAGATAAATAGATTAGCGTATACAAAAAAAGTCTTGGAATTATTATTCATATGCAATCCAAAAGATCTTGACAATGCACTTTATCAGTATGATTTCAAAAAAATATACAAGAATAATTTTTGTTTAAGGATTCATGATAATTCTCATAAATTCAATGAATCTGAATATGCAAAATATATCTGGAAAAGCCTAGAATCAAGTAAAATAGAACCGAAAGTCAATCTTGAAAATCCATCAACATTAATCGAGATAATAATTCTTGACAATAAAGCATTTGTATGCAGACAATTATGGAATAATAAAGAGGATTTTGAGTCAAGAAAAGCACACCAAAAACCAGAGCTTCATCCAACGGCAATGCATCCAAAAATGGCAAGGGCATTAGTAAATATTCTCAATAAAGATAATATCGTTGATCCGTTCTGCGGTGCAGGTGGAATATTGACAGAAGCAGCATTGATGAAAATCAAATTCAAAGCGTATGACATTGATCAAGTGCAATTAAACAGGGCAAAAATAAATCTAAAATATCTGAAAATTAATTCGCGATCATATAAACTTGAATTAAAAGATGCAACAAATATCAAGAATCTCAAGAATATTGTGACAGACCTTCCTTATGGAAAATCAAGCAAGAAGACAGACGAGATAATTGATCTATATAATAAATTCATTCATAACATTTCTGGCCGATCAGTCATTGTATTCCCTGATTTTGTGAATTATAAGAAAATATTGAAAGAGAATTTGAATAAAAAATTGGAAATAAAAAAGATCATCAGCCATTACGTCCATAAATCATTGACAAGGAAGATTGTTGTGATTGATACTTCTAAAAAAGATATCAATTCATAATTTTATGAATTAGAATTTATTTTTCAGATGCATTTTTCCATAATTCAGAAAAATATTGTTTGAATGATTCTGCTGTTTCCTTGTTTCTTATTCTTATAACTGTCGGTTCTTCGTGCATTATTGTAATGATTGTGGTAGTATTCATGACAGTGATTTCTGTTGGTGTTTTTTGAAATAGAAATCTTTTATCGTATCGCTTACCAAGATTGTTTTCGATATTTTTTACATATTCCCTTGCTTGTGTGTTGAAAATGACATTAACATTCAGGTTTTTGAGAAATGCTTTTTTACCATATTTTGAGAAAAAGCGTTCGAAACGTTCTTCTTGTTTTCCTTTGCTTGCACCAATAATATATACTGATGATCCTTTTTTGATTGTTGCTAATTCTTCTTCATAAACTGTTGAAAGACCGTCCCATCCGAAAAAGACTGCTACGTCAGGAGTTATAAAATTAGTTTGTTTAAGATGATTTAGTTTAGGAAGAATCTTTTCTAAGGAAGCTTCTGAATTTTCAAGATTAATTTTTTTCCTATTAAGGTATTCTTTGATTTTTATAGGTGAAGCCGCATCAAAATGTTTAACTCCATTTTTAACAGTAACACTTGCAAGTCCTTTGCTTACGAGCTTATCAATTACTTCATATAATTTTGACCCTGAAACATTAGATGCCTTTACTATGCTTGTTTTTGTGAGAGGACCATTGCGGAGCAAAACGATATAAATTCTTATCTCTGAATCCGTGAGACCTACTTCTCTTAATATTTCTTCATACATAGTAACCCCCTATGGAGTCCCCTAAATATAAATATATCTATTAATTAGATACCACTATGAAGAAGCTACAAATAAATTTAGAATTGTCTATTAGGCAATGTGAACTAGAGGATGCTAATTTTATACACGATCTTATGAGAAATAATATGATGAGATACTTTGAAAGTATTCCTGAAAGATGGTGTGAGAAGAAATATTGGAAATGTTATGCTCCAGAGAGAATAATAATTGTTGAATACGAGAAGAAACCCGTAGGATTTTTTGATTATGAAATGGACAACAATGAATTGTATATTCATAATATTCAAATCATTCCCAAATATCAACTGAGAGGAATAGGCAGAAGCATTGTCAATTATTTGAAGGAAATTGCTAAGAACGAGAATATTAAACATATCAAAGGTAAAGTTTTCAAAGAAAATATTGATTCATATAATCTTATGCAGAAATCTGGATTCATCATTAAAGAGGATCTTGTTAATGAAAAATCTTATTTAATTGCTTTCGAGGTCTAGATATGAAACCTAAATTTGCATACTTTAGTATAATTTCATCGTTTTTTGTAGCAATGTTACTGATATCGAACATTGTTGCAACTAAACTTATAAGCCTCGGACCATTTATATTTACTGGAGGTATCATAGTATTTCCTATTACGTATATTTTTAGTGACATACTTACTGAGGTATATGGTTATGCTCGATCCAGAAAAATTATCTGGACAGGATTTTTTTCTCTTATATTAATGTCAATAATTCTTTGGATTGTGAATATACTTCCTCCTGCTCCTGCGTGGCCAAACCAGGATGCATACACTACTATTTTAGGAACTATTCCAAAAATTGTGGTTGCTTCTATTATTGGTTATTGGGCAGGAGAGTTCGCCAACTCCTATGTTCTTGCTAAACTTAAAATCCTAACAAAAGGTAAATATTTGTGGATGAGGACAATTGGATCAACAATTGTTGGAGAAGGAATTGATACACTACTGTTTGTTTTTATAGGATTTGCAGGAACAATCCCCTTAAAAGTACTTATCATTGCTGTTTTCTCAAGCTATATTTTTAAAGTATTATATGAGATACTAGCCACACCTGCAACATATAAAATTGTATCCTTTCTAAAAAAGAAAGAGCATTGTGATGCAGTAGATAAAAGAACCAATTTCAATCCATTTAAGATGAATTAAAAAAAATAATTCTACTTCTTATGTATCTCCTCCTCATAGATTCTTTCTGCTTCTTGGGTTGTTGCTCCATGATGGACGATCTTGCGAAGGGCTTTTGATATGGCCATTGGATATTGATGTTGCCAGACATTCCTGCCAACAGCCATTCCTGTAACGCCTGTTTTCATGATTTCTTCTGATTTCTGCAAGAAATGTTGCTCATCAATCCTGTCACCGCCTGCAACCATTACTCTTGCCTTTCCTGCGCATTTTACAATCCATTTAAAGCCTTCTGGATTATCATTGTACTTCATCTTCAGCATATCAGCTCCTAATTCCAGGCCGACTCTTGCAGCATAAGCTAAGACATCAACACTTCTTTCATCAATTCCTGGTCCTCTAGGATACATCCATCCAATAACAGGCATACCATAATCATGTGCTGTCTCAACAATCTTTGAGAATTCAGAAAATATTTCCGGTTCATTAGGACTTCCTGTATAAACAGTATAACCTACAGCGACAGCCCCTAATTTGATAGCTCTTTCAACAGAGCATAATTGCCTTGATATTGGAGCAATGTTTGTCATTGAAGTCTTGCCGTTAAGCTTAATCACTAATGGAACTTCCTTATAGTATTTCTGATAATACTTTTCAGCAACTCCGTGCTGGACAATTATTGCTTCATACATTCCTTCAAGAGCAATATCAAAAATATATTTAGGATCAACAGTTTTCATGTCAAGATCCTTCGGGCCATGCTCTAGCCCTTGATCATATGCAAGCATTAATGACTTGTCATTTCTTAGAAGCTTGTTAATAAAAATCCTCATAATACACCTCTTTTCAACAATAATAATTATACCTCTTTTTATATTTTGTGTTGTGTCTTATAAACAGGCCTTAAATCCTTCTCAGCCATGTCAAAGGCTTTTTCATTAAGCAAAATATTCTTAGCACCCTTATGTTTTATGACTGATTCAGCATTCAGCATTCCAAGCCTTAAAGCATATTCGGTGTTCTTGCCGAGGATCTTTGCAGTAACAAATCCTGATGCAAAAGCATCACCTGCACCTGTTGTTTCATTAATCTTCACATGAACAGGTTTTATTGAATAAAATATCTGCTCATAAGCATCAAGTGCATTAGCCCCATTTTTTCCATCTGTAATAACAACAATCTTAGGTCCTAGAAGTGATGAATGATAAAGCAATTCATAGATATTTTCTGATTTAGAATTTAGCATTGATTGTGCTTCTTCTTTGTTATATAGGAGAATTTCGCAATTCTTTAATATCTTTGATAAGTGCTTTTTTCCTTTTTTTACAAGATAAAGGCTAGGATTAAAGGCAATCTTGATGTTTTTCTTCTTAGAATGTTTGGATAAATACTCCAGTGCAGAAAAGCTTTTATGCATCATGCTAGAAAAATAAAACCATCTAGAATCAAGAAGATATTTTTGGATATGTTTAAGATCCAGATCATCATTGCATCCCTTGAATGTGAATATTGTTCTGTCCTCTTTAACTGAATCTAGTATTGAAGAATATCCTGATATGCCTCCTTTATAGCCAATAAAAGTTACTTTTTCCTTATGCAGATCCTTCATTATCAGCTCTCCATTTGGATCATCACCTATTCTTCCAAGAAATCCTGTCTTTAATCCAAGTCTTGAGAATGCGACAGCAGTATTGCTTCCGCCGCCACCTGTAAAGAATTCAACCTCTTTAACAAGGATCTTGCTTCCAAGCCTGTAGCAAATATCAGGATGATTATGCAGATTGAATAATTCTGACTGTTCTGGATCAGTATGAATAAAAACATCCACAGTTGCAGAACCTACAGTTATAATATCAAACATAACTCACCTCATTAAATAATTAAGAATAGCTATTTATAAATTTTTAGAATTAATAAGATTGCCTATATATGCCTTAGAACCTTATTTTGTCTAGGATCTCGTGAGCATTTGTGCTCTTTAAATGTTTTGAGAATTCATTCCATTGCTTTCCAAGCTTAACTGAGATTGTTGTCTGGAGCATCTTCTTCTCATCATCACTGACTCTTGCAGATGCATCAGCATCAATCAATCCATAAGGATATCCTAAGAATACAGGATCAGTGCTGTTTTTTGCCAATATGCCAATGATTTCTGGATTGTTGGCTTCAAGTCTGAATACATAATCTGACTTATCATTTAATTTGACAAAATAATTGGTTTTATCGACAGCATAATACCATCTGGAATTGTTCAATGATCTTAGATATTCTGTGAGGCTTAATCCATTATTGATAGTAAGAGTGGATGTTTTGCTTAATGCAGAGGCATCTGATTTCAGATTCTTTGCATATTCTTTTTCAAAATCATATTTTGCCTCTAAAGACCCATCCAGAACAACATTATCATATTTTGAGGCTAAGCTTAATTCAGCTAATCTTCTTATGATCTGCAGTATTCCTGAGAAGGATTTTTCATTAAATATTATGCTATTTTCATCAAATTCCTTGTCGTCAAATTCATTTTTAGGAAATGTCTTAACATGATATCTGTTATTATTTCTGGATATGAATACATAGAATTCATTTATTGCCCTTGAAGTTCTTTTGTTATTTTCATATTCAATTGCAGCAGTTCTTATGAATCCGAGACAAAATCCTGAGCTCTCAAACAGCATTGTCTGGCCACCATCAATAAACACAATATTTCCATTCTTTTCATCGATATCATGAAAATTCTTTTTATCAATAATATGCTGTTTATTGTTTATAGTCACATAAGCATTATCAGACTTAATTCTAGTGATCTTTTTTAGTTCATCGATCAATTCCTGCATGGTTATGGCAAAAGAATATTGTATAAAAAGTTATCCTTTATTGCTTTCTCATATTCCTTTCTCAGGCTGGAAAGGTTTAGGCATCTCATACAGAGTCTTTAGTTTCAAGTATTGCTTGATAATATTTTGCAGCCTATAAGCGGTCTTATAGAGATCAATCTTGTAAGCTTCAATTTGTGCCTTATAGATCCTGTTCCTGAATAATCTGTCAAATCTCATTAAGAAAGGCCTTTTTTTAGGATCATTGCCTCTCCATCTCCTATTATAGTCCAGTTGCAGGAATGCCTCAATATTGATTATGCAATCTCCTCTGTCTGTTTTCATCTTATGGCCTTGATGCATGACCTCTATAGATTTCATATTCAGAGTCAGGAAATTTATCCTTAAATAATACCTGTAATATTGTGATCTGAACGGTGTCTTAATAACTCGCCACCATATCCTATGCTCCTTATTTCCTGTACCGTAGATTTTTTCCAGATAGAATATTTCTGGATTTTCAGTATCTTCGAAAATATCCTTAAAGCCTTCTTCTAACAACCAATCATGTATCAGCTTATAGAGATTCTTCATATGGAATGTTTCTTCATTCTCTATCTCGTACTTGGCTACAAGAATATTATGATCATTCTCACCTTCAAACTTGAACATAATCATTATGAATAATTGTTATTTAAAAATTTTTGTATAATCATGAAATAATAAATATCTTATTGCAGTCAAAAGGAATTTAGTGATGCTTATTGGCTGAGTCCTTAGCATAATTTTTCTTGATTTTATAGCCTTGATAACACTATCTATGTTCTTTTGAGAATTGATTAGCGTAAATGTTGTCCCTAGATTGTCTAAGTAATGTACGTCGCAATTACCAACCAGACCTTTACGATATTTCCTGGATGCAGTAATTGATTTTCTATTTAGGTTGAGAAATTCCAAGTAGAAATAATGATATTCAATAGCGTCAAATAAACCAATGTTCTCACATAATTTTTTTCCTAGGGATGCCTTCTGAAGGATTGAGAAGTATGGGTGAGCAGCAATTATCAGCACGTTTCTCCTTTTTTTATCCCAATGACTTTTCATATTCCTTAGATCATTGAAGGTCTTTATTTCTTTTCTTTCTTTCTCTGTAATATTATACATCAATACATCTTTGCCTTCAATATTCGCTTCACAGCCAGGGATTATAAGAATTTGTTTGGATCTCGCATATTTATAAGCTGATTCAAATCTTTTTCCTTCCAAGACTTTTTCATGGAGTGTTATTGCAAGAATATCATAATTAAGGGACTTTGCTTTATCGATTAGATCATAAATAGAATAAGGTAATTTATCCTTAGGATCATCATCTGAGTGTGTATGCAATTCTGCTTTTAACCAAACCATTTTTAATATTTTTTATTATTATTTATTAATCTTTGTATACTATCCTCAATGAAACAATAAGAGAAGGTACAATATTCATATTCAATATCTCTTGTGGTTTAACCCATTTGTATTCTGTATGCTCCCAATCCAATTTAATCTTAGAGGATTTCCCCAGTATTATTCTGCTGGTGAATATTATCCATTCCTTATTGATATCCCTATCAGTTACTTTATGAGGCTTGTTGACAGTCAATGTCTTCACATTGCTTTCACCAATATTCAACTCCTCTCTCAATTCCTCAAGGATCTTTTTCTTTATAGGCACTAATTCATCATAATAGCCAGCAAGAGTCATCCATTTGCCTTTATATGTACTGACTTTATCTGATCTTTGCATCAAGAGAATCTTTCCATTGAATTCGACAAATATAGTCAATACTGCGCAAGTTTTCTTGTCAGAATAATCTATCCTTCCATCTGGAAATTTGGGATATTTTCTATAGAGATTCTTGACGATTTTTGGAATGGTATTTGGATTCATATTTCCTCAAACTCTTTTCTGACTTTTCCTATTTGGGTGTTGGTCAATCTTTCTATTATTACTTTAATCTCATTGCAATAAGTTTCGGCATCTTTCATCGCTTGTGAAGCGATTTTCTCATTGACTTCTATTCCGACATTATCTCGAGTGTAATATTGACTGTCAATTCTGTCCTTTTTTGCTTGAGATATTATTTTAATATCTATATTAAACAATCTTTTAAGCAAGAGTATTGTTCCGCCGTGGTTTTCTGACTTTATACCGCACTTAAACAGCAAAGCGAGTGATGTGTAGTACATTGAATAGTATGCATTTATTACACTTCCTTCATAGAATTTGTTTATGTATACTAATTTGGACATTTTCATATAATCTGACGATTTCTTGATATATGCTTCGCACAATTCGTCTGAAGACTCTACTTCTTGAATTTTTCCTTTTCCTTTTAGTTTATTTAGGAAATCCTGTTTTTTTCATAATATTCCTCTATGCCTCTTATAATAATATGATTTTTTATTATCTCCTTAATCAACAAGTCATCTTTATTGAATTTTCCGATTTTCACACTAAGTTTATGATGAAGTTGTTCTATATGTCTTTTTATCTTAATATCAGATGTTTCAATAAAAATATCTATATCGCTATTTTCTGTCGCGAGTCCTTTTGCATAGCTTCCAAACAATATTATCAATGAACATTTGCATTCCTCAAGTATTTGTTTGAACAACGGTGATACCCAAGAGTGTTTAGTGAGTATTTTTATGAGTTTATAATTCTCTGAGTTTATCACCATTCTCCTTGCTATAAGATTATCTTTGATAAAATATACGTTATTTTTTCCTTCAATCTTATAATCAACAACCCCTAATTCTGAAAGTTCGTGAAGCTTTCTTAAAACTGTCGAATGAGGTTTATTTAATTTAGTTGCTAATGCACGCACATGATTTTCCTGTTTAATCAAACTCGAAATAAGTTCATATTCTACGCTGTACCATTTTTGAACCATATGGAACAAAAGTGAACCAGTATTTATAAATATTGTGAAAACATAAGGTGATTTGCGTGTTCTCTTTTTTCTAAAGAAATCTTCGCCGACTTAAATATGCTTCGCGTATCTGTCCTGTGCGTCCAGTGTGTTTATTCTATCCAATCCTTATTCTTAATTTTTTCAGGCAGATATGTCTCAGAAATAAAAGATATTCCTCGAGCAGATAAGGCTTGGATCTCTGCTTTATGGCCAAATTGTTTCATCTTCTTGAACTCAGCTTGCCATTCTTTGCTGTTCTTGAACCAATCATACTCAGAAATCTGCTTCAATCTTGATATGTCTTGATCATTCAATTTAATGAAATGTTTCTGCAATCCATATTTTTCAATATCGTGCGCTCTTATCCCTAAGAATTTAGCACTGGGAATAGACATCTCATCAGCCATGTGCGCTAGACTGATTGATCCGAATTTCATTACAGAATAGATATAATGTCCCCAGGAGTCAAAATCAGTCAGCACCAGTATAGGAAGATTATGTTCTGTGCTTAGTCTCTGCAATAATCTTCTTATGCCTCTTGTTGTCTGGCCTTGAGAGGACATGATTATGCAGTTCTGTTTTTCCCAGAACCTGTCTTCATGCAATCTTTCCCAGACAGCTGCTTTTTCCATATAGATAACGTATTTTGCATCTACTTTTTTGAATTTTATATTTTCAACATTAGATGGAATACTCCATCCTCCTGATCCTAACTTTGACCAATCAATTGTATCCCCAGAGTCTTCAATTACAACCTTTCCTGCAACACTACCCATCTTGTTTGCATTGACATTCAAATTCTCTCTTGAGAAACCTGTAATAATCTCTAGATCCTCAATAGACTTGTCTGATTCTTTCTGGTCATCAACAACATTTATCTTAGTATTTGGAATAGTCCTTTTTGCCATATAAAAAACATCTCTAAGGCTAGCATGCTTATTAACATCCAAAAGATTCTTGCATATAGCTGCAACCTCGATTGTCTGGAGGAATTTCTTTGAATGACCCGCATTAAAGAAAAATCTTTGGGCAGTCTTATCTCCTAGCTGCAATGTCTTTGATTGCTTATCATAAACAACATTGCTCAATCCTCTGACTGATAATTCAATTTTAGGATTATTGGCTTTATTGATATCTTGAACAATTGATTTTCCTAATTCTATAAGTTCCTTTTTAGCATCACTTTGTTCATTGACATTCAATTTTGCTTGCTTATCATCTGTTTTTTTTGCTGACATATTATTCCTCTACTTCCTCATCATCCTGCTTTTTAGTCCTTTCATCATCCTCTCCTTTTAATGATTCCAAATCATGAATCTCTCTTTGTATCTCATCTTTCTTGATCATGTCCTGTAATTTTTTTAATAATAGCTCTTTATTATCTCCTGTCAATCTTGATAATGAATCTGCAACCTCTGGCATATATTTTTCAAAGAGATTAGCTCTCTCAAGCTGATTCTGTACTTTGTATTTCTTATGCACATATGTCTGGAGTTTTCTTCCAGCTTCCTGCAATGCAAGTTTAATCTCTTTAATGATCTCTGGATAATGTGCAAGAGCTTCTTTTGATTCTGAAGTAAACGGAACCCAGACAGAAGACATATGAACAATGATTGTTAATGGTCCTGAAGGCATTGAATTATTTGACTGCTGCAATCCATAAGCTTTCCAGTTTGTTGTAACAATAGATTTTGTTATTGCACAAGCACCTTGTTGATAAAGTAAAGGCACTCTGTTTGCAAATCTCAATAATGAAACAGATTCTTCCTTAGGTTGATTTCCACCATAAGCCAATCCGACTTCGATCTGGAAAGGATTTCCCCTATAAACAAATATTGGCCTTGTTATTGCGCAATAGAATTCTGCATTGATCTCTTTCTTAAGGCTTTTCTCAAGAAACTCTTCTCCAATTGGGCTTAAACAATCAGTAGTAGGAGCCATGATCTTAGTATTCTTGATTGCATTGATCAGTTTTTCAGCATCCTGCATTGACATATCCTGAGGCTTTTTCTTAGGATATATCAAAGCATTATCGCAGATCTCTTTAGCAGTTCCGCTGCCAACTCTTGAAAGATCATTAATCAAAAAACTCTGCAACGTCCTTGATTCAGTGTTTTTCAACATCTTTGCAAGAATTCCAAGCTCTAATCCATAAGGATGAGGTTTGATCTCTAGAGGCTCTTTAGGAAGAGCTTCTGTTGCCCTTGCATAAATGAATTGTTCTGCTTTAGGATTAGTATAGATAATAGTTGCATGAGGATTAATAATTGCTGTCTGTCTTAAGTATTCATCAACAGACTGATTGCCTTTAAGATAACTCCCTTCCAAGTCCATCTCAATCCTTGTTCCATGATCCTTTTTCCATTCCTTGATCTCATCAACCATTATTTCAGGATTATTCGTTTGAGTATTCAGATGCAGCTCCATATAATGAGCCTGCTTTTTAGGATCTGTTTTTGATATAATCTTAGTAGGCCTGCCTGTTGTTAATTGAGCATACATTACTGCAGCAGAAATTCCGATGCCCTGTTGGCCTCTTTGCTGTTTTAATCTATGGAACTTAGATCCATACAATAATTTTGCAAATATTTTAGGTATCTGCTCTTTAACAATTCCAGGTCCATTATCTTCGATAATTATTCTAAACCTGCTCTCTGACATCTCAATTATTTCCACAGAAATCTCAGGAAGGATCTTGCTTTCCTCGCATGCATCTAAAGAATTATCAACAGCCTCTTTAATAGCTGTAAGAAGAGCTTTTCTTGTATTGTCAAATCCTAATAAATGCCTGTTCTTCTCAAAGAATTCAGCTACAGAGATCTCTCTCTGCTTCTTTGCAAGATCCTCAGCAGTGAGCCTTTCATTCGATGAATCCTTATTAGCCTTAGCCATCAATAGACTGAGAAAACAAGTGATTAATAAATATTTCTATGAAATAATCGAAAATATCTAGAAATACAGCAAATATATTGATTATTCTGACATAAATTTATCAGAAATATCCTTGCTATGCTTGTTTTTGGCATTTCTTAAGAGGATGTTTGCCTCCCTGAATGTTTCATATATTCCGCTTATGATATTAGTTGCAAATGGGATTATTAAGTATTCTGGATAACGAAAATATTGATATAAGGAAATCGCGTGAACACTCAAACCAAAATTGTGCCCGAAAGTTTCTGTATCATACCTTTCCGGAGGTTTTTTTTGTGTACGGGGTTTATTATTATTAATTACTGATTCAATAGTATACGATCTCATAGAATCCATAAATTCACTTACTGCTTTTTTGTCATTTATAGCCTGTTGTTCTGAATCTCTTCTAATCATTGTTGGGATAATATACGGCCAGAGAAGTGTTTTAATGAAGGCTCTTGCATCATTATAATCATCCATATTGCGTATAGCATCATAATATCCCAAAAAGTGTTCACTAACTTTTTTAAGTGCTCGTCCTGGTTTTGCTTGTTTTTGTTCCATTTTTTTAGTATAATGTGCGTGTTTATAAATATTTTGATTTTGTTATTCTTTAATAGTGGTTATTATTCTGATATGAGCATTTCTTAGAATAGGAAACAATATTCAGAATCCTTCCGGATCAAATGCTTTTTTTCTCATTAGCCTTCTTTGTCTTTCAAGCCATTTATAGACATTAGAATGAGGGCTTCCAGCAAGTAATGTTTCAATAGCTCTTTTGCATATGCTCACCATCTCTATCTTGCCAATGATCGAGATAGTCTTTCCATAAACAGAAATGTAGCATTCTGTCAGATCTTCTATAGTGTTTCTTGCCTTGCCATCCATTCCAATAACTCTTCCTTTAAGCCTTTGCTGATGGTTTTTCTCTCTGGAATAATCATTCAATGAGATCACCTCAAGCAAATTATCCTGCTTAAGCAATTGTTTTGCAATATCGGGATTAAATCCGCGAGCTATTGCCTTGATGACTTCTCTTAATGCAAACAGCATCACAGCATCTTTGCCAGAAATGATGACATCACCCTCTTTGCTATCTACATTAATTGAGCAACCTGTCGCTTTCTCAATATCCTTCTTAGTCTCTCCCTTAGTTCCAATGAGCACAGCAATCCTGTCCTTGCTGATCTTCAGCTCATAGGTATATTCTTGATCTGGCATAGTCCTAGAAAACAAGAAGTGTTTTTAAAGTATGCGATTTAAGTTTTTCAATTATTATTTGACATTGCCAGGCTCACATAGCATTTTGAATTGATTGTTTATCGAGTTGATTGTATTTGTTATTGAATCATTAAGGTTCGCTAGCTGGCAATGTAATCAACATAACATTTAAATACTATCTTTCCTGAACAGAATCATGCAAGATATTGAGCAAGAGATCCTTAAAGTATTCAAGGCCGGTCCTGGCAAAGAGCATGATACATCTGAATTAGCAGAGACAGTATTCAAGGAAGAATCTTTGAAGATAAAATCTATGCTAGATACAAATGATAAACACACTATTCAACAAGCAAAAAACCTTAAATTCAAGCTTCACAGAAAGCTCCTTTATTATCTGAACAAATTTGTTGAAGACAAGATATTAAGCATTGCAAGGATCAAGGAAAAAGGTGAAAAATCATTTATTCTAGCTTTAGATGAAGGAGAAATAACACTTGAAAAAGGATATAAAAAGATTGTCATAACCAAACCTGCAACTCCTTCTAATTATATCGAAAAATTTGAGAAACTAGGCATAATGAAAAAATTTGAAGAAGACTCATTTGTCAATAGATTAAATGCGATAATGCTTGAAGCTCCTTTGATAAAACATAAGCTCAATCTTACAATCAGGGATATTCTGAAGAATGTGAATGACGTGATTTGTGTAAATGACTTTCAAGAAGTGCTTGACATAGACCAAGACTTGATTGAGAAGCTTAACACAGATGTTGTTGATCTTGACAAGACAATCTCTATCTTGATTGATCTACAAGATATTGATTCAAGAAACCTTATGGCATTCATAGATAATTATTGTAGGATTAATCCTAGCAAGATCAATATAATCTTTAGTATGAACAGCAAAAGCGTTAATAAGAATTCTGAATTGTTGAAAAATATTATCGGATCATTATCAAGGTCAAAAATAAAGTTCAATATATTAAATAGGGACTTGTCACCAAGCCCGATGTTTAAGGGTCGTGCAGGGATCTATAGCCTTGATGAAGAGAGCTGGAAGCTTTATCAAAAAAGCTTTCAAGGAAAAATCAAGGCCTTATCCGTAAGCCATTCAAGCATCGCAATCAATATCAACAAGTTTTTTGATAATTTCAGGACTGACTCTGATTTTAGGCAGGCAGTGATTTCGGCTGCTAAAGTTCTGCTTTCTGCCAATGCGATACAAAAACGCAAAAGCAATGAATATTTTAGAAATATAAATGTGCTCAATGCTCCTTACACTCAGGATTTTTTCAAGTTTAGCAGGAATTACATAAGACTATGGAACTATGATTGGTATAAGGATATTATGCAAAACAGCAATCTTCTTGAACTAATAAAAAGCAGCAAGGAAGTAATGGAGAACTTCTGCATTTCAGAGGAAACAATCTATAAGAGCTGCGGTATACCTATGAGATTCAAGATCACACTAAGCTCTGCATTCAAAAATTTTGAACCTAAATTCATGGGAGAAAGAGAATATAAGAAAACAAACATCAGAAAGATTGAGGATTACTCTGAAAATGAAATAAAAGAATTCATATTAACAAGAGAAAAGATATTTGAGATTTATGACGGTTGTGACAGGCTGAGAATCTTCAGAACACAAGATTTCAAGCCTGAAGATATCGTTAGAGAGACAGCATTGATGTTCAATACATACAAGATACCTTTTTTCACATATGATTTTAGCTCTATAAAGGGAGTCATTAAACTCACTAATTATTTTTAAAATGGAAATCATTACCAAAACAACAATTGATGCATGGAAGAAATCCCTTAAATTCATCCTTGATAACGGGGTAGATTTTGAGGATAAGGATGCAAGATTATGCAGAGAGCTAATGAATTTTGTATTAGTGATTCAGGATCCTGAACAGGATTATGAAAAGCCAATCGACATAATGCAACAATTCGAATGGATATATCCGTCCAAAGAGGAGTTATCAGCAATAATACTTAACAAGGAAGAAAGCATAGGTTATGAGTATAATTATGGCTCAAGGATATTCAATTACCACGGGTTAGATCAGATTAATGATTTTATTGTTCCATTGCTCAAGAAAGATCCTTCGAGCAGGAGAGCTGTTATAAGTCTCTATGATGCCTTCTCTGATTCTAAATTATTGTCGAGAAACATTCCCAGCCTGATGCAATTACATTTTAAAATTATAGAAAATCGACTGAATCTGGCATGTTTTATCAGAAGCAATGATTTTTTCATTGGTTGGCCAGGTAATATTTACCAATTAGTTGTTCTCCAAAAACATGTTGCAAACATCCTCAACATTGAGATAGGCACTATTACCACGATCTCTGGTTCTGCACATATATTCCATGAATATCTAGATTATATCCAGAGAGTCATTGCAAGGTAAAACAGTATCTCCGAGAATTAGTTGTCACTTCTTAATTTAGAGAAAAATCAATGCAGGATTAGTGCATTGATTTTTCTTTGTTTTCGACATTTAAGTCAATGAAGCCTATCCTCTCATTCATAAAAAGTTTGTGTTTTTGTAATCCTCGACGTATTTCTAAATCCTTTTTTCCGACAACCCCGTAAAAACAAAAACCTTTATAAATAAGTTGCTTCAGTTTTTCAGCATGGCTAAAGAAGAATTTGAAGAGGATGCTCCAACAGACGACTTTGAAGACAAACCAGAAGAGCTTAGAGATAATGATGAGATAAATGATGCAGAGGAAGCTTTTATGGAAGGCTTTGAAGAGGACACTGAAGAAGAGGAAGAAGAGATAGAGAAAGAAGAATTTTAATTTATGTGCAATTTTTTTTATTGTTCTAGCCCAAAACTGTCTGTAAATTCAGATATGAGCTTGTATTTATTTACATAATCAAACCCTTTCTGAGTCAATGAATATGTCTTGTTGTCATTTATCTTATTCTCTATGATGAAGCTTTTTGCAATCAATTCCCTTAAGTACTCTTCCATCATCTGATGGCTAAGGTTCGACTTGTAAAGAATATGTGTAGGCCTAATGCGATTGTTTTTGTCGTGGATAGCCTTAAGGATATCATAGATAATTTGTAACCTATCTCTTTTTTTTGCCATGTTTAAGTATTATAATAAGGTTTATCAGCAGCAGCAGATATGCAGCCATTGCAAACAGGTAACCTATAAGATAATATATCTCTGCATTTGTTGCAAAAACAAAATATAATGTTCCGATGAAAAGAAGCAATAATCCAATCAACACAACAAGATTATTTGCTTTTTTATGATTTATATAATGTAAGAAATAATATATCACTATGAAAAACAATATCAATGAGCAAAGAACATAAAACATGAACAGTTTATGAGTGCTGAAAAATATGGTTATACAAACCATTGCTAGCAACAATATAAATATTCTCCAGTTATCTGTTTTTAATGTTACATATAACAAGAGTATGAGTCCTATGGCATAGAACAACGCGTGCGCATAAAGCCCAAAAAGATTAATCAGGAAAACATTATTAAGATTGACCATCACTGAAACATCATCATCGAACTTTGAAAATATTAAAATATTTGTTATTGCCTGAATAATGTATGCGCCACATATGAACACAAATGCTATACCGAAATTCTTTGTCTGCTCATTGTCTGTTAGTTTGAATATTCTAAATGCATAAATTGCTATCATAAGTGTAATCAATGCAAATGCTATTTCCAAAATTATGCTGTATGTAAAGAACCATGCAGGATATAAAAATATGTGTGTCATTTGCTACTGGTAGGTTTTAAGGTTTTTAAACTTTATGGAATTGATCTCAATATGTTCAAGTACGTAATTAGTTCACACTTTTAATTTTTTGATGTTTTTCTTCTTTTCGGTGATACTTTATGGAAAAATTAACCGAAAAGAAACGTAAGTGGATTATTCAACAATTTCGTGCTGGACGAAGTGCTACGATTATTGCAAAGATTCAACGCATCAGTCGACGTATGGTCTACAAACTCTCAAATAATTTTAAGCGAGAGGGTATTTCAGCATATAATGCAAAGAAGGCAGGCAGGCCTTCTTTGCCATTGAATCAATCGTTTGTTAAAAAAGTCATTGATATCAGAAAACGTGATGATTATGGTGCAGAAAAACTACATTTCGTGCTTAAACGAGAAGGATTTATAGTATCTCAACGTCAAATACAAAAAATCCTTGACCAGCGAGGATTGACTGAACCCTGCGTTAAGCGCAGGGGACAACGCACATATGTTCGTTATCAGTGGCCGATTAGCAATTATTTGTGGCATGTTGATTGGACAACATACAAAGGGAAGCTTTATTGTGCTTTTATTGACGATAGAAGCAGAAAGATTATGGCTGCCGGAGAGTTTAATAATGCAATCGCTGATAATGCTAAATTTGTATTATATCAAGCAATACTGGACAACGGAGTATGTCCAGTAATAATTCTTAGCGATAAAGGATCACAATTCTATGCTAATAAGCATGACAAGACAGGAAAGAAAGGCATTTCTGAATTTGAAAAAGAGCTTGAAGAGTTAGGCATAGAATTTTGGACTTCTAGACGTAATCATCCACAGACTAATGGCAAGATGGAGAAATGGTTTGACACCTTAAAAAAACGTAAGAAGCGACATCCAGAAGAGTCGCTTCAAGACTTTGTAAAATGGTATAATAATGAGCGCATTCATCATGCGCTCGACTATAACACGCCTGAAGAAGTATACAAAGAAAATCTGTGAACTAATTTCGTACTTGTGAACTAATTTCGGAGTTATACGCTCTTACCGACTGAAAGAGAAGTCGATAATATCATAATTAGTTCACAAACAGATCTTACTGTGTGTGACGTGTCCTCTTTATAAATTATATAAACGATCTATATACTCCAGAAGTGAGAACTAATTTCGGAATTATACAGAATTGATCTCAATAGCAGACATGAACAAAGTATATATACGTTGTGAGAAGCCTTTATTTGTGGTCTGCATCATCCCCCACATATGCAACCACATTTTTATTTTTTTTATACGTCAGAAATACCACTCATCTATGATGAGTGGAAAAGTCATGCTTATCCTTCTGATATACATGGACTGGTATTTCTGATCGTGATCAAGAACAAGCATGATTGCTAGCAATCATGCCACCGGTCTTTGACCGGTGGTTCTTGACATGTTGAATAAAATAGTCTTGGATTTCATATTTTCTTTTACATTGTTCAAGAATTCCTGCTTATCAACACCAAACTTTACCTTGCCGTCTAAAGTCCTTACTGCCAATGTTTTATTCTCAATCTCTTTATCACCTAGAGTTATCATCAGTGGAATCTTTTTCACTTGAGCATCCCTGACCTTTTTCCCTGCACTCTCAGTCCTTTCATCAACCTCAACTCTTAATCCTTGAGATTCAAATTCCTTCTTAAGGTTTTGTGAATACTCGAGATGCCTGTCAGCAATAGGCAACAGAATGATCTGCACAGGAGCAAGCCATAACGGGAACTTGCCAGCAAAATGCTCTATCAATATTGCAATAAATCTTTCAATAGACCCAAGTATTGCTTTATGTATCATTATTGGTGTATGTTTTTTTCCATCCTGGCCTTCATATGTTGCCTCAAATCTTGATGGCATCTGAAAATCAAGTTGTATTGTGGCTAATTGCCATTCTCGATGTAGCGCATCTGTAATTCTTATGTCAATTTTTGGTCCATAAAATGCACCATCTCCTTTATTGACTTGATATGATATATTATTTTCTTTCAGCACTTTTTCCAGTAGATATTCTGCTTTTTCCCAGAGTTCATTTGCACCCATTGCTTTTTCTGGTTTTGTACTAAGATAAAGCTTATACGGGAATTGGAATGTTTTTTCGTAAACAAATTTAATAAAATCAATAAGTGCCATTACTTCTGATTCTATTTGTTCTTCTGTTACAAATGTGTGGCTGTCATCTTGAGAGAATTTTCTGACTCTTGTCAACCCAGATAAAACACCTTTTAATTCATTCCTATGCAATGCAGCAAAGTCTACAATTCTCAATGGAAGATCCCTATAACTTCTTGCCTGACTTTTGTAAATCAATAAATGACTGGGACAATTCATAGGTTTAAGACTGAATTCTCTGCCATCTACATTTAATATAAACATATCATCCTTATAATGTTCCCAATGACCGCTAGTTTCCCATAACTCTTTGTCATACAATAAAGGCGTAATAACTTCCTTATATCCTCTCTTTTGATATTCTTCTCTGACATATTTTAATAATTCATTATAGATTATTGTTCCGTGTGGATAGAAAAAAGGACTTCCGGGACTATATTCATGAAACATCATCAAGTCCAATTCTCTTCCTATCTTTCTATGGTCTCTTTTCTCTGCTTCTTCCATCATCTTTAGGTATGCATCTAATTCTTTTTTATCATTGAATGCAACACCATAAATTCTTTGCAGTTGCTTGTTTTTT
>Ga0209211_10001062_pt1 | contig 54121 bp, 52 predicted proteins | sample RifGroA2_FD_183992 | JGI IMG/M metagenome (GOLD analysis project Ga0209211, IMG submission 183992) | Groundwater microbial communities from Rifle, Colorado, USA - Groundwater A2 (SPAdes) (version 2) | ecosystem: Environmental > Aquatic > Deep subsurface > Groundwater | place: Rifle, Colorado... | reverse complement strand
AAGCTGCAATGCAAATGAAACCTGCAATAACGCAAGAGGGTGTGTAATAAGAGGCCAGGCAGCTGCCATATCTGCCAAGCCATCTGCACAGGACTCACAAGCAAGAGAAAAGCAGAGAAATGATGTAAAAGCAAGAATAGCCTATCTGAAGAATGAGCTTGAAAAAATAAAAAAAGCAGAATCGATAACTGCAAGCAAAGCAGTTTCTATAAAGGAGATTGATAAATCCCTCAAAGAGCTTGAAGAGCAGATGAATACAATAGGTGATGATGCACAGCTGGCAAATGTTGACCTGCAAAACACGCTCCAGAAATCACAGCAACTAATCCAGGCGCTTTCAAATGTCTCTAAGGCAGTAAGTGATGCAACTATGGCAGTTGTAAGGAGAAGCGCGCTCACTAGTGAAGAGGCTGCAGAACAGCAAACAACAGTAAGAGACCAAGGTGATAGGACAACAAGAGAGAAAGACCAAAAAGAAAAAAGATCAAATCCAATATCAAACAGCTTCTTGCCAGTATTTCAAAAAGAAAAAAAGCAGGATAATGGTGCTGCATCAGAAAATAAAAATCAAGTAACAGCAAAAAATATACAGTTGCCTGTAAAAACTAGCAGCTTGTTTAATGCAAAAGCCAAGGCAACAACAATTACTAAGACAACTACAACTACAAAAATAACTACAACTCCTAAGACAACCCCAACTGCTTCAAATGTGCGCAGTGCCAAAGCAGAAAAACCTAAAGTTAAACCAAATCTTAATACTGTTGCTGATAAGAAGGCTACAGGTGTTGGTAAAGTATGGAGCTGGATGAGGAATATTTTTGCAGCAAATAGGGGAAATACCGTTGTATCTGAAGAAGAATCTGAAGGGTCTACAGGACAGGAAACTTCACCTCCGCAACAACCTACACCTTCACAACAACCTGCTCATAATGAATTTCCGTGGTGTGATGATCCTGATGGAACAGATGTGACGACAGCAACAACAGTAACTTGGCAGCAGTCTAACTGGTCAAGGCAGGAATCCATGCAAGATACATGTACTGGATATAATCTAAGAAAAGTTTATGAAGCAACCTGCAGCCAATATCACAGAGAGTTGCTTGATTGTCCTGAAGCAAGCATTTGTGTAAATGGTGCATGCACTCCTGAGGACCAAGTTGAAGATCGTGAAGCTGCTGAGCGCGCTGCATATAGAGAGACTGGTGATGAGCGCTCTCAGACAGAATATTGGGGAAATTATTGCCTTGATTATAGGTCAATGGGCACAAATGCACCAGGGATTGTCACATACAGGACTTGCGGCGCAGACTATAGATGCAGCAACCTTACAACACTTGAAGAGTCATGCACAGGAAATACTGCAATGCATTATAGGTGTGATATGCAAGGCGCTTTAGGCCATTTAATCTCTTCTGAAGAAGATTGTGGGGATGCTACCTGTGTTTTAGAGCCATGGGGTGCAAGCTGCAAGCCTAGAGATGCTAGTGAAAGCGAATCATGCACTAGAACAACAGATTGGCAGACAAACACAGTTGTCACATACAAGGCTTGTACTGATTGTGAGCAGATAGAGTATAGAAACAGATGTTTGGAAGGCAACAGGGTTGCTAAAGTCTCGTGCCTGAGAAACAGGGTTGTTGAAGTTGATGAGAACTGCTCTCCAGGGCTTGCTTGCCCATTGAATCTCACTGAAGCTGCAATCAGTGACTTAGGATTTACGCCGCAAAATTGCGGAAATTACATGAGATATCTGAGTTAAATTTGATTCAATAAATCTTGGATATCAATTTTTCTGTGTTCTTATTACAGATATAATTTATATAAATTTTTATATTCTAATTGCATTTAATACTTATAAATAATGCTTATGGATATAGCCAATACTAACATGCCAGCCATCAACAAAAAGGATGCATCGATCTATGAAGTAGAATCGCATACGAAAGGAAATTTCTACACAGTTGACATAGATGCAAAAACTTGCACCTGCCCACATTACCAATTCCGGTTGAAAAGATTTGGAGGAGAGTGTAAGCACATTGTTGCAGTCAGAGATTTTATGGCAGCAAATTCTGAAGTTAAAGAGTATAAGAGCAAATATAAGGGCAGGAAAACTGAGAGAATTGGTAAATCTTCCAAATCAGATAAGAAAGAAACAAAAAAAACTGACTCAGGCTCGAATGACCTAACTACTGAAATCCTCAAGGAAGTTGACAGTGAAGAAGGCAAAGATGCCATAGAATTGATTGACAAATACGGCGAATTCCTGATCAATGATCTGATTGCAAAAGGATATCTGATTGAAAGCAAAGGAAGGGTAAAGTTGATGAAATGATTTATGTAGTTTGGCAGCTATAAATAAATTATCAATATCATCTCCCTAGATTGTGAGTATGGTTCTGCCTTGAGGTGGATTTAGCCCAAAAAGAACCTCTACCTTGAGAAATATCAATAGGATAAAGCATATATGTAATAAATCTTTGCCTGGGGTCAGCACTAAAAATAAATGTATTGCAAAATTCCTTCTGTTCCTGACCCTGATTTCTGGCATATGTCCTATCAAGAAAATTTCTTATTATAGATAATGTACTATCATCAAATCTGTCTCCACCTAGAGTCCTAAACATGAATGATCTTGGGATAGTTGAATGCGGAGCTCCACCTGCATGGCCAGCTTCATGGACTATAATCATGCCTAAGTCATCATTTCCATTACACTCTATCACCATATGATTGCCTGGCATATGTGCAGCGCCTACTATACTATTAGTGTGATTACCATAGCTATCTTTGCCTTCTATATTTTTTGCAGTAAAATACATGAACATAACATTGGGATTACCATGAAAACTTGTTCTCATTTCCTGAAGTATCTTTGCATAATCCAAATCTGCAGATGAAAAATATCTGATATCTATAACATGAAAGCGTGTTCCTCTCTCAGTCAGAGGCTTATCATCTGTATTTTCTGGTAAATTATCATCTGAAACTATCCTTGTGAACTGTAAGCTTGCATAGTCAATCGCTGCCTGTATCCTTGATCTCCATTCCTTGCCGTAAAACCTTATAACAGATTCATCAACTGCAATTACTGTAGGGATTACATATGTATTTTTAGGTGGCGGATTTGCAGCATTGGATAAGCTCGCATTTGCCGCTGCTATCTCTTCTAAAAAAAGCTGTTTAGATGGTACTTTCTTTTCCACGGATGCATAAACAGCTTGAGGCTGGGATAATATGGTATCAACTTTCTGTGAAAGCTTATCACAGCAAATGCCTATAGCTGCTCCAGACATAATTACTGCTGTTGCTTCAAATGCAGATATCTGCTTTATTGCATATGTTATCATTTTAATCAATTCGTCTAGTGCCACTGCCTTAACCTCACTTCGTTAAATTTAGTTTTCTTCTGAGTCACTTCTAATAAATCTTTAAATAGCTTGTGACACAAATAAGGAAGTAAAAAGGAGAAACTCTTGCTAGTATTTTCCTTCTCTTTTTCTTACTTACTCATTCTTCTATCATTCAAGAACATAAAGAATTGTCTAATTTAGGACATTTCTGTCCATTTTGTATAATATCAGCCAATAGATTTATAATGCCAAATTATTTCCAGTGAAAATTAACTTACAATGATTAAAGGCGGTGGAATAAATGGAAAATAATGAGACTAAAGATGAAAATAACAAAAATAAAAAGATAGTTTTGGCATACTCAGGCGGCTTAGACACAAGCGTAATCTTGAAATGGCTGGTCAACAAAGGATTTGAAGTAATAGCATTTATCGCAGACATCGGGCAAGAAGAGGATTTTGAGGCAGCAAAGAAAAAAGCCCTTCTTCTTGGTGCATCTAAGGTTTATGTCGAAAATCTTAACAAGGAATTTGTTGACAAATACATTTTTGTAGCATTAAAAGGAAATGCTGTTTATGAAGGCCGTTATCTGCTTGGGACATCTATCGCACGCCCATTGATCGCAGAGAAGCAGATAGAGATTGCAGCTTTAGAGAATGCAGAGTATGTGGCGCATGGCGCAACAGGAAAAGGAAATGATCAGGTAAGATTTGAGCTCTCTTATTATGCATTAAATCCTAAAATAAAGATAATCGCGCCTTGGAAAGACAGCGAATTTCTTGCACAGTTTAAAGGCAGAAAAGACATGATCCAATATTCAAAAGATAATAGCATCCCTATAACTGCAACACTTGATAAGCCATACAGCACAGATGAGAATCTTATGCACATCAGCTTTGAATCTGGCATATTGGAAGATCCAAAGCAAGCGCCTGACTCAGCTATGCACAAAAAAACTCTTCCTCTTAAGGATGCTCCAGATAAAGAAACGTATATAACAATTGAATTCAAAGATGGATTGCCTGTTAAAGTAACTAACTTGGATGATGGTACAGTAAAAACTGAGTCGCTTGAGCTTTTCAGATACCTAAATGAGATTGGATGCAAGCATAGCATCGGAAGGATAGATATTGTTGAAAACAGGTATGTTGGGATAAAAAGCCGCGGAGTATATGAGGCTCCTGGAGCAACAATCTTGTGGAAAGCTCATCAAGACATAGAAGGAATTGCAATGGACAGGGAAGTCTATCGCTTGAAAGAGATGCTCTCACCAAGATTTGCTGAACTGATATACAATGGATATTGGTTCTCTCCAGAGATGGATTTTCTTATGGCGGCATTTGACAAGAGCCAGGAGCTGATAGACGGCAAAGTCTTTCTGACGCTGTATAAAGGCAATGTTATAATTACAGGGCGTGAATCACCTAGCTCATTGTATGATAAAGAACTATCCAGCATGGATGTTGCTGGTGGTTTTAATCAGGAAGATTCTCGCGGCTTTATCAACATAAATGCAATCCGTTTGAAAGCGCATAATGTGATATTAAAGAGGAGAAAGTATATAAAAAATAATTAGATAAAATAATAATATTAAGAAATTAATGTAATATAAAATAAAGTCAAATATAAAATAAAACACCTGAAAAAATGACCTCATTTCTTACCCTTGGAAACATGAAGAAAGAAGAGATTTTCTACTTGATAGAGCTAGCTCAAGCAATAAAAAAACAGCCATTGAAATATAAAGACAGGCTTGCAAACAAGATTGTTCTTATGATATTTGAAAAGCCTTCTTTGCGCACAAGAGCATCATTTGATGTTGCAGTAAAGCAGCTTGGCGGCGATACAACAATAATTGAAAAGCAGGATATGCCATTGGGAAAAGAGTCTATCGAAGACACAGCTAAAGTCAGCAGCAGGTATTATGATGCGATAGTTGCGCGCCTGTTTAAGCATGATGACCTGGTCAAATTAGCTGAAAATTCAACAATACCAGTTATAAATGGCCTTACTAATGAGCACCATCCTGTGCAGATATTATCTGATCTGCTGACAATCTATGAGAAGTTTATAGTGAAAGATAATGCATCTGATTTTAAAGATCTGAAGCTTTGTTTTTTAGGCGATGGGTTTAATAATATTACCCATTCGCTTATTCAAGGTTGTGCAATTGCAGGCATGAACATTTCAGTCGGCTGCCCAAGTAAATTTATGCCTGATCTGGAAATAATCACTGGTGCAAAAAAACTTGCTCAAGCATCAGGTATAAAACTCTTTATCACCTCAGATCCAGTTGCTGCAATAAAAGATACAGATATTGTATATGCTGACTCATGGATGAGCTATCATGTGCCTAAATCAGAGGAAGAAGAGCGTATAAAGACATTCATGCCATACCAGATAAATGCAAAAATAGTTAAACATGCTAAAACTAATTTTATTTTTATGAACTGCCTGCCAGCGATGCGCGGCTATGAGCAGACAGCAGAGATAATAGATGGAGAACACAGCATCGTGTTTGACCAGGCAGAAAATAGGTTGCATATGCAGAAAGCTTTATTATTATGGCTGTTAAATGCAGATAAAATAAAATGATTAGAAGGTGTTGGATAGTGAAACTATACCTAGTGATTAGCTATACCTAAATAAATAGATTAGATACAAATAACTGTAATGGATGTTGGACTAACATGAAGCTCTGGCAAAAATCCGGTATCAATGTGAATAAAGAGATCGAAGATTATACTGTGGGAAATGACTACTTGATAGATCTAGCTCTTGTGAAGTATGACTGTGTTGCTTCTATAGCACATGCAAAGATGCTTGCAAAAGTTAAGCTCATTACCAAATCCGAAGCAAATAAGCTTGAGAAAGAATTGAACAACATAATTAAGCTTGATTCTGCAGGCAAATTTAAGATAAATAAAAGCCATGAAGATTGCCATACTGCAATCGAACAGCATCTTACAAAAAAAGTAGGCATTCTTGGAAAAAAGATACATACTGCACGCTCAAGAAATGATCAAGTACTTGTAGCACTACGTCTATATTATAAAGAGCAATTAAATGGAAAAGACGGGATAAAAGAGCTTGCAAATAATTATATCTCTGCATTAAAAAAATTTTCAGCTAATTATAAAGATGTGCAGCTGCCTGGCTATACTCATACTCGCAAAGCAATGCCGTCATCAATTAAATTGTGGGCAGATGCTTGGATAGATTCAATGCAAGATAACTTGCTTTTGATTGACACAGCTGCTAAAATGATTGACCAAAATCCATTAGGCACAGGCGCAGGATATGGGTTTCCAACAGATATAATCAAGATAGACAGGGCATACACAACAAAATTGCTTGGCTTCAAAAAAACCCAGCAAAATCCTATCTATACACAGATTTCTCGAGGCAAATTTGAAGCATCAATAGTCCATGTACTCTCTCAAATAATGCTTGACTTGAATAAGATTGCAACTGATCTTGTATTATTTTCAATGCCTGAACTAGGGTATTTCCTGTTGCCAGATGAGCTTACGACAGGCAGTTCAATAATGCCACAAAAGAAAAATCCAGATGTTCTTGAGCTGATGCGCGCAAATTACCATGTTGTGAAAGCAAATGAATTTTTGCTTGCAAATATTGCTAGCAATCTAATCTCTGGGTATAACAGGGATTTGCAGCTCACAAAAGAACCTGTTATGAGATCATTTGAGATAACCAAAAAAAGTTTAAAGATAGCAGAGCTCTTATTTTCCAAGTTAAAAGTAGATAAAGATGCATGCAAAAAGGCAATGACAAAAGAATTATTTGCAACAGAAGAAGCATATAAATTAGTCAGGAAAGGCATGCCTTTTAGGGATGCGTATAAGAAGGTAGCAGAGGAGATCAATGATTAGCATATTATGTATGAGCATAACAGCTGCCGCCAATTTAGTTGGCACATATAAGAGATACCTATTTCAAGTTGCGACGGGCAATAGCATCAAGTGACTAAACCAGATACACATGAAGCAATTTACCCACTAACACAAGTACATAACACAACGTAGAGGAGGAGCAACTCCTAATGTGATCGATGCCAGTGCCAACTGCGGCAGCTGCTTCATAAATCTTTAGTTTGTATATATTAATAACAGTAAAAAATATAAAGGAGTCAGAGAAAACTAATCTGCAGTAAGATCGGATATAAAGAGGGGTATTGAATGACTTTAACTTCTGTCACTGGAATCCATGTTTTGGGGAAAAGCGCTGGCATCAAGGCAGCAGGAAAAAAAGATCTTGCAGTCATATATTCTGAAGCTCCTGCAAATGTTGCAGGTGTATTTACAACAAATAAAGTGAAAGGTGCGCCTGTTGTGCTCAGCATAGAGCGTCTTGCTAAGAATAGAAAATGCCAGGCCATCGTGATAAACAGCGGAAACTCAAATGTTGCGACAGGAGAGCAAGGAATGAAAGATGCAGTTGAGATGGCAAGAGCAGCTGCATATGAGCTAGGCATAGATGAACAGTATGTGCTTGTATCCTCAACTGGCATAATCGGTTTTCCTCTTCCTATGCAGAAAATCATGGATGGCTTGAAAGGGATTAAAAAAGATTTATCTGATGAATACTCTCAGACAAAAGATGCAGCAGAAGACGCTGCCCAATCTATCATGACAACAGACACCTGCACAAAGCAGATTGCTGTGAAAATAAAAGGAATTACTGGTACAAACAGCATTGCAAATACTATAACTTTGGCAGCGATGGCAAAAGGCTCTGGAATGATTCATCCTAACATGGCAACAATGCTTGCATTCATCGCTACAGATGCTGAGATAGGTCCTTCCTTGCTGCAGAAAATGCTTAAAACATCTGTTGATAAATCATTCAACATGATTGCTGTAGATAATGACACGAGCACAAGCGACAGTGTGTATCTGATGGCAAACGGATTGAAAGGAAAAGCAGATGAAAAAGAGTTTCAGAAAGCTCTGGATCATGTATGCATAGAGCTTGCAAAAATGATCGCAAAAGACGGTGAAGGAGCTACAAAGCTCATGGAAGTTATCGTAAAGCAGGCAAAAACATTCGAAGATGCAAAAAAAGTTGCAAAATCAGTTGCTCTTTCATATCTTACAAAATCAGCATTTGGTATCATGCCAATATTCGGCAGGGTGATGGCTGCTGCAGGCTACAGCGGAGCAAATATAGAGCCAGAAAAGATGGATGTATATTTTGGAGATGAGATGGTTGTTAACAATGGTATCAAGGCAGATTATGACAAGCAGAAGATAAATAAAATTTTGAAATGTGAAGAGAATAATGAAGGTAAAGAGTGTAACAAAGAGAAGAAGATCACAATAACAATAAATCTTAATCAGGGCAAAGAAACAGCAACTGCATGGGGCTGTGACCTTACAAAAGAATATGTTGATATCAATGCAGGGTATTATACTTGATGTACTAAAAAAATGGATATTCTACAACAATCGCAAGAAAAAATGCTTGATGTAAAGCAGGCATTAAAGCAAGCAAAGATAAATGAGAAAGCAACTATTCTTATCGAAGCTCTGCCATACATAAGAAAATACAGGCATAAAATTGTTGTGATAAAGTACGGCGGCAAAGCTATTGAGAAAGATAAAAGCTTGCAAAAATCAGTGCTTACAGATGTTGCATTGTTAAAAGCTGTTGGCATAAAGCCTATTCTTGTGCATGGCGGCGGTCCTGTTGCAACTAAGATGATGGAAGAGGCAAACCTTGTGCCTAAATTCATCAATGGATTGAGAGTAACAGATGAAAAAACAATGCAGATCGTAGGAGAAGCATTTGCAAAAATAAACCATGAGATAGTATCTCTTCTTGCAGAATGCGGAGAAAAAACAATCGGCATAATTGGAGATGAGATAAAGCTGCTTCAAGTAACACCCATCAGCAAAGAATTGGGGTATGTAGGCAAGGTAACTAAAGTAAATACAGGCATCTTAAATGCACTCATAAATGATAATTATATCCCTGTGATTGCGCCGATTGGAGTAGGCCCAAAAAATAAAAGGTATAATATCAATGCAGACAGCGTTGCAACTGCAATTGCGCAAGAGCTTAAAGCAGAAAAACTTACATTGCTGACAGATGTTGACGGAGTGTATTATAACAATGCGTTTGTAAGGCATCTCAGTATAAATGATGCAAGAAGACTGATTAAACAAGGAGTTATCACTGGAGGCATGATACCAAAAGTTCAGGCGTGCATCTCAGCAGTGCAAAAAGGAGTTAGGAAAGCGCATCTGATAAGCGGCATAGTTGAACATGCTTTGTTATTGGAGATATTCACAAGCAGAGGCATAGGCACAGAAATAGTAAAGAAAGATAGCAGCACCTGCCCGCTTGTATAAAACTTTGTAATTTATAACAAAAAAACTAAAGCAGTGGCGACCACCAATTTTTGGCGAGCACAAATCCTTATAACTATACCAAGTCGCGACGGATAATGCCATAGATCGGCACAACAATAAGCCTAAACGATGATTTACTGTTTATCACAACCAAAAGTCTAGGCGACAAGGAGGAGCAACTCTTTGATCATCTACGAAAGTGCTCGCCGGCGGTCGCCACTGATATAAATAAGAGAAAAGACAATATGGCACAAGAAAATTTATCAAGAAAGTTTAACGAACTAGAGCAATCAGAAAAACAATATCATCTTCAGGTATTTGGTCGTTATCCAGTTGCGATTGAGCATGGCAAAGGATGTTATGTCTGGGATTTTGCAGGCAAAAAATACATTGATATGATTGGGGCAATTGCAACATGCTCTGTAGGCCACGGAAATAAAGAAGTCGTAAAAGCAATAACTGAGCAGGCAAAAAAAGTCATAACTACAACTAATCTCTATTACACAGAGCCACAGCTTTTGCTTGCAAAAAAGCTTGCTGAAATTTCTGGGCTGCAAAAGAGCTTTTTCACAAATTCTGGAAGTGAGGCAAACGAGACAGCGATAAAGATCGCGATAAAATACACAAAAAAACATGAATTCATCTGCGCAATCAATTGTTTTCATGGTAGGACTTTAGGTGCCTTAAGTGCAACATGGAAGCCAAAGTTCAAGAAGCCATTTGAGCCATTGCTTGAGAAATTTATTTTTGTAGAGTATAATAATGCAGATGCAGTTGAGAATGCAATAACAGAAAATACTGCTGCTGTGATGATCGAGCCTATACAAGGAGAAGGTGGTGTGATTGTGCCAGATGCAGGTTACCTTAAAAAACTGCGTGAGATCTGCGACAGGAGAAATATTCTGATGATCGTTGATGAAGTCCAGTCAGGTACAGGCAAGACAGGAAAATTTTTTGCATATCAGCATTCCGGAATTCTGCCTGATATTGTAACAGTTGCAAAAGGAATAGCAAACGGCGTACCCTTAGGTGCAACAATAGTCTCTGAAAAAGTCGCTGCCTGCATGGAAAAAGGCGACCATGGCTGCACATTCGGCGGAAATCCTCTTGCATGCTCCTCAGCTCTTGCAACAATAAAATACATTGAAGACAATAATCTGATGCATAATGCATCAGAAGTCGGCAAATATCTTCTTAAGGTATTAGCTGCAATAAAACACAGATACATCAAAGAAGTACGTGGCCTCGGCCTAATGCTCTCCATAGAAGTTACAGATAAGTGTAAAGAGATTGTATTAAAGCTGCACGAGTTTGGTCTATTATGCGCGCAGACTTCAGATGTAAATATCAGGTTCTTGCCTGCATTAATCCTGACAAAAAAAGATGCAGATAAGGCAGTTAAGATAATAAAAAAAGTTTTGAAAGAGTTTAAATAAATACAATAATAGTAATAATAACAACATTAAGCTGATAATTGCTAACAATCAATTAATTGAGATTAAACTAAACTACAAAATGCAGAAAAAAACAGCAGGAATAATCGGCGCAACAGGATTTACAGGTTATGAGCTGATAAAACTTCTTGTGAAGCATCCTTACATTGATCTTAAAGTATTGAATTCAATCTCCCATGTCGGAAAAAAGGTCTCTGAGCTTTATACTGGTTTTGAGAAATATTGCGTTGAAAATAATTGCTCAGAAAGCAGCAGCTTAAGATTCACCAATTATTCTGTTGAAGAGATAAATAAAATGGATTTAGACGTCTTGTTCTTCTGTACGCCAAATGGAGAGGCAATGAAAATTGTACCGCAGATAATTAACAATAATGCTAAAAATGAAAATAAAAATGGGAATAACATAAAAATCATTGATCTAAGCGCAGATTATCGTTTTGAAGATACTGCAATGTATGAAAAGATTTATGGTATCAAGCATCTTGATACAGCAAACAAAGCAGTGTATGGCTTGGCAGAGATAAACCGAAAGAAAATCAAATCTGCAAGATTAATTGCAAATCCAGGGTGTTATGCGACTGCCTGCACATTGGCTGCGTTGCCTTTATTAAATGATAAAGCTAATAATAGCAGTAATAAAAATAATGCATTTACTAAAGAATCTGTTAACTCAATTCTATTTGACTGCAAAAGCGGTTACTCAGGCGCAGGCAGAGAGAGTGAATATGTGAAAAACCAAGAGCTGCTCAGAGAGAATATAATAGCATACAAGCTTACTGCACACCGCCATGTTAAGGAGATTGAGCAAAATTTGGGATTCCCTGTCTCTTTCACTCCTCATGTGCTGCCTGCATTCCAAGGATTGATGGCAACTACACATATATTTTTGAATAAGAAGATAAGTACTTCAGAGCTAAAGCAAACATATACAGAATTTTATAAGAATGAAGCATTTGTAAAGATCTCTGATTCTATCCCTAATCTTCACGATGTCCAGAATACAAATAATTGCGTCATTGGCGGCTTTGAGATAGATGCTAACGACAGGCTGGTTGTTGTTTCAGTGATTGATAATCTGATGAAAGGCGCTTCTTCACAAGCTGTCCAAAACATGAACCTTATGCTTGGCTTTGATGAGAAGGAAGGATTAGGCAAAGATTAAGACAACTAAAAAACCTCAATAAATTCTGTTAATTAAAACTTTTCTTTCAGTAATCCAATCCTTTAACACAATCATCATAATCATCCGGAACTAATGCTTTGCATTCAGCTAATTTCTTATCTTGGTCAGAAAATAATGTGCTAAGTATGTTTGCCATCGCTATTATGCATTTCTTTCTTAACCTTTCAAGCTTTGATTTTTCTGTTCCTTCTTTATCTTTGCCTGAAAGTTTCTTGCACATCACAGAAGCTTCTTTGGCTCCTGCAAAATTGCTCACAAAATCCTTTGCTGCGCCAATTATACAATATTCTTCAGCTATGCTTGTCAAGTTTGCTGTTGTTGCATTTAATGAAAGAACTTTTGCCATTGCACATTTAGCTAGGGTCCTATCTGGATCACTCTTTGTGCTGCCAGAAGCATCTCTGCCGATGCTGACAAAACAGATTTCCTTAAACAAATTGCCATAGCTTGGCTCTACATTTGCGCACTTGGTGAATGCATCTTCAAAGTTATATCCATTAACTTTAAGTATATGTGAAGTTACCATAATATAACATCTTTCCTTATAGCTGTAGTCTACTGCATTGCATGGGTAAATTGTATCATCGGTTTTTAGGTATTTGGCAGTATGATCCTTGTTGCCAAGCTCGTCTGCAATTATGTTCTCCATAAATACTCCGCCGTAACATGAAGTTTTGCTCCAGTTGTCTTCCAATAGGTCGCAATGCTCTAACGATGGGAAAATTTCATTGTCAAAATAATACATCAGGCCATGACCCAAGCCATGCACGCATTGGTAATGCAAGTAACCAGTCTGCCTTATCTCATCAGATCTGCAGATATCTTTCACTGCAGCTTTAATCTCAGGCGATCTCTTAAGATATTGCTCGAGAATGCCGTGATAATAACCGCTCCAACAAAATGGAGTTCCATGAGAATATGCTTTAATCGCATCATTATAATAATCAAAAGAGGCTCTGCCTAATACATGCACTAACTGATGGCATTGCTCATGCACAAAAGAATCGTTCTTATCCAATCCCTCAATCAGTTTCAGAGCATTTTCTGGGCCTAAAGATTTTACTGAATCCTGAAAGAATTGCGCGTAACAGTCAAAGCGAGAGCCAATGGCATTACAATTAGGGATTGGGGTAAAATTTGCAGCATCAAGTTTAGCGAAATTATTATTACTTAAATTAATATTATTTGTGCTACAAGAACTTAAAAATATAATAAAAAATACACTTAGTAATACACCTAATATCACCAATCTCATAGAGCTGCTTCGCATAAACAAGCTATTAGAAACAATTTGTATAAAAAACTTTTTATAGTATGATTTACTAATTCATCATATGGTATCAAACATAACCTGGCTCGGACATGCATCATTTAAGATTGTAGATAGAGTTACAGATAAGGTTATTTACTGTGATCCTTGGAAATTAAAGCACATAGACAAGCCAGATGATAAAGCAGACCTTATTCTAGTAAGCCACCCTCATTTTGACCACTTTTCTCCAGAGGATATCCATAAAATCCTGAAGCCTGAGACTGTCATAGTTTCTGTCAAAGAAGTGGCGGATAAATTTCCTAAAAATTCAAGAGTATTAATGTCTGGTAACAAATTAACTGTTTTTGGAATTGAAATCGAAGCAATTCCTGCGTACAATCCAGCAAAACAATTCCATCCAAGGCAAAATAATTGGAATGGGTATATTTTCTGTGCAAATAATTTGCTCATCTATCATGCCGGCGATACAGATGCAACTCCAGAGATGCTTGCTTTAAAAAATATTGATGTTGCTCTTCTTCCTATAGGAGGAACTTACACAATGAGCGCAGAAGAAGCAGCTAACGCAGCAAATACATTCAAACCAAAATTAGCTCTGCCTATGCACTATGGGGATATTGTAGGGAAATGGGAAGATGGTGTAACTTTTAAGAATAAATGCGAGATTGATGTTGAGCTTAGCAGGCCTGAATAAGTTTAAGTTATCTCCTGTCTCTTCTATATTGTACACTCTTTGCACCAAGAGTATATTGCCTTATCCTTTCCCTATTAGCATGGTCAATTCCTCTGACCTTGCCTATATTGCCCTCAGCACACATAACTGAATGCCTTGAGGAGGAATGCTTTGCTCCAAGGAGATGCCCATTTTCATGGGCAACAGTCTCTTTGATCTGTGTCTCTTTTATTCTTTGAACTAGCACACTTGGAACTTCTATGACTCCACAGCCGCCGCCTGGTTCAATTCCATTAAAATCATAAGCAGCGCCAATGTCGTTATAATCTCTTACTCCTTTAGGACCAGTAGAATATAAGTTAACACCTGTAAAAAAGAGAACTAAACTATCATCTTTAGTCGAGGTAAAATGCACAAGCCTATCAATAATATTATCATCATTTCTCATCTTGCCCCATTGGTTTCTAAGATTAAGATAACTGACATCTCCAAGCTTAAACCTGAGTAATCTTCCATTCTGTCCTGCCATCTCAATATCTCCATAAAGTGTGTTGCAATATCTGATCGTTTGCTGCAATGTTCTTGCCCATCTTGAGCCTAAATTCTGCCTCATCTCATAATCAACAAACATGTTTACTGTGACAACATAATATTTTTCTCTGTTTAGGCCTTTCTTTAATTGCGTTCTTTTATTTAACTGCGCAATCTCTCTCTTAAACGCTTTGATACTTGGATTTGCAGCACTTTCATCTCCAGAATATGTTTCAATCAGGGATGTTAATGGGTCACCAACAATTGTATCTGAAGAGACAAGATGTTGAGAACTAGATGTTCCTGTCAAGCTGCTATTTTTAGCAGGCTGTTCATTAATTATATCAATTAAATCTCTTTCAGAAGGTTCTCGGACTTTTACTTCTTGAGAAGTTTGCGTGTTTGTGTTATTAGTTGTATCATTGGCAATAGCAATCTCTTGTGCTTCAGCACTTGCTGTATTCAGAAACAGAGCAGCTACTGCTGCCAGTACTTTCCTCTCTAAAGAGTTTACTAACAACACCTCTTATGCCTCTAAAGTGGGTAAAGAAATACAACTATATATAGGTTTTGGCGCAAATATTTATTATTTTTTAAGATCTAATTATTATTATCCTTATTATCTATCTTATCTTCTCAGCTTTAAACCCATAAAACCACAACGCGCTAAAAATAGCTGTTAGCACATTAGAAGCAGCAATCGCAATCCACACTCCAGTTAATCCATAACCAAAATTTAATGCAAGCAAATAAGCAGCAGGAACTGCAATTATGCCTAATCTAAATAATGCAATAGCTATTCCTGGAATGCCGCGTCCAAATCCCTGGAAAGCGAATGAAAGTATCATTATAACTCCAAGAAATACATAGGTTGGCGCAATGTATCTTATATAAGAAGCACCATAATTTACCAGTTGAGGGTCATTATTGAATATAGAAATAAAATATCTAGGCGCAGATAAAAATATCAATGAGATTAGAAGCATAAAAACTCCTGCCATCAGGCATCCTGTCCAGGTAATGCTTTTTGCTCGCGCATAGTTTTTTGCACCGAAATTCTGGCCTACCATCGTCAATATCGCAATGCCAATGCCTAATGTTGGCAGAAATGCAACTGTATCAAGCTTAAAGCCAATGCCATACGCAGCAATCGCTGCTTCTCCAAAGTTTGCAGTCAATTTTGTAAGCAATAACACTCCAACAGACATGACTAGCTGCGATAATGAGCTTGGTATTCCAACTGCAAAAATGTTTTTGATAAATAGGTAGTTATATTTGAAATCTTTCAATCTTAATTTTACCAAGGATCTGTCTTTTAGGAGATGATTTAAGACTAAGACACATCCGACAACTCTGGCTATAACTGTTGCTATTGCAGCTCCTGCAACACCCATTGATGGAATTATAGAAATGCCTGCAATGGAAATGCCAAAGATAAATATCGGGTCTAAAATCAGATTTAACACAACACTAATGCCCATAAACTTCATGGAAGTTTTCATATCACCTTCGCTTCTTATGATTGCAGATGCTGCTAAAAAGAAGAATATTGAGCCGCTGCCTAAGAAAATCCATCTGCTATATTCTATGCTCATAGGGAGAATGCTGCTTGTCGCGCCTAAAAAAACAAACAATGGCTTCATAAATAACAATCCAACAATTGTAAAGAATACGGAGAGCACTAATGCTATTAGCATTGAATGCTCAGCTGCATTATCCGCATTCTTATATTTCTTTGCACCGATATATCTAGAGAGCAAGCTTGTTGTGCCTGCAACTAAGCCACCACCTAATGCATACATGAACAAATCTATAGGGAAAGCCAGACTGACAGCAGCAATAGCTTCTGCACCCAATCTGCCTACAAATATTGTATCAGCTAAGTTATAGCTGACCTGCATCAGGAAGCCAATCATGTTAGGCCATGCAAGCTTCAGTATTGTTTTTGGTATGTTTGCATTTAGAATCTGTTCGCGCATAATATTCTAGATTAAGCTAATAGATTAAAAAGCTTTGCATATAAGAAAGTTAGAATTATCTAAAATCAGCATCACTTCTTACGCATTACCACATTGAAATGTTGCTCCAGCTTCGTTCAAAGTTACATTTATCTTACTGCTGCCGATTGTTGTCTTGCCGCTTACATTAATCACATTGCCGTCTGCATCCTCAAAATGTATGCAGAAATCCTTTCCAATCCCAAGCTGCCTTCTTGTCTCAGTATAATTCTGATTTGCAAATCTATTAAACTTTTTTAGGTTGAGCTTATCTCCCTGCACAAAACTTATGTTCGTCTGTTTTTCAGTAGAGCCTGTTATGGTTGCAACTATGCTGCCTTCATTTGAAAGCTGGCCTGTCTTTGTTGTCTGTGTTGAGCTTGTCAATAAGGCATAGAAGCCAATGAATGCAAGAATAAATAAGACAACTGCAACTATGATATCATATGACCATAGTTGAGCAGAAGTATTTGAATAAATATTTCTTCTTGCCATAACTGAGTATCTGCTCCAGTTTTTAGAATTATTCATTTTTTTGATTATCTATCACCTACTAACAATTAATGTTGGCAAATATATAAACTTAATTGATTTATGTCACTAAATTTTTATAATGCAAATATATTAAATTGAATATTTATTAATCTATCTAAAACTTCATCATAAGTTGATTCAGATGCCAGATGAACATAGAATCCAGGAATTGCAGGAACTTGTAAGATTAGTGGAAACAATTGCTAAAGGTGTAACATTTCCTAAAGGTGCTCCTGCGCAGGGCACAAAAATTCAAGGTATAGAGACAATAGATGAACAACATAGGTTGCTAAGAGAACAAATAGCATCTTCTAAGGATATTGCTAATTTGTTAACTACTGCATCAGAAACAGAAAGACAAGTTGCTCTTTTGAGTCATTTAAGGTGTAATGATGCGAATACTTTAACTTCATTATATTGCAGGATTGCAGAATTAATATTTGAAGATGGGATTACAATAGGTCAAGGGCAATTTGCTGATTTTGCATATGTAAGCGCCAATGGCTCAGGCTCATTACATGAAAAGCTACAAATGCAAAAAAAAGCTGAAGCTGTATTTGGCTATTTATCTTCAAAACAAGGTGAATTAGTTTTAGTCAGCAGAGAAGTGCATGCGCCAAGAGCTGTTCATCTGAGAAATGATTTTTTTGGAACAGCCAGGGAAGTTTTAGTTGGCGTTCTATCATCTAATCCTGTAAAGCTGGTATACAGAGAGAAAGATTATACAGATGATGAGCCAATAATCAATCAAAATTATCCAAGTATTGTGTGCAGAGATCCGGCTGCAGCACTAGTGTTAAATGTTAGTGACTTTTACTTAACCAGGATCACTGAAGCTGAGCTGGAATTATCGAGGAGAGAAGATTTATCTGCTAGGATTCAACAAGCTAAAGCAACATTCGTTCCTGTTAGAGAAAATATAGGCATTGAGAACTATATGTTAGCAAATATGCTTTTAGATATTTTGCCTCAAACTACGTTTGGACATGTTGAAGGAAAGGGATTTGTAGGAACTACACCTCCAGATAAAAAAGATACTTTATATCTGGTTGCAGGTAATGAAAAAGTCAAGGCTTTTCTGGGCAGCATTTTTGGTCAAGATTCATATGCTCAAGTCATGGAAGCCCTGAAAATGGGAAGATAAATAATGAAAAATGCCAATTATTTTCGGAGTTTAGCCAATATATCTTTCATATCTCTCAATAAATCACTTGCAATATAGCTATATATTCCTGCTTGTGCAGCTGCCTTTCCTCCATGCTCTGCTAATGATCTGTCTCCTAGCATTCCATTAAGATATGCAGCTGCGCATGCTGAGTTAAATCTAGCAGAATTTTTATCAGGATTATCTTTACTCTGTGCAAGAAAACCAGCAACTAATCCGGCCAAAACATCTCCTGTTCCTGCTTTTGCCATGCCTGGATTTCCTGTCTTGTTTACTTTGACTTTATTTTTTGAGAAGATGTAATCAATCCTGCCTTTAAGGAGAATGATGTTATTGTTATTATTTTTATTAAGATATTTTTGAGTTGCTTTTATCTTTTCATCAATATCTTTTATTTTGTTTACATTACCAAACCTAGAATTTGCTAATAATATCTCAAGCTCTTTTGCATGAGGAGTTAATATTGCAGTTTTACATTCACTTAAAGAGACTGCTTTTATTGCATCTGCGTCTAGAACGTATGGTTTCTGGACTTTTTCCAACGCTAGAACAATTTTTCTGACAAATTTTATTGTTTTTCTTTTTAACCCAATACCGTTGCCGATAAGAACTGTATCTGCATTTTGCGATAATTTAACTATTTCTTTCAGATGCTTTTCAACAAAATATTCACCAGAAAACTTTTTTGTGACTAAGTCTGGAGATAAGCAATTGATTGCATAAGCTACTTTCTCTGGCGCTGCTATGATGACAGAATCAACTCCAGAGCGAAATGCAGCTAATCCTGCCAATGCAACTGCACCAATATAATCTTTGCTTCCGCCGATAATCAAAACTCTTCCTGCATCGCCTTTTTTTGCATTTAGATTTCTGGGATGAAGGACGGATTTTACTTCTGATATTCTGGCTGGTTGATATTTTATCCTAATAGTTGTCATGCAGCACCATACTTAACCATGAAATATACACCAGCAGTAAGCAATATCAATGAAACAATTTTATAGCTGATTGTCTTTTTGTCTATCTCTTCTTTTATCAGTTTTGGGAAATAATGCGACAGGAATAATGCAATGAACAATACAAAAGTTGCCTGCAGTGTCTCAAATGGTACAAGCACAGAGACTTTTTGAAGCGAGAATGCACGATAGTAAGTATATACCGCAGACATATAGCATAATGACATGATAAAATAAGGTATCCAAAAATTCTTTTTTGCCTTGATGAAAACATTGATGTTCTTTCTCACCTGATAACTAAAGCAATATAATATTATTCCAACTGCAACAAAATTTACTGAATCCATAAACATAAAAGTCAATGGCGTAAGATAGCTTGTGATTGATTTGATGATGATTGCATATACTCCCCACAGGACCATAAGGATTATCAGATATGACATGTCTTTCTTATCGATAAAAACTTTCTTGCTTGGCTTATAAGTCATGAGTATTGCGCTAACTAATAGAATAATTGCTCCGAGATATCCCAAAAATGCAAGCTTTGTTCCGAAGATCAAATAATCAAGGATGAATGCAAGTATCATGTTTGCAAACAATATGCTTATGATCCTACTAACTTCTTCCTTCATGAAGAGTTTTGCGCTGAAAAAAATTCCTATAGTCAAAGCTAATGTACGTAAAAAAAGCAAAGAATAGACTTTTAAGCTGACTGCTGTTAAATCTGCAAACGGAAAAAATACAAAAATCTGCCAGATGTTCAGCAGAAATGCTATCCCTAGATACCCCATTATGTTCTTGTCTGTAATATGCTTGCTAACTACAAATTTCTCAAATAGGTTGCCTGCTGCAAAAAGGAATGAGCTTAATACAATAAAAAATAGCCATGACATAAGTTCACTTCTCCACAACTATCTTGCATCCGCCACTCGGCAGCATTGCAATGATTTCATCAGGGCTTCCTGTACCCAATCGCTTCTGTACAAATTTAGCTATATCGCTTGGCTTTTCATTTCCTTGTATGATTAACAATACTTTTGCGTCTTTGTCTGCATTTTTTTTAACTGCAGAAACAGGACCTGCGATTATCTTAGAGTTAGAAACACTTATTGCCAACTTTAGTTCTGGCTGGAGATAATTTGTCTTTCCGCGAATTATGAAAGCTCCTTTTGCAACATACTCACCGGTGTTTGTTTCTTTAGAAACTTGCTCAGGTTTCACATAGAAGACATCCAAAGTTGCCAAGCCTAGTTTCCATGCTCTAGAATAGCATGCAGTTGCGTCTGCACATTCCTGCAATGTGGTTTGTGTAGGTTTTGCTATATTTTCTGATTTCTCTTCACTAACCAATTTTTCTTCTTCTGCATCTTTATTATTTAAATAGGTATCTCCAGCAATTACATTCATCCTTTCATGCACTTTAACAACAAAGAATGGAGAGCCTGCCATATCAGTGTGAAATACAATATCATCTTTGTCAGTGTGCTTTTTTATTATAATCTCATTTGAAGTTGAGTCTCTGCCGCCTAAGCACAGAAACCTTTCACTAGAATAGAACCAGCGAAATTTCTCATACCATTCTTTCTTTTTGGAAGATTGCAGGGCTTTCTCTGATTGCTTAACTGCATCTTTTGCTTCCAACTGGGCAGTTTTTTTTTGCAGTTCCTCAAGCTTATAATAATGCCTCTTCAATGCTTCTTTAGCTCCCTCTATCTTTTTCTTGAGTTTCTTTGCTTCATCATAATAGATGCCTGCGTTCTCTTCGAGGCTTTTTTCAATATAGAGTTTAATTTGTGGCATAAAGTTAAGTAAAATATAGTTTTATTAATAAAGATTTAGGAGAATTAAATTATAAATCAGATATTTGCTCTAATACTTAGCCTTTCTCGCAGCCCTTTGCACGACCTCGCTTAAAGCTGGGTGTATGTGGACAGTATTAACTATTGTGTCAACATTGCCTCCTGCTTTCATCACAACAAGAACTTCATGTATCAGTGTAGAAGCTTCTGCGCCAATTATGTGGCAGCCAAGAATCTTTCCTGTCTTCTTCTCAACAATGAATTTTACAAATCCATCATCATCATGCAATGCCCTTCCCATACCTGTGTTTTTGAAATAATGTTTTGCAATAACATATTCTATTTCATTATTGTTTTTGTTAGTTCCTACATTTTCTTTTGTCAAATCCTGCTCTCTTAATCCAACTCCTGCTATCTGCGGATTTGTGAAAACTGCGTGAGGCATGGGGTAATAATTAACAGGCTTTTTAATCTGCTTATTGTCTTTTGTCTTATTTTTATCTGAACTAAATGCATTATGATAAGCATACTCTGCTTCTAAATTTGCGCTGTGCTTGAACAGATAAATTCCTGCAATATCTCCAATTGCCCAGATGTTCTTCTGCGAAGTTTCAAGGTACTGATTTACTTCAATGTAACCATACTTATTAGCCTTAACTCCTGCATTTTGTACTTTTAAAACGTCTGTATTAGGGACCCTACCAGTTGCAACTAATAATTGGTCAGAGACAATCTTCCTGTTTTTGCCATGCGCATTCTTAATCTCAACAATAAATTTATCTGTATTTTTATTGCCTTTTTGCGATACATTAAGTATCTGCGCACCAAGATTCAGATTATATTTCTTTCCGGCAATCTTAGTAAATACTTCAGAAATTTCTTTGTCTTCATTTTTTAACATGATGTTCTCTCTTTCGACAATATTTATTTTTGTTCCAAGTTCTCCAAAGAAATACGCTAATTCTGCTGCAATATAACCTCCTCCTATGATTGTAAGAACTTTTGGCTGCTTTTGTAATCTTAATGCTTCTGTGCTTGTAAGATATCTGGCATTATTCAATCCTGGTATAGGCGGAACACTTGCTCTGGTGCCTGCGCAGATGAAGATTTTCTTTCCATATATTTCTTCGCTTTTTTCTTTATCTTTTTTTGCAGCATTTTTATTTTCAAACACAACTTTGACTGTATTTTTGCCTGTAAACTCTGCTCTTCCTTTATATACTGTAATATTTTTATCGTTTTTATTTCCTTGTTCGATTTGTTTTGCTTCATTGTCAACAAAATCAGAAACTTCTTTTACTATTTTCTTGAAATCAACAGATAATAATTTTGACTTGATGCCAAATTCAGCTGAATTCTTGATAGTTCTGGCAATATCTGCATGGTGGATAAGAATTTTTGAAGGGATGCAGCCGCGTAATAAGCAAGTGCCTCCAAACTTATCCTCTTCAATAACTGCAACATTTAATCCAGCATTAGCTGCCTGTGAAGAGATCAATAATCCAGATCCTGCGCCAATGACGATGACGTCGTATGTTTTCATGCAAATAAAAAGAATGCTGAAGTATATATAGTTTTCTGATAAAGAATAATCTACTTTAGTTATCTTGCAGCAGGAGCTTGGCTAGGTGTAGCAGGTTTTAGGCTAGGTAAAGCAGATACACTTATGTGTCTTATTCTTCCTTTAAAGTCGTCTGGCACAGTTGCAGATCTTTCTTCAATCCATTTCTTTTGTTGAGGGTTGTATCCTGCTTTTCCATCAAATAAAGTTCCATAACGGTCAGCCATAGCTGGTTCAAGAGTTATTCTAATGTTATAATGGCCAGAATTACCTGCCCTCTCATAAATTGTTAATGAAATACCAGGTTCGATATTAGGCAGTATATCTACCTTATCTGCAATATATTTCTCTAGCTCACTTTTGACATTATCTGCATTAATCTCTGGATTATTTTCCAGAACACAGGTCAGTTCTAATGGTGGTTGATACATTTCATTCATTTTGATTACCTTATTCAATATACATTAAGCAGTTCTTTAAAAATTTATTGACCTAAAATCAGATAAAGTAGCAGATTAAACTAAATGCTAAAATTTCTGAGCAAAAACACAAACTTTTTTAAATAATCGAGGAATTAGGTGGATGTTTGCCTCCGTAGCTCAGTGGCTAGAGCGTTCGCCTTGTAAGCGGAAGGTCGTGAGTTCAACTCTCATCGGAGGCTTTTTTCTCGTATTTTTGATAGATTTAAAAATAAATGAGGAATACTTATCTCTTATAATACTGTTTCATGGCTAATGTAGTTGCACCAAACAAGACACCAACTGTATTGGCGATTATTATTACAATATCTTTTCTGAAAATGCCGTACACAAGCCACAATCCCATTCCAAATGTAAGAAGAACAAACATCATCATGGAAACATCATTAAGATGCTTTGTCTTAAAGCCTTTTATGATCTGCGGAACATAACCAAATGTAGTGCATGCTGCTGCAATAAAGCCAAGTATTGTTATGTAATCTGCCATAAAAATCTCACTAATCATAATTTTTTAAAAACGATGCGACTGCCGACGAACACCAGCTAGTCTCATAGAAGAGTTTTTCCTCCTCTACTTAAGGATAATTATCTGTGATGCTAGGAATGTATTGCCTGTTGTGTTACTTGATGTTTATTTTACTGGCATTGCCCGGAAAAACTTGGCTTAGTAAACTGGATTTGTGTTCGTCAAATCTTGGCAGTCGCTATTGTTCTTGATGTTGTTGTAGCTGAAAATATTTATGTGCTATTAATTTAATACCTAAAACTGCCCTTCAGGAACCCCGATGCCTGGATGGAAAGGCTTTATCTGGACCTGAGGAAGCCATGTCTTTAATTGCAGATATTGTTTTATCTGGTTTTGCAATAGATAAGTCTGCCTGTAAAGCTCGTGCTTATGCCTTTCAAGGTCATGCTCAAATATCCTTGCTTCAAATATCTCAAAAAAGAACTTTAATATTGGGTGCTTGCTCCATTGGCCTTTATAGTCAAGCTCTATCCAGCTCCAGATCTTTATCTCAATCTCTCCTGTGTTTGTCTTGATCTTTTTGCCTGCCTGCATTATCTCATGCTCTTTTAAGTGCAATACATGCATATCTATGTCAAGATGATATCTAAAAAAACTATTACCTGTATCTACAGGCTCTGCATCTGGAAACTGCCACATACGCCACCATGTCCAGATTTCCTTGTTGCCGTATAAGTCTGTCCTGTCATAATAGAAGCTTTCATGGGCATCGCCTTCAGTATCATCCTGGATGTCATTCCATTGGTTATCTTTGATCCATTCATGCAATGTTTTGTAAAGGTCCTGCATGTTGAAGATATCCCTATACTTGACCCTAAATTGGGCAGCAAGTATTCTTGGATTATTGTGAGAAGATTCTGGACGTTCACCTTGTGGCATGGTACACCTTTTTTGCTTAATTAATTAACGATTAATATTTTACAATCAATTTTACGTTATTTTTATTATTATCTCGCTTAATCTATATGCTTTTATATTCTCTTACATCTTTATAAACATTTCCATAAGATTTTTAAAAGAGGCAGATTAATAGGGAGTAGAATAAAAATAAATTAGGTAATTTAAATTATGGTGCTACTAAAATGATTATAGGATTTGTAGGAAAACCATCAGCTGGAAAGAGCACTTTATTCAAAGCATTAACCTTAGCAGAGGTAGCTATCGCTAACTATCCTTTTACTACAATCAAGCCGAACAGTGGTTTTGGCCATGTAAGGATGGATTGCGCAGACAAAGACCTAAATACGCAATGCAATCCAAGAACAGGCCATTGCGTTGACCACATCAGGTTTGTGCCAGTTGAAGTTATTGATGTTGCAGGATTAGTTCCTGGAGCTCATGAGGGCAAGGGGATGGGAAGCCAGTTTTTGGATGACTTAAACCAGGCAAATGCATTGATACATGTAGTAGATATTTCTGGCAGCACAAATGAGAAAGGTGAGCCTGTCCAGCCATTAAGCCATGATCCTGCTAATGACATCAGATTTCTTGAAGTTGAATTAGATATGTGGTATTTTCGTCTGGTCAAAACAGGTTGGGATAAGTTTGCCAGAACAATAAAACAAGAAAAAGCACAGGTTTCAAAGGCAGTTGCAAAACAGCTTTCTGGATTAAGAGTCACTGAAGCGATGGTTGAATCTGTAATAAAAAAATTTGCTCTCCCTGATGATATCCTTAAATGGGATGAATCATTGTTGCTTAAGATGGCAACTGAGCTGAGAAAAATCACAAAGCCAATGATAATCGCTTGCAATAAGATAGATGTTCCTGGAGCAGCTGAGAATTTCACAAGATTAGAGAATGAATTTCCTGAGCATATGTTGATTGCGTGCAGCGCAGAGAGCGAGCTTGCATTAAAGGAAGCCACTAAGCATGAGCTAATAAAATATATTCCCGGAAATAATAAATTTGAAATATTGCATCCTGAGAAATTAAACGAGAGGCAAAAAAAGGCACTTGATTTTATTCAGAAGAATCTACTTGATAAATTCGGCAGTACAGGAGTTCAGCAAGTCATTGACAAAGCAGTGTTTGAGCTACTCAACTATGTCGCAATATTTCCTGGAGGAGTGCATAAGCTTGAAGATTCTGAAGGCAGAAGATTGCCAGACTGCTTCTTAATGCCGTCAAAAACAACTGCGCTTGATTTTGCATTCCATATACATACTGACTTAGGAAAGTATTTCATTAGGGCTCTTGATGTTAGGACTAAGAAACCGATCGGCAAAGATTATCCTCTAAAGCATAGGGACGTTATCGAGATCGTGAGCGCGAAATAAAGAGTGGATAATTGAAATAAATATCCTAAAAATATTCCAAAAAGCTTATATATTCTTTCTCCCTCTATTCTTTAACAGAGATGATTGGGTAATGAAACTAAAAAATATTATTATTATAAGCGTAATCTTTGTCTTGGTTTCTATACTTATGATCGCATGCGCAGAACAAACTGCACAGCAGCCACAATTACAAGAGCCAAAGCAGGAAGTTACAGCTCCATCTCCTCAGCCAGCAGCAGAGCCTGTTCCAACTCCTCCTAATGAACCTGAACCTGCACAGCAGGTAGTAGTACCAGTATCGCCTGAAGACAAAGAGCAGATCCTAAAAAAGCTCCAGAAGATAAAAACCCTGAATTATGCGACTCCTGATGATAAGCAGAACATTTACGTTGATACTGTCAAAGACCTTGTCAGGATAAGATATAACAGCGCATTAAAGAAGCTTGATAATAATGGCTTATATTCTGAGCTCATCATCGACAGGAAAAATAAGAAAGTGGTAACTTACTGCGCAATCGATAGGTGCAACAAAGATGAGGAAGATCTGTACATCTCTTATTCTGTAAATTATGAGAAATTCAATATTGTTACTATTTTGGATTATATAAAAAACATGAAGCAGATAAAATCAGACAAAAGCAAGACTAAGCAGATAAAATCTATCCCCAGCACATTTGCAACATTTATAGATAACGAGGATAAGACAGGCGAGATGTGGTCAGATGACTTTTATGGCATACCTCTAAGCATACAGCAGGGAGATGGCACAGAGCTAGTCAAAGATCTGTTTGTAAACAACATTGAATTTGAAGAGATTAAAGTGCCTAGCCATGTTACAAAGACAGTTGATTATTTGGGTTAGAAAAATAAAAAGATAATCTATAATCAATAAAATAAATTAGTAATATTTCCAGATTTAGTCACAATGGTCCATTAAGCGCAATCGCTATCATCCTTAGCTTCTTTTTTCCTATGTTCTTGAAGCCATGCGTTACTCCTGCGCCTTCTTCTAAAAAGAATAAATCTCCTTCATCAACAATATAATTCTCTCCATCTACCATGAACTCTCCTTTGCCTTCTATGACATAAAACAATCTTTCATTGCCGTGGTGAGAATGAGGAAAAATCTCTTTGTCTTTATCAATAATGGTGTCATGGAACATGAATACTTCACTGACTTGCTTCAATGGAGAACTATCTCCTACTAGCTCTTTCATTGTTACACCAGGATGGCCATGCTCTTTCTCATTATAAATCTGGAATTTCTTGGATTTTATCAGTGTAACTCCTTTTTGCGTTGGCATATTATTCTCCGAAATTATAATCAATCCTCATTCAGGAAATGGGATATGTAGCTTTGCTAATATAAAAGTTGTTTCTTGGCCGCTAGTCTCAGTTATTTCACTTGGATCACTTGCCTCATTTATGGTTACTTTAAGATTGTACTTGTCTGCCCAGTTGCCTTTAATATATGCAGTAATGCTTCCAGTTTCAGTGTAGCTTCTTGGTTTATACTCCGAGCAATCTTCTTTAGGGTCCATCTGTTGCAATGTCTCTGTAACTTCTATCTGGATCGCTTTGCTGATAATCATGCCATCGAATGTTCCAGAGGTATAAACTGTAACAGAACCATCTTTTTTTGTTAAATCAGCTCTGCCTATGCTTGACTTTTTAGTAACTTGGCAGCTGTCCCTATATTCATCAGCATGATTCCATTCTATTTTTCCTCTTTGCCAGTTATATGATCTTGCATCGGAATTTACCCTGTCAAATATGGTCTGTTCAGTCATATCACCAACCAGAGATGCTGTTGTTTTTACCCAGTAACCGCCTTCCTTACTAATAGAATCATATTTGTACTCAACTGAGCTGCAGTCCTCCGGCACAGTTGAATATCTTCTTTTAGCGCCTGTCACAAGATCTTTTACTTCAATATATTTTCCTAATTTGGATGTGGCTTCATCTATCATACCATCTTCCATCCCCATAAGCCTGCCGACTTCTATTAATTTAATCAAATCAGTCTGGCATAGGTCTGTTCTGCTAAGTGTCTTTCTCATCTTAGCTAGTATCTTATCAAGTACCGTCTGATAAAATGCATCATAACTAGTATCATCGAGTCCAGACTGTTTTGCTAAGTTAAGCGTATCTAAATACGCTTTAATTGTTGAACCAGGATCATCTATGACTTGCTGGATGAAATCTTTCAATGCAGCCATATCTTGTTGCGGATTTTTATCAGGCTGTCCTGCAGGAGGAGAACCGCTATTTGATGGATCTCTATTTGATTGGCTTCCGCCAGAATCTCTTGTTGCAGGTGGTTCTGTTTCATCAGTAGGTTTTTCATCTTGGTCATCTGAGGCATCTTCATCACTGCTGCCTATTCCGCCTCCCAATGTCTGATTATCCTCACGGTTCGGTAGGCCATCTTGATCTGGTATGGCGCAGCCTGCAATAATTAAGATACTGAACAAAAAGATTAGAATATAACTAAATATTTTTTTCATGCATTAATTGAAATCATAATACTATTTAAGCTTTCTGTTAAAGAATTAGTTTTTTTATTAGGTATCAATTATAAAATAATACTTTTTTTAAGAATTTATTTGTCATCTTTTTTGAATATAATTTATTGGCAATCTCTTCTATCTATACTCAAGATCATAAGGAAATATTCTCTTCAAAATAAGCGTTGCATAGCTGCCTTTGCCGAGCATAAAGCTCAATCTTATCTTGAATTTCTTTTCTGGCTGCCTGTGATGTCTTTCCATGACTCTTTTTGTATTAAGCTCGTCATTCTCAATAGACTCTATCCTCATCTCATGTACATTAACAATAGTCTTTCTATATGATACCTTGAAGAAAACCTTCTGATTATTCTTGACGTCATCAAAAGTAAGCCCTTGTTTTTCAAGAACTTTTGTATACGCTTGCTTTATCTCTTGGTCTATTTCGTTATCTTTAAACTCCAAATTATGCGCAAGTATCGGTATGGAGATTGAATTTAGCTTGTTATATAAATTATCGTCTAAACTCTTGAAGAACAATAATCTTCCTGCTGGATATTCTACGCTCAGTAAGTTTTTTTCATCGATGTATTTCCGTAGAATGTATTTTAAGCATTCATTCCAGAGAAAGCTCTGGTATGCTGCGCAGTAAAGTATAATCAAGTCCTTGTTGATCAGATTAAATGCTCCTCTGTAATCATTGTTGTTCATGATCAAATGCTGGAATATTTTTATCTCGCCTTTAATATTTGGGGAGTTCTCCTTGATGCAGCTAATGCATTCATTCCATTTGCCCCAATTCATTGAAATGAATCTTCTTATCTTCTTTATCCGCATAGGATTGAATCTTGTCACTGTTGAAAGAAAGATCTTTAATGCAGCCTCATAATCATTCCTTACAAGCATCTTTGCAATAAATTCATCTGCATTCCTGATGCTGCCAAATCTTTGCGCATCAAAGTAATTTGGCACTCCTGTCCTTCTGACTTGGTTAATCTTCATCAGTATGCTATCAATTGCTCCTTTCTTTATATCACGGACTACTATCGTGAATTTGTTTTTAGCAATATCTCCTAATTTGATCGGCTTGTTGGAATATCCTATTCTTTCTATCTTGATATTTCTTTCAGAAAATGATGCAGGAAGTGATACGAGATTGCCTCTGTGATTATTATCCTTATTTACTTTTATGTTCTGGATAGAGATATACTGTATCGTATGCGCATGCCTGTCTTTCAATCCAGCGATGCCTATATAATTATAATTGAGATTAAGCCTGTTTGCAATTATTTTCTTTGCAGCAAATGTATCTATGCCTACCTTTGTCAACCTATAGATAGCATAAGCACCTTCCTGATTGTTTGGTAACAGCTCTACTGTGCTTATTTCTTCGACGATAAAATCTTGTGGTATCTGCTTGATTTTCATTGTACGTTCAAATATTATACATCTATACTCTATTTTTTTGTTATCTTATCCGTATGCCGATTGTTATAATAAAAATAAAAAAACCGAGAATGAATATGCTATCCGAAATAACTAGGCGCTTCTTTTTTCATCGTCTCTTTGCTTCTGGCAGAAGAGAACTGCTCTTTCAGCTTTTTATAATATTCATCTATCTCTTTTGTGATGCTTGGCCTTACAATCTTCAATGCATTCTCAAAATGCTTTTCTGTAACTTCTCTTGATTTCATATCCTCCCTCAATGCCTGTATTGCAGCTTCCCTGCATAGAGATTCTATGTCTGCGCCTGTGTAACCATCTGTCTTTTCTGCAAGTAATTTTAGGTCAACACCGTTCAACGGCATCTTTTTCGTATGGATCTGGAATACTTGGTAACGTGTCTCTTTATCAGGCGCAGAGCAGTGTATGATCCTGTCGAATCTTCCTGGGCGCAATAAAGCAGTATCTATTATCTCTGGCCTGTTAGACGCTGCAATTATGATAACATCACTTAAGTCAACTAAACCGTCCATCTCTGTCAAAAGCTGGTTTACAACACGCTCTGTTGCATAATTATCATTGCCAGCATTTCTTCTTGGAGCTAAGCTGTCAATTTCATCAAAGAAAATTATAGTTGGAGAAGAAAGTCTTGCTTTCTTGAAAATCTCTCTGACTGCTTTCTCTGATTCTCCCACCCATTTGCTCAATAATTCAGGGCCTTTTATACTTATAAAATTTGCATCACTTTCTCTGGAGATAGCTTTTGCCAACATTGTTTTTCCAGTGCCTGGCGCACCATATAATAAGACTCCTCTTGGAGGTCTTACTCCCATCCTCTTGAATGCATCAGGATTCTTCAATGGCCATTCAACAGTCTCTTTAAGCTCTTGCTTGACTTCATCTAAGCCGCCTACATCTGTCCATCTCACATTTGGGATCTCAACAAACACTTCCCTTAATGCGCTTGGTCTTACAATCTTTAATGCTTCCTTGAAATGCTTTTGTGAGACACTTAATTTTTCAAGAACTTCTCTTGAAATAGGCTCATCTTCTTTCAACTTTAATTCTGGAAGAACTTTTCTTAGTACAATCATTGCAGCCTCTTTGACAAGAGCGCTTAAATCTGCGCCTACAAACCCATATGTGATCTGGGCAATCTCGTTAAGGTCAACATTCTTTGCCAGTGGCATGTTTCTTGAATGTATTTTTAAAATATTTAATCTGCCTTCTTTGCTTGGAACGCCTACTTCTACTTCCCTGTCAAATCTTCCTGGGCGTCTAAGGGCAGGGTCTATAACATTAGGGATATTGGTTGCAGCGATTACAACAACCTTGCCTCTGCTTTTTAATCCGTCCATCAATGCAAGCAGCTGCGCAACAACTCTTCTTTCAACTTCTCCTCGAGATTCTTCTCTTTTTGGAGCGATTGCATCTATCTCATCAATGAATACTATGCTAGGCGCGTTCTTCTCTGCGTCTTCGAATGTATTACGTAAGTTTTCCTCACTCTGACCGTAAAATTTCGACATAATTTCTGGACCATTTATAACAATAAAATGTGAATTAGTTTCATTTGCAACAGCTTTTGCTAACAGTGTCTTTCCTGTTCCAGGTGGACCATGCAGCAGAACTCCTTTTGGAGCTTCAATGCCTAATCTCTCAAAAATTTCAGGATGCCTTAATGGCAGTTCAACCATCTCTCTTATCTTTTTGATTTCATCTTCTAAACCGCCAATATCTTCGTAAGTTACATCAGGAGTAGCTTCTTCCTTGACATCAACTGCCTCTGGATTAAGCGCAATGTCAGTCATCTCTGTTATGACAGCTGAGCCCTTCGGATTTACGTCAACAACTATGAATTTTATATCGCCAAACCCAAAGCCTATCGCACTCTCATCTAACATCGAAAAAATATCATCAAAGAAAGGATTTGTGCTCATGGTGTTTCTTCTTCTTGTAGTGCCGCCGAGAGAAACTATGTCTCCTTTTACAATTGCCCTGCCAAGAAGTCCCTGCTTGAATGTTCCTGGAGAAGCTCTTACGATAACACCTTTTCTTGCAGGAGCGATAGTGACTTTTTTTGCTTCTTTAACTTCTGTCTTTCTTACCTGGACAAACTCACCTATAGAAGTCTTGGCATTCCTTCTCATGATACCATCCATGCGTATTATGTTCAGGCCAAAGTCTCCTGGATATGCCCTGTCAACTATGCCTACTGTCTTGCGTTCGCCTTCGATCTCTACAATATCTCCTGGCCTTATGTTTATCTTCTGCATAAAACCAGAATCCACTCTTACTATGCCTTTATTTACATCATCCTGCACGGCTTCTGCGACTTTCAGCTGAAGGTTGTTGTTTGTTGTAGGAAGCGCCATTTTAGTTCAGATAAATTGTTTTTATTATCTCTATTTATTATGTCTCAAAATATTATCTTAACCTCTCATTGCATTATAAATATTTCGTTTATAGAATCATCTGCTTATTTAAAAGGTTTTAGGTTTTGTGAAAATAACCTATCAAAGAGAAAAGTATTTAAACAATATTAATCAATTTTCAAATTTGCTACATCTCATCATGCGGGGGTGGCAGAGCCTGGTCAAATGCGTAGGACTTAAGAGATACCTAAATAAGTATTTAGGAAATAAAGATATCCTATCTCTTAGTGGGTACGGGGGTTCAAATCCCCTCCCCCGCATTTTCTTTTTATTCTAAGATTAATATATCACTATTCTAAACTAAAATATTCTTATCCCTTACTCAAAGCCATCTCATCTTTTATCTCGCCTTGCTCTTTTAATGCGGCTTTTATATCTCTCATCTTATCCTCTAATGCTCTGTAATTGAAGCTAGTCTCTCCAAGCATCTGGCTTTCAAATTCATCTTCTGTATGCAATAATCCGTGCCTCTTTAATTTATCGGCAATCAATGTTTCCATATGCAAAATCCCGTGGCTTCTGCAGTATGCAAATACAACACCAGGTGTGCAGAATGCACCATCATCGTCAGAAACTTTATACTCTCTCTGAAAATAAGTCATTACTGCATTATACATCTGCCATAAAGGAACCTCATAAACCTCTCTCCCAGATGAATCTTTAATATTTTCAAGAACTTTATGTCTTACTAATCTTTCTCTGGCTTTATCAAACAGATGACCTAATCCAACCTCATTAAGATATATCCCCAGGATATAAGGAACAATAATTATTTCATTCTTTGGTCTTGAAGTTTTTTCTGACCAATATCGTTTTAGCTCATTTTGCAGAGGAAAAGGATCGCCAGGAGGAGAACTTGACTGTGTCAGTTCATTTGCTTCCCAGCCCCAGTATCTGTTTACTCTGTCTCCTTCAAGCAGATATGCACCAAGCAAAGATTGCCTTAATGCGATTGGGGTTGATTCTTCAGAGCCAATTGTCAACAAAGGAGGCGCTCTTTCTTGCTTTAGCTGTTCGAGTCTCCATTCAAGAGTTTCGCTAACCCATGGCAATAATGCATCAACAGCTTGAGCAGCGCTGGCTTCTGTGCCATTGCTAAGCTCAACTTTTTTATTAGAAATTCTAGCAAAAGAAAGCGTTTCATGTACTATATCTTCTATAACTCCACTTACTGTATTGAAGTTCGTCACTGCACCTCTTATTATACCTGTATAAGTGAAACAAGTATATAAAGATTTCTTGGCTTTAAGCGATGTTATAAATGATACTTATTAATTCTAAACGCAGTGCGTCCATATTCTTAAAATAAATTATACTCAATTAGTGACACACTGCATCACGATTCTTAGAACATGAACTTTATAGTTATTTAGCTGCCTGTTTTTATTATTTTTCAACTTCATCTGAAACCATGTCATAATCCACTATAAAATCCCTATCAAGCATAGGCTGTTCAGGCTTTAAATGCAGATTACTTATAATAACGACATTACACCTCTTACAAAAGCCATGTATTATCCATGCGACTATTTTTTTATTGTCATCTTTAACATCAACAATGCGCATATCAAAATCTTTTCCGCATTTATGTTTGCCTGGAAGTATCTTTATTTCTGTCATCTTCTATTCTTTAGAATTAATTTCTTCCGTAGCTGCTTTTAACAATGGTTCAAAGCAAGTTTCTGCCAATGATCTAACATCCTCAAGCTCAAGCAAGTTTGGAGAATAGCCGTAATAATTGATATTATGGCGTAGCTGCCTTAGGTTATCAATAAGATTGATAGGCCTTTTAGTCACAACTTTAAGTTTTAATAGTTCTTTTATCGGCTCAATATGGTCGGCAGCTTCAATGCCTTTTGCAACCAATAATGCATCTCCTAGCATCCGGAAACCTTCATATATGCTTCGGATGATTGTGCTTGCAGATTCCTCAGTAGGCTTTAAAGATAAGTTATACTTCACATCTTTTTTTGCTGCATTTACTATGCTCAGCGCATTCTTCTTATCTGGTCTTTTATATCTCATTATCAAGGTCTTACCTCCAAAAAGCCTTCTAACACGATTCCGTTGGCAATATTTGCGAACAGGTTTAAGTCAATCTTGTTTCTTGAGAAGACATGAAGATTGACAGGAACATTTTTGCGATAGCCTAATTCAGGAAGAATACCTAATTGATAGATCTTGATATCTTCATCTCCTAATATCTCAACAGCTATATCTATATCGCTTTTTTCTGTGTCATCACCTTTCCTATAGCTGCCAAACAAGATGATAGCTCTTGAATTCTTTATTACTTCATGGATTGAATTAAGTATTCCTGATTCATATACTCTAATTAAATTATATCCAATCTTTCTGCTATATGTGTAATTGTTATCTTTTACTTGGTTACAGGAGATTCTCCATACATTGCCTAGATCTTCTTTTATTAAAAAGCCTTCCTCAACTAATTGTGAAACTACTTTACTAGCGGTTGTTTTTGCAATTTTCAAATCTGCTGAGAGGTCATTTAATCCAACCTTGTCATTAGGGAACGAAAAGAACCAATACAATACTTTGAGATAAGCCTCATTGGATTCATATATCTCTGTTTTTCTTAGTTTCTTAATAATAGCTTGTTTCATTGCCATAACTACTGGTAACATATGTTACTATATAAACTTTTTGGTTACCAATCGGTAACGTACGTTACCATGTGAACTTTTTGGTTACCGGCTGCGTAATTGGTGGACTACATTTTGTGCGTTTTTAGCGAATGGGTGACCACATTCTCATAAAAATGTAGTCACCTAAAAAATAACAACTATGAAGAATAATCAATTTACTTTCCCTTCTATCTCTCCTTTCCATCCATCCAGCTCTTTCTTGAATCTGGCAATCGTCTTCCCTATATGTTCTGGCTGTGTTTTTAACACAGCAGATGTTCGTAATAATATGTCTGCAACACCTAATTTTTCTGATTTTAAATTGGCAATTTCCAGTTCTTTTAGGTCAACTTTTATCTCACCAGATTTGACGCGAGTAAGATAAGCCTCATCTTTTAATTTATCCAGCAACTTTTTGGATTTCTTCCATGCCTCAAATAATTTTAAAGCATAATCAGGTAGTTCTGCAGATTTTATGCCAGCTAATTTTGCAATCTCATCTGCTATATTCTTATCTTTGCTTTCAACTGCTGTACTTGCATTTCCTGCTGTAAATGTGATCCTTACAATTCCATCAGAGATCTTGGTTGAGCCTGTAATCACTATTTTGCCTGCTTCTTTTGTGTTATGCAAGTGTGTTCCTCCGCAGCATTCAACATCGACATTAGGGATCTCAACTATCCTCAATAAATTGCCAGGCACTGCTCCGCCCTGGTAGATTGCCATGCCATAATTCTTTTCTGCGTCATTGCGCTTAAAAAATGATAACTTGGTTGCAATTGCTTGAGAAACAATCATATTTGCTTCTTTTTCTATCTCCTCAAGCTCTTTCTCAGTCAATGATTGGTAATGTGTAATATCTATATGGGCTTTCTCAGGTGTTTTCTTAGCGCCTCCCTGATTGATATGGTTGCCAAGCACTTTTCTGGCTGCAGCATTTACTATATGGGTTGCTGTATGGTGTTGTGATAATTGGATTCTTCGCACAGAATCTATCTCTCCGTTAATTTCTTGCCCAACCTTGAATTTATTTGCTGCATTCTCATCTTCCAGCATATGCACGACAACATTGCCTTGCTTGAAAACATCAACAACTTTTGCGCTAGTTGAATTATCTTTTGTATCTTTTATTACAACATTGCTTCCACTGATTATTCCAGTATCATGCACCTGCCCTCCAGATGTCGGATAGAAATAAGTTTGGTCTAAAACTAAATAATTTTCCATTACTTTTACAATCTTTGCCTTAAAGCTTGTCTTTTTGTAGTCATCAAAATAAAGAGCTTTTGTTTCAGAAACTCCAGTCAAGTCAACCTGTATCTTCTTCTCTGTCTCATGCTCCTGAACTTGCTTTCTTTCCTGGTGTAATTTTGCAACCTTTGCATAAAAGTCTGCAGGCACATTGATTCTGCTGCCTAATTTAGAAGCTTCCTCTCTTATCAGCTCAGGAGAAATTCCGTTTGAGTCATAGAGCTCAATCAGCTTATTGTCATCAACAATCTTTTCAACTTTAAGGTTTTTAGCTTCTGCATCTGCAAATATCTTGTCAACTATCTGCCTGGATTTCTGTTTGGTGTTTGCATATTTGCTTTTCTCAACTTCAAGAATCTCAGTAACTTCATTCAGATTCTCAGAAAGCTCTGGGAATAATGGCTTTAGGTAAGCAGCATGCATCTCTGCAATTTTAGGCAAATCAATGTGCCAGTTATATTTCTCGATAAAACTAAGTGCACGCCGTAAAATTACGCGAAGATTATATCCTCCGCCAACATTGCTAGGGAGAGCGCCATCATTCAAAGCAAATAATAAGCTGCGAGTATGCTCGCCTATTGAATATATTGCAGCTAATGGCAGAATTTTGTTTTTTAAGACATCAGTATCTTCACCTACTTTCTCTGCGACAAAATCCCAGACTTTCTCTATATCTTCAACTTCATCAACATTCAAGTAAGAGGAGTATGGCAAGAATCTTTTCATCAGATCAGGATCAGCTTTAACTCCTGTTATCTCATACAGCTTTTTCGCGACTGTAGGGAAAGTTGTCTCATAGCTTGTGCTTGTTGCTTTAGTGAACCATGCATTCCTTTCATGGCCCATACCCATGTCAAGGACTTTTATCTTTAATTCTTGATTGCCTGCAGGAGTCTGCTCATACATCATATACACTTGGTTTCCAAGCTCTAATCCTCGAGAAAAATATTCCATGCAAGGGCCGAAATTACCGCCGCCAGCCCATGCATCTTCATGGAAAGTTATCTCTTCCTGTTTTAATCCAATCCCTTGCCTAAGCCAGTTATAGATATCAGTAAAATACTTTTTCTGGTCCCAATCTTTTGGCTGCATAAAAGCATGCTGACCTATCATCACAAAGCCAGTATAATGGGCGCCAGTAATCCCTACATTATCAATATCATTAAATCGTAGAGAAAACTGAGGAACAACCAGAGGATTAGCTGGTGGCTCAACTTCTCCAGAAACAACATATGGCTGGAAATTATAGATAGAAGCCTGCACAAAATCAGTATCATCTCTCCATCTGGCAACAACAGGGTATCTTTTTATAGGTGTGTAGCCCCATTTAGTAAATAGCTTTGCAAATTTTTGCCAGACTTCAATATAATCAAGCTCTTCTTTTGCAGGCGAGTCTCCGATAAATCTAAATCCTCCTGAACAGCTTGGGTCTCCGCAAGTTTTCTGATCCTCATTAACGCTCCAGAACATAGTGTCGCATTTGCATTGCTTTCTCGCAAATCCTTCCTGTTTTAATACAGAAACTGCATAGTATTTCTCAGGGCTCTTACTGGCAATTGCTTTGAATTCCTTTTTTACTTCTTTGTCTGGCTTCATTTTAAGGGTTATTATAATCTAAGGTTTAAATTTTTATTCATTTGATCCATACAAATCAATAAAATATCTATATCAATTTTTAATACAACTATCTCATAAAATGATACACTATCCTAATAAATCTTTTGGTGAAACGTGCATCTGTCTTTTTTTGCCAAAAAAACCGCATCTTTTATATATCATCAGTATTTTTTAGGCTTTGGTGAATATAATATGGGATACAAAGATAGGATGAAAAGAGAGAGAAAAAAAGATGGATTTTCTCCAAGGGGATTTACCAGCAATTACAGTGGTGACTTCTCAGGAGGCGGCGGTGGCGGCGGCGGATATGCAGACAGGAAAATGTATGACGTAAAATGCTCAGAATGCGGGCAGGCTACACAAGTACCTTTCGAGCCTAAAGAAGGCAGGCCAGTCTACTGCAAGGAATGCTACAGGAAGAAAAAGCCGTTCTAGAATTCAGTACAGATTTGTTTTTTTATTCTTATTTTCTTTATTTTATAACTATTAAATATTTTTCCACCTTAAATTTTATTTTCTAAAAACCGCAAACTATATATAGGTATATTTACTTATAATTTTCAGGGTAAATGGCTTAAAAGATATAATCTATAAGAAATAACACAGAAAAGATAAGAGTAAAGAAAAGACAAGGACATGGCAAAAAAAACCGAGCAAAAAAAACCAGATAAGAAATCAGATGAGCAAAGCTCTCAGCCTGACATAGTCACAGGAGAGCATTGCCCTATGTGCATGCAGAAGACAGCTACTTTAAGCGAGCATTCTGTTGAAGTTCCTTATTTTGGAAGAATATTTGTGTTCTCATTGATCTGCACAAATAAAGACTGCAATTACAAGATTGCAGATGTTGAGGCAGAGCAGCAGAAAGAGCCTTGCAAATATACGATTGAAGTCGACAGTGAGGCAGATATGAAAATAAGGTTTATAAAAAGTTCGCAGGCAACTGTGAAAATTCCTCATATGGTAACTATCACTCCAGGTCCAGCTTCTGAGGGATTTGTTTCTAACATTGAAGGTCTTCTGAACAGAGTCAAAGATCAAGTAGAGTCTGCTAAAAACGATGCTGAAGATGATGACGACAAGAACAAGGCAAAGAATATGCTGAAGAAAATATTGCGTGTCATGTGGGGACAGGAGAAATTAAAGATCATTGTCGAGGATCCATCTGGCAATTCTGCAATCATCAGCGAGAAGGCAGTGAAGAGCAAACTTTGAGCAACATTTTTATATTATTTCTCTTTAGGGGGTTTAGATGGAACCTTTTTTAGATATCGGAAAATTAGCTACAGATTTAGCAGCACGTATAAAAGAAAGTATGCAGATGGAAGTGACATTAGATACTCCATTAAACACATTATATCCTCATGCGCTGCCACCCCAGCTTCTAAATAAACTTGCTAATGATTTTAATCATGTAGCAAGGAGATACATTGCAGTAGAATTTTTAAATTTTTATTTGGCAGGCGGTCATCATCCGAAGTTAACATTAACTGCAGGGGGATATCAAAATCAAAGTTATGCGACTGAAAAGTGCTATTCAGCAGATTTAGGATTAGATGTTAAAAGAGCAGCTGAGCTTACTTTAAGAGAGATATTGTTTTATGTTAATCATGCATATCAGCAAATATGCCTGCAATACGCTGAAGACTTAAAAAAAGGAGTGATAAAGCTGGCGAGAGCTACATCTTCAGCAGCTAGTGCTGACCCAGAACTCACTGGGTTGATAAATAGTACTAGAAGAAATATAGTTGTTTTAGAGGCAGTGCTGGATTTTGTTGAATACGAATTAGGAAAAGACACTCCGCGTTCCACTAGAGAAGATCTAGGAGTAGTTATTGGCCATATAGAACAAGCAGGTGGTGTTTTAGTCTTACGCGAGAATCGATTTATTAGCTGAATTAAAGTAAATATCCTATTTAAATATTACTGTTAAAATTACTCCAGCTCATCAATCAATTTCTTAACTCTTTTTTCAATCTCATCTCTGATCTCTCTGAACTTTTCGATTGGCTTTCCAGCAGGATCTTCCAGGTTCCAATCAATTGTTTTATTTGCTGGAGTTACAGCGCAGCCTTTTATACAACCCATGGTAAATATTTTATATGCATTATCTGTCATTTCCATTGTAAGCATTTTTGGCTTGTTTTTAGAAATATCTATGTTCTTTTCTTTCATTACAATAATTGCATTTACTTTAACACCAGAGGAAGGATTAGTGCCGGCGCTGATTGCAATGTATTTTTTGATTTTTCTTGCTTTTTTTGTCTTGTTATCAGTATTTTTAGCCTTATTTATATGATGATTAAAGAATCCTTCTGCCATCTGAGAGCGAGCAGAATTTTCCGTGCATATAAACAATATTAGTTTAGCCATTTGAAAAATTAAATTTTTCTTTATTTGTTTTCATTATCTTAACTAAATGCAGCATCACAGGAACTTCAGTCAATACTCCCACAACTGTTGCGAGTGTTGCTCCTGAATTCATGCCGAATAGTATAAGGGCTACAGCAACAGAAAGTTCAAAGAAATTGCTTGCTCCGATAAATGCAGAAGGAGCAGCTTCACTGTAAGGTATTCTGAGTTTCTTTGCTCCAAAATAACCTATATAAAATATTAAGTAGGTTTGCAATACCAACGGGATTGCTATCAATAATATATGCAATGGATAATGTATTATCTTATCGCCCTGGAAAATAAATAATAATACCAATGTAAATAATAAACCAGCAGGAGTAATCCACTCAATTTTCATGACGAATTTGTCATTAAACCATTGCTCTCCTTTCTTTTTTATGAGCACATATCTTGTTATTCCTGCAAAAATTAGAGGGATTGCAACATAAAATAGCACAGAATAGAAAATTGTATCAAATGGGATTGGGAAGTCTGTTGTGATGCCAAGAAGAAATTTTCCTAATGGCGCAAATAAAATAAGGATAACTAAATCATTGATTGCTACCTGGATCAGCGCGTAATTAATGTTTGATCTCGCAAGGAAAGTCCAGACAAGCACCATTGCTGTGCATGGCGCAAGGCCCAAAAGGATCATCCCTGCAATATATTCTGTCTGCAGATTAATAGGGATAAAGTTTGAAAAAAATATTCTCATGGATATCCATGCGATGAACGCCATCGTGAACGGCTTAATAGCCCAGTTTACAATAAGAGTCAACCATAATGGTTTTTGGTTATTTTTTACTTTTGCAATCTCTTTAAAGCTGATCTTAAGCATGATGGGATACATCATTACTAGAAGAACAATTGCGACAGGAATAGAGACATTTGCTATTTCAATGTCATTCAAAATCTTGGAGAGGATAGGGAAGAAATATCCTATTGCAGTCCCAAGGATTATACATATTGCTACCCAGATCGACAGATATCTGCTGAAAAAATCCAGTTCTCTTTTTTCGTTAATCATTTAGTTCACACTCTTATTTATTACTTTAAAGATGCCGTCAATTCTGCAAGATATCTTTTAAATGATGTTTTGATTTTTACCCTGTTAGTTATTCCTTGTTCTATATTTTGTATTTTTTTAATCATTCACAATATGCCTACATTATCTTAAATTTATTAGTATACCTATTATTCTTATTATTACTATTCTCATCATTCTTCTTCATCTTCTTATCCAAACTCCCCTCTGATGTAATCCTTTGTAAGCTTGTCTTTTGGGTTATTAAATATTTCTGAGGTTTCAGCAAACTCAATTATCCTGCCATTTAAAAGATAGATGGTATAATCCGAAACTCTTCTTGCCTGGTGCATGTTATGTGTTACGATGATTATAGTATGCATCTCTTTAAGTTTCAATAACAGTTTCTCTATTCTTGCAGTCGCTATCGGGTCAAGGGCAGAGCATGGCTCATCCAATAAAAGCACATCAGGATTTATTGCTAATGCTCTTGCGATGCATAATCTTTGTTGCTGTCCTCCTGAGAGCCTAAAAGCAGAAACATCTAACCTGTCTTTTACCTCATTCCAGAGGTCAGCTTTTTTTAAGCTCTCAATCACTATCTTTTTGATTTTATCTTTGTCAGCAATGTTCTGCAATCTTAATCCATATGCAACATTATCAAATATAGACATCGGAAAAGGATTTGGCTTCTGAAATACTAATCCTATCCTTTTTCTCAGCTCAACCACCTCAATCTCCTTATCATATATATTTTTCTGCTGATAAATAACTTTGCCGTCTAACTTTGCGCCTGAAATCAGGTCATTCATTCTGTTTATAGACCTTAATAAAGTAGACTTACCGCAGCCAGAAGGACCAATTAATGCAGTAATCTTGTTTGTATATATCTTTGCATCAACATCAAATAATATCTGTTTTGCATCATACCAAAAATTGATCTTCTTGAATTCGATCTTTGTATTTTCTTTCACGTTTTTTTCTGCCATTGTTACCACAACTTTTTCTTTCTTAGATTATATCTTGCGATAAACACCCCTAGATTCAATATAAATACTATTGCAATCAGCACAAGTGTAGTGCCTAAGGCATAATCTCGTGCATAGCTGCTTGAATGCTGGGTTGCGAGTATAAACAGATGATAAGGCAATGCCATGAATTTATCTAACGGAGACAATGGCATATAGCTCATATAAAAAGTTGCACCAACTATGATGATTGGAGCAGTTTCACCTATTGCTCTAGAGACTCCTAAGATTGAACCTGTCAGCATTCCGCTTAGGGAGTTTGGCAGCACTACTTTTATTATGGTCTCCCATTTAGTGGCTCCAAGGGCATAGCTTCCATCCTTGAATGACTGCGGCACAGCTTTCAATGCTTCCTCGCTTGCTGAGATTATCCACGGCAGTGTCATGCATGCCAATGTTAATGATGCAGCTAATAAAGATGTCCCTAATTTTAATGCTAACACAAAAAATGCCAATCCAAATAACCCATAGACAACAGAAGGCACGCCTGCAAGATTTCTTATCGCAATCTTGATGATTCGATTGGTTAAATTGTCTTTTGCATATTCATTAAGGTAAATTGCAGCAGCAATGCCCATAGGGATCGATATTATTGACACAAAAATCCCTAACAATATAGTGCCGAATATTGCCGGAAATATCCCTCCTTTGGTAATATCTCTATGTGACCACATGCTTGTCAGGAATTGCCAGCTTATTACTTTATAGCCTGTGCTGATGATGTATATCAGAATAAGAACCAATATCATGACAGAAATATAAGTTGCCGCCTTAAAAATTCCAAAATATATTCTTTCTTTTATGAGTTCTTTATTGTATGTTTCACTAAGGTATATCTCTTCACTTGATGTGTCCTGTATGTTTCTTGAGTTTCTTCTTCTTTTCATTTTGCCTGGACTCTATTTTTTATTACCATCTGTACTTTCTCACATACTTTTCTATTATTATATCAGCTAACAGATTTACGATAAATGTCATAATGAATAGGACTAAGCCTATCGCAAAAAGCGCTTCATAATGGACGCTGCCTTTAACAACTTCCTTTATCTCGATTGCAATATTTGCAGTCATGGGTCTTACAGGGTCAAAGTAAGAGTTAGGCATTGCTAATGAGTTTCCTGCAACGATCAATACTGCCATCGTCTCGCCAACTGCTCTTCCCACACCAAGCATGATTGCAGCAAATAACCCAGATAATGCGGCTGGAATTAAAGTCATCCTGATCATCTGCCATCTTGTAGCTCCAAGCGCCAGGCTTGCTTCCCTGAATTCTTTAGGCAATGAAGTGAGTACATCTTCAGAGATGCTTATTATTGTCGGTAATAGCATTATCGCTACCATAATCGATGCACTGAGGGCATTTAGGCCTGTGCTTAGCCCAAATATTTTTGCAATCAGTGGAGATAAAAATAACAACCCAATCAATCCAAGAACTACTGAGGGTATGCCTGCAATCATATCAATGATCGGCTTTAAAATCTCTCTTGACCTGGAGCTTGCTATCTCTGCCAGATAGATTGCACCAGCAATTCCTAATGGCACTGCAATAAGCAATGACCCAAACGTAACCATTAATGTTCCGGCAAATAAGCTTAATATGCCCCATTTTGGCGCATCATAAGAGCTTGGATTCCAAAGCCTGCCAAAAAAGAATTCACCGAAAGAGATCTGGCTGAAACTGTGTATGCCGATAGTAAACAGATAGATAAATATGGCTAGCAAGATAAGCACAGCGCTGATTCCTGCGCAAAAAAATATCTTTTCTGCAAATAGTTCCTTATATTTTTTTTTAATCATCTCTTTCCATACCTAAAATAAATAAATGCTTTCTATCTTTTTGTTCTCTCTTTTATGTTAAACAAAAACGTTTATATTGAGACCCTACATATTTAAGAGAGTTCTGCAATCAGCCCTAAAACTTTCTCATTTTGTAATCTATCTTGCTCAAGTATCTTATCATAACCAGAGCTTTTCACGATGTCCTGACCTTCTTTGCTTAATTCAAAAAGAATAAAATTATAGCTTGCAAATGCATCCGGTTTCTGAACAACATATTGGAACAATGGGCGGTTGATTGCATAATCTGCTATCTTAGATGCATCTAATGGAGTGATAAATTCAGAGTCTCCATCTTTTGCTATCTGAACTACTTTTATCCCGTCTAAAAGCTTGCCGTTTTCATCAACTATATATCCTAGGCCAGCATATCCTATACTTGATTTGTCCTGCCTGGTAGCATCAACAATTGCCTGAGTCCCTTCCATATTTCTCATTTCTGGAGAGTAATCATCCTTAACAACTTCTTCCTGGAAATAGATGTAGGTCCCAGAAGTGCTTTGCCTTCCGAACAAGCTAATCTTTTCATTATTGCCGCCAACATCTTTCCAATTAGTAATCTCGCCTTTAAAAATCCTGCTTACCTGTTCAATTGTCAATCTATCTATCGGATTGTCTGGATTGACTATCACAGAAAGCATGTCTCTCGCGATAATGAACTCAAGAGCTTTAATACCATTTGCTTCTGCTTGCTTTAGCTCTTTATCTTTAATAGCTCTTGAAGAATCAGCAATCTCAACTTCTCCATTTATTAATGCAGCAATTCCTGTTCCGGAGCCGCCTCCTGTCACTGATAACCTAACTGATGGATTATTTACTGAATAGGCTTCTGCAAGATTTGCCACCAACTGCACAATAGTGTCTGAACCTTTGATTACTATCTCTTTGCCTGAAGCTTTCTGCTTTATCTCTTGCTGAGCAACATTTGCACTGCATGCAGCAATGATTCCTGATAATGCAATGATAATGCACACCATCATATATTTTTGAGCCTTATCCATCTTTACTTCCCTCCTTATTTTACCCTAAAATCATCCATGGCATCATCAAACAGAATATCCTGTGGCAGTTTATTAATCTTGTCTATCTCATCATTATCTGTCTCATCATGGATTATACCTTCAAATTCATCTTCAATCAATGCAATCATCACATCTGTGTATTGTCTTTCCATCTTCTCACCTCATTGCTCTCTTTATATCTGCTGTTTATATATTTATGCTACATAAGCTATATAGTTATGGAAAAATTTATATAGTTACTAACCAATCACCTGCATTATGCAACGAAGAAAGATCCAGCTCATCGCAGGAACAACCTATACTGTATCGCTTCCAAAAGAGTGGATTACTAAAAATAACCTCAAGGCAAAAAGCGAGATTGTCATTAATGAAAAGCAGGATAATACCTTGCAGATAGCTCTTGGGCTTCCAAAAGAAAAGAAGATTAGCAGCATCTCCGTTGAGGTAGATGAGCATATCCATAACTTAAGTCAGATATTATTGACTGCTTACTATATGGGAATTGAAAATATAACCCTGTTCTCTAAAAAAGAGCTTAGCAAGGAAGTCAAGGCAAAAATAAGACGCACAATATCTTACATGAGCGGAACAGAGATTCAATATGAAGACAAGCAAAAGATCACAATCAGAGTCTTGCTTGATATCACTAAAGTAGATATAATGCAAGTGCTTTACAGGATATTCCTTATTATTGACTCTTCTTTGAGCAATCTGATTGATGCTCCAGATATAACTGAAATCAAGTTAAATGAAAATGAGATAGACAGACTATATCATCTTATTGCAAAAATTATCTCCTTGTCTCTCACAAATCCTGAACTGCTCCACTCTTCCGGAATAAAGGATCTGTCCCTTATCCCTCAATATTTTCTTATAAGCAAGCGCCTTGAGAATATTGCAGATGAGATAGAGAAGATTGCTTTGCACCTGTCCAAAAAAAATATAGAAGCATCCCAGAAAAAAAAGATATTGAGCTTCATCAAGCAGGAGATAGGAAAGGAAGCCGTGTTCCTCAAAAGCACTCCACTGTCCAGCTTTATGAAGCTTTCAGAGGATCAGTTAGAAACTATCAAATCTTCAATCTCTAAACTGAAGAACCAGCTAATTGCAGAGCATCTGGAAGACATAGTGCGTTACATAGTAGACATAGAAGAGGAGCTTGCAAACATGTTCTTCTACAGGCAGATAATAGATGGGAAGATGTGATTCTAAACTTATTATTATTATTATCTGGAAATTAAATAGGATATGGGTATCTCAAATTTCCTTAAGAGGTATAAATAAAGTATCGCAAGTACTGTAAACGGCATAAGAAATATGCTTCCATTTGTGCCTAAGTAATTATACAGCAGATACAAAAGAATAACTGATGCGTACAATAAAATCTTGATAACAATCATTTTCTTGTTCTGAAACACAAGCTTAAATTTTAACTTACTCTTAGAATCATCTGAAATAAACTCTGCATGCAGCACATCGATAAATAAAGTCAAGAGAAAAATAAATGGCAGCATTGTAGTGAAAGCATACGTCACCATATACTCATTGGGGATGCTGAAAAAAATCAGGTTTATTATCGCGAACAAAACAAAAAAAATCCCGAATATCTTTGTGTTCAGCCTATACAGCTTAAAAATATCCTGAAATTTGGTTTCACTTTCTTTTTCTGCGATTATTTCTAACGTAAAATACTTGAAAACTGTATAAATAAAAAGCAAAACTAGAAGATAGATAACTATAAGCGGCAATAATACAAAAACAAGCATGTTATTCTGCTGTATGACTGCAAGCATGTTCCTGAAATCAAATATATAGCTGGACATCAAATAATTTATTGAGTAAAGCGAGATAATCAGTGATGCATCAAGCAATAAGAAGTACAAGATGTTCTTCTTCAGCAGATGGAATGATTCAGCGAATAGTTTTTTATTGGATAGGTTTGCCATTTGTAATCAACTCTATTACACTATTATAATCTTCTTATTACATCTATTAGAAATTTCATATTTTCATCTTTAACTGATGTACTTCTTCCCCTATCACAAACTTGGCAGCATATTCTATTGTGGCTAAGATATCTTCTTTCTGGACACCATATTCTCTCTCAATATCTTTATAGCTCATCCCGCCAATTAAGCTGCCTAGGATTACATCTACAGGAACTCGTGTGCCCTTAATGATAGGTTTGCCATGCATTATCTTCTCATCAATAACTATGCGTGCCATGATATATTAAGAAAGAAAGAGTACTATATATAATTTTCTCAATAAGAAACTCTATCTTATATTTTTGAGAGATTATCAGTTCAATTCTGTGTTTAAAATCATCTGGACTAACCATGATTGATGCCTCTTGTAATCAAGTGAGTTAATTCATATAAAAACTTTTGCGCTTTGTAGTCTAGCATATCTTTGTAGAATCCTGCTTGGCTGTAAAAGAAGCGCCTTATGTATGACTTTTTTCTTTTAATGTTCATGATAAGAGGGATTTCCATCTTGGCATATTCAAGCAACTCCTCATAATTTTTGAATTCATTTATTTTTTGCGTCAATTGAAGAGTGTCAAGAATATTGTTTGCTTTAAAATACTCAGTATATAACACTAAAAAACGTGCATCCTTGTGAAACTTATTTTTCTGATTCAATATTACAGGAATAGCCTCATTTACAACATGCCAATAATCTGAAATAGTAACTTTCAATGGCTTAGTAGGCAGGATATTTTTTGAAATGCAGCTTTTTGATGCAGAATGATAGAATAAAGAGTAGAGATCGTTGAAATCTATCATTGTTATCTTTACTTTTTTATTTTCTAATCTTAATCTTTCCAGCTTCTTTTTTGATCTGCTAATTACAAAAACATCTATATCCTCATATTTCTCTTTGTAGAGGAAAGAGCCAGTGATAAAGCAGTATTTGACAGGGATTTGGTTAAGCAACTCTTCTGCTAGCTTGATTCTTTCTTTGAGAATTTGTGTGTTATGCGGGTTGTAGATGATCATTGTGCAGTATTACTCGGTGTCAATTGTTTGTTTTATATGTCTTTTATATTACTTATTCTATATAAATATATAAATCTTTCTCTTTTAAATGTAAAAATATATAAAAAAGGTAATACTATATTCAACATCAAAATCATACTGCTATGCCTTATCAATAAAACATTTAAATCAAATTCAAATTCTGATTATTATAATTGTATATTTGTTTAGAGGTTACTTATCATGGATTTGCTTAATTCACTCAGATCATGGTATTGGGGATTTAGGAGAAGTGTTAGGATAGGCATGCCTGTTCGCTCCAGTGATGTAGATTCTTCTCTTGATGACAGAATTGAGATAGGCATTGAAGCAGCAGATTTAGGCATAGTACTATTTGAAAATTTGCCGGATAGCACAGAAATCTACTTTAATGAGGCAGGTGAACCGATTGAATATTCATTAGAAAGCAAGCTTAGAGATGCTTTATCTCTTTTTGACATTGCAGTTAAGCTTAATGGAGATGCAGATTGTTATTATTGGCGTGGTGTCGTTAGATTAGAGTTATGTGATGAATTAGATAATCAAGAAGAAATAGATAATTATGTGCAAGTTATAGATGATTTAACCAAATCAATTGAATTAAGCCATGGAACTAAAACCCATAGTTATTATTTGCGTGGCTTTGCTAGGATAAACTTAGCAGATGAAGCTCCTATTGGATATGATGTACAAGCTCTTCTTAGAGAAGCTATAGATGACCTTACCCTATATTTAACGAAAGAAAAGAAAGATTATGAAGCTCATAATTGGTTAGGTCAAGCATATAAGAGATTAATAGAGTTTTTGCCGCCTTCACAGGAAAGAGATGAGATGAAAAATCGTGCATTATTCCATAAACAAAAAGCTTATGATGGAACAAAAGAGAACTATCTTCTTGAGCAGATAGAGGAGATAAAAGAGTTAGATTAAAATTTCTACCCTGTTCTATTAAAACTTTCTTCATAAAACATTTAAATCAAATTCCATTTTTAGGTGATAACTTAATTTTATTTTAGTTTGTGAGGGGTTTACTTATCATGGCAGATAACTTAGCTAATGTGGATAATTCAGTCAATCATATGAATAGCACTAGTACAAATAGCACCCTTCTTAAATCCAAAGGATTAGTAATCTCCGGTGAATTTGGCAAGATAATTATTCGCCAGAAATCAGAAGAAAACATTGAATTAGGAGAGTTGTTAGTTGCAGATACTCCAACAGGAAAAATAATCTTGCAGGCTTACGACTTATTTTACGGTAGCCAGATCAGCCAACAAAATTTGGAACTTGTTTCTGGTCTGAGATTGGAATATGAAGATAACAATGACTTAGAGTTCATGGATCCAAAATTGAGAAATTACACATTAGCTGCAATAAAGCCGATGATTGCAACTGACCATACAAGCGCAAAATTATGCAAATTATTGCCTGCATTCTTCTCTGACGTCAGGGAGATTACAAAAGATGACTTGAAGTTTTTGACAGTTGAAAAGGCAAAGTATCCTTTATTTGTTGGGAAATTACGCTCTGGTAGCAAAGAGCTTGATGTTGATATCTATTTGCCAGGAGATAAGGTTTTTTCCCATCACATCCTGATTCCAGCGACGACTGGACGTGGAAAATCTAATTTAACCAGCGTAATGTTATGGAATCAGGTAGACAAAGATTATTGTGGCATCCTTGTGTTAGATCCTCATGATGAGTATTATGGGAGAGCAGGGCTTGGTCTTAAAGACCATCCGCAAAAGCAGAATGTAGTCTATTACACACCGAAAAATCCTCCTCCTGGAGCAAAAACTTTGGTGGTAAATATTAGAGACATAAAGCCAAATCATTTCTATGGCACTGTTGAATGGAGCGATCCGCAGCTTGAGGGAATGACTTCTTACTTCAGGGAATATGGAAATAATTGGATAGAAGCAATTATACAAGAACGTCCATTAAGCGGAAATGTCAGATACAATGAAGCAACTATTGCTGTATTGAGAAGAAGATTGCTTTCTATGTTAGATCTTGAATATGCTAATACTAAATTATATTGCAGTGGAGTGTTTGATCTTGTTGCAGGGCAGACAACAATTAAAGACATTTGCAATGAGCTAGAGCAGGCAAAAACTGTAATTGTTGACACCTCCAGTTTTGCAGGCAGTGTAGAGATATTAATTGGTGGATTAATCGCAAGCGAAATATTTTCAAGATACAAGCATTATAAATTAAATGGACAGCTTGAGAGCAAGCCAGTTGTTAGTGTTATTCTTGAGGAAGCTCCTCGCGTCCTTGGAAAAGAAGTGCTTGAACGCGGAAGTAATATCTTTGGCACGATTGCGAGAGAGGGAAGAAAGTTTAAGGTTGGATTGACTGCAATTACTCAATTGCCTTCTCTTATTCCAAGGGAGATTCTTGCAAACATGAACACAAAAATAATTTTGGGCATTGAGATGGCTCCTGAAAGGCAAGCGATAATTGATTCTGCATCTCAGGATCTTAGTACAGATAATCGTAATATTGCTGCGCTTGATAAAGGAGAAGCTATCATAACAAGCAACTTTACAAAGTTTGCGACTCCAATCAAGATCCCTTTGTTTGAGGATGTTGTAAAGAAGACAAAAGAAGTGCATAATGCAAGCAATGCTAATGTCAGGAGAGAGTTTGGTGGAGTTAATTTGAGTTAATTATTTATTTAATTAGTTTATTTTAGTTAATTACTCTATTTTATTTAATGTATTATTTTGGTTATAATAATTTTAAATCAGGGGGAGTTAGTTTGCAATGAAATTCGCGCATTTAGCTGATTGCCATATCGGAGCATGGAGAGATCCTAAGCTAAGGGCTGTAAGTAACAAGGCATTTGAGATCGCAATAGATAAATGCATAGAAGAAAAAGTAGATTTTGTGCTGATTTCAGGCGACCTGTTCAACACTTCTTTACCATCTATCGATTCTCTAAGGATTGCAGCAGCTAAATTTAGAGAGCTAAAAGACAATGACATCCCTGTGTATGCGATTGCAGGCAGCCATGATTTCTCTCCTAGTGGAAAAACATTGATTGATGTGCTTGAAAGCGCAGGGTTGCTAGTTAATGTTGTCAAAGGCAGGATTGTTGAGAGTGTAACTGAAAATAATAATGATGATAATAACAAAACAACTGGAACAACTGCAAGCAATTCAAAATTACTGCTTAATTTTACAGTTGATAAAAAGACAGGCGCGAAAATAACAGGATTATTGGGCAAACGCGGAATGTTAGATAGGGCATATTACGAGGCGCTTGATGTTTCTAACTTGGAAAATGAAGATGGCTTTAAGATATTCATGTTTCACACTGCGCTAACAGAATTAAAGCCAAAAGACCTTGAAAAGATGGACTCTTCGCCTATCTCTTTTTTGCCAAAAGGATTTGAGTATTATGCAGGCGGCCATGTGCATATTGTTGCAAATGTTAACTTGCAGGATTCTGGGTACAAGAATGTAGTTTATCCTGGGCCTTTGTTTCCAAATAATTTTACTGAGATAGAAAAGCTGAAACATGGTGGCTTTTATATTTATGACAATGGCTTGCTTATATTTAAGGAAGTAAAGTTGCATGAAGCTGTCTGCATAGAGCTTAACTGCGAGCATAAGACACCTCAGCAAGTTGAGCAGATGCTTAGAGAGAGGATAGACGAGCTAAATAAAGATAGTGAGTTAAATAAAACACCAGGTCTAAATAATGCAATTGTCACTATCAGATTATCTGGAAAGCTTGAGTCTGGCAAAGTTTCTGAAATTAATTTCAATGAGGTCTTTAATTTGTTTTACAGTTATGGTCCATATTTTGTCATGAAAAATACAAATGCTCTTGAAACAACTCAGCTTACTGAAATAACAATTGATGCATCAAAGCCAGAGGAGATAGAAGAGAATCTGATCAATGAGCATCTTGGAAAAATTAAGGTTTCTGCTTTTGAGAGTTCAGGAGATGAAACTGCAATGGATGAAAGAAATAATAAGGAGAGAAGAATCACTCATGAGCTTCTTGTCTCTTTGGGAAATGAAAGAGGGGAAGGAGAGAAGGTTGCGGATTTTGAGAGCAGGGTGAGAGAGGAAGTCATGAGGGTGTTGGATATCTGACCACATTGGATATTTATAGCTGATTATTTATTATTGGGATTAAGATTATTACTATTATTCTTATTCTCCTCCTTTTTTTTAGGTTTTACAGCTTGTTTTTTTCTTGGGTGTTCTATGTAGAACATTAAGGCTGCAAGAAGTATAAATAAAGGTATCTGCCAGAGCTTTATATTAAGTTTTGATATGATCGGCTTATAAAATACAGTGAAATCTGTTTTTGTCATCTCTTTAGGGTATTCGATCTTTAGCACAGTTTCGCTTACGTTTACCTGCTTATTTGCCTGCCGTTTAGCATCTTGCTGTTTTTTCAGCTCGTCATTTTTTACGGCATCCTGTTTTCCTAGTTTTTCAGGTTCAAGCTTCTTTTTGAACGGATTAAACTCAACTTTTGCAATATTTCCAGATGTTTCAAGCAAGATAACATCAAGATCATACGTACCATCATTGTCCACATCAAGGTATTGCCTATCTCCTTTCTTAAGCGTAAGCACATAAGAGCCGATCTGCATGACAATATGGTCTTGTGTCTGGATTAGAAGACGCGTGTCATAATACCTGTTTTTTATGTAAATCTTATATTCTCTGTCTTGCCTGAAATTGATGAATAAGTTATTGGCTAATGTGGTAATGTAGATTCCGCTGCTGCTGCCTCCGCCGCCTCCACCTCCAGATGCTGCAGCAGGAGTACTTGCTGTCGGAGTCTCCTCAGCAGAATAAGAAGAAAAGTGGCTTACGTTGAATGTCAGATTCCCTCCAGAATATGCAAGTTTTGAGCATGTTCCAGTTGAGCAGACTGCATTATCTCTCATTATCCTTGGGTTAGTAAAGCTTAGGTTGTATAATGTCAATACAGCAGTCACATTTAGTTGGCTTAGTGCAGTTGAATTTACTTCTATAAGATTTGCGCTTATGTTGACATATGTATCGATCTCTGTCACATTTGACATATCTACTGGAACAGTGAAATTTATCTTGCCGTGTGAAAGCTGTTCAATGATCAAGGTTGTAACATTTGAAAGATTGTAGCTGTTTAGATCAGTTGTCACTCCGTCGAATTTTGTCGCGTTTATTATCCTAAAGTTCCATATATTGCTAATATTAGACCTGCCTAATTGGTCAGTGCAGTTTACGCTCCAATTATATCTGCCAGCTTTCAAGTTTGAAAGTATGATGTATTGTGAAGCATCTTTGGTTATGGTTGTATTTGTTTGATTGAGAGCAGAATTTAAGATGAGGGTGCAATTGCTGATAGGACCTGTATCACTGACATTGTATGTGAATGTTACGTTTCCATCATGGTCTCCTCCGCCATTTACAGGAAGCTTCAATCTTATTATCGGATCTGATAAATCAATAGTGAACCATACTTTTGTATAATTTGAATTTCCTGCAGAATCATTCACATAGACAGTCACATTGTGGAATCCTTCACCCCAGCTTAATCCTGTTATGTTTGCGCAGTTAGCTAGTGTTGTATTCTTGCTGTATGTATCATTGCTGTACCAACAACTTGCAATATTTGTGTCTGAAGCAGAGTAATTTATGTACAGCAATGTGTTGCTTGTAACTGTGTCATTGGCAGGGTTTACTATAGTTATTGCTGGATATGTTGTATCTATCGTGAAAAATAATATTGTGCTGTTCGTGTTTCC
>Ga0209211_10001056_pt1 | contig 54238 bp, 65 predicted proteins | sample RifGroA2_FD_183992 | JGI IMG/M metagenome (GOLD analysis project Ga0209211, IMG submission 183992) | Groundwater microbial communities from Rifle, Colorado, USA - Groundwater A2 (SPAdes) (version 2) | ecosystem: Environmental > Aquatic > Deep subsurface > Groundwater | place: Rifle, Colorado... | reverse complement strand
AATACAGAAACATATATCTGATTTTGCCACGCATTTAATTATTGTTCAATCATTAGAACATGTGAAAAAGTTTATAAATTTGAATTTTAGTTTTTAAAAAGCTATATTTATGGGCATCTATGGCATCATTATCAATAGGAATTGTCGGGTTGCCGAATGTGGGGAAGTCCACGCTGTTTAAGGTGCTGACAAAAAAGCAGGTGGATATCGCCAATTATCCTTTTTGCACCATTGACCCGAGCGTGGGGGTGGTGGAAGTGCCGGATGAAAGAGTGAAAAAGCTGGCCGAATTTTCCAAGTCTAAAAAAGTGGTGCCGGCCGTGATGGAATTTGTGGACATCGCCGGACTCGTCAAAGGCGCTTCGGAAGGCGAAGGGTTGGGAAATAAATTCTTGGCCAACATCAGAGAAGTGGACGCTATCGCCGAAGTGGTGCGAGTTTTTGACAATGACAAAATCATTCATGTCCACAACAAAATAGACCCGTCAGGCGATGTGGGAGTGGTGGAAACGGAGCTTATTTTGGCCGATTTGGAAACGGTCGGCAAAAGAGTCGGCGCGCTGGAAAAAGAAGCCAAATTCGGCGACAAAGAAATTGTCAAAAAACTGGAAGTGGTCAAAAAAGTAAAAACAGCGCTTGAACAAGGCAAGTTGGCGAAAGATTGTTTGCTGGAAAAAGACGAGGCGGAAAGTTTGAAAGAACTCCACTTGCTAACACTTAAGCCGATTTTGTATATTTATAATATTTCAGATAGTGAAAGCGGCGGCAAAATGATTTTTTCCGTCTCGGACACAACGGGGGATTCCTCCAAAAATCATTTTGCCGCCGCTTTTGAAGAGCTCAAAAAGAAGAATCACGTCATTTTAGACATTAAAACGGAAGAAGATTTGATGGAAATGAGCGAGGCGGATAAAAAAGAACTTGGACTTCAAAGCAATATGGACAAGTTGATTGTTGAATCTTATAAGTTGCTCGGTTTGATGAATTATTTTACCACCGGCGAAGATGAGACGAGAGCGTGGACTATCAAACAAAATTCCACCGCTCCCCAAGCCGGCATGGCGATACACACCGACTTTAAAGACAAATTCATCCGCGCCGAGGTGATAAACTGGCAAGACTTGCTGGGTTGCAGTTCCTACGCCAAAGCGCGGGAAAAAGGTTTAGTACGGACGGAAGGGAAAGAGTATATAGTAAAAGATGGGGATGTGATAGAATTTAAAATATAACATTATCGGTTAATTTTCTAAAATATTTTTATGGAAAATATTGAAACTAAAATCAAAACGACGCCAAAGGACTTTTTTGTCCGGTTGTTCAATATGAAGTCACATAGAAATTACAACACAGCAATAAGTAGAATAAATGAGTCTAAAAAAGCGGAGACTCTCTCGACCAATATTAATTTGGAAAGAAATGAAAAAGTTTCCGTTGTAACCGTGCTTTATAACAGCACGGGTGTTATTGAAAAATTATTAGATTCAATCAATGAAACCAATAAAGACGGATTAATCAGGGAAATTATTGTTGTCGATAATAATTCTCAAGACAATGGAGTAAGAATAGTGGAAGAATACATAGTTAAACATAAGCGAAATCTAAGATATGAAATAAAATTAATAAGAAATGATGAAAATCTCGGATTTGGAAAGGGCAACAATGTCGGAGTCATGTCCGCAACTAGTCCGTTTGTTTTATTTGCTAATCCGGATGTTGAATTTAAAGCAAATGTTGTTGCAGAAATGATAGATTTATTGAATCGCAATCCGAAAATTGGATTATTGGGGCCGCGAATTTGCTTTGATAAAAAAATAATGCGTATAACTCCAATTATCAACCCGCCAGTGTTTGTTCTCCGCAATTTTATAGGAAATACCACACTTGGAAAATTGCTCGGTATTAAACCAGTTCAATTAGGAGAATACAGAAAAGTACTACAGATATCCGGCGCTTTTATGATGCTAAGAATAAACGAATTTTTGGAAGTTGGAGGCTTTGATGAAGAAAATTTCCTTTATATGGAAGAATTTCATTTATCCGAAAGATTGAAAAAAGTCGGACTCAAAACAGTCAAACTCTGGACTTCCAAAGAAGTGGGACATCTCCAGGCGCACAGTAAATTCATAAATACAAATAATTCCTGCAAATCACATCCAAGAAAGATTGACCTTTATCGCCAAGCAGAAGAACATTATGTTAAGAACTATATGCAAATCATTACAGGTAACTCTGTTTTGGATTTTATAATTAGGCAAACAATCAAGCTAATATACAAAAGGAGAAATAATAGTCTTATTAGACCTATATATAAAAAATGGTTGAGATTAATGGCAAAAGATGTGATACTTGATCACACCGTAAGGTAAGATTTTTTTAATATCTTTTATGGAAAACATTGAAACTAAAATAAAAACGACGCCGAAGGATTTTTTTGTCTTTATCGGGGCAATGATGGCGCTTTACGCCAGCGCGGTGAGTCTTATCAATTTATTGTTTGAAATTATCAACGCTTTATTTCCCGACCCGCTTAGCTTCAGCTATGACAATTTTTCGTCCGGAATGCGCTGGTCTATCGCCTCGCTTATAATCGTTTTTCCAATTTATATTTTTCTTTCCTGGTTTATAAACAAAGACTTGACTCTTAATCCGCTCAAGAAAAATCTTGGTGTAAGAAAATGGCTCACTTACTTGACGCTTTTTATCGCGGGGGTGACGATTATCACGGATTTGATTTTACTCATCAACACCTTCCTTGGCGGAGAGATAACGGTGCGGTTCGCCTTCAAGGTTCTCTCGGTGCTTATCGTCGCCGGAACGGTTTTTGCCTATTATCTTTATGATTTAAAAAGAGATGTCGGGCAAAAATCGGGCAAGATGAAATTGCTGGCTTGGGCGGTGTCTTTTGCCGTCTTAGCTTCAATTGTCGGCGGGTTTTTCATAATGGGTTCGCCTTTTACTTTGAGAATGAAAAAGTTTGACGAAAGGCGAGTGAATGATTTGCAAAATATCCAGTATCAAGTTGTGAATTTTTATCAAAGAAAGGGAAGTTTGCCGAATAATTTGGATGAATTGAAAGACCCGATTGCCGGTTTTATTCTGCCTCGCGACCCTAATCCTGCCGATTTTGTCGGTTATAATCCGGGTGTCTATGGTTATATAAAAGTTTCGGATTTAAGTTTCAAACTCTGCGCCGATTTCAGTTTGGCTAACGACCTAAAAATTGATTCAAAGGGCGCGACAAGGCCTACTCCGGTATTTTTAGGAGACAATTTTTCTATTAATGAAAATTGGCAACACATCTCCGGCAAACAATGCTTTGACCGAAAAATTGACAAAGATTTGTATCCCATCTTAAAAAATCCTAAGATTTAAATTGGAAATTTGGAAACGAGAAAATATTTTCGGGCAAGTTGACTTCATTTTGTCAGCAATATACAATGGAGCTACGAATAATTATCAGTTCCATCGTATAACATCACTATGGACAGTTTAATGGCAAAATTATACCAATCCCCGAAAACGATCCTGTCTAATAAGGATTTAGCTTTAATTTGGGGAATAAATGACGAACAAAGCTTGTATGCAAAAACCGCTTACTATGTAAAGCAAGAAGCTCTAATCAGGCTGACTCGAGGCGTATTCGCCAAGAATAAAGACTATTCTCGGAGAGAATTAGCGGCAAGTATTTACACCCCGTCCTATATCAGTTTTGAAACTGTTTTAAGGGAAACCGGAATCATTTTCCAGCATTACGAGGCAATCTTTGTAGCCACAAAATGGACAAAAACAACGACTATAGATAAAAACATTATCACTTTCAGAAAATTGAAAGATATTGTTTTGTTCAATTCGACTGGTGTCGTCAGCAAAGACAACTACAGCATAGCTACTCCGGAAAGAGCTTTGTTGGATATGATTTATTTATTCCCGAATTACTATTTCGACAATCTGGAATCAATCAACTGGGAAAAATGCGACGAGTTGGCAAAAATTTATGACAACAAGGAATTAATAAAACGATTGAATAAATATCGCAAAAAACATGTTCAATAGAGAAAAACATCAGTTAATAATGGGGCAAATCTTAAAGGATATTTATACCGATGTCTCGATCAGTCCGCTTTTGGGATTCAAGGGCGGCACCTGCGCTTACTTTTTCTACAAACTGCCAAGATTTTCGGTGGACTTGGATTTTGATTTGCTGGAAATAACCAATGAAAACAAAAAAATTGTCTTTGAAAAAGTTGTCGCGATTTTAAGCAAATACGGACAGATCAAGGATCAACATATCAAGAGGTTTACTGTCTTCGCCCTGCTCTCTTACGGCGATGAGGATCACAACATCAAGGTTGAAATCAATATCAGGAAGCTGGCAGAAAATATGAAAAATCTTTACGAAATGAAAGAGTATCTGGGCATTTCAATGTTCGTTGCCAAGAAAGACTATCTGTTTGCCGGCAAGCTGGCGGCTCTAACTTTAAGAACTGAAACCGCCATGAGAGATATTTTTGATATCCACTATTTTGCCAAGAACCGCTGGGATATCAATGTTGAAGTGGTCAAAAATCTGACCGGTAAAAGCGTCAAAGAATATTTGCCGAATTGCATCGCCTTTATTGAGAAAATCAAAGATAGCCAAATGTTGCATGGACTAGGCGAGCTTATTGAAAGTGAAAAGCAAAAGGATTGGATTAGAAATCATCTGAAAGCCGATGCCGTATTCATGCTGAAAAATTACCAGTCCATATTTAAAATCTAAAAACATTGCAGTCTGCTTTGACCGAAAAATTGACAAAGATTTGTATCCCGTCTTAAAAAATCCGAAGATGTAAACGGCAAATGACTCGGCTAATTTTTGCTATAGGCATTTACTATTGACAAAATGCATAATAGGTGTACACCACTCATAGTTCCTTTAAAAGAAAACTTGCGAGTGGTCATAGCCAAAAGGCGCTGAATCTGTCGGCATTTTCTGGCTATGACTACCAATATCGTGGTCATTGGGCAATAAACCAAATAATAGCGAAAACCAAAGAAAGGAAAAAACGCTATGGATAAACAGACCAAGACTGTGTCCAATCCCATCCTCCGCTGTATCTCGGACGGAGCAAACTTGTTTTTCTCCGCCTGCGACGGGTCCGAAACATTGGCAGATGCTGGCGATGTCTTTAAGTCCGGCATTGACAGCGATTTCAAAAACTGGGGTCTCAGCAAGCCAATCAAACCAACAATAAAAACTCCCGCTGAAGTGTATGAATTGACGAAAAACGCCGACTTTAAAACTATGTTTACTTTTTTGTCGACTGATTGGGAAAAGTTGTGTGTAACAGGACACCAGGTAAAGATTTTTTGCAAAGAAAACGCGGATTGGCTTCGCGCTGATGGTTTCGGGACATTTTTCCTAACCAAGAAAAACTGGAAAAATCCCGCAATCATCGGTAACCTCTTTGTTGCCGGTGTGCGCATGGATTCCTATGGGCTGATTGTCCATGTCTTTCGGCTCGAGTACGACACTTTGTGGTTTGCTGACGATCGTCCTCGTTTGGTGGTTCCGCAACTAGTTGCTTAGTACTTTAATTTAGATCCTTTGACCATTATTCTCTCTGGCACTTTGTCGGAGGGATTTTTTATTGTTAAAAATCAAATTTTATTGTATTATGCGAGTATCAAAAGCGATTATTTATGAAAAAATACGATTATAAAAAGATAGAGAATTACCATTGATTTAAAGTTTTTTTGTGGTACTGTTATTCTATGATAGATAAATTTATAAAAGGAAGGACTGCTGTTTTTATAGACGCTTCAAATATTTATCATTCGCAGAAACACCTTGGCTTCCAAATTGATTTTAAAAAACTGCTTGGTTATTTTAAAAAGGAAACAGTTTTATCGTCCATTTATTTTTATACCGCTTATGATCCCGAGCATAAAAAACAAAAGTCATTTTTAGATTTTCTTGATATAATCGGCTATCGAATAAGAACAAAGAAAGTAAAATTTATAAAAGATAAAGATAATCATTCCGGCGGTTTTCATAAGGGCAATTTGGATGTAGAGCTTACTATGGATGTTCTCGAAAATAAAGATAATTATGAAACAATAATTTTGGTGAGCGGGGATAGCGATTTTGCGCCACTTTTGCAGTTAATGAAAACGAAATACGATAAAAGGTGTTTGGTAATGGCGACAAAATACAACATCTCAATAGAACTTATAAAATGCGCGAAATATATAAATTTTTCTAAACTGAAGAAATTTATTAAAAAATAAAAAATCCCGCACCCTTGCGGGTCGGGAAGTTTGGTTCTGTCCAGTCGTAACTGAACATAATCAATATAGCAAGATAAAAACATTTGTCAAACATAAAAAAGTCTTATGAAAAAATACGACTATAAAAAAATAGAGAAGAAGTGGCCCGCCCACTTAAGAAAGTGTGTCGGGTAAACAGAAATTATGAAAAAATATAATCACGATAAAATAGAGCGTAAATGGCAGAAATATTGGGCTGGCAAGAAAGTATACAAGACGAAAGAGGGCGGGAAGAAGCCAAAATGCTATGTGTTGGATATGTTTCCGTATCCGTCGGGCGAAGGACTCCATGTCGGGCATCCGAGGGGGTATATCGCCACCGATGTTTATTCGCGATTCAAAAGAATGAACGGTTTTAATGTCTTGCATCCGATGGGTTTTGATTCGTTCGGCTTGCCGGCGGAAAATTACGCCATTAAGAATAAGATTCATCCGGAAATAGCCGTTAAAAATAATATTAAAAAATTCAAAAAACAACTTGAAATGTTGGGTTTGGATTATGATTGGGACAGGGAAATAATTACTTCCGACTCGAATTTCTACAAATGGACGCAGTGGATATTCTTGAAAATGTTTGAAAAAGGCTTGGCTTACGAATCTTACGAGCCGATAAACTGGTGTCCGTCTTGCAAGACCGGTTTGGCAAACGAAGATTTGGACGGAGATAAATGCGAAAGATGCGAAACGAAAATAGAGCAAAAACCGATGCGACAATGGGTTCTTAGAATTACCGATTACGCTGATAGAATGTTGGAAGATTTGAATGAATTAAAAGGCTGGCCGGAGCATATCAAAGAAGCGCAGAGAAATTGGATAGGACGAAGCGAAGGGGGAGAAATTGATTTTTCAGTCATCAGATCTGGCCCGAAGCCTAATTTTTTAATTTTACATGGCTATACCGGGCGGGCTGATAAGAATTTTATTCCACGGCTTAAGGAAGAACTCGAAAAAAAAGGATATCATGTCCAATCGCCACAAATGCCGAATACTGATAATCCAACAGAGGAGGAACAGGTTAGTTTCGTCTTAGATAATTGCCAGATAGATGAAAATACCATTCTTATTGGGCACAGCTTGGGTGGTGTGGTTGCAATGAAAGTTTTGCAAAAACATAACAAACCAATAAAAAGTTTAATGTTGGTTGCTCCAGCCGTTGAACCTAAATTCCGAACTGGCAAACCAAGACCATTTTGGAAAACTTTTACATGGAAAGATCTGAACTATGAGAGATTGAAAAAATTAGCAGGCAACAGATTTGTCATTTCTGATTTAAGAGAAAAAGAAAGAATTGCGTATTTAGAATACTTGGCACCAAAGATTGATGCTCAACTCATTTCCAGCTTCGCCGAGAAGGAACATTTTAGAGGAAAAGAAGAGCCGATGATTCTAGATGCATTAATTTGGAGAGTGAAAGTCTTTACGACAAGGATTGATACGATTTTTGGGGTTACTTATTTAGTTGTTGCTCCTGAACATGAATTAATTCAAAATTCAAAATTCAAAATTCAAAATTACGACGAAGTCGTTAAATATATTGAAGAGGCGAAAAATAAATCGGAGTTGCAGAGGACGGATCTGACTAAAAACAAAACGGGGGTGGAATTAAAAGGCATAAAAGCGGTTAATCCTTTCAACAATGAAGAACTGCCGATTTTCGTGGCGGATTATGTCTTGGGCGGATACGGCACCGGCGCGGTGATGGCCGTGCCGGCGCATGACGAGAGGGATTGGGAGTTTGCCAAGAAATACAATTTGCCGGTGAAAATGGTAGTTTGCCCTAATTATCCCAAGCCAATTTGTCCGGTTTTGGAAAACGCTTACACGGGAGAAGGGCATCTTGTCGGGTCAGGCGAATTTAACGGAATAAAATCAAGCGAAGCCAGAGAAAAAATGACGAAATGGCTGGAGGAGAAGAAATTAGGCGGAAGAAAAATAAATTACAAATTGAGAGACTGGGTTTTTTCAAGGCAGAGATATTGGGGGGAACCTATCCCTTTAGTTTTTTGTGAAAACTGTAACAAAAAACTAAAGGGAATTTCCAATTTCCAATTTCCAATTTCCAAACAAGAATTGAAAAAATACAGTAAAGGAGAAATAATGAATCCCGGATGGATTGTTGAGGAAAATCTGCCGGTGAAATTGCCGAAAGTGAAATTTTACGAGCCGACGGATACCGGCGAATCGCCTTTGGCAAAAATGGAAAAGTGGGTCAATGTCAAATGTCCAAAATGCGGAGGCAAAGGGAGAAGAGAAACGAACACGATGCCACAATGGGCGGGGTCGTCTTGGTATTACCTCGCATACATAATGCGAGGAATTTCCAATTTCCAATTTCCAATTTCCAAATATAAGAAATCTTTTCAACACTGGATGCCTATAGATATGTATGTCGGCGGGACGGAACATGCGACTCGGCACTTGATTTACGCCCGCTTTTGGCACAAATTTTTATACGATATCGGAGTCGTTGGCGGCAAAGAGCCGTTCGCCGGTCTGAAAAATCAGGGTTTGATTATGGGAAATGACGGCAGAAAAATGAGCAAGAGATGGGGGAATATTGTTAGTCCCGACGACATAGTAAAAGAATACGGGGCGGATTCTTTGCGTCTGTATGAAATGTTTATGGGGCCTTTTGATCAGATGATACCGTGGGACACCAGAAATATCGTAGGCGTGAAAAGATTTTTGGAAAGAGTTTGGAAGATTCAGTCTAAAGTCGTAAAGTCCATAAAGTCTGTAAAGTTGCAAGAAAATTTTAAATTAGAAAGATTAATTCACAAGACGATAAAAAAGGTTACGGAAGATATAGAAAATTTTCATTTCAATACGGCAGTAAGTGGATTGATGATTCTGCTGAATGAAATGGAAAAAGAGCCGGAAATTTTCAATTTTCAATTTTCAATTTTCAATAAATTATTAAGTCCGTTTGCGCCTCATATTGCTGAAGAATTATGGTCTGACATTGGCGGCAAAAAGTCAATTCACCTTGAAAAGTGGCCTGTTTTTGATGTTTCTAAAACCGCTGAAAATAGCTTTAAACTGGTCGTTCAGATAGACGGAAAGGCGAGAGATTTTTTTGAAGTTCCGGCGGGAATTTCGGAGGATGAAGCAAAAGCCTTGACATTAAAACGCGAAAATGTTAAAAAATGGGTAGGCGATAAACGCATAGAAAAAACAATCTATGTGCCAAATAAAATTATCAGCATTGTAACGCGAACATAATATGCCAATATTAACTTTTAAGCCGAAAATAATTACCAAACAGCTGGTTTCTTCTCTTAAAGACAGAACAAAAAACATAATCGTCCAACGCTACGGTCTAGCCGAAGACGCCGATAAAAAAACCCTTGAAGCCATAGGGGACAAATACGGTATCACCAGGGAAAGAATCAGGCAGATAACCAATTTCGCTTTCAATCTTATGAAAGAAAGCCAGGCTTTTGAATCCGCCAAAGACGCATTTTGGGAGATGAAAGACAGCATAGAAAGAAAAGGAAAAATTCTTTCGGAAAGAGACGCCCTTATCCATTTGGCGGGCAACGACCCTTTGGCGCAAAATCATATTTATTTTTTGCTGGTTTTGGGAGATGATTTCACTAAAATAAAAGAAGACGACGAATTTAATCACCGATGGACAACTCACTTGGAACACGCGGACAAGGTTCATGAAGCGTTGAGAGCTTTGCACGGCGAGATAAGCGAGAGCGACCTTATTCTGGAAAAGGATATTATTTCCGCTTTGAAAAAACACAGCGAGAGAATAGCGGGAGAAAGCGTTGATAATGATACGGCCAGGACATGGCTTAATTTGTCAAAAATGCTGGGCCAAAACGCCATGGGAGAATGGGGAATGGCGGCTTCTCCAAGTATCAAGCCCAGAGGCGTTAGGGATTTGGCTTATCTAGTTTTAAGAAAAGAAGGTTCGCCGATGCATTTCGCGGAAGTGGCCAAGAAGATTTCTTCTTATTTCGGCAAGACGGCTAACTCCGCGACTGTTCATAACGAGCTTATAAAAGACGGCCGATTCGTGCTGGTGGGGCGGGGCTTGTACGCTTTGTCCGATTGGGGCTATAAATACGGCACGGTTCGGGATATAATAAAGTACATCATCAAGTCGGAAGGGCCTTCTTCCAAAGACGACATAGTCAAGAAAGTTCTTAAAGAACGCTATGTCAAAGAAAATACCATTTTGGTAAATTTGCAAAATCGCGATTATTTTAAAAGAAACAAAGAAGGCCAGTACTTGATAGGATAATTATGGGGACAATATCAGTCCAAAGTTTCTTCTACGATTTCTTCGGCGTCGTAATAAGCGCCGTTTATCTGTGGTTTCCGGCCATTACGGCTTATTATGCGTGGAAGTTTTGGATGTATTACATAAGACTGCGTTATGTCAGCGAAATTGATTGGGTTCTTTTGGAAATTAAGCTGCCAAGAGAAATGCCCAAAAGCCCGCAAGTGATGGAGATTATCTTAAGCGCCATGCACCAAACATCAAGCATAGTGGCGATTAATAAATACTGGCAAGGAAGAGTACCTACATGGTATGGCCTTGAGATTATAAGCAAAGAAGGCTCTATCCATTTTTATTTTTATGTCCAGAAAAGTTTCAGAAGCATAGTGGAATTTCAAATATATGCTCATTATCCGGAGGTGGAAATACACGAGGCGGCGGATTACACTAAGGATTTTATCGGCGAAGACATCGAAGTATCCAAAAAAAATTGGCAGATCCATTCAGCTGAATATATTTTGATTAAAGAAGACGCTTACCCGATAAAAACTTATGTAGATTACAAGTTGGACAAAATGGAAACGGAAGAAGAAATGAAAAACGACCCGTTTGCCTCTCTGGTAGAACTAATGGGCACAATGAAGGAAGGAGAACACCTTTGGTATCAGATACTTATTCGAAAAACTGGGACAAAATGGAAGGATACCGGCGCTAAAATCGTGGATAAGATAATGAAAAGAGACAAGAAAAAAGAGGGCGAAGAAATTGATTTTGGAGCAATGAGATTATCTCCCGGCGAGCATCTTATAACCGAGGCAATAGAAAGAAATGTTTCCAAACTTGGGTTTGACGTCTGCATAAGATTTGTCTATATCGCCAAGCCGGATAAGTTTAGATTTGCGGTTTCCAATTCTATCAGAGGTTCAATGCAGCAATTCAATTCTCTTAACTTGAACGGATTTAAAAGATTTAACAGCGTCAATTATGTTGATTATTTTTTCAAAAAAACAAGAGAAGGCTGGAAAAAAAGAAGAATGTTTGACGCTTATATAAACAGGTCGGCTTTTTGCAAGCCTTATAAAAGAAGAACTTTTGTCTTAAACACCGAAGAATTGGCCACCATTTATCATTTCCCCGGCAGTGTTGTCAGGACTCCGGCGCTGGGCAGGATAGAATCCAAGAAAGTGGAACCGCCAGCCGATTTGCCCGTTTAGATTTAAACAAAAAAATGACGATTTCAAGAGCTAAAATATTGATTGCGGCGATTGTTTTTTTTGTTTTGGCCGGTTTTTCGGGGTATTTTTTTCTGTTGGCTCCGAAAGATTTTCCGTCAGGCGCGGCGATTACAATTGAAAAAGGTACGGGTTTGGCGGAAATTTCAAACAAGCTTAAAAAAGAAGGATTAGTCAAGAACAAATACGCTTTCGCTTTATACGCGAGGGCTTTCAATAAATCAAAAAAAATAAAATACGGAAAATATTTATTTAACGAGCCGGTTTCCGTTTTTGCTTTAACTGGGCGGCTGGCTAAGGGGGAATTCGGGTTTAAACCGATAAAAGTTACAGTAACGGAAGGCATGACGGTAAAAGATATTTCCGAATTGTTTGGCGGTTTTGAAAATTTTAACAAAGAAGAATTTTTGGAAAAAACGGCAAGTTTGGAAGGCTATCTATTTCCGGACACTTATCTGTTTTTGCCCGGCGCGGAAACGCAGCAGATTATTGATACAATGACGGACAATTTCAAAAAGAAAGCCGGCGATATCGGAAAAGATATCGTCATTGTGGCGTCTTTGATAGAAAAAGAAGTCCCGGACAGCGGCGATCGGAAAATTGTTTCCGGTATTTTGTGGAAGAGATTGGAATTGGGTATGGCTTTGCAAGTGGATGCGGTTTTTCCGTATATAACGGGAAGCCGGAAAGTTTTACTGGAGGACCTGAAAATTGACTCTCCTTACAACACCTATCTTTATAAAGGCTTGCCGCCGGGACCGATTTCTAATCCCGGCCTGGATGCCATTGAAGCGGCTAGAAACCTCAAAGAATCTCCTTATCTGTATTATCTTTCCGGCCAAGACGGCAAAACTCATTTCGCCAAAACATATGAGGAACATTTGCGGAACAAGGAAAAATATTTGAGATAAAAATGGCAGATGATAAAAAAACTAAGGTCTTCGTGGCGATGTCGGGCGGAGTGGATAGTTCCGTCGCGGCTTTGCTGTTGCAAAAAAGCGGTTATGACTTGGTCGGCTGTTATATAAAAGGCTGGTATCCTCCGGGCGTAGTTTGCAATTGGAAGGAAGACCGCCGGGACGCTATGAGAGTGTGCGCCAAATTGGGCATACCTTTTATAACCATAGACGCCGAAAAAGAATACAAGAAAGAAGTAGTGGATTATATGATAAGCGAATATAAGGCCGGCCGGACGCCGAACCCGGACATTATGTGCAACAAGAGCGTAAAGTTCGGCGTTTTCTTGAAAAAAGCTTTGGCTATGGGGGCGGATTATATCGCCACCGGCCACTATGTAAATCTAAAATCTAAAATCTCAAACCTGCCTGCCGGCGAGGCAGGTCTAAAAACTTATGAGCTTGCTATCGCAAGGGATTTAAACAAAGATCAGTCGTATTTTCTTTGGACATTGACGCAGGAGCAATTAAAATATTGTCTTTTTCCGTTGGGGGATTTGTTAAAATCGGAAGTTAGAAAGATTGCCAAAGAGAATAGCTTAGCTACGGCGGAAAAAGAAGAAAGCCAAGGCGTATGTTTTATCGGCGAATTTGATATGGAAGATTTTTTGAAAAAATACATCAAACAAAAAAAGGGAGAAGTGGCAACGGCTGACGGAAAAATAATCGGCGAACATAACGGCCTCGCTTTTTATACCATCGGCCAACGCCATGGTTTCGGATTCGGCGGGGGAGAAGGCGGGCCTTATTACATAGTGGAAAAAGATTTCAAAAACAATCGCCTGATTGCGGCGGAGAAAAAAGACGAAAAAAGTTTCAGCCGAAAAGAAGTTGTCGTTGGAAACGCAAGTTGGATTTCCACCCATCCCAAAATCGGCAAAAAATATCAAGCGAGAATAAGATATCGCCAGTCATTGGAAGAGTGCGAAGTGGCGGAAGTTTCTATCCGCCAGCCGGCGGATTCAACAAAAATTATTTTCAAAAATTCCCAAAGAGCCATCACGCCCGGGCAGTCCTTGGTGATTTATGATGGAGAAGAAATGTTGGGAGGAGGAGTGATCCAATCTCAAAAATAAAATCTAAAACCTGCCTTGCCGGCAGGCAGGTCTAAAAACTTATCTGCCTTCTATTCTTAAAACCGTCATTATCGTCTTGAGAATGATGATGGCTTCCAAAACCAAAGAACGATTTTTGACATAATAAAGGTCGTATTGGAGTTTCTGCATTGAGTCATTGACGGAAGCGCCATAAGGGAAATTTATTTGGGCCCAGCCGGAAAGCCCCGGTTTGACGATATGCCTCATTGAGTAATGAGGTATCTTTTGGGATAGTTCGCTCACGAATTCCGGCCTTTCCGGACGGGGGCCGATAAAAGACAAGTCGCCCTTAAGAATGCTTAATATCTGGGGCATTTCATCCAGCCTGGTTTTTCTTAAAAATTTTCCCACGGCGGTTATGCGCTTATCGCGTATTTGCGCCCATTTCGCTCCGTCTTTTTCGGCGTCTTTGGCCATTGATCGGAATTTAATTATCTCAAAAATTTTTCCGTTTTTGCCCAGCCTTTTTTGCTTGTAAAAGACGCTTCCTCGGCTTGTCAGCTTTATCGCCAACGCCGTAAAGGGCGCGAGTAAAGCGAAAGGAACGAAAAACAAAACAACCAATACGATATCAATCAAGCGTTTGATTTGTTCAAACTTTCTTTTGTCCAGCTCAATGACATTTTCCAAAAACCAGCTTTCTCCGATAAGCGGAACCGGTATTTTGCCGGTGGTTGATTCGTAAAACCGGTAAAATTCAATGACTGTTTTACCTTTCATCACCGTTTCGTAAAGTATTTTCGCCGACTCCTCTGATATTTTTTCTTTTCCTGGAATTATTATTAAGTCGGCCGAAGCGAGACTGTTCGCCATTTCGTAACCTAGCTGAGGGCTGGCGGAAATAAATTTAGCGAAATCGGAAATTTCTCCGGAAGAATCAAAAAAGAAAATTTTTATCTTGGAGCCTTTGGTTATTATTTTCTGATAAGCCATTCTCCACAGCCACAGGAAAACGGAAGCGATAGCGGCATCAATGAAAAGGTTTGTTTTAGGAGTGATTCCGAATGCGGGGATGAAGTAAAACATCAGGACGGCGATTCCCGCCCCGAAAGCCATAGTTTTGACGATGTAAAAAATTTTGGCCGGATGGACTGATTTTTCCACATCATAAAGTCCGGCAATGTAGAAAATAATCACCCAGACCAGATTGACGAAAAGGAACGGCAAATTGTGGTCTTGCCATAAAACTTGGGACGGGAAAGAGCCGTATCTTATTATAAGAGCAAGATACAACGCCCCGTAAAGAAGAGCGATATCACCCAAAAAAAGCATTATTTTCCCCGGCTTGTTGCCTTTAATCATATTATCGTGCTAATATGCTAGCATATTGATTTTATGAGTAAAAGCCTGAATCTAATCAAATACTTGCTTTACGCCGGAATTTTTGCCGTTCCGTTTTTAGCCTTTATCGTTTCCAGCTCAATGTTTTTCCCATTCATAACGGGAAAAAATTTCTCTTTCCGGATAATCGTGGAAGTGATGACGGCCTTGTGGCTGGTTTTGATGCTGTTTGACGCCAGGTATAAGCCAAAGAAAAGTTGGGTGCTGGCCATGCTGGCTATTTTTGTCGGTGTTGTGGCTTTGTCTTCGGTGTTCGGGGAAAATTTTTACAGAAGCTTTTGGTCCAATTACGAAAGAATGGAAGGATTGGTCACTTATCTCCATTTGCTCGCTTATTTCCTCGTTTTGGCCGGAACGATGAAAACGGAAAAAGTTTGGAATTGGCTTTTCAACACCTCGTTGTTTGCCAGCGTTATTATCGCCTTTTACGGCGTTTTCCAACTGTTTGGAATATTGCAAACTCATCAAGGCAGCAGGCTGGACGCCACTTTGGGCAACGCTTCCTACTTGGCCGTCTACATGGTGTTTCATATATTTTTGGCCATGGCGCTTTTTTATCGGGCGAAAGATTTCCGAAAATGGATTTATCTTTTCGTCATCATTTTGGAATCCTTTGTCCTTTATCATACGGCGACCAGGGGCGCGATACTTGGACTTATCGGCGGCTTGCTTATCTCTTGGATATTGATTGCCGCTTTGTCTTCCAATAAAAAAACCAGGCTGGCGCATATGTCTTTGTTGGCTGGGATGGCGGTAATCATCGGTGGTTTTTTGTTCTTCAAGACGACGGCCTTCGTGAAAAACAGCTCGGTTCTAACCCGTTTTGCCGGCATTTCTTTGACCGAAGGCACGACAGAATCCCGGCTGACTATTTGGAAAATGAGCTGGAGGGGCTTTAAGGAAAAACCGGTATTCGGCTGGGGGCAGGAGAATTTTAATCTGGTGTTCAATAAATATTACGAGCCGATTTTGTATAAGCAGGAGCCGTGGTTTGACCGGGCGCACAATGTTTTCTTTGACCGGCTAACCACCAATGGCATATTCGGATTATTGTCTTATTTCGGACTATTGGGCGCCGCTTTGTATTATTTTTGGGCGAAAAGAAAAAAGACCGGATTGTCCGTTGAAGATTCAGCTATGTTCGGGAGCATGTTTTTGGCTTACTTTTTCAACAACCTGTTTGTTTTTGACAATTTAATAAGCCTGATTCTGTTCGCGACCTTTCTGGCTTATGTCAGTTTCCGTTCAAAAGCCAACGAGTTTTTGGCGGTTAAACCGCCAAATGGCGGTTTAACCGCCAAAAACAATTACGGCAAGGCCGTTTACGCCGTTATTGTCGGCGCGGCGTTTATTTTTGTGATTTACGCCGTCAATATTCCCGGTATCCTGGCGTCCAAAACGATTTTGAACGCTTTCAAAGCGGCGGGAACAGGCAACGCGCCGGGCGCTTTCGCGGAATTCCAAAAAGCCATTTCTTACAATTCTTTCGGCAGCATGGAGGCCAGAGAGCATCTTTCCAGTTTCGCCATGCAAGTTTACGGCAATCCTAATTTTGACAAAGAATTCAAAGATAAAGTCGCGAATTACGCGATAGACGAATTGAAAAAGCAAAACGAGCAATATCCCAACGATATCAGAGAAATGATTTTCCTGGCGGCCATTTACAACAAAACTCAAAAATACGAAGAAGCCATAAATTTGCTCAATAAGGCCATTGAAATCGCTCCCAAAAAACAGCAGCTGTATTTTGAACTCGGCACATCCTATTTGAATAAAGGCGACAATGAAAACGGCATGGCGACGTTGAAGAAATCTTTTGACCTGGATCAAACTAACGGAGAGGCCAGAAAGATATACGCCGTTTCCGCCATCTTTGCCGGCCAAGACGCTTTGGCCGAAGAGCTGATGAAAGAACACGGAGGAACAATTCAGGACGATGAAAGATTTTTGAAAGCCTACGCCCAGAAGAATAATTTTGAGAAAGTCGTGGCGATTTTGAAAGTGTTTATAGACAAGAATCCGACCAATGCTCAATACCGCTTGAACTTGGCGGCGGTTTATCTGCAGGCCGGCTATAGAACCAAGTCAATAGAGCAGTTGCAGAAGGCGATTGAAGCCAATCCCGACTTTAAAAAACAAGGCGAATATTATATCAGCGAGATAAAAGCGGGAAGAAATCCTTAAAATTGATTATGGACGACGAAGAACTAAAAGTTTTATTGAGGGAAAATATAGAAGTAAGCAAAGAAAGCCTGAAGATTTTGAAAAAAATCAACAGAGGCAGAATTTTTGGAAATATATTCAGCGTCTTGAAGTGGACGCTCATAATCGGCATTTCTTTCGGAGCTTATTATTATATAGAGCCTTTTCTTTCCCAATATGTTGATATGTTGAGAGGGCTTACTTCCGGTGTTGAAAACATCGGCAAAATAGGCAATAATATCAATTCGGCAACATCGCCGAACTTATTGGAAAAATTGCAGGATTTGATGCCTAGGTAGCTCAGTGGTAGAGCACAACTCTGAAAAAGTTGGGGTCGGTGGTTCGATTCCACTCCTAGGCAAAAGTGAAGTAGTCGCCTCTTCGGCGACCTGCCGAAGAGGCAGGAGCACTTCTCTGAAAATTTCCCCCGCCGTTTTTATCGGCGGGGAGAAGGGGTCGTGAGTCCGCCCCGCCAAAGGCTTGGCGGGGTAAAATTCTCGCCTTCGGCATCAAGGATTGTTAAGCACCACTTTTTCTGTTATTATTCAAGTATGACGATTCAAAGTATAAAAAGGAAAATAATCCCGATTTTAAAACGTCAAGGTGTGACGAAGGCGGCCTTTTTTGGTTCGTTTGCCAGAGGTGAGGCGAAGAAAAATAGTGACATAGACATTTTGGTAAAACTTAAAAAAGGTAAAAGTTTGTTTGATTTTGTCGGATTAAAATTGGAATTGGAAGAAAAAATAGGAAAAAAGGTTGATCTTTTATCTTACAATGGAATAAATCATCGTTTAAGGAACATTATTCTAAATGAACAAAAGGTATTTTATGGAAAAAGATTCAAAGAAAGATCCTAGAATTTTTTTGGGGCATATTCTGGAAAGTATTGCGGAGATAGAAAAGAATACAAAAAAGAGAACAAAGGAAAAGTTTCTTAATTCTGTTACTATTCAAGATGCCATTGTCAGAAGATTGGAAATTATCGGCGAGGCGGTAAAAAATTTGCCAAGCTCTCTTAAGAGAAAACACACAGATATTTCTTGGAAAAACATTGCAGGAACGAGAGATATTCTTATTCACGAGTATTTTGGCGTGGATTTGGATATAGTTTGGGATGTTGTAAAAAACGACATTCCGAAACTCAAAAAAAAGATTAAGGAGTTATTAGAAAAAAAGTAGCGAGTCCGATTCTCACCTTCGGCAAAAAACATATGCAACTATCATGGTTTCCATTTTCTCTTGTCGCCACAATTCTTTTTGGCGTATCAATGGCTTTTTACAAGCTTCCTTCGGCAAAAAATCATAATAGGTTTGTTGCCACTTTTTGGTCGCTTGTAATTCCTGCGATTTTAGCTTTTATATTTTTTCACTCATATCTTTCTTTAAGCACACCCGCTATGGTATGGAGCGCCTTAATCTGGGGAGTTTCATTTACTTGTCTTGTTCTTCTTCAGATGTATGCTTTGAAGCATGTTGATACTAATGTTTTATTTCCCATAACCACAGTTGCAAGCCTGATGGTCACAGTTATTACGGGTATATTTTTCTTCAGCGATCATATTAGCATCATCCAAACCTTCGGTGTTATTCTTGCGGTCATTACAATATTTTCCTTTCTCTACAAAGGCGGAAAGATACAATACACTCGGCTCTTGATAGGAGTCGGTTCGGGAATCATTTTTATATCCGCCTTTAATAAAATTTTGCAAAAAGTCGTTGCCGGTAAATTTGATATTCATGCTTTTCAGGTTTATCAGTATTTATTTGCTGCTATGTTTGCCTTGCTGATTTACTTGGTGTTTCATCGTCATGATTGGAAAGCCCATATTTTTTCCGGCGGACTTGGCATTGGAAGTTTGATAGGTGTTTTTAGTTTCTTTGGCGGGTACTCGTTATACATAGCCCTTACAAAAGGGCCGTTTCCTTTGATCACTTCTGTTCACTCATTGTATATTTTTATAACCACCCTGACCGCATATTTCTTGTTCAAAGAGCAACTTTCGGCGAAAAAGATTTTTCTATTACTGCTTGCGATTGTCGCCGTTGTTCTTATTCGCATCGGGTAGATATTGCCAAAAAAATTAATCTACTCTTCCTGCACTCGTATTTTTTTGACCGGAGCTTTGCGGAGGAAAGGGAGGCGGATGGTTAAAATGCCGTTTTTGGTGGAAGCTTCCGCGTTTTCGGAGTCTATTTCGTCGGACAAAGAAATTGTCCGGCTGAAACCGCCCCAGTAAAGTTCTTGGCAAACGGCGTCTTTTTTTTCTGTCAGACGATTACTTTCTCTTTTCCCCCTTATGGTAACAGAGTCTTTATTTATGGAAATATCCAAGTCGTCCGGCTTTACTCCGGCCACGATTGATTGGATAATTACTTCGTTTTCGCCTTGAAACACATCAACAGCCAATTGGCCGTCTTCCTCGTCATAAGTTTTTTCTTCCGAACCGATGTTTGACAAGCCATAATTGCCGCCTTCCTCATAATCCGCATTTTCAGGCTCTGATCCCGTTAGCCTTTCAAAAAAAGATTTTTTTTCTTTTGACATAAAAAATTATTTTACTTAACGTTGCTTTTGACCTTTTCTAAAATAAAAATTAAAGCGATTACAATAAGCCAGAGAGGAATCAATACTTTCAAAATGTTTCCCCCTCCGCTTTTTATTATAAGATAGTTGAAAGCAAAGTGCAAAAGTCCGGCGGCAACTATTCCCATATAAGTGTTTCTTTTCAAATTTTTCTTGTTTTTTCTAAGGGAAAAAGCTATAAAAGCGCCGACGATGGCCGAGGAGGCGGTATGCAACAAAGTCGCTCCGATAAATCTCATATTACCGATGTCCAAACCCGACAATATGCCGCCGTCGTTAAAAGTTTTTATGATAAAAAGGGTGTTTTCCAAACTGGCGAATCCCAGAGCCGCCGTAACCATATAGATTATGGCGTCAATAGGCTCGTCAAAACAGGATTTGCAAAAGGCTGTTTTTCTGGCGGCGCCGTACTTCAAAATTTCTTCTATAAAAGCCCAAGCCAAAAGAGAAAAACTTCCGGCCAATCCGGCCTGAAATAAAGTAAAATACTCAAAAAACATGGCTATGGGGACGGCAATCATTCCGGCGATAAAGGTGTAAATCAGGCTGGCTCTCGGTTCAGGATGGCTATCTTCTTTGAGCCAAAACCAAAGCCAAAGCAAGGAGGGGATGAAGCCGCCAGCGATGGCAAAAAATAAAGTTGAAGCGGTTAAGTTTTGGGCCATTTTTCAATTATAAGCGATTTTTTATCTTTTATCGGCAAGATTGACCAGATTTCCTCGGTGATAAAGGGCATAAAAGGATGAAGAATTTTCAACACACTCGCCAAAACTAAAGACAAAACATTTTTGTATTCCTCGTCCTTTCTCGTTTTGGAGTGTTCTATGTACTTGTCCGCAAAATCATGCCAGACAAAATCATAAATAATATGCAACGCCTGCCCGAAATTGTAATTGTCCACATTTTCCGTTACTGATTTTATAACTTGTTCCATTTTTTCATAAATTTCTTTGTCTTCTTTTGATAAGTTTAAATCTTGTCCCGCCGTAAGCGGGATGGAAATTCCGTTTTGTGTAATCACGAAACGGCTGATATTCCAAATTTTATTGGCGAATTTCTTGCCGGCCAGCAAGTGAGATTCGTCAAACTTGATGTCTTGGCCTCCCATCATCTGGTAAATCAAGCCGAATCGGACGGCATCGGCGCCGTATTTATCAATCAAAACCAGCGGGTCAACGCCCGTTCCCAGCGACTTGGACATTCTGCGTCCATCTTTAGCTAAAATAGTAGGATGGATTATCACTTGTGAAAAAGGTTTTTCTCCCACAAATTCCAAGCCGGAAAATATCATTCTGGCCACCCAAAGATTAATAATATCCCTGGCGGTTGATAAAACTTGTGTCGGATAAAATTCCTTAAGGTCTTTTGAGTTTTTATTCGGCCAGCCAAGTGTGGCAAAAGGCCAAAGCGCCGATGAAAACCAAGTATCCAAAACATCATCAACGCCGTCTAACGGAATTTTGTGTCCCCACCAGATTTGCCTGGATATGCACCAGTCTTTGATATTGGACAACCAATCCGTATATATTTTCCCCCATCTTTTGTCGTTGAATTTTATTTCTCCGTTTTTTATCGGCTCCATCGCTTTTTGAGCCAGCTCTTTCATTTTCAAAAACCATTGGACGCTCGGACGGGGTTCTATGGCGGTATTGCACCGGTAGCAGATTGATATTCTGTTTTGGTAGTCTTCGGTTTTTTCTATCGCGTTAAGCTGTTGGAGTTTTTCTATCGTTTTTTCCCGGGCGTCTTTGGTGGAAAGCCCTTCAAATTCTCTTCCGGCTTCGGCGGTCATTTTGCCAAACTGGTTGATGATGACGATAGAAGGCAGTTTATGCCGTTCGGCAATTTCAGCATCGGCCAGACTGTGGGCGGGAGTAACCTTAACCGCTCCCGTGCCGAATTCTTTATCAACGCTTTCGTCGGCGATGATTGGAATTTCTCTGTTTTGAATCGGCAATATTAATGTTTGGCCGATTAAATTTTTATACCTTTCATCCTTTGGGTTCACCGCCACGGCCGTGTCGCCGAGCATTGTTTCCGGCCGGGTGGTGGCGACTGTTATAAAATTTTTGCTGTTTTTTATCGGATATTTTATAAAATAAAGTTTTGACTGCTGTTCCAAATGTTCAATTTCCAAGTCGGATAGGGAAGTCTGGCATCTCGGACACCAGTTTATAACCCTTTCGCCTTGGTATATCCAGCCTTTCTTGTGGTAATGCAAAAAAGCGGTTTTTACGGCCTCGCTGTATTTTTCGTCCATCGTAAAACGAGTTCGCGACCAATCGCAGGAAGAGCCTATTTTTTTAAGCTGGTCCAGAATTATATTGCCGTATTTTTCTTTCCATTCCCAAACTTTTTCCAGGAATTTTTCTTTGCCCAAGTCATGGCGGGAAATTCCTTGTTTTTTCAAATCTTTTTCCACCACGTTTTGAGTGGCGATGCCGGCGTGGTCAGTGCCGGGAATCCATAATGTTTTATATCCTTGCATTCTTTTTTGCCGGATAAGAATGTCCTGGATGGTGGCGTTCAAGGCATGCCCCATATGCAAAGTGCCGGTCACATTGGGCGGAGGCAGAGCGATGGTAAAAGTCTTATCTTTGTTTGGATTATCAGCCCAAGGCTGATGCGCCTCGGGCGCAAAATACCCGCTTTCTTCCCAAAGCTTGTAAATTCGGCTCTCCGTTTCTTTCGGATCATAAGGCTTCAGCAGTTTTTCATTCATAATTACTTTTATTTTATCAGAAAAATAAGGGTTTAATAAGGCTTGACAAAGATTATAATAGGCGTATGCTTTTAATATAGTTTTTTGAAATAAAAAATCTAACATTTTTTTTGTCCTTAAAGGACAAAGGAGGTTTTGTGAGAAACATAACTACAGAAAAAGAAAAGTTTTTTAAAATTGCTGTTGAATTTGCAACGGGGGTGGAAACTGAATCCCAAAATGAATTAAATAAGCCTAAAGACATTGGGAGCAGGCTTGAAAAATTTACTGTTAAGTTATACAAGCAGTTAGCTACAGGGTCTGTAAAAGAATTTTTAGAAAAGTTTATTGGTTCTGTAGATATGTATGTCTATGTTATTGGTGATTATGGGATAAAAGAGTTGGATGATCCCAATTATGATGCACAGAAAGAGTTCAGGGTGCTTTCTAGGTTAAAACGGGAAAGGATGACCGAGAACGAAAAAGAAAGATTGCTCAAAATAAAGGAGCAATATCGCAAAACAATAAAATTAATTTCAGGCGCGAAATTCTCGGTTGTTTTGATGAAGAAATATAAAATTGATCAAGCGGTTTGCACAATCATTTGGGACTTTGAAAGAAGCAGTTCTAATCTAGCGGGAGAGGTAAATCTGTGGCCTATAAAACTAGAGCGTTAAATTTCCTTGAGCTTTCAATTTCTCTGGTTTGGCAAAATCGCCGTTTACCGCATGAAGATACCCCGCCGCGCCGATCATCGCGGCGTTGTCGGTGGTGAGTTTGGCGGAGGGTAAATACAGGGCTGTTGTTTTCGTTAATTCGCGAGCAACAGCCTTTTTCATTTGCGCGCGGAGTTCTTGATTGGCCGCCACGCCGCCGCCGAGGATGATGGACTTGGCACTGAATTCTTTGGCGGCTTTTATGGTTTTGGAGATCAAGACATCAATAATGGCCTGCTGAATTTCGTTGCAAATCGTCGGCGTGAAGTCGCCAATGTTTATATGCCTTTCTTTCATATCCCGTAACATATACAAGACGGCGGTTTTGAGGCCGGAAAAACTGAAGTCGTAATCTTTGGAATCAATCATCGGGCGGGGGAGTTTAATATTGAAGGCCTCTTTTTCCATTTCCCGCCTCGTCCAGCCGCCCATTCGGAAAGTAAGCGGATATTTTCTAAAATTTTCCGCTTGCTTGGCGATTTGCGGTCCGCCCGGATAGGGAAGCTCCAACATTCTCGCCGTCTTGTCAAAAGCCTCTCCCGCCGCGTCGTCTCTTGTTTGTCCTATTATTTCATAATCACCCCATTTTTTAATAAGCACCAGTTCGGTATGACCGCCAGACACAAGAAGCGCCAAAGCGGGGAATTGCATTATTTTTGAGATTTGAGATTTTAGATTTGATTTTAGGAGCGAAGCGACTATATGTCCCTCCATATGATTGACCGCCACAATCGGCTTGTCCCAAACAAACGCCAACGCTTTGGCGAAATTAATTCCCACCCAAAGCGCCGGTTCCAATCCCGGCCCGACCGTCACCGCGATAGCGTCAATTTTCGGCGGCCTGATTGCCGGTATGAATTTCAAAAATTGTTCCAACAATTCCGGCTCACGTTCCAGTATTTTTTGAATTTTTTTTAATTTGGAATTTGGAATTTGATTAGAAATTAGAAATTCGGATTTAGAAATTAACAAATTTGATTTCCTCAACGCTTTCCCAAGTATCGGTATCAAATTTTTCTGATGTTCTCTTTTCGCCACCATCGGCACCACTCCGCCCCATTTTTTATGGATTTTTATTTGGGATAAAACGATGTTGGACAATATTTCAAAAGACGGATTTTTAAGTCCCTGCCCGCCGGCTGGCAGGCGCTCTTTGCTTTCAACTATCGCAACGCTAGTTTCGTCGCAGGACGTTTCTATGGCCAGAATTATCATTTTATTTGCCAAAGGAAATTAATGTTGCCCTCAACGGCGAATCCAGCCGCGGCTTTATGCCCGCCGCCGCCATACTTTTTCGCCAATTCGGAAAGGTTTATTTTCCCGTCTCCTCTTAAGGACACATGTATTTTTGGCATATCTTTTCCTTTGTACGACCAAACAATCCCGATTTTACCGGTTTTGGTGTAAATATGGTTGCCTATTTCAGATGATAAAATAGGGGAATTGACGGCGATGGCGGCATATCCTTCAAAAATAACTTCTTGCCCTTTGTTTGACAATTCGCCGATTAAAGATTTTTGATAATCAACGATTGCTTGGCCTTTTTTAATCAACTCTTTTCTTTTATTTTTGTCTTGAAATATCTTGGCCGTCTTATCCCACACTTTAAAATTAAAACTGTAAAGATTTAAAATAGCCATTAATTTCATGGTGTGGGGAAGTTTAAATTTCCATATGTCATAATCTTCAACATAACGGACAATAAGCGGCGCTTTATTTTCGCCGTGAAAATATTTCCAGCTCAAAGACGCTCCGGAATATTTGTCGTCAAAAACGCTTCCGGGCAACAAGTCGGCCTTTTCTTTTGAGGAAAAATGGTGGTCTATGAGAATGACTTTGTTTTTTGAAGCTAGCCTCAACATTTCTTGCGTGTTAAGGGAACAGTCAATCATATATATATCTTTGTCTTTCAGTTGGAATAAAAAATCGTAATTTTTTGTGTCATAACCGAGTTCGATGTATTCGGCCTTGTCTTTCAGTTTTTTCCACGCCGCCCACGCGCCGGTGAATCCGTCCAAGTCATCATGATAAATAACTATAATTTTTTTGCTTGTTTGGGCGATATTTTTATCTTTATCCATAAAAGACAATATAGCACAAAAGTCGCTTTTTGCACCTGTATGAAAAAAATAAAATGTTCTCCTTATTTATGCTATCGCTTAATTAGTGGTATAATTTATAATATGAAAAGAGACACAAAGAAAAAAATATTGCTGATTCTTTTAGCGGGAGTTTCATTGTCTTTGTCAAAAAGTCCGAGAGGTTATTTTAAAATTATAAAAGGCTTGCCGGAAGGCTTGAAAGAAATAAAGAGAAAAAGATTGCGCGGACTTATCAGGGAGTTTTACAACGACAGGATTGTTTCTTACAAAGAAAATGACGAAGGGTTAACCGAGATAATATTAACCAAAGATGGAGAGAAAAAAGCGCTGAAATTCAAACTGGATGACATGGAAATTAAAAAGCAGAAAAAATGGGATAAGCAATGGCGAATTGTTATTTTTGACATACCTGAAAGATTCAAAAGAGCGAGAGAAGCGTTAAGAGGGAAATTAAAAGAACTTGGATTTGTTGAGTTGCAGAAATCCGTGCTTGCTCATCCTTTTGAGTGCGAAGATGAAATAAATTTTATCGTGGAAGTTTTTCAAATCAGACCGTTTGTAAGGTTTGTTAAAGCGAACAGTTTTACCAACGAAGAACAATTCAGAATAAAATTTGACCTATTGAATTAAAACAAAAATAATAAAATAACGGAAAAAACAACAGAAATAATAAAAATAAATGTTCCTCTTAAAAAAGCTATCGCCTAATTAAGGGGAACATTTTTAATTTTGAATTTAATTTGAAAAATAAAAATTAATTCAATTTAAAAAATTAGCCGAGGTTTTTAAATTAGCCCAATTTGCTTCCGTTGAGAACTTTTTTCGTTGGTTTCATTAAGACGATTTCTTCTCCGTCTTTCTTCGGCTTATGAGTCGCTAAAATCATAGCTTGGCTTTCCAGCCCCATTATTGATCTCGGTTCAAGGTTGGTGACAAACAAAAATTGCTTGCTGATAAGTTTTTCTTTTCCGCCAGCCGGTGGAAAAGTTTTGGCGATGCCGGAAACGACCTGTCGCGTTTTTTCTTCACCAAAATCAACGGAAAGTTTCAAAAGTTTTTCCGATCCTTCCACTTTTTCGGCAGACAAAATCGTCCCAACCTTAATTTCTATTTTTTGAAAATCGTTGAAAGTTATCATAAATTTAATTTTTATAATTTTCTTATTCCATCAATTATTTTATCAACAGCTTCTTTATAAATTTCTGGCTGATTTTCTTTTATTTTTCCTAAGTTCTCTAAATATAACTCTAGTATCTTTTTTAATTTAGGACTAGATTTTTGCAGGACAGACCGGTCATCCTTATAAAACAAATTTCCAATAGATTCTTTTTTGTTTTTAATTTCCTCAATTATGGCCATTTTTTGTTCTTTTGATAAGATTTTTGTGTAATCATGGATAGGTTTTTCGAATTCCCTCATATTATCAATTCTTCTAATTTCTCCTCGCATTTCTTTTGTTTTTTCGACCTCTATAAACTTTGAGTATAAAGTTTGATGAAATAAAGAAAAATTAGTCTTTTCAAAGTTTGATTTATATTTTTCCAGATATTCTTTTGCTTCTTTATTTTCTGTGTTTTCATCGGAGATATTTTTATTTTCGGCCGTGCGTTTCAATGAAGCCAGATTACTGAGTATAGAACAAGTTGCTTCTGAATTTTCATAAATAGGAATTAATTTATAATCAATGTTTGGGTGGTTGATTTTTAAAACAGGCACATCTGCGAGAGACATTTCTTCCGGTTCAATCTTGATTATATTTTGTTTGCCGTTTCTAAAATCAACATACCACCATTCACCATTTGACAATCTGGCTATATTTATGACATGTCCACAGGGGTTTCCATAATATGATTTTATTCCACTTTTTTCTAAAAAATTTATTCCCAACAAAGTAGCGCCGACGCAATTAAATTCTTTTGTTTCCATCATTCTTTTCGGCCAAGAATCCCATTTTGTGCTTTTGTTTTGAGATTTGTCAAAATTATGCACTATATTGTCAACTTGTGCGTGAACATTTCTAATGTATTTAAATTCAAGCGCGGATTTTTCGCCCAGATTTTCTGTTTTTTGTATTTTTTCAATTAAAACTTGGTCGTTTTTTAATCCCAGTTCCTTTGTAAAATTTTCCACATCTTTCATTACTGATTCAAAGAGCCATTTTTTAATCTCTTCAGTAGTCATGCCGCTAATATTTTTTGGAGTGTCAGAATTATCAACAACCATTTCAGTCCACACTTCTCCGAGAATCTTTTTTTGTTCAGGACTAATTTCCTGTCTTTTTTGTTCGACATGGATATTGTTTAATTTTTCAAATTCAGGCATTTCTGATTTCATTATTTTATCCCAGCCATTTTTTGAATCCGGAGTGGTGATGAATGCGTTTGCCGTCCAAGCCGAAAACTCTTCCGGCTTTAATGGCGGCGAAGAAAAATAATATGGAAATATAAATAATATGCTCATCTACTATATACGAATGCGGATTCGGATAAGGGAAGCCGAGCGCTATATAATATAAGGCCATAAGCAGAACGCCCAAGAGGGAACTGAAACGGACAAACAAACCGAGGATTAAAGAAATGCCAAGAATGGTTAAGCCCCACTTGTTCATAAAATTTATAATTGGCAGAACGCTTGGGTCCAAAAGTATTTGGAAAAACCAACTAAAAGCTTTTGCGCCTTTGAGATACCCTTCCGCCGACCATTGAGGGTCTAAAACTTTGGTAATGCCGGCGTAGAAAAACATCCAGCCGACGGTTATTCTAGAAAGAAACAAGAAAAATTTTTGCAATGAAGTCATAAATTTATATTAGGGTTTTTGCTAGAATACTAAAATTTTATCAGAACTTTCTATCATTTTCAATAAGTCGTCCATTGTGGAAATCGGGCAAATATTGCTTTTTTCTTTGCCACGAGATTTAAGGCATGTGCCACAGGCGTAAATTTCACCATTCAATTTTTTGAATTCGGTAACTTTCGCTGAAATGTCAAAATTTTTACTATCGGCAATTGAGTCAATTTCAGAGCCCTCGTTCATTAAGAAAATTTTCACAATGTGGCTGGATTTGAGCGCGGTGATTCCGAGTCGGAAGGTATTCCAGGCTCGCTCTGGTTTATTTGACTGTAAAATAATGCCAAGTTTCATAAAAATTTTACTTAAACCACCCCTTCCAACTTTTCGGCCAGCCGATAATCGTTCATTTTTTTAAATTATTGATAATAATTATATTATAGCGAAAAATAAAAAAATAGTAATGGTAAATATTCACTTGGTCACAAGTTACTAAGTATAATTTTTCGCTTCGCTCAAATTCTACATAAGTACTTGCGACCCCAGCTCGCGGTTTTGCGCGTTCGCAAAACATTGCTGCGCTTTCAAAAAGTTAAAAAAATGAAGCAGTTCATTTTTTCTTAACACTTTTTGACCCTACGGGGAGTCGAACCCCGGTTAACGGATTGAAAACCCGTTGTCCTAACCATTAGACGATAGGGCCGTGGGCGGTAGAGGAGTCGAACCTCTGACCTTTACAATGTCAATGTAATGCTCTAACCAGCTGAGCTAACCGCCCATTAACCCTATAAATTTAACCTATCTTGAGCGAATTGTAAATGGCCTGATTTTGTGGTAAAAATAGGCGTGGAGGGTTGGCAGAGCGGTCTAATGCGCCGCACTCGAAACGCGGTTGGGAGCAATCCCTCACAGGTTCAAATCCTGTACCCTCCGTTTTATCAAATTAGGGATTTGGTGTATAATTATTTAATGCAGAAAATAATTCAAAACATAGAAGGTTGCATTGGGTGCGGGTCGTGCGCGGCGGTGTGCCCGAAGTTTTGGGATATGGATTACGAAAAAGCCAAGGCGGTTTTAAAAGGCGGGAAAATAAACGCGCAAGGGAATGAATCGGAATTGGAAGTTTCGGGCGAAGAAGACATCAAGTGCAACAAAGAAGCGGCCGAAGTTTGCCCGACGCAAGTGATAAGAGTCCATCAAGTGTAAAGTTTATAAAGTTAAATCAAATGACATACGATCTTGTTATAATCGGCGGAGCGACTTCCGGCTTGACGGCCGGTATTTACGCCGCGCGAAAGAAACTTAACGCCGTTATCTTGACTAAAGAAATCGGCGGACAGACTTTGCAGACGGAAAGCATAGAAAATTTCCCCGGATTTGAAAAAATTTCCGGTCCGGAGCTTATTGATAAAATAAAAGAGCAGGTTTTAAAATACGGCTTGCCGATAAAGTCAGGGTCCGGCGTTAAGACGATTTCAAAAAAAGAAGATGTGTTTGAGATTGAAACGGAATCTGGAGAAAAAATAACAGCCAAAAGCTTGATAATCGCCACAGGGAAAAACCCGAGAAGATTGAATGTGCCGGGCGAAAAAGAATTTGAAAATAAGGGCGTGGTTTATTGTTCCACTTGCGACGCGCCATTATTCGGAGGCAAAGATGTGGCAGTGGCCGGCAGTGGTAATTCCGGTTTGAATTCGGCTTTTGATTTGCTCAAATACGCCGATAATATTTTTGTGCTGGAAAGCGACGCTAAAATAAGAGGAGACGAACTGTTGCAGGAAAAACTGAAAGTGTCCGGTAAAGTTGTTTTTATAACCAATGCCGACATTAAAGAAATCAAAGGAGCAAACTTTGTTGAAGAAATTGTTTATCTGGACAAAAAAACAGGTGAAGAAAAAATACTTAAGGCCCAAGGGTTGTTCGTAAATGTCGGCTGGTCGCCCAGCTCGGCTTTTGTAAAAGGATTTGTAGAGATGAATGAATACGATGAAATAATCATAAACCCGAAAACCAACGAAACATCGGTCAAGGGAGTGTTCGCCTCGGGCGATGTGACGGATGTCAAATACAAGCAGTGCGTTATCGCCGCCGGAGAAGGCGCCAAAGCGGCTCTGTCAGCGTATGATTATCTGAAGAATAGGCTTTCTTGAATTGCGAAATAATATCATTCGCTCGGTTCGCATAATTTTCTGCTGAAAATTTGCTCTGCTCGCGCCGCCGCGCTGCGCAAGACGTCGCGAACGACATTATTCCACAATTCATTTTTCTTACTTATTCCTTCTCAAGAAAGCCGGAATGACATCCCAAGAGTCGTTGTCTTTTTCTTTTTTGTCGTTTCCGATATCTTTGCTTTTGTCTTCTTTGGCTTTTTCTCGGAAATCTTTGAAGTCTTTCAAGTCTTTGTTTTCGCCGGCCAAATTGGCGTTTGAAGGCAGGGGAGCTTTTCTGATTATACCGGAAGAGTTGCCGGACAATCTTTCCGCCGGAAATCCGGTGGCGATGACGGTAACTTTAATCTCTCCTTTTTTCAGTCTTTCGTCGTTTATTGTGCCAAAAATAACTTTAGCGTCCGGGTCTATTGACTCGGTAATGATGGTGGCCGCATTTTGAACTTCTACCATGGTCAAGTCCGGTCCGCCGGAAATGGCGAACAAAACACCCTTGGCTCCTTCAATGGAAATATCCAATAATGGAGAATTGATGGCCATTTTGGCCGCTTCCTCCGCTCTTTTTTCTCCTTGTCCGAAGCCTATGCCCATCAAAGCCGAACCGGCGTTCTGCATAATAGTTTTTACATCGGCGAAGTCCACATTGATGATGCCGGGCATAGTGATAAGGTCGGAAATCCCTTCAACGGCTTGCCTTAAAACATCGTCGCAAATCTGGAAGGCGGAAAGAAAAGTTGTTTCTTTGCCGACTATGCTCAACAGTCGGTCGTTGGGGATGACGATCATGGCATCCACCGCTTCTTTGAGATTTATCAGTCCTTGCTCGGCCAGTCTGGAACGGTGGGCGCCTTCAAAGCCGAAAGGTTTGGTGACCACCGCTATAGTGAGGATGCCTTGTTCTTTGGCGATTCTGGCCACCACAGGCAGAGCTCCTGTGGCCGTGCCTCCGCCTTTTCCGCCGGCAACGAAAACCATATCGGCGCCCTTGATGCTTTCTTGGATTGCTTCTTTGGTTTCTTCGGCGGCTTTCTTGCCCATTTCCGGGTTCATCCCTCCGCCCAGTCCTTTAGTTATATTTTTGCCGATGTGGATTTTCTTGCTGGCCATGCTGTGGTGGAGTTTCTGGGCGTCAGTGTCCACGGCGATAAATTCCACGTTTTTAACCTTGGAACGGATCATGTGATTGACCGAATTATTGCCGGAATTGCCGACACCGATTACTTTTATTCTGGCGAAAGCTTCTATTTCCGGATTGACTTTTGTCATATTGCATTTAGTCTAACCCTTTTGATTTTTCCGGTCAAGCGGTTGTGTGCAGGTTGTGCAAGTTCAGAAAAACGAACATAATGAAGTCAATGAAAAGATTTTCACTTCGTAGTCAAACAAATAATGAATAAAAACATCGGCATATTGAATGAAATCAAACGGGGTGTTCCGAATCGTTTTGGAAACATGAATCCATTTCACTTTGAAAAATTCATCGGTGAACTCTTCAACGATCTTGGTTATCAAATTGAGGTAACAAAATCTACCGGTGATTTTGGTGCAGATGTTTTATTGGTAAAGGATAATATAAAAACCGCAGTTCAGGTTAAAAGATACGGAAAAGAAAATTTGGTGGGAGTGAATGAAATCAATCAAATTATAGGTGGTCGGGAATATTATAGATGCGATAAAGCAATAATTGTAACTACTTCATCGTTTACCAAGGCAGCCAAAAAAATTGCGGATCAAACATTAGTAGAATTATGGGATTGGGATAAGTTATTGAACGAAATCAAAAAAGTATACATGGAAGGAAAAAATATATACGATTTCTTTGATAAAGAAAATACCTTAGATAACAATGAGAAAGAAGAGCTATATAATAATGCGCAAAGCGAAATTTTTTTATTTCAGATAGAACAAATCAGAGAAAATGTTGAAACGGTCCATTTCAATAGCAATAAAGCGGCTGGGATAAACACGATTGTTCATATAAAAATGGTAAACACGACCGAACAGAAAATTTATGTAACGATGCATATGCCGATTATTATTACAAATATCGGCAATCAGATAGAGGCAGTAGCTAGTTTTGCGGGGACATTCACACAGGGGTATGTTTATCCTAATGCCAATGTCCCGCTTATCTTCAGTTGGTATGTTGATCAAATCCCTTCAGGCAGACTTATCAAGAATGTGATTGTAAAATATCAAAGTGAAGATGGGATAACCAAAGAAAAATTTGTAAGCCCCGATTCATCTACTCAAATTACGAAAGAAAGAAAACTTAAATCTGGTTGTTTTATTGCTACTGCCGTATATGGTACGCCATTAGCTCCTGAAATAAACACCCTGCGTGACTTTCGTGACAATATTCTTCTCTCAAGTAAAACAGGAGAAAAGTTTGTGTGTTTTTACTACCGATTTAGCCCGCCGATAGCGAATTTTATTTCAAAACACAGGTTGCTTAAAATCTGTATAAGAGAATTTTTTATTAACCCAAGTGTGAAAGTGGTCAGATTATTAAATAAGGTAACGAATTTTCAATAAAAATCAAAAAAGAAATACCAGGAATGAAAAAAATTTTTAAAAAATAATCTTTTAAAATATGACAAATAAAAATACTAATACTTTTGCGCAGAGTAGTGCGTCAAATGAACTAAAAAAGAAAGGTTTTATTGTTACGCCAAGCGGGCGAGATTTTATTGTTAATCAGAAAAGGATAAATGTTAGAGGGTGTAATATTGACAACGGAATGGCGCAAAAAACAGGTCCTGGATGGAACAGGCTTAACCCGAAAATATTTGATTACTTTGTTTGCGTTGCTTTTAATGGCGACCTAAACAATGTTCGCTATTTTATATTCTCAAGAGAAGAGGTTGAAAAGTTCCCTAATGTTGTTTGGAAAAACACTCCCGAATTAAAGAATATTATGCTTAAACAAGATGACGATGAATTAGATAATATTGTAAAATCTAGTGAAAATAAGTGGGATAAGATTAAGAGATAAACAACAACACATTCATTATTTTTTTGACGCACAAAGTCCGTTGTATATACTATGGATATATGAAGACGATGACTCGCGCCCTTGAAAAGATCTTGGGTAAAGTGGAAAATGACATTAAAAAAGGCAAGAATATGTCGCCCGCTTTTTCTTCCGCCGAAAAAGCTAATGAATATCTGGATAAAGACACAGTTTTGTTTTCAGAAATTGGCACTCATAGCGAGTTATATTCTTAGCGGTATTTTTTACGGCAACAGATTATGAAGCCATTTTTTAACCGTGGGCAATATGTTGCCTCCGCCCTTGGCCGATTTTTCGCTCTCATACAAATAATGATTGTTATTGAATCCGAAAACACAGAGCCCTAATGCGACGGACCAACCCGGGTCGTTGAGAATCTGGTCTCTTAAGTTTGTCGTCGGCGCCGTTATGACGAGCGAATTGTTGTTGGAGGGCATAAGAATTCCGGTTTTTGCCGGAAGTTTCAGCGAAGCTTTGGCGATTTCTTCCACGCTAAACAGATTGGAGCCGCTTCCGGTCAAAATGGCGCCGGCGGGAAGAACCTGGTTGCGGTTTATTTTTTTCAGATGGTTTTCTATCATTTCAAAAATGTCGTTTAATCTGGCTTCTATGATGTCGGACAATTTTTTCTTGGAGACGGTGTTTTCCGTTCCGTAATTTATTTTTATTCTCTCCGCTTCGTCCAGCGGGACCTGCAGCCCGAGAGCGATATCGTTGGTGATGTGCGAAGAGCCGATGGGGAACACTTCCAAAGAGATGGGCAAACCGTCTTCAAACACAACCACGGAAACGGTGCTGGCGCCGATGTTGGCCATAACGCAGCCGGTTTCTTTCTGCTGTCTTGTCAGGACGGCGTAGCTGGTGGCCAAAGGAGAGGCGACGATGTCGTCAACGGACAAGCCGGAAGCCTCAATCGTTTTTATAAGGTCGGACAGGTGCTGGCTTAAGCAGGTGATTAAAAGAGTTTCCACTTCCAATTTCACGCCTTTCATTTCCGTCGGCCGGCCGTAGACTAGAGCGTTGTCAACTTTGAACGAAAGAGGGATGGAATGAACCACTTTTTTGTTGGCCATGTTGGCCAGGTTAGTCTCGCTTTGAGCGATGAGCCTTTTGATGTCATGGTCGGTAATCTCGCCGTCGGCTTTGGAAGTTCTTATCATCGCTTTGGAGCGGTAAGAGCCGAGGCTGATGCCGCCGACGGAAACCATGGCGTTTCTTACGGACAAGCCGGAAATTTTTTCCAAAGATTTTACGGCTGCGGAAATTGTCTTTGAGGCGTCTTCAAGATTGGTGATGTAGCCTCTTCTTACTCCTTCGGATTCTTTTTGGGAGGCCGCCAATATGTGCAAAGAGCCGTCCTTTTTTCGCTCAACGACAATAGCCCTCACTGAAGAGCTGCCGATATCAAGGCCGGTTATGATATTGCGAGCCATATAATGTTTAATTATAAAACATTCTTATTTTTAAAGAAAGTGTGAAAGAAAGTGTGGATAAAACAAAGACAATAAATGTTCCCCTTAAAAAGGCGATAGCAAAAATAAGGGGAACATTTTTGATCACACGTTTAGTCACTTAATTTTAAACATTATTTTTTTGTAATTTTTCGGGTAAAATTCTTGCATTATTTCCAGCTCTTTTGCGTCCATTTTCTTGCTATGTTTTAAGCCGGACAAATGCAAGAGAGAATGAATAAACAGATAAAAAGACAATCCGGCGTTTTTTTGATATTTTTTATTTATTAAAATTTCTCCTTCGTTTGGAGATAGGGGAAAAGACAAGACATTGGCCGAGTAATCTTTCTTGCGATAAAGCTTGTTCAACCTCATCATCTCATCTTTTCCGGCATAGGAAAAACTCAGGTCGTATTTTTCTCCCAACACCTGATTTTTAACTTTAAGCCAGTTTTTATTCATTGCGCTTCTTATTCTATCTTTCCGAGTTTTCTAAGAAGGTCGGTTTTTTTGGCGTAAGCGACTTTTTTCAAAGCGTCTTCTTTTTTCTTCAATTTTGATTTCGGCCTGGCTCTGAATCTCAAGCTTCGCACTTTAGGCAAATTGCCCGAAGACTTGACTCTTTGGCTGAAGCGCCTCATCAGGCTTGGCGTTGATTCGTTGTCTTTCTTTTTTACTTCAATCATAAAAATTTATTTTTTGCCTGTTATTTTTTTCTTTATAATTTCCACGACCTTTTCCATTGGAACCGATTCTTGCGCTCCCGTGTCCATATCTCTTACCATAATGGAATTTTCTAAAACTTCTTTTTGTCCCAGTATTAAAACATACGGCACTTTCATCTTTGATGCAAGGGACAATTGGCTATTGAGATTGTCTTTGCTTATGGACTGGGCGATATAGATGTTGGCCGTTCTAAACATTTCTATTGTATTCATACTCTTCTGTTTGGCGGATTGGCTGAGTTGGATCAAAAAAACTTTCGGCGTTCTTTTCGGTTTTGGCGCGATTTTCTTTTCTTGCATAACCATCACCACTCTGTCCACTCCGATTCCCCCGCCCACCGCCGGAATGTCTCTTTTGCCCAATATTTTCGCCAGCGGATCGTATCTTCCTCCGGCGGCCAGCGCCAAAGGTTGGCCTTCCGAGCCTTCTTCTTGGTCAAGAAAAATTTCAAAAACAGTTCGAGTGTAATAATCCAGCCCTCTCACCAGTTTCGTGTCCAGATAATAATTTATGCCGTTGTTTTCCAAAAATTCAAGAGTTTCTTTAAAGTGCTGTTTGCAGGGCGCGCATAAAGAATCTATGGATTGGGGGGCGTTTCTTTTTATTTCCGCGCACTTTGTTTCTTTACAGTCCAAAAGCCGCAAAGGATTTTCTTTGAACCTTCGCTTGCAGTCTTTGCAGAGAGTGGGCAAGTGCTTTCTGTAATAAGCGATGAGTTTTTTCCGGTACTCGCCGCGGCACTCTCTGTCTCCGACAGAGTTGATGTGGACGATTACCGGGCCGAGGCCGAGTTCCTTGAACGCCAAGGTGAAAATTTGGATAATCAGCACTTCTCCTATCGGTTTGCCTTCTCCTATCATTTCCAAACCGAACTGAAAAAATTCTCGGAACCGGCCCTTTTGAGGATTTTCGTGCCGGAAAAAAGAACCCTTGTACCAAAGCATAACCGGCTGGGGGAGAGTGTGCAGGCCGTGCTCTATATAGGCTCTCATCACCGGCGCCGTTCCTTCGGGGCGCAAAACAAGGTTGCTGTCCCCGTCGCTTTTTACATAGTACATCTGCTTTTCCACGATATCCGAAGTGGCGCCGATAGTGGCGGTAAAAAGGTCAATGTTTTCCAGATGAGGGGTTTGGATGGGTTTGAAGCCGTAATAAGAAGCGATTTCTTCCGCCTTGTCAAATACATTCTGGTAAAGAACATATTCGTCGGCGAGCAAGTCGTGCATTCCTTTTGGGCTTTGTATGTTTAATTTATCTGACATGTTTCAAAATAACCAACAAAAAGTTAAAAATGTTTATTTCGGAATCATTTCCCTCTTTGTCAGTGATGAAGAAATGAATATTTTTAACTTTTTGTCTTTAATATTAATACCCGGGGAATAATCCGATTTTATTCAAAGGCCAGAGTCGGACTATGGACCGGCCGATTATCAGTTTTTTGGGCACCGGTCCCCAGACTCTGGAATCGGAACTGGCGCCGCGGTTGTCGCCCATCACGAAGTACTCGTCGTTCTTAAGTTTAATCTCTTTGCCGTCCAAAATTATTTCTTCGTTGGGAAGGGCGATTATTCTTTTTATGAAAAAAACTTTCGGATTTTTCGGATAGCGGAAAATTATGACATCGTCTTTTTTCGGGTCGCTTACTCTGTAGGAAATCTCGTCAACGATGAGGTAATCGCCATCGTGGTAAGTCGGCTCCATGGAAGCTCCGCTGACCAAAAACGGCTGGGCGACCAAAAATCTTACGGGAATGACGATGACAGCCACGATAAAAATAAATTTTACGAAATCAAAAACCGCGCTTCTTTTTTTTTGCAAATTTTCTTCCATTTCTCGCTCATAATACAGGATAATTTTTGCGATTGCAAGGCGAGTTTTTTAATGGTAGTCTTTAAACAATATGAAAATATTGCACTATAACTTAATATTCAAACCGGAGGTGGAAGGAGGCTTTACTGTGATTGTTCCAAGCTTGCCTGGCTGTATTACTTATGGGAAAAATCTTGAAGAAGCGAAAGAAATGGCGCGGGATGCTATTGAAGGGTATTTGCATAGTCTTAAAAAACACAAGGAGACAATACCTTCCGATGTGGATAATTTTGTAGCCACGATAGACATAGAAACCAAAAAACAATTTTCTAGAAAAATGGTCTATGCCTAAATTGCCGGTTTTAAATTCTAAAAAGCTCATTAAAATAATTGAAAAATTAGGTTTTCGGTTGGATCATAAAACGGGCAGTCATTTTATTTTTTACAATCAAGAGCATAAAAAACGAGTAACTGTTCCTTATCATAATAAAGATTTACCCAAAGGCACGATTTTAAGCATTTTAAAGCAAGCCGGAATTACAAAAGACGAAATAAGGAAAATTTTTAATGTTAAAAATCATTAGTGGAAAATCAACGATGCTTTTTGATTTTATGGCAATTTATTTTTGTTTATAAAATCATCATAGGAATTTTCCTCCAATGGGTTAATATTTCCGATTTCGTTTTTTGAACTATCAAAAACCCTGATATAAGGATAATAGCTCCAATCAGCATTTAACATCTCTTTTGTATCATCCGAATCAATTTCTGCAGTTATTTGAGGATTATTTAAATCATTTTGTAAAATTTTAGTAATCTTCATTTCAGCATTTTTAATAATTTCTTCTGCGCCAACTCCACTATTAATTATTTCGTCATATATTTCATCAAAGTATTTTGCCAGATTTAATTTTGGTTCTTTTCCGGGCAAACTATTGTCCATGGTTTCTATGTTCATAATTTTGTTGTTAATTATTAAACGATTAAATTATATAACAATATAATTATTTTTTAAACAATCCCGTGCTGCCGAAGCCGCCGGCGCCTCTTGAAGTTTCGTTCAGGTTTTTTACTTCTTCAATTTCCGCCCGTTCCACTTTTTGGATAAGTATCTGGGCGATTTTTTGCCCTTTTTCTATTTTGTAATCCTGATCGCTCAAGTTTGCCAAAACAATTCCTATTTCTCCGCGATAGCCGGAATCAATCACGCCGGCCATAGTTTTAATCCCGTTTTTCAAAGCCAGTCCGCTTTTGTCCCACACAAGACCGACAAAACCTTCCGGCAATTCCATTTTCACTCCCGTTCGGACGCTTTTTCTTTCTCCCGCTTTAATAACCGCATCTTCGGCCGAAAAAACATCCATTCCGGCATCGCCTGGGTGGGCGTAATGGGGAATTATCGCCTCGTCTAAAATTTTCTGGAATTTAATAAGCATTGTGTTGCGTATTATAACTCAATATGCTAGGAATGTTAAAAGAAAAATAATTTATTCTGGTAGCTTAACAATTTATGAAAGGAAAGAATTGATGAAATTTTTTATTAATTTTAAATTACCTGCGATTATTAGCGACGAGGAAAAAGAAAAAAACCAAATAGAGGCATTTGAACGTATGTCCAAAGTAATAAAAGAATTCTGCAAAGACAACAGAGCTTATATACATTGCGTAAGTTTAGCCATTTGGGAAGCTATGTATAATAGTTTTCTTCATGGCCAAACACCCATAGAAATAAGGATGAAAGTCCACGAAAAGTTATTTTTTTTGATAAAAGATGGAGGTGATTTTTATTATAATAAAGAAATAAAAGAAGCAATAAAAAATAAAGACTTAGAAAAATTAAGAAATTTTAAACCACATGAAAAATCTTGTGGAAATGGTTTTGAAATTATTTTTGAGTCAAAACCAAAAATAAAAATCTTAAAAGGGGCATTGTGTCTCATTTGGGAAAAAGCCTGTGGTCAGTAATAATCGCAGGCTTTTTAATTTAACTCAACAGCGGCATTATTTTTTCCATAATATTTTTGTTTATTTCTTCTATCACCAAAGGTTTGCCGTTTTTAGCACAAGATATTCTTGCCCAGTTATTATTTTTTTTCACAAGCTCTATGGCGCTGTTTTTTGCGTCGGAAAGATGTTTCAAGTCATTTTCGTGGATGTCTTTTTTGCCTTCTAGATAAATTTTCTTTTTTTGAGAATCTTTATTTTTTAGCAATTTTTGAGAAACGGCAATTGGCATATCTAAGTAGATTATGATATCTGGGCGGGGAATTTTGAATACTTTATATTCCAACTCTTCCAGCCAAGTCAAAAATTCTTTTCTTTTCGTAGAGTTGGAAATTTTTCCGCCCTGATGAATTTGGTTTGAACTGGCGTATCTGTCGGCTATTACGATAAATCCTTCATTCAACCATCTTTCAATAACTTCTTTTTCTTCAAATCTGTCTCCGGCGTAAAGAATGGACGCCAAGTAAGGGCTTACTTCGGACGAAGCTCCGAACTCTCCGGATAAATACCTGCCCACTATTTTTCCGAAAAAATTATTTTTATATTGCGGGAAGTCTATGGTTTTCACATCACGTCCTGATTTTTTCAGTTTTTCCGCTAAAAGTTTAGTTTGAGTGGCTTTTCCGTTCCCGTCAGTGCCGTCTATTACGATAAAAAATCCTTTTTTCATAATTGCGCTGATTATTCTTTAATAAAACAATTTCTGCAAACAGGTTTGTAATAACATGTTCCGTCTTCTGGGATTATTGACGGTAATCCGTTTAAAATTGGGTTGTTATTTTTTAGCACTTGCGTGTAAACGGCATTTGTATTTTTACAAGATTCACAAACAGCTTTTTTGAAAACTATTTCAGAAGGGAATATTTCTAGAAGCTTTTTTATTGTTGAAAACATTTTACCGCGATAATCAGTATTTAATCCGGAAACGATAAAATCAATGTTATTTTTTAACATTTTTTCAATAACGACAACCTCTTCTTCGTCAAACATGTGGATTTCATCTATGCCAATCAAACTGACATTTTTATCTGATATTTCCTTAAGGCTTGATATTTTGATTGCATTTATTGATACGCCGTTTCTTGATTTAATTTCATCATCTCTTTTGTTTTTTGACGATTGATAAATAGCAAAATTAATATTGGCATGTTTTAGCGGAGCAAGGCGGTTTATCATCTCAAAAGATTTTCCACTTTTCATTGGTCCAGTAATCAATGTAAGATTCATAATTTTATTGTAGCACAAGTAATGTGTTTAAAAATATGGCAATTTGTTTTATAAAATTAATACAGACAATCAAATAGTGCTTTTAAAATTTTTAAAGGGGTATCAACGATTTTCTCGTGATACCCCTTGTTGTTTTTTGAAATAAAACACTTATAAGGAAATGAAATGTTTAGACAGCCTTGGACCAATTTGTTTTGTGTAATTTGAAGTGGTTTTCTTGTCGTATATAACATCCGGTATTTCAGCCATTCGTTCAAATTTAATTTTTCCGATAGGCTGATTATCTCTTACGACAATATCTTCAAATGGCCGCAACTCTAATGTAATTTGTCTGCCTTTTCCTTCTCCTTCCGAACCCCATCCCCAACCTGGATCAATAAAGCCCGCATAGTGAGACCGGAATTCTCCGCTTCTTTCGTCCATAGGCGACATCTCGCAAGCTAAATGAGGCGGAACGCGCACAGCTTCTTTTGTCGAAAGGATATAAAAATCTCCCTTGCGCAAATAAATACAATCATCTTGTTTTTTTATAGGCTCAAAGAATCTTTCTGGGGGATAATAATTTATCTTGGATAAGTCAAGGATACGATTGGAACCGTAACACTTATATCCGATAATGTCTTGGGTTAAATCTAAAGTCAAAATCACTGAACCGTCATTGTCTCTTATTTTCAGCTCGTCATAGCGGTAATATTTATCCCCTAGACCATTCCAGATTAATTTAAACTCTTTTAACGCAATTTGCATTTCCAGTTCGTCAAATCTGGTGTTTTGGTTAAAAAATCTCGCTTGGCTCAAAGTTTCTCCCGCAGATATTTTAATCGGATAAGATTTAGGACTAATAATTATCCATAAATTTCCCTTAAAGCCGGCTGGAGTTATCGCATCGTATCTGGGAACGCCGTCAGCCAAGATTCTTGTGTGGATATCGTTTCTCCCTGTGCTGGATTTAGGGTTGCAGTAACCATAAACACTTTCAGGAAGATCAAGGGTTTCTTCTATTTTAGCCAAATAAGTTAACCCTTTTTCCAATGGATATTTTAAATCATGGGGAGAAGTTTCTATGGTTTTTATTAACTCGCTTATTTTTTCTCCCGGGCGGGGTTGAAAAATCCTTTCCACTCTATAAATTTCTGGCGTAATTGTAAGATCAAGAGAAGCGGGCGCAACATTTTTTTCTGTGGCATTTTTTATAAAACCACTGTTTATCAAGGATAAAATCGTTTGACAAGGCAAAGCTCCAAATTTTTTCATTTTATCTTCCTCCTTATAAAAGTTTTTGTTAAGATTCTGATTTCTACAGACATTCTTAACATAAAATAGTTTTCTAATCAAGGAAAAGGTGTTATCATAATTTCATGCATTACATCGTCGGTTTGGGAAATCCGGGGGAGGAATACGAAATGACCCGCCATAATGCGGGGCGGATGGCTGTTTTGGCGTTTGTCAAAAAAGAGGGGATTGATGAGCCGGAGTTTGATAAAAAACTGAAAGCCTTGGTTGTCAAAGGAGAAATAGGAAAAGAAAAAATCCAAATAATTTTGCCGGAGACCTTCATGAACAAGTCCGGCGACAGTTTGAAACCGTTGGCGCTTTCGGCCAAAAAAGCGGAAAGTTTAATCGTCGTCCACGACGACATTGACCTGCCCTTGGGCAAGGTAAAAATTTCTTTCGGCAAAAATTCGGGCGGGCACAAAGGGGTTGAATCGGTGATAAAAGCCGTCAAGACGATAAACTTTGCGCGAGTGAGAATCGGCATATCCACGACCAATGCCAAGGGTGTCGTCAAAAAGCCGTCCGGCGATAAATTTTTGGATTACATTATCGGCAAATTCAAACCGGCCGAATTGGCGGAAATGAAAAAAGTTGCCAAAAAGACGGCCGAAGCTTTAAGCGTTATCGTATCCAATGGAACAGAAAAAGCGATGGGTGAGTTTAATTAGATGTCAAACTAAAAAAATGTTACCGTTTTTATGCTGGAGCAGAAATTTGGTAACATTTTTAATAGGTATTATTGGAGAAATTACCCTTCCAAGTAAACCAATGTCAATTTGTGTTCTTTAGGTTCAAAGTTGGTGATTTGGAAATTGTAAGAGCGGCCCATTTCCAGCCTTTGCTTCATCTCGGCTTCCGTTTTAAATCCGGAAATATGGACCAAGCCGGACACGCCTTCTTCTATGCTGGCCAAAGCGCCGTGCCGGTTGAACTTTATGACCACGCCTTTGACGATATCGCCTTTGTGATATTTGTCTTTGGCTTCCTGCCACGGGTCAAGCTTGAGAGCTTTCAGCGACAAAGAAACTTTCCCGTCAACGATATTGATGATTTGGGCTTTGACTTTTTCTCCCACTTTGAAATGATTGGCCGGCTTTTCTATCAGCGACCAGTCCAGCTCGGAGATGTGCGCCAAACCCTCCAGATTGTCGTCTATTTTTATGAAAATTCCGAAGTCCACCATGCCGGTAACATCTCCTTCCACGATGTCTCCGATTTTGTATTTGGAAACCATATCCTTTATTTCCTCCATATCGCTGTTTTTTTCCGAGAAAATAAGTTTGTTTTCTTTTTGATCGCTGGCGATTATCGTTACTTTCATTTTTTCCCCTTTCAGCTTTTTCAGCTCTTCTTCAATCTTGTCTTTGTTGCCGTCCTGAACGCGCGGGTAGTGGCTGGATTTCAACTGGGATGTCGGCAAAAAGCCTTGCACGCCGTTCCATTCCATCACCAAACCGCCTTTGTTGGCGTCTATGACGGACAAAACCAAGGGAGTTTTTGTTTTCTGCAAGTCTTCCGCTTCTTTCCAAACCATTTTTTGCTTGGCTTCCTTCAAAGACAGGGAAAAATAACCTCGTTCGTTTTCCAATTCGGCTATTTTGACGGTTATTTTGTCGCCCGGAACCAATGCCCTGATTATGTCTTTGGCGCGATTGTATTCTCGGCCGTAAATGATGCCTGTGCCGACAGGCGAGAGGTCCACGAAAAGAACGGAACGTTCTTGTCCCAAAACAGTCCCTTCTATCAAGTCGTCCGCTTTGGGAACGGGAAGAGGGGCGAGTTTCATCAATATGTCCATAAGCCCCTGATGGATAATGGGCGATATTGTTTTTTCTTTTTGGGCGATGGCTGTTGTCATAATTTACAAGTATATTTAAAAACTATTTTTTTGCAAGATTCTCATGGTTTTGCTATGATAAGAACAAATGGTAATCACTTATTACGGAGCAGCGTGTTTCAAGGTTCAGTCTGGGGAAACCGTCCTGGCTTTTAATCCGCCGTCCAAAGAATCGGAATACAAGTCGCCCCGGTTCTCTTCCGACATAGTTTTGGTCAGCTCCAATCACAAGGACTACAACGGTTGGGAAAATCTTCCCGGCAAGGCCGAAGGTTCAAAGCCGTTTGTCGCGGACGGCAACGGCGAATACGAAATTTCCGGCATTTATATAAAAGGCATCGGTTCAAACGGCCACGACAATACTGTTTACACTCTCACTCTTGAGGATATTTCCATCTGTCATTTGGGAGCCTTGAGCAAAGAAATGGATCCCAGTTTGAAAGAGGCCGTGGGCGAGGTGGACATATTGTTCATCCCCATCGGCGGAGGAGAACTTCTTGACCCGCAAAAGGCGGCCGGCGCGGCCATTCATCTTGAGGCGAAAATAGTCATTCCGATGAATTATAATGAAAGCCAGCTGAAGCAGTTTATAAAAGAATTCGGATCCGGCGAGACGGCGGCGGCGGAAAAACTGACCATCAAGAAAAAAGATTTGGCCGAGAAAAAAGGAGAAGTCGTCGTTTTAAAACCGGCAGTATGATTTTAACCATCAAGGTTTCGCCTTGCAGCAAGGCGAAACCTTGATGGTTAGTTAGTTTAAAATTTTATGGTCATCATAGACAACATAGAAAAATTGCATAAAAAACCGGACCATATAAAGAGGAGGATTTTGCTGGCCAGCGTTTTTGTTTTAATGTTTATTGTTGTTTCCGTCTGGGTGTCTACTCTAAGAATTTCGTTGAGCAAGGAAAGCCCGAAAAATAGCCAAGTTTCCTCGCCCCTTTCCGTTTTTTTCGGTATTATAAAGGGAGGTGTTGACGCCGGAGTGAACGGAGTGATGGGTTCGGTGAATAAGTTGAATCAAGATTATGAGCCAAAACAAGGAGAATAGAATAATCAATCGGGACATTTCCCAAGAGATGCGCGAGTCTTACATAGACTATGCCATGTCTGTTATCGTCGCTCGCGCCTTGCCCGATGTTCGAGACGGGCTTAAGCCGGTGCATCGGAAAATTTTGTACACCATGCACCAGGCCGGTTTGACTCACGGAGCCAAATTTCTAAAGTCGGCCGCTATTGTCGGCGACGCTCTCGGCAAATATCATCCTCACGGCGACGTGTCGGTGTATGACGCCATGGTCAGAATGGCGCAAGATTTCGCGATGCGTTACCCCTTGGTGGACGGACAGGGAAACTGGGGATCGTTGGACGGCGATTCCGCGGCGGCGATGCGTTATACCGAAGCCAGAATGACTTCCATCGCCGAGCAGATGTTGTCTGACATCCAGAAAGAAACGGTGGACTTCAAGCCCAATTACGACAATCGTTTAATGGAACCATCAGTGCTTCCCGCCGCCGTTCCGCAGTTGCTTATAAACGGGTCTTTCGGCATCGCCGTCGGCATGGCGACCAGCATCCCTCCCCACAATTTGGGCGAAGTGGTTGACGCCACCAACCATCTCATAGACAACCCCGGCGCCAGTTTGGAAGACCTGATGCAATTTGTGAAAGGACCGGATTTCCCCACGGGCGGAATAATTTACAACGCCAAAGACATAGAGCGGGCTTACGCCACGGGGCGGGGCGGAGTGGTAACGCGAGGCGAGGCGGAAGTGGTGGAGTCGGAAAAATTCGGATTTCAAATTATCATTTCCTCCATACCTTATCAGGTCAACAAATCGGAAATGATAATAAAAATGGCCGACCTTGTCCGCGAGAAAAAGATTGAGGGTATAAGAGACATCCGCGACGAATCGGACCGAGAAGAAAAAGTCCGCATCGCCATAGACTTGAAGACCGGAACGAATCCTCAAAATGTTTTAAACAATCTTTACAAATACACCGATTTGGAAAAAACTTTCCATTTCAACGTCATCGCTTTGGTGGACGGCATCCAGCCTCAAGTCTTGAGGCTAAAAGACATCTTGCAGTATTTCATTTCTCATCGTGAGGTTGTCGTTCGAAGGAGAACACAATTTGACTTGAACAGAGCTTTGGACAGAGCCCATATATTGGAAGGCCTCAAGAAAGCTCTTGACCACATTGACGCCATCATTAAGACTATCCGAGCATCCGACGACAGAGATGACGCGCAGAAGCAATTGATGGCCAAGTTCAAATTTTCGGACAAACAAGCCGTTGCTATTTTGGAAATGAAATTGCAGTCCTTGGCCAATTTGGAAAGGCAAAAAGTGGAAGACGAGCTCAAAGAAAAGCAGAAGCTGATAAAAGATTTGCGGACGCTCTTGGCCGACCCGAAAAAACTTTTGAAAGTGGTAAAAGACGAACTCTTGGCGATAAGGGAAAAATACGGCGACGAGAGGCGGACAAGGGTGGTGGCTCGCGCCGCCAAAACGATGTCCGATGAAGATTTGGTGGAAGCCAAAGACCAAGTGATGGTGCTGACCAAAGGCGGGTATGTGAAAAGAACCGACCCGGACGCTTACAGGGCGCAGAAACGGGGCGGAGTGGGAGTGATAGACATAGAAACTAAAGAAGAAGACTTCGTCAATATTTTTGTCACGGCCAACACCCACGATGACCTGCTTTTCTTCAGCGACAAGGGCAAAGTTTACCAGGTGAAAATGTTTGAACTGCCGGAAGGCAAAAGGGCGACGAAAGGGAAGTCGGTGATGAATTTCTTGTCCATCACAGCCGACGAAAAAATCACTTCCATTTTGGTGTTTCCCAAGTCGGCAAAGGAAGCCCAAAACTTTTTAATGATGGCGACCAAAAACGGCGTGGTCAAAAAATCGGACGCCGCCAGCTTCAGAGATGTGAGGCGAAACGGCATAACGGCGATAAGGCTGGAAAAAGGCGACGAGCTGAAATTCGTCAAATTCGTATCTAAAAGCGACCACTTGATAATGGCGACAAAAAACGGCCAGTCTATAATGTTCAAGGAATCCGACGTTCGGGCGATGGGGCGGGCGGCGGCCGGAGTGCGGGGCATCAGGCTGGCCGAGAAAGACGAGCTGGTCGGAACGGACACGGTTACTTCCGGCGGGAAAGACCAATTTTTCCTGAATATGGGCAGCAAGGGCTACGGCAAAAAGACGAGCGTGAAAAATTACCGCATTCAAAAAAGAGGCGGTTCGGGCATCAAGACTTTCAAGGTTACGCCCAAAACCGGCCCATTGATGGTGGCCAGAATTATCGGCCACGGCGAAGAAGAGCTTATCGCCATTTCCTTGAAAGGACAGGTCATCCGAGTGTCTTTGTCCGAGATTCCGTCTTTGGGACGGCAAACCCAAGGCGTGAGAATAATGAAAATGAGACCCGACGACAGTATCGCGACGATGACTTGTTTGTAAAAAAATGAACAAAGCTACATTAACTAAACAAATAAACAGAGAAACTATAGATGGATTAAAAAATAACACTCAAGCTCTTTTATCTTTTTTGCAAAATCAAAACAATGGAACGATTGTTTATGCTTTAGAAAAGTTAGGGAGGCTAGAAAATGGCTATAGTAAGGGCCCTTTGTTAAGTTTATTAAATAATCAAAACGAAAACATCAGGGCATTGGCAATAAAGAATCTTGCTAAAATAGGAGATATTTCTCTTTTGCCCACTTTTATTAAATATGCTCGTTCAGATGAGAGCACAGAAGTTAGAAGAGAATCAATTTCTGCGGTTGGTAGATTAAGAAACGATAAAGCGATTCCATTTTTGGTTGATTTTTTAAAAGACAACGATCCAAAGGTTGTGATGCAAGCGATTAGAGGATTGCTTGTTTTTTCAAACAATAGCTTTATAAAAGAAGAGTTAAAAAAAATAATTGATCATCCAAATGAATTAATTAAGGAAGTAATTGGTAAAGAAATTAATGGAGTTAATTATATTTCTAATAGTAAGGAAAAACATGACAAATTTCCGTCTTTTTTAAAAAATACAATAGTTCAAGGCGATGTTATAGAAACACTAAACTATGTTCCAGATGAATCAGTTCATTTAACTTTTACTTCACCGCCTTATTATAATGCTAGAGATTATTCGATATATCAAAGCTACAATGAGTACTTAAATTTTTTAGAAAAAGTATTTAAAGAAGTTCATCGAGTTACTAAAGAAGGTAGGTTTTTTGTTTTAAATACTTCGCCAATTATTATTCCAAGGATAAGTCGCGCGCATGCGAGCAAAAGATATCCTATTCCATACGATATTCATCCAATTTTGATAAAAATGGGATGGGAATTTATTGATGATATTGTATGGGTTAAACCAGAGGCAAGTGTAAAGAATAGAAATGCAGGTTTTTTGCAACACAGAAAACCGTTAGGTTACAAACCAAATGCTATTTCAGAGATGATTATGGTTTATAGAAAAAAAACGGATAAATTAATTGATTGGAACATAAGTCAGTATAATTGGGATAAAGTAAAAAAAAGTAAAGTCGCAGATAAATATGAGACAACAAATATTTGGCATATTACTCCTTCGTTTGACAAGGTGCATAGTGCAGTTTTCCCGATAGAATTATGCAACAAGGTAATCAAGTATTATTCATTTGTAGATGATTTAATTTTTGATCCATTTGCCGGAAGTGGAACATTGGGGCTAGCGGCTGTAAATTTAAATAGACATTTCTTTTTAACAGAAAAAGAATCAAAATATATAAATAGAATGAAAGAATATTTAAACAAAAATAACAGTTTATTTGGTCTAAAAAATAATCAGCCTAATTTTGTGGATATTAAAAACTTTATTTCAAGACTTAATGAAAAAATATGACAATAACAGAACAAGTTGCAAAAAATATAATAAAAAAGTTACTAAAAGGAGAGGATTATAGAATTGAAGTTGTAACGCTAATAAATGCGGAGTTTTTGCAATTTGCCGTTGATTTTTTCAAAAAAGTTGTTGATGCAAAACTTAAAAGCAAGGGCATAACAGCAGATTGGTATAAAAAGGAATTTCTTAATCCTGATTTGCCGGCTAGAGATATTGCGATCAATTCGGGATTAAACGAAAAGACAATTCACAATATGTTTAATTCCTCAACAAAAGAAATTGTGATTGACGCTTCAAACGAACATTATGACGCTCTTTATGAGGCGATTAAAAATCTTGTGGATACAGAACACGATCTCGAGCTCACATTAACTATTAAATTTAAAGGAGTAAGTGTTGATTTAAATGTTAGTGAAAGTTTAATCGTGATAAACACACTAGCAGTGAAGAGATCGGCATTGAGAGGTGGCTTGTGGAGCACCGCAGGTAAAAGAGTTGAAAAACCTTTAATGCAGACACTCTGTAAATTATATGGCATATCTGATAATAATTATTCCTTGAAAATAAAAGGTAAAAAAATCGCGGAAGACGATTTTGAAAGAGAAATCGATTTTTATTTGGTTGAAGGGAAAAATCAACACAAATGTGAAGTTAAACTAATGGGGCGTGGCAATCCAGAAAGTGCCGACGCTGTTATAGCAAGAGATAGTAGGGTTTTTGTGGCAGATAAACTTTCAGATACAAATAAGAAACAATTGAATAGTCGAAAGGTTGAATGGGTTGAATTAAGAAGCGATGGCGGGTTTAAAAAATTTGAAACAGTTTTGGACAAATTGAAAATTCCGCATAATAAATTGTCAAATAATATTGATAAAGAGTTGGACAAAATATTTAAAGAAATATTTAAATAAACTATGTTCATCAATCCCGAAGAAATAATAAAAAATTTTGAGGTTGCTTTGGTGTTTTTGGCGTGTTAATATTAAAACATGTTAAGCGAATTTATTTTAAAAAAGTTAAGAGAAGCGCGGTATAAGCTCTTGAAAGACGGGAGTTATTTTGGCGAAATTGGAGGGCTCAAGGGGGTGTGGGCAAACGCAAACAATTTGGAAGACTGCAGAAAGGAATTGCAAGAAGTTTTGGAGGATTGGCTGTTGCTTAAGGTTAGAGAGCGCGAGAATGTTCCCGGTTTTAGATTAAAAATCGGTAAACGGGAATTAGTCAAGTATGCCTAGTAATATTTCTTTAAGAAAATTAATTCAGAAATTTCACAAACTAGGTTTTGACGGTCCTTATTCGGGCGGTCGCCATTTGTTTATGATAAAAAAAGAATTGAAAGTTAGAATTCCCAATCCGCACAAAGGAGATGTTTCAAAGCATCTTGTTTCAGAAATTTTGCGCCAAGCGGGGATTTCTTCAAGAGAGTGGAATAATACCTAAAAGTTTAGCAGATAAATTTGGCGGTAACTAATGGTTATGTTCATCAAACCCGAAGAAATAATAAAAAATTTTGAAGTAAGGCCGGGGATGACGGTGGCCGATTTTGGTTCCGGTTCGGGTCATTATGTCTTGGCGGTGGCCAAGAAAATGAACGACTCGGGTGTGGTTTACGCCATTGATATCCAGAAAAATCTTTTGGAGACGATAAAATCCGAGGCGGTAAAACAGCATTTGTCCAACGTGGATATCGTTTGGGCGGATATTGAAGGCAAAGAAGGAACGAAATTGGCCAACGGAATTCTTGATTTCGCCGTCGCTTCCAATATCTTGTTTCAAATCGTCGATAAGGAAGCCTTGGCCAAAGAAATTAAGAGAACACTCAAAAGCGGCGGGCGGGTAGCGGTCATTGACTGGTCGGCTTCTTTCGGGGGAACGGGTCCGGCGCCAAAAACGGTCGTGCCCAAAAAAGAAGCGGAGAGAATTTTTATCCAGGAAGGATTTTTGGAAGAAAGAGAATTTCCCGCCGGAGACAATCATTACGGAATAATATTTAAGAAGCCATAGAAAATTTTTTATGAATAAAATAACACCTTTTCAGATAATATTGATGGCTGGGTTCGGTTTTGTCGCCGTTGTCGCCGTTCTTATTTTCAGCGGGATTTTGCCGGGATATAAAAACGAGAGCGCTCAAAGAGGGCCCGTTGTTTCGGTTTCTCTTTGGGGGACTCTGCCGAGAGGCCAAATAAACGGCGTTATTTCCGCCATAAATAAAGAAAATAAATCTTATAAGATAACATACGCCGAGTATCCGGTTTCGTCTTACGAAAATGAAGTTATAAACGCTTTGGCTTCAGGCAATGGCCCCGACTTTTGGATAATCAGCCAGAATATGGTTTTGAAAAACAAGGATAAAATAAGCCCCATTCCGTTCGCTTATTATCCGGAAAGAAATTTTCGGGATGATTTTATAGACATTTCCAACCTGTTTGTGGACCAGAAAAACGGCGGTCTGACGGCTTTTCCTTTTTTGGTAGACCCGATGGTAATGTATTGGAACAAGGATTTGTTTTCTTCGGCCGGCATAAGCCAGCCGCCTCAAAATTGGGACGAGTTTGCGGAGGGCGTTGCAATGTTTACGGAGAAAAACGAAGCCGGTAACATCACTCAAGCGGGAACGGCTTTGGGAGAGTTGAGCAATATCAGAAACGGCAAAGACATCCTGTCTATGCTTATCATCCAATCCGGCAACCCGATAATGAAAGCGGACGATAGAGGCAATCTTAAAATCGCTATAGACGAGCAAGACAATTCCGGCAAAAGCCCAACGGCTTCCTCCGTGAAATTCTTCAACGATTTTTCCGACCCGAATAAAAACGTTTATTCTTGGAATAAAGCCCTATCCAACGCTGACACAATGTTTGCCAAGGGCGCGCTGGCTATGTATTTCGGCTACGCCGGCGAATGGCCGGAGATAAAAGCGAAAAATCCGCACTTGAATTTTGACATCGCCGAAGTCCCCCAGATAAAAGGTGATAAAACGAAAACGACTTTTGCCAAAATATACGCCCTGGCCGTTATGAAAAATTCTCCCCAGGCGAAAAAACAGGCGGCTCTGAATTCAATTTTATTTATGGCGTCAAACAAGGTTTCAAAAGATTTTTCCGAGGCGACCGGTTTGGCGTCGCCCAGAAGAGATTTACTGGCCGAGAAAACGGCGGACGCTTACTTCGGCCTGATAAATAAAGCGGCGGTTATGGCCAAAGCTTGGCTGGAGCCGGACGGCGGCGAAGTTCGCCGGATATTCAAAGATATGGTAGAATCAGTGTCATCGGGCAGTGCGTCTGTAAACGATTCGATTAGACTGGCGAAAAATAGATTGGATCAAGAATTAAGAAAAATAAGTCCATAAAGTCGAAAGTCTATAAAGTCCATAAAGTGAAAATAAAATTAAATAAAAAAATAAGCAAGGTTTTGGCGGTACTGGCATCGTTTGCCCTTTTATTTATTTTTTTCGCGCCGGCGCTGGCCGAAACAAACAGCAATTTGGGCGATATTATCCCCTGTGAAGGCAATGAATGCGGAGTTTGCGATATTTTCAAGCTCATTTCCAATATAATCAAATTTGCCGCTTTTACGATAGCCGCCCCTTTGGCCGGCATCATAATGGCTTATGGAGGTTTTATGTTGATAACATCGGGAAGCAACGAAGCCAATAAATCTAAAGGAACAAACGCCATTTGGGCGGCCGTTTGGGGCATACTGATAACTTTCGGCGCTTATGTAATCGTCAATGCCATTATTGGAGGATTAGCGGGGAACAGTTTTTCGGAATCTTGGTATCAATTTCCCGGATGCGCGGAGTAATATAGTATTCGCAAGAAGTCGGAAATATTCATTTCTCCATCACTGACGAAGAGGGAAATGATTACGAAATAAACATTTCCGACTTCTTGCTTAAAATAATATGAAAAAACAAAAACAAATAATTAAAAATTTTCCAACACTGGTTTTCGCTTTGACGATAAACATTTTTTCATTCATTCATCTGGCTAAAGCGGAGCAGTGCGACGGAACGGATTCAACTATTTTGTGCAACCCGCTTAAAACGGATTCCTTCACTTCGCTGATGGAAAGTATTTCCCAGTTGGCAGTGGAGATAGGCATTCCCATCGCCGCCCTTTTCATTATTTATTCCGGTTTGAAGCTGGTGACAGCCAGAGGCAACGAGGACGCCATAAAAGACGCAAAAAAAGGCTTGACTTGGGCGATTATCGGCTCGGGCATCCTTATCGGCGCCTGGACGATAATGAAAATTTTGCAATCCACAGCGGAAAGCTTGGGGTAGTATGGCATTTTTAAAACAATAGGTTAAAATAAAAGGGTATTATCAAATTGGTCGAATTAAAAAATTAAAATTAATTTATGAAAATAATCAAAAAAATTTTTCCGTTCGGCTTGATGGCTCTGCCGTTTGCCGCCGGAGCCGTTGAGAGCATCAACGACCTTTTCAATCTGACCGAAGACATTATAAACAAGCTGGCTCCTCTGCTTATCGCCGTCGCCGTCATCATTTTGCTTATCGGGATAATCAATTATATCAGAGCGGGAGACGACGAGGAAAAAAGAACAAAGGGCAAGAATGAGATGATTTACGGCATTATCGGTCTGTTCGTGATGGTCAGCATTTGGGGTTTGGTGGCGATTCTTTCCGGCACCTTCAACTTAAGCAACGACATACCGGATACGGTTAACGATTTATTGCCGAATTTCTAGTTGAAACAAAATGAACGAGGCGACAAAACTTATCAACAACATCAAGGACTATATCCTTAATCCGATAATAGGATTTATGTTCGCCGTGGCCGTGGTTATGTTCATCTACGGCATCGTTGAGTATATTTGGAGCGCCGACAATGAGGACAAAGTCGCCGTCGGCAAGAAGCATATGATCTGGGGAATCGTCGGGATATTCGTGATGATGGGAGTCTACGGCATCTTGAATATCCTTTCCGATTTTTGGTGGCAAATAGGTTCAGGGTATTAACAAATGAAATTTTTCAAAAAAATTATCGCCGCGGCTCTGGCTTTTTTGCCGGCGATTTCTTTTGCGGCAAGCGATTGGCTTCATTACTATAGGACAGGCAGTACCAGATACGGCAGTTATGGCGGCGGTTATGGAAGCGGAGGAAGCGGCGGCGGGAGTTTGTGGAATCTTTTTTTCATAGTGATGGATTTTCTCAGCCAAGCGGTCATTTTGCTGGTCGCTTTGGCGGTGGTGTTTTTTCTTTACGGAATTTTGAAATATATCACGGCGGGAGACGACGAAGAGAAGCGAGGCAAGATGAAAAACGTGATGATTTACGGCATCATCGGCCTGTTCGTGATGATAAGCTTTTGGGGCATCGTCAATATCTTGATAAACACTTTTGAATTGGACACTTATCCCTACGTGGATGTGCCGTATTTTGATAGTAGCGGATCTGGAAGCGGAAGTAGAAGCGGTTCGGCGGATGAGAGCTGGAAGGATTTGGAAGGTTTTTACGGAGGAAGCGAAGGCGAATAAAAAAACGGCCTGGTGATTTTTTCACCAAGCCGTTGTTCCAGTTACTCTTTATTAAGATTTTTTAAGAAAG
>Ga0209211_10001055_pt1 | contig 54278 bp, 48 predicted proteins | sample RifGroA2_FD_183992 | JGI IMG/M metagenome (GOLD analysis project Ga0209211, IMG submission 183992) | Groundwater microbial communities from Rifle, Colorado, USA - Groundwater A2 (SPAdes) (version 2) | ecosystem: Environmental > Aquatic > Deep subsurface > Groundwater | place: Rifle, Colorado... | reverse complement strand
ACGAGCCGACGGCCGGCCTCGATCCCGACCGCAGTCAGAATTTTGTCGAACTGGTCGGCTCTCTTCAGCGTGCGCTTGGTCTGACCGTCGTCATGGTCACCCACGATCTCAATACCCTGGCCGGACTGGCCACGCACGTTGCCGTGCTGGCCGATCAGCGGATCATTGCCTTCGGCCCGAAGACCGAGGTCATGACCGTCGATCACCCCTTCGTCACCGGCTTTTTTGGCGCAGACCGCCGGAAGCTGCTTTAATTGGCATCCATGGAAAACAAGTCCTACGCTTTCGTCGCCGGCCTCTTCGCGCTACTCCTCGGCGCCGCAGCCTTGCTCGCCATTTATTGGCTGAACGGCAGCAAGGACTCGGAGCACGACTACATCGTCGTTACCAAGCAGAACATCGGCGGCCTCAATCCGCAGGCGCAGGTCCGCTACCGCGGCATCCGGGTCGGCAAGGTCAGCGACATCCGCCTCGATCCGGAGGATTACAGCAACATTCTGGTGACCATCTCGGTCAATGACGACGTACCGCTGACCAAGGGCACGGTGGCCAAACTGAACTATCAGGGTGTCACCGGTCTGGCCCACATTCTTCTCCTTGAAACCGGCAAGGGCAACGAAGCGCTCGTGCCAAACAACGAACAGCCGCCACGCATCACGATGATGCCGTCCATGCTTGAAGAGCTGACCGAAACCGGCATGGCCACCCTCGCCGAGGCCCGGCAGATGATGGCCAGTGCCAACGCCATGCTCGACGCGGAAAGTCGTGCCCACCTGAAAGCCACGCTGGCCAATCTCGAAACGGTCTCCAGCAACATGAAGCCGGTGCTGGACAACCTCAATACGACGCTCGCCCAGGTCAACAAGCTGCTCGACGACCGCAATATTCGCAACCTGGCGCAGGCCGCCGGAGAAGTTCAGCCCCTGCTCGCCGATGCGCGCCTCCTGATCGGCAAGATGCAGGTGGCGACCGACAAGTTCGACATCGCCATCGGCGACGCTTCGGCAGGCGGGACATCGGCCCTGATGCCGCGCCTCAACGAACTCGCCACCGACTTCTCGCTCACCTCTCGCCAATTGAGCCGTGTTCTGCGAGTTCTGGAAGACACGCCGCAGGGGCTGGTCTTCGGGGCGCCTGCGCCGGAGCCCGGTCCGGGCGAATCCGGCTTCAATCCGGACGCGGAGAAATAAGATGCGCTGGCTGGCTACCTTGTTGTGTTGCAGTCTGCTGTCGGCCTGTTTTACGGCAGGCAAGCGGGGGGGCGATAGCCCTCCGGCGATATACGATTTCGGACCGGCCCCGGTCAGTCTGCTGGCCTCTCCCCGCAAGCTGCCCCTGGCGCTCGAGGTGCGGGCGCCGCTATGGTTCGATTCGCAAGGCATTGATTATCGGCTGGCCTACATCGATGCCGCCCGCTTGCGCGAGTATGCCCAGGCACGCTGGGCCGGGCCGCCGGCGCAAATGATCGAGCAGCGCTTGCTGCGGCAGCTCGACTATTCGCTGTCGGGTCAAGGCCAGTCGCTTTGTGTCCTGCGCCTTGAAATCACCGAATTCAGTCAGGTTTTTCTCTCCCCGCAGAGCAGCAAAGGCGTGTTGCAAGGACGCGTCGTTCTACTCGACAGTGCGCGCCGACAGGTGGCCGAACTTGATCTGGGAATTGAAAAGCCTGCGGCAAGTCAGGATGCGCGTGGCGGTGTTGCCGCTTTGTCGGCAACAGTCGAGCAACTGGCGGCCGATCTGCTTGTTTGGGAAAAAGGGCAGGGCGCCAGCGGCTGTTCAGATTAGCTGGAAATGATGCGCTCGGCGATCCGTTGCTTGAGATCGGCCAGGTTGTCGTCAAAGTGCGTGTAGTGCATGAGCGACAAGCCAAACACGCAGGCGTAGAGCAGCAGGCTGCGACTCTTGGCTTCGGCATCCGACATGCCGGCCGCCACGAATAATTTGCGCGTGCATTCCAGACGATAGAGGTCTACCGATTCGACAATCGCCGCCGCCTGCGGGTCGTGGCGCGCCCAGTCGCGAACGGCCAGTTCGATGGCCATGCCCTTGCGGTTCCGGCTGGCCCCGTACACCTCGATGGCATAGTGCAACTGCTGGCTTTCTTGCCCTGCCGCGACGGAGGTGGTCTTTTCTATATCGCGGATGCGCCCGACTTTCCATTGCTCCAGCACGGCGTTGAGCAGCGCCTGGCGATCCTTGAAATGCCAGTAAAAGCTGCCCTTGGTGACGCCGCAGCGCTTGGCCAGCACTTCGACGCGCAAACCGCTGATCCCTTCGCGGGCGAGCACGTCGATAGCCTCATCGACCCAGCGTTCCGGGTCGAGTTGGGTGCGTGCGACGGCGACCCGCTTGCGGGGTTTGACTGATGGGGATTTAATCAAGGGCTTGACAGGTTTGTTTTCCATACGCTACCGTATGCTTTTCCATACGACACAGTATGGTCATTGTGCTGATTGAGTGATCGTCTGTCAAACAGGCGACAGTAATTCAAAGAATTGAACCGAGCAAAAGGAGAAGCGTGTGAAAATTCTCGTCCCCGTAAAACGAGTCGTCGATTACAACGTCAAGGTTCGCGTCAAGGCGGATGGTTCCGGTGTTGACCTGGCCAACGTCAAGATGAGCATGAACCCCTTCGACGAAATCGCCATCGAAGAAGCCGTGCGTCTGAAAGAAGCCGGCATTGCCACAGAAGTCATCGCCGTCTCCTGCGGCGTCGCCGCCTGCCAGGAAACCCTGCGCACCGCCATGGCCATCGGCGCCGACCGCGGCATCCTCGTCGACTGTGGCGATACCGACCTCCAGCCCCTAGCCGTCGCCAAATTGCTGAAGGCCCTGTGCGACAAGGAACAGCCGCAACTCGTCATCTGCGGCAAACAAGCCATCGACGACGACGCCAACCAGACCGGCCAGATGCTCGCCGCCCTGCAGAACTGGCCGCAAGCCACCTTCGCCTCCAAGGTGGTCATCGCTAATGGCAAAGCCACCGTCACCCGTGAAATCGACGGCGGCCTCGAAACCCTCGAGATCAATCTGCCGGCCGTCGTCTCCACCGACCTGCGCCTGAACGAACCGCGCTACGCCACGCTGCCCAACATCATGAAAGCCAAGAAAAAGCCGCTCGACACCGTCAAGCCGGCCGACCTTGGCGTCGACGTCACGCCGCGCCTGACCACCCTCAAGGTCGCCGAACCCGCCAAGCGCAGCGCCGGCATCCGCGTCGCCGATGTCGCCGAGCTGGTCAACAAACTCAAGAACGAAGCCAAGGTGATCTGATCATGACCATTCTCGTCATTGCCGAACACGACAACACCGCCCTCAAGGCCGCCACCCTCAACACCGTTGCCGCGGCCGCCAAAATCGGCGGCGACATCCACCTCCTCGTCGCCGGATCAGGCTGCAATGCCGCCGCCCAGGAAGCCGCCACGCTGAATGGGGTCAGCCTGGTCAAAGTCGCCGACGCCGCCCACTACCAGAGCCAGACCGCCGAGAACCTCACCGCTCTGGTGATGGCGCATGTGCAAAATTCGGCCGCCGGCTACAGCCACATCCTCGCCCCGGCCACCACCTTCGGCAAGAACCTGGCGCCCCGCATCGCCGCCTTGCTCGACGTGGCGCAAATCTCCGAAATCACCGGCGTCGAATCCGCCGACACCTTCGTCCGTCCGATCTACGCCGGCAATGCCCTGGCCACCGTGCAGAGCGCCGACCCCGTCAAGGTCATCACCGTGCGCAGCACGGCGTTTGATACGGTCAACCGGGAAAATACGGCAAAAATCGACAGCATTGCCGCGGCCAATGACACCGCCCAAAGCACCCTGACGAACCGGGAACTGACCAAGTCCGAGCGCCCCGAACTCGGTGCCGCCAAGATCATCGTCTCCGGCGGTCGTGGTCTGGGCAGCGGCGAGAACTACCACACCCTGCTCGAACCGCTCGCCGACAAGCTCGGGGCGGCCCTTGGCGCCTCCCGCGCCGCCGTCGATGCCGGCTTCGTGCCGAACGACTACCAGGTCGGCCAGACCGGCAAGATCGTCGCGCCTCAGTTGTACATCGCCGTCGGCATCTCGGGTGCCATCCAGCATCTGGCCGGCATGAAGGAGTCGAAAGTCATCGTCGCCATCAACAAGGATCCGGATGCGCCGATTTTCCAGGTGGCGGATTACGGGCTGGTGGCCGACCTGTTCGAAACCATACCGGCCCTCGTTGCCGCCGTCTAAACAAGCCATACGGAGAAACAAACATGAGCACCTATATCGCCCCGATTCGCGACATGCAGTTCGTCCTCAACGAAGTGGCCGGCCTCGAAGAGATCTGCGCCCTGCCCGGTAACGAGGAATGTTCCGTCGATCTCGTCGAGTCCATCCTCGATGAAGCCTCCAAGTTCGCCACCGGCGTCCTCGATCCGATCAACAGCGTCGGCGACCGCACCGGTCACGTCTGCAAGGACGGTGTCGTCACCACGGCGCCCGGCTTCAAGGAGGCCTACCAACTGTTCGCCGAAACCGGCTGGAATTCCATGCCTTTCTCGCCGGAGTTTGGCGGTCAGGGCCTGCCGGCCGTTGTCTCGATGGCGGTCAATGAAATGTGGAAGGGCGCCAACATGGCCTTCGGCCTGTGCCCGATGCTGACCGGCGGCGCCATCGAAGCCATCGCCCACCATGCTTCCGACGAACTGAAGCAGAAATACCTGCCGAAGATGGTCGAAGGCACGTGGACCGGCACCATGAACCTGACCGAGCCGAACGCCGGCTCCGATCTCGCCGCCATTTCCTCCAAGGCCAAGGCCGCCGGCGACGGCACCTACCTGGTCAGCGGCACCAAGATCTTCATCACCTGGGGCGAGCATGACGTCGCCGAGAACATCATTCACCTCGTGCTGGCCCGCCTGCCGGATGCGCCGCCGGGACTCAAGGGCATTTCGCTGTTCCTCGTGCCGAAGTTCCTGGTCAATGACGACGGCTCGCTCGGCAAGCGCAACGACCTGATCTGCGCCTCGATTGAACACAAGCTCGGCATCCACGGAAGCCCGACCGCGGTGATGTCCTACGGCGAGAACGAAGGCGCCGTCGGCTACCTGATCGGTGAAGAGAACAAGGGCATCGGCTACATGTTCACGATGATGAACCACGCCCGCGTCAACGTCGGCCTGGAAGGCGTCGGCATTGCCGAGCGCGCCTACCAGCACGCCCTGTGGTACGCCCGCGAGCGCGTGCAGGGGGCACCGGTCGGTGACAAGTCCGGGGTCACCAAGACCATCCTCCATCACCCCGATGTCCGCCGCATGCTCATGGACATCAAGTCGCGCACCGAAGCCATGCGCACCCTGGCCTATTACACGGCCGCCAACATCGACCGCGCCCATGCCGGCAATGCCGTCGCCCAGGCCCGCGTCGACCTGCTGACCCCGGTCGTCAAGGGCTGGAGCACGGAGCAGGGCGTCGAGTTGTCGTCGACGGCGCTGCAGGTTTTCGGTGGTGTCGGTTTCGTCGAGGAAACCGGCGCCGCCCAGTACTACCGCGATTCGCGCATCACGACCATCTACGAAGGCACGACGGCCATCCAGGCCAACGACCTGGTCGGTCGCAAGCTGGCGCGTGAAAAGGTGCCGGGTGCGGCGATGCAGGCGCTGATCGCCGAAATGTCGGCCGACGCCGAAGTCTTTGCCGGCAACGCCCAACTGATCGGCATCGCCACCCATTTGAAAAATGGCATCAAAGCCCTGTCGACCGCAGCAGACTGGATCGTCGCCAACTACGAGGGCAATCCGCAGGCGGTGCACGCCGGTTCCGTGCCTTTCCTCAAGCTGACCGGCATCGTCGTTGGCGGCTGGCTCATGGCCAAGTCGGCGGCGATTGCCGTCCGCTACATTGCCGCCGGCACGACCGACGATTTCTACAAGGCCAAGCTGGCCACGGCCAATTACTTCGCCGCCCACCAGTTGCCGTTCGCCGCTGCCTACTCGGCTGAAATGACCGGTGGCAGCGAGTCGGTCTTCGCCCTGCCGGAAAGCCTGTTCTGATCATGACCTTACGCACCGATCGCGATGCGATGGAATACGATGTCGTGATCATCGGCGGCGGCCCCTCGGGGCTGTCGGCGGCGATCCGCATCAAGCAACTGGCCGAGCAGCACGGCAAGGAAGTGTCGGTCTGCCTGCTCGAAAAAGGCTCGGAGATCGGCGCCCACATCCTGTCCGGCGCCGTGCTCGAACCGCATGCGCTGGCCGAGCTTTTTCCCGACTGGCAGGACCGCGGCGCGCCGCTCAACACGCCGGCCGGCGAAGACCGGCTGCTCTTCCTGACCGAAACCGGCTCGTACAAACTGCCGACGCCGCCGCAGATGGGCAATCACGGCAACTACATCATCAGCCTGGGCAATCTCGCCCGCTGGCTCGGTGAGCAAGCCGAAGCAATGGGCGTCGAAATCTACCCCGGTTTCGCGGCGGCCGAAGTGCTTTACCACGAGGACGGCTCGGTCAAGGGCGTCGCCACCGGCGATCTCGGCATCGGCAAGGATGGCCAGCCCGGCCACAATTTCCAGCCGGGCATGGAACTGCATGCCAAACAGACTATCTTCGCCGAAGGCTGCCGCGGTTCGCTGACCAAGGAACTGTTCGGCAAATTCAATCTGCGCGACGGCGTCGATCCGCAAACCTACGGCATCGGCATCAAGGAGCTGTGGGAAATCGATCCGGCCAAGCACCAGCCGGGGCTGATCGTGCACTCCGTGGGTTGGCCGCTGTCGAGCGACACCTATGGCGGTTCCTTCCTCTACCACCTGGAAAACAACCTCGTCGCCATCGGCATGGTGGTCGGTCTGGATTACAAGAATCCCTGGCTGTCGCCTTACGAGGAATTCCAGCGTTACAAGACGCATCCGGCCATCCGTGGCTTCTTCGAAGGCGGCCGGCGCATTTCCTACGGCGCCCGCGCGCTGTCCGAAGGCGGCTACCAGTCGGTGCCCAGGCTGACCTTCCCGGGCGGCCTGCTCATTGGCGACACCGCCGGCTTCCTCAACGTGCCGAAGATCAAGGGCACGCACATGGCGATGAAGTCGGGCATGGTCGCCGCCGAAGCGGTCTTCGAGCATCTGTTCAAGGACAACGCCGGGGCGGAAGCCACCGAATACGCCGAGCAGATCAAGAAGAGCTGGTTGTGGGAAGAGCTCTATCAGGTGCGCAACATCCGCCCGGCTTTCAAGTGGGGACTGTGGGGCGCGCTTGCCTATGGTGCCATCGACACCTACGTCTTCAAGGGCAAGGCGCCGTGGACGTTGCGTCATCACGACGACCATAGCCAGCTCGGCGACAAGAACAGTCATCCGAAAATTGCCTATCCGAAACCGGACGGCCAACTGACGTTCGACCGCCTGTCCTCGGTTTTTCTCTCGGCCACCAACCACGAGGAAAACCAGCAGACGCACCTGCGCCTCAAGGATGAAAGCGTCGCCATCAGCGTCAATTACGCCAAATACGGTTCGCCCGAAACGCGTTATTGCCCGGCCGGCGTGTACGAAATCCTCGGCGAGGAAGAAGGCCAGCCGCGCCTGCAGATCAACGGGCAGAACTGCCTGCATTGCAAGACCTGCGACATCAAGGACCCGACCCAGAACATCAACTGGACGGTGCCGGAAGGTGGCGGTGGGCCGAACTATCCAAATATGTAGGTCACACCGAGTTGGCCGGGCAATCCCACGGTCAACCGGAAAAAAACACAAAAACCGAGAACAGCACAGCCGTATCAACTATCCATCAATTCAGGAGGGATCATGTCTCAACCCAATATCCAGGCAAGAATCCGGAGCAATCCGAAATTTGCCGAAATGGTCGGCAAGCGCACGCGCTTCGCGATCATCCTTTCACTCGTCGTGCTGGTGCCGTACTACAGCTTCATGATGATCACCGCCTTCAACCCGGCCTGGCTTGCCCAGCCGATCAGCGAGGGCAACGTCATCACCATCGGCTGGCCGATCGGTGTCTTCCTGGTCGTCGGCGCCTGGCTGACCACCGGCATCTACATCAGCCGCGCCAATGGCGAATTCGATACGCTCAACGAGCAGATCCTCCGGGAGTCCGCCAAATGAAGCGCTCACTCATCGCTCTCGTCGCCGGCTGCCTGATCGCTTTTGCCGCCATCGCCGCCCCCGGCACGCTGGAAGGCGTGCAGAAACAGCCGATCAACGTCAGCGCCATCGCCATGTTCCTGGTCTTCGTGCTGTTCACCCTCGGCATCACCTACTGGGCTTCCAAGCGGAACAAGTCGACGTCCGACTTCTACACCGCCGGCGGCGGCATCACCGGTTTCCAGAACGGCCTGGCCATCGCTGGCGACTACATGTCGGCAGCCACCCTGCTCGGCCTGACCTCGCTGGTCTACGCCAAGGGCTTCGACGGTTTCATCTACACCATCAGCTTCTTCGTCGGCTGGCCGATCATCCTCTTCCTGATGGCTGAACGGCTGCGCAATCTCGGCAAATTCACCTTCGCCGACATCGCCTCCTACCGCCTCGACCAGAACCGCATCCGCACTTTTGCCGCCTTCGGCTCGCTGACGGTTGTTTGCTTCTACCTCATCGTCCAGATGGTCGGTGCCGGCCAGCTCATCCAGCTGCTGTTCGGTCTGGAATACACCTACGCGGTGATCTGCGTCGGCCTGCTCATGATGGTTTACGTCACCTTCGGCGGCATGACCGCGACGACCTGGGTGCAGATCATCAAGGCCTGCCTGCTCCTCGGTGGCGGCACTGCGCTCATGCTGCTCGCCTTCAGCCGCTTCGATTTCTCCTTCGACAACCTGTTCACCCAGGCCGTTGCCGCCCACAAGGCCGGCATCAAGATCATGGCCCCGGGTTCGCTGATGGCTGATCCGGTCTCCGCCGTGTCGCTGTCGCTGGCATTGCTCTTCGGCACCGCCGGCCTGCCGCACATCATGATGCGCTTCTTCACCGTGCCGAACGCCAAGGAAGCCCGCAAGTCGGTGTTCTTCGCCACCGGTTTCATCGGTTTCTTCTTCCTCGTCGTGATCATCCTCGGCATCTCGTCCATCGTCATCGTCGGCCAGGACCCGCAGTTCTTCGAAGGCGGCGTCATCGGCGGCAAGCTGATCGGCGGTGGCAACATGCCGGTCATGCACCTGGCCAAGGCCGTTGGCGGCGACGTTTTCCTCGGCTTCCTGTCGGCCGTCGCCTTTGCCACCATCCTCGCCGTCGTCTCCGGCCTGGCTCTGGCTGGCGCTTCGGCCATCGCCCATGACCTCTACGCCCGCGTCATCAAGAAGAATCAGGCGAGCAGCGCCGATGAAATGCGCGTCACCAAGATCGCCTCGGTCGGTATCGGCCTCGTCGCCATCCTGCTCGGCCTGCTCTTCCGTGACCAGAACATCGCCTTCCTGGTCGCGCTGACCTTCGGCGTCGCCGCCTCGGTCAATTTCCCCATCCTGATCCTGTCCATGTACTGGAAGGGCCTGACCACCCGCGGCGCGCTGTGGGGCGGCATTGCCGGCCTGCTTTCCGCCGTCACCCTGGTCATCCTGTCGCCGGCCGTCTGGGTCAAGGTGCTCGGCAATGCCCAGGCCATCTTCCCCTACGATCACCCGGCCATCATCTCGATGACGACGGCTTTCCTGGTCACCTGGCTCGGTTCGGTCACCGACAAGAGCGCCCGTGCCAGCAGTGAAGCCGACGCTTTCGAAGAGCAGTACATCCGCGCCCAGACCGGGCTCGGCGCAGCCGGCGCCCACGCGCACTAAGTCACTCTGTGGACGGGATACGGGGAAACAGCGCCCGTCATCTCATCACTTTCGGGGCCTTCGGGCCCCTTTTTTTGTCCAGCCCGGATGCGTGCTGCCTGATTCGTCGATGTCCGGCCGCAAGGATCACCACCAGCCCGAGCGAAGGATTAGAATCACCCCCACTGTCCCGATGAGTCCTCAGATGGCGTTGCCTCTTGCTCCCCCAGTGTCCGTCCCCACGAATTCGATCGATATTTTTCCCTGGGATGACAACTTCAATACCGGACTGCCCACGGTCGATGAACAGCATGGCAAGCTGGTCCGCCTGCTCAATGAACTCGCCGGCCACGTCGCCTTCAAGTCCGATGAACTCATGCTCGACCGCCTGTTCGACGAACTGGCCGAATACGCGGTCTATCATTTCGAGTCGGAAGAGGCGATCTGGCGCGAGTATCTGCTCGACGACCCGGGCGAGGCGGCGCACCGCAAGACCCACGATGCATTCGTGCAGGAAGTCGGGCGCATGCGCGAGGGGCTGGCGACGCGCCCCTTGATGGATGTGGCCGAAGAAACGCTCGGCTTCCTTGCCCGCTGGCTCGCCTCGCACATCCTCGAGACTGACCGCTACATGGCCTACACCGTTTTCGCCATTCAAGAGGGGTTGTCGATCGATGCCGCGAAACGCCGCGCCAAGGAGCAAATGAGCGGGACGACGCGGACGCTGATCGACATCATCCTGGCGATCTACAGCACCTTGTCGAGCAACACCCTGCGCCTCATGCGCGAGCTGGCCGAACATCGGGTGGTCGAGACGGCGCTAATCGAGGCAAAGGCCGCGTTCGAGCAGTCGGAAAGCCTGTTGCAGACGGTGGTGAGTGCCGTTCCGGTGCGCATTTTCTGGAAAGATCGCGACCTCAACTTCCTCGGCTGCAATCCGGTTTTCGCCAGGGATGCCGGCAAGGCGTCGCCGCAAGAACTGATCGGGCGGAGCGACTATGAAATGGGCTGGGCGTCGGAAGCCGACCTGTATCGCGCCGATGATCGCAAGGTCATCGATGCCGGGGTCGCCAAACTCAATTACGAAGAACCGCAGACGACGCCGGATGGAAAAACCATCTGGCTACGCTCGTCCAAGGTGCCGTTGAGGGGCGCCAACAACGAGACGATCGGTGTTCTCGGCATGTACGAAGACATCACTGAGCGCAAGGAGAGTGTCGAGGCGCTCAGGCAAAGCGAAGAGCGCCTGCGCCTGGCCCTGCACGCAGCGAATCAGGCCTGGTTCGACCTCGACCTGAAGACGGGCGCGGTGGTCGTCAGCCCGAACTATCCGCGCATGCTCGGCGAAGAACCCGGCGAATTCACGTCCAGCCTGGCCAACTGGCTGGAACACATTCACCCCGACGACATTGCGACAGTCAAGCTGCAGTTCGACCGCTGTCTCAAGCAACCGGGCGCGCAAACCTTGGAGTACCGGCGCCAGACCCGTTCCGGCGGCTGGATCTGGATCCAGTCGGTCGGCGAGGTGGTGGAGCGGGACGCCGAGAGTCGGCCGCTGCGCATGATCGGCATCCATACCGATATTTCCGAGCGGAAAAAGTCGCTGCACGAACAAAGCCGGCTGCATCGGGCCTTGCGCCTGCTCAGCGAGTGCAACCTGGCGCTGGCCAGAAACGATAGCGAAAGCCAGCTGCTCAACGATGTTTGCCAATTGATCGTCAAGGCCGGCGGCTACATGAGCGCCTGGGTGGGCTATGCCGAGCACGATGCGGCAAAAACCGTGCGCCCGGTCGCCGAGTCAGGCTGCGCCGAGGGGTATCTGGAGAAGGCCCGGATTTCCTGGGATGGTGTCAGCAAATATGCCGAGGGACCGGTGGCCCGGGCCATCCATTCCGGCCGGCCGCAAATCAACCAGGCCCTGCATGCCCATAATCGACGGGAACCCTGGCGTGTCGCCGCAATCCGGCAAGCCTACCAGGCCGCCATTGCCCTGCCTTTGCGGCAGGGCGACAGCGTCATCGGTGGCCTCTGTGTTTACGCCGCCGAATCCCATGCCTTCGGTCCCGACGAGGTCGGTTTGCTCGAGGAGCTGGCGTCCAACCTGAGTTTTGGCATCACCGGGCTGCGCGCCCGGGGCGAACGCGAAAAAGCCGAGGCGGCCAACAAGGCGAAAAGCACCTTCATCGCCAACATGTCGCACGAGATACGGACGCCGCTCAACGCCATCAGCGGCATGGTGCATCTGCTGCGCCGCTCGAACGTCACGGCGGAACAGGACAGCCGTCTGGAAAAAATCGATGCGGCAGGTCAACATCTGCTCGACATCATCAATGCCGTGCTCGATCTTTCCAAAATCGACGCCGACAAGCTCGAACTCGAAGATAGCGCCATCGACATCAACACCATCCTCGACAATGCCGTGGCCATGGTGCTCGACAATGCCCGAGCCAAGAATGTCGCCGTGCTGGTCAGTCATGTCCCGCCGCTGCCGTTGCGCGGCGATCAGACCCGGCTGCAGCAGGCGGTGCTGAACTACCTGTCGAATGCCGTGAAATTCACCGATGTCGGCCGGGTCGAACTCGGTTGCCGGATCGTCGAGGCGACGCCGGACGACGTGCTGGTCCGTTTCGAGGTCCGCGACAGCGGTATCGGCATTCCGGCCGAGGCCTTGGCCAGACTGTTTTCAGCTTTCGAGCAGGCCGACAATTCGACTACCCGAAAGTACGGCGGGACCGGGCTGGGCCTGGCTATCACCAAGAAAATCGCCCAGCTGATGGGCGGCGATGCGGGGGCCGAAAGTGTTCCCGGGCAAGGCAGCACCTTCTGGTTCACGGCCCGGCTCAAGTTCTCCGGCCCGGTTGGCCAGCCCACGGCGGAAGCCTCGGCGGAGAATGCCGAGACGACGCTAAGGCGCGAATTTGCGGGACGCCGCATCCTGCTCGTCGAGGATGAACCGATCAATCGGGAAATTGCCCACATGCTGCTCGAAGACGTCGCCCTCGTCGTCGATCTGGCCAATGACGGCGTCGATGCCGTCGCTGCCGCTGCCGGGCTGGCCTACGACATCGTCCTCATGGACATGCAGATGCCGCGCATGGACGGTCTGGAGGCGACGCGGAGAATTCGCCAGCTGGCTGGTTACGAGCAGACGCCGATCATCGCCATGACCGCCAATGCCTTCGTTGACGACCGCCAGCGCTGCCTGGCGGCCGGCATGAGCGATTTCATCGCCAAGCCGGTCAATCCGGATGTGCTGTTCGCGACCTTGCTCAGGAGTTTCGCCGTCCCGCGCGAAAGCTGACGCGGTCCCGACTCCGTTTTTCAGCTTTTTTCCGGGTTGACCGTAGCAATCTCGGCGCGCTCGAACAGCGAGCGGATGACGACGCGGCGGATGCCCGGATTGTCCGGCACGGCGTACATCACGTCGGTCATCATCTCCTCGAAAATGCCGCGCAGGCTGCGCGCCCCGGCCTTGTACTCGATGGCCAGCTCGGCCATCTGGCGGAAGACGTCGGGGGCGATCTGGAGGTCCACGCCGTCTACCGCGAGCATGGCGCGGAACTGGCGGTAGATGGCGTTCTTCGGCTCGGTCAGGATGCGCACCAGCATGTCCTGCGACAGATCGTGCAGGCGGGTGACGATGGGCAGGCGGCCGGCGAATTCGGGGATCAGGCCGAATTCCAGCAGGTCGGTCGGCTTGACGCGGGCGTTGAGGCGTTCGAGGATTTTCTGGTCGTCGCCCTCGGCCGTCGAAATGAAGCCGAAGGTGTGCGTCCGGGTCAGGATGTGGTCGAGGCCGACGAAGGCGCCGCCGCAGATGAACAGCACGTTGGTGGTGTCGATGTGGCGCCCGTCCTTGAGCCGCACCGGCGCGCCTTCCATGATCTTGAGCAGGGCGTGCTGGACGCTTTCGCCCGAGGTGGCGCGGGCCTGGCCGCCGATCGCCTTGAGCTTGTCGACTTCATCGACGAAAACGATGCCACGCTGGGCGCGTTCGATGTCGCCGTTGGCGCGGTCGAGCAGGCGATGCAGGATGGCTTCGATCTCGTCGCCGACAAACTGCGTCTGGGCCAGCGAAGTGGCGTCGGCGGTGACGAAGGGTACGTCGAGAATGCGCGCCAGCGTGTCGCAAAGCAGGGTCTTGCCGGTGCCGGTCGGGCCGATGAGCAGGATGTTGCTTTTGGTCAGTTCGACGCTGTCGACCGCAGCATTCGCCGCCATGCGCCGGTAGTGGGCGTAAATGGCCACGGCCAGCGTGCGCTTGGCATCCTCCTGACCGATGACGTGTTCGGAAAGCTGGCGGACGATCTCGCTGGGTTTGAGCTGGCTGGACATCGGGGCACTCCTTCGACGGAATGCCCTGATGCTAGTCTTCTCAGCCCTTTTCGGGAAGAACGATATTGACTTCCAGGACTTCGTAATTGCCCTGCTTTTCAAGCGAAACGCGGATGTCCTCGGTGTTCACCTTGACGTACTTGGAGATCACGGCGATCAGCTCGCGTTGCAGGTCGGGCAGGAAATTGGCACTGCTGCCGCCGCCGTCGCGCTCATGGGCGATGATCAGTTGCAGGCGTTCCTTGGCCAGGTGAGCGGTTTTCGGCTGGTTGCCAAACAGTTTCTGGAGCCAGGACATCTCACTTGCCTCCGAACAGGCGCTTCAGGAGGCCCGGCTTGACGTAATCGACGAAACGCAACGGCTTGTCCTCGCCGAGGAAGCGGGCGATGACGTCGTTGTAGGCTTCGGCCGCATCGGTGTCCTTCTGGTGGATGACCGGCGAACCCTGGTTTGAGGCCTGCAGGACTTCTTCGGACTCCGGGATGACGCCGATGATGGGCACCCGCAGGATTTCCTGGATGTCCTTGTACGACAGCATTTCGCCGGCCTCGACGCGGGTCGGGTTGTAGCGCGTGATGAGCAGGTGCTCCTTGACCGGGTCGCGGCCTTCGATGGCGCGGCGCGACTTGGCCTGCAGGATGCCGAGGATGCGGTCGGAGTCGCGCACGGACGAGACTTCCGGGTTGGTCACGACGAGCGCCTCGTCGGCGAAGGTCAGGGCCATGACGGCACCGGATTCGATGCCGGCCGGCGAATCGCAGACGATGTACTCGAAGCCCTGGTGTTCGAGTTCCTTGATGACCTTCTCTACGCCTTCCTCGGTCAACGCATCCTTGTCGCGGGTCTGCGAGGCGGGTAGTACGTAGAGGTTGTCGGCGTGCTTGTCCTTGATCAGCGCCTGGGTCAGCGTCGCTTCGCCGTTGATGACGTTGATCAGGTCATAAACGACGCGGCGTTCGCAGCCCATGATCAGGTCGAGATTGCGCAGGCCGACGTCGAAGTCGATGACGGCCGTCTTGAAGCCGCGCTGCGCGAGGCCGGTGGCAAAGCTGGCGCTGGTGGTGGTCTTGCCGACCCCGCCCTTGCCGGAGGTTACGACGATGATTCTGGTCACGTGAGTTCTCGCTGGGAAAGTTATGAAAAAAGAGTCGCGTCGAAATGCGCGATTAACGGAGCGCCAGGGCGGCCACGGTCAGGCGGCTTTCGCCCCCGTCCTCGGTCAGGCCGACGGTCGCCGGCTGGCGGGCGAGTTCGGCGGGAACGCCGGCCTCGAAAGTGCGGTAGATGCCGGCCACGGAGACCAGTTCGGCCTCCAGGCAGGTGGTGAAGATGCGTGCCGTCTTGTCGCCGCTGGCCCCGGCCAGGGCGCGGCCGCGCAGCGGGGCGTAGATGTGGATGTTGCCGTCGGCGATGACTTCGGCGCCGGCGCTGATCATCGCCGTGACGATGAGGTCGCTGCCCTTGGCGTAGAAACGCTGGCCGGAACGTAGCGGCTTGTCGAGCGTGATGGTGCGCGGGGCGGGTTCAGGGGCGGGCGGCGGGGCAATGATCGGGGCCGGGGCGGGCGGCGGTGCTTCCGCCGTTTTCGGTCGAGCCGTGCTGCGGCCCAGGGCATCGGTACCGACTGCCGGCAGGCCGGCGGCAAGCGCCGTGCAGGCCAGTTCCTCCGGCAGGCCGCGCGTCGCGATGGCATGCAGGCCCGAACCGCGCAGCAAATCGCAAATGGCCGGCCAGTCAGGGCTGTCAGCCAGCGTGTCGGCGTGACTGAAATCGAGAACGGCCAGCTCGTTTTCAAAAAAATCCGGGCTGTTGCCGGTCAGTTCAGCCAGCGCGGCGTGCAGCGTGGCGAGATCGGTGGTGCGGAGTTGCGTCTGGATGATCTTGAGCGAAGTGCCCTTGAACTGAATCGGTGCGTCTTTGGCCATGCCTGCTGCTGGGTTGCGGAAAGGGGCGCGATTATCCCATAGCCGACCAGTGTGAAAAATGAAACTTGTGTAACGGTGCGGCAGGCCCGGCGCCGCTTGCAAGCGAGGCCGGATGGCGCTGGGGCGAGTCGCAGCAAGCGGGTAAAATGACGACTTTTGCCGAAAGCCAGCCCATGCTGAACAAGCTCTCCGCCTTCCCCGGTGTTCAAGGCCCGGTTGTGATCATCGTCATGGACGGCTACGGCCTGCCCAAGACCGACGTCGGCAGCGCCATCGCCGCCGCCCGCAAGCCGACCCTCGACCGCCTCTTCGCCAATTACCCGAACATCCGCCTGCGCGCCCACGGCACCGCCGTCGGCATGCCGTCCGACGACGACATGGGCAATTCGGAAGTTGGCCACAACGCCATCGGTGCCGGTCAGGTTTATAGCCAGGGCGCTTCGCTGGTTGCCAACGCCATCGCCGACGGTTCGATCTGGCAGGGCGAGGCCTGGCAGCAGATCGTCGCCGGGGCCAAGGCCGGTCGCGGCGTCGTGCATTTCATCGGCCTGTTCTCCGACGGCAATGTGCACAGCCACATCGATCACCTCAGGGCCATGGTCGCCCAGGCCAAGGCCGAAGGCATCAAGACCGTGCGCGTGCACGCCCTGCTCGATGGCCGCGATGTGCCGGAAACCAGCGCGCTCGACTACGTCGTGCCGTTTGAAGCCTTCCTCGCCGGGATCAGCAACGACGGCTTCGACGCCCGCATCGCCTCGGGCGGCGGTCGCCAGTACATCACCATGGATCGCTACGACGCCAACTGGGCGATGGTCGAAAAAGGCTGGAAGACCCACGTCCTCGGCCTCGGCCCGCAATTCCCGAATGCGACTGCTGCGGTCAACGGCCTGCGCGAGCAAAATTCGGGCACCATCGACCAGGATCTGCCGGAATTCGTCATCGCCGACAACGGCAAGGCCATCGGCACCATCGAGGATGGCGATTCGGTCGTCTTCTTCAACTTCCGCGGCGACCGCGCCATCGAGATCACGCGGGCTTTCGAGGAGGCGGCTTTCGACAAGTTCGACCGCGTCCGCGCCCCGAAAGTGACCTACGCCGGCATGCTGCAATACGACGGCGACCTCAAGCTGCCGGCCCGCTTCCTCGTCGCCCCGCCGGCGATCAAGGACACCACGGGCGAATGGTTCGCCAAATCGGGCATCGCCCAGTTCGCCTGCTCGGAAACGCAGAAATTCGGTCACGTGACCTATTTCTGGAACGGCAACCGTTCCGGCAAGTTCGACGGCGAAACCTGGCTGGAAGTGCCGAGCGACGTCGTGCCCTTCGAGCAGCGACCGTGGATGAAGGCGGCCGAAATCGCCGACGCGATGATCGCCGCCCTGCAGTCCGGCCAGTACCGGACGCTGCGCTGCAACTTCGCCAACGGCGACATGGTCGGCCACACCGGCAATTTCAGTGCGGCGACGCTGGCCGTCGAAGCCGTCGATCTGTCGCTGGCCCGCGTCCTGCAGGCGGTCGATGCGGCGGGTGGCGTGGCGCTGATCACGGCCGATCACGGTAACGCCGATGAAATGTTCGAACTGGACAAGAAGACCAAGCAACCGGCCATCAACAAGGACGGCTCGTTCAAGGCCAAGACGGCGCACACGCTGAACCCGGTGCCGCTGATCCTTTACGACAACGTCAGCGGCGGCAAGCTGGGTCTCAAGCAGACCGGAACGGCAGGCCTGTCGAACATCGCCGCCACTGTCGCCAACCTGCTTGGGCTGGAAAAGCACGCGGCCTGGGACGACAGCCTGCTCGACATCAAGTAAGGATTTTCCGCGCAAGAAAATGGGCGCCTTGCCGTGCGGCAGGCGCCCATTTCATTTTTTGCCGTTTTTCCCGGTTGACCGTAGCAATCCGCTCGGCGGCCGAAAAATCAGGCTCCCGACTTGCCTTGGGCTTTCTCGATTTCCGCCAGCAGGCGCATGGCGCGCTCGCGGTTCTTTGCCTTGGCGGCGGCGCGTTCGGCCACGTTGGCGGCCTCGTCGAGCGACGCCTTGAGCAGCGCCTCGTGCGGCGTCAGGCCGCCGAGGGCGGCATTGAGCATGCGGTCGACTTTTTCATCGAGATCTTTTTCCGGCATCGGAACCTCCATTTCGATCTGCTGCGGATTTGGCCGTTTATCCTGGGTGGAAAAGAGCCAAATCCCTGTCCTTACTTGACGCCCGGTTTCCGGCCCGGCGCTGGGCGTGGAATATACCCTGAAATCCGGCATTGAAATCCTTCAATCGCCTTGCCTTTGACGTAGCTGGTCACGCTGCAGCGGGAAATGTCGCCGCGGGCAGACAGTTCGGTCAGCGAGGCGCGAACGTCGGCCAGGGGCATATTGATCGCTGCGGCAATATCGAAATCGAGCAACTGGCCATGCTTCTTGAGGTGTTCGAGAACTTTTGTGGCGTGCATCTGGATTCCTTTCCATGGCTTCGCCGGGTTTCGCCGCCGCAACAGGATGCGGAAGGATCGCCGGCTTCGGCTGTCAAACAAACTACGGCTTTTTGTTGCGCCTGCACATGGTGGTTGGTGCAGGGCAAACAAAAAAAGAAGCCCGCACGGGGCGGGCTTAAATCCATTTCTTGGAGGAGATGGAGGAGACAAGCCTTATTATGCCCGCGTCGATTGTGCACCGCAACACGTTTTGTGTAATAAATTGTGACGGCGCTGTCCGGGTGCGGGCAAGGTCATTGCAATCGCCGCCGAGGCGGTCATCCTGCCGATTGAACGTCAACGAAAAAGGCCTCGCGAAACCCGCGAGGCCCTGGATTTCGGGTGGCCCGAAAGGCTTACTTGGATTTCTTGGTGACGGCAGCGATGTTGGCCTGGGCCGCATCAGCAAATTGCTTGGCGACGGCGTTCATGTTGCCGAATGCCGAGTTGGCAGCGGCGATGGCGCTCTGGATCGCGGCAACGGCGCCTTCGGAACCAGCCGGAGCCGACTTGGTGGCCTTTTCGACCATGTCGGCCATCGACTTCTGGAAGTCGCCGAACTGGGCTTCAACCATCTTGGCCAGATCCTGCTGGGTCTGGGCGGTGATTTCATAAACCGAGCGCGAGTAGGCAACGGCCTTGTCGACAGCCGGCTGGGCCAGGGCGGTTTGAGCGGCCAGGGCTTCCTTCGGATCCTTGGCACCCATGACCGACTTGACGCCGGAAACGGTGTCTTCGAGAGCGGCACGGGCGGTGTTCAGGTTGAGGGCGGCGATGCGCTCGGCAGAAGCCAGGGCGGTGTTGGCGACGGACAACAGGGAGTCAACGGTGGCTTTGTTGGCGGCGGCGAATTGTTCGGTATTGATGGACATGTGTTGTCTCCGGAAAAAGGTTATCGATGTGTTCGGAACCAAGTATAGCGCACTATCGGCAAAAATTGTGCACCGCAGCAATTTTGTCTTGTGGCTGCTTCGCCATGCGCTGGCCGGCCTATTTGCGTTTTCGTGCGGCGCCTTGCCAGTACTGGAACTCAGGTTCGTGCACCTCGATGTCGAGCTCCATGATCCTGGCCTGCAAGCGCGTTTGCACATCGGCCACAGCCTGGTTGTAGACAATGGGCGCGATCTCCTTGAGGAAGAAACCGAGCAGGGCGCCCGCGCCGAGGTTGCCGATTTCCTCATCCATGTTTTCCTCGAAGTAGCGCTGGATCGAGGTGACGGCCGCTGCGCTGGCCTCCCGGGAAATTTCGATGCTCATCGTTGCGGTGTCCATTTTCGTGAATCAGATGCCTTGCTTGCGGCCGGCACCAATTGTCGTGCAAGTTCGTCGACCAGGCCGCTTGCCGCATCCTCGATCATGTCGAGTACCAGCGCGAAGCGCCCGCCGAGGGTGAGGTAGGGATCGGGAACCTCGTCTTCGGTGAAGCGTCTGGCGTAGTCCATCAACAACCGGATCCGCATCAGTTGCTCCTCGGTGGCCATGCGCCGCAGGTTGTACAGATTGGTTCGATCCATAGCCAGGATCAGGTCGAAATAATCGAGATCCTGCCAGCCGATACGCCGGGCGCGGATGTCGGAAAGGTCGTAACCCTTGGCCCGGGCGACCCGCTGGCTGTTGGGGTCGCAGGCCTCGCCGGCGCGAAAGCCGTGCGTGCCGGCCGAGCAGACCTCGATCCGGCCGGCCAGACTGCTTTGCTTGATCAATTGGCGCAGCACCGCCTCGGCCGTCGGCGAGCGGCAGACATTGCTCATGCAGACACAGAGGATGCGGAAAGGCGTCTTCATCGGCCTGTTCGGTCCTACTTCAGGTTTCTTTCGCGGACGATGGGCGGCACGAACTTGACGGAAAATTTCCAGCCTTCCGGGGTGGCTTTGAGAATCAGCGTTTTGGACTTGGCCCCGGCGTCGAAGGCCGGTTCATCGCCAAGCAGTTCGATGGCGCCGATGCCCTTGATGACACAGGCGCCGGGCAGGGTGACGAAAGCCGATTCGGCGGCGACCAGCACGAATTGCCCTTCGCGTGATTCCGAACATGAGAGGCCTTTCGGTACGGCGGACGGATTCTCCTTCCAGGCCAGGCGCAGTGTTTCCAGGGCGGTGCCGAGTTCTTCGGTGATTTTGGCGGCGAGGGTGACTTCGCGTGACTTGGCGTGGTTCATTCGAATTCTCCAGGGGCCTGGTTGCCGATCAAAGCCATCGGCCGGTTGGAAAAAGCCAGGGGCGGCCGCTACGGTCCATGCCCAATTCCCCGGCGACGTCGAATTACAAGGATAGCCGCTGACGCGCAGAATGGGAAAACATGCATTCGGTATATTCTGCGACGGGGCCGCTGAGCGCCGCTTTCGATGCTTCGGGTTTTTCGAAGGATTGGTCAGGCTGGCAGGTTGTCTGGAAGGTTGGCTGAAAGGGGGCCGGCTTTCTACAATGGCTGCCTTGCTATTTTCCTGGCGCGTTTCCCATGCTCGAACTCCTGCTCTCCCCCGAAATCTGGATTGCCTTCTTCACGCTGACGGCGCTGGAATTGGTGCTTGGTATCGACAACATCATTTTCATTTCCATCCTGGTCGACAAGTTGCCCAGGGAGAAGCAGGAGCTGGCCCGGCGCATCGGCCTGTTTCTCGCCATGTTCATGCGTATCGGGCTGCTGCTGTTGCTGTCGTGGATCGTCGGCCTGACCGAGCCGGTGCTGACGCTGTTCGGCCTCGCTATTTCGGGGCGTGACATGATCCTGATTGCCGGCGGCCTGTTCCTGATCTGGAAGAGTACCGGCGAGGTGCACCAGTTGCTTGAAGGCGAGGAGGGCGAGGCGTCAAGCAAGGTGGCCTCCAGTTTTGCCGGCGTCATCGCCCAGATCATCGTTATCGACCTGGTGTTTTCGCTCGACTCGATCATCACGGCCGTCGGCATGGTCAGCGAAGTCGGCGTGATGATTGCCGCCGTCGTCGCCTCGGTCGGCCTGATGATGCTGTTCGCCCGCTCGATCGGCGAATTCGTCTCGAACCACCCGACGATCAAGATGCTGGCCCTGTCCTTCCTGGTCGTCGTTGGCGTCGTGCTGATCGCCGATGGTTTCGGCCACCATGTGCCGAAGGGCTACATCTACTTTGCCATGGCCTTCTCGGTCGGCGTCGAGATGCTCAACATCCGCATGCGTAAAAAGGCGGTCAAGCCGGTCGATCTGCGCGAACCCTATGCCCGGGAGTTTGGTTCGGATTAAGCGTCAGCCCGGCCGATGCTGATTCCGGCTTGACGGTCAGGCCTGTCGTTCAGTTCGTTCCGGGCGGTTTGCCGGCCCATTTGCGTCGATAGTGCACCGGTGCCATGCCGGTCCACTCGACAAAGGCGCGGTAAAAGGCCGAGCTGTCGGCGTAGCCGAGATCGGCTGCGACCTTGGTGATCGGATCGTCGGTCTTGGTCAGCCGGGCCAGCGCCATGTCGCGGCGCAGGGCGTCCTTGATGGCGCGAAAGCTCGAGCCTTCTTCGTCCAGCCGGCGGTGGATGGTGCGTGGCGAGAGATAGAGGCGATGCGCGATGTTGTCGAGGCTCAGCGTCTCGGGGAGCGCGGCGCGCAACAGGTCGCGGACGCGGATGACCATTTCGCGGTCGCGCCGGTAGAGCGTGGTGATCTTGCCCGGAGCGCCGTCGAGAAAGGCGGTGAGCGCCGCTTCGTCGCGCCGGATGGGGAGGTCGAGCAGGTTGGCGTTGAAGGCGGCGACCAGCGTGCCGGTGCCGCCGGGAACGGTCGGCGCGAAACGCGAATCCTCGGTGAAGATCAACGCGTAGTCGGCGAAGTGGGCGGGCTTGCGGTAGGGAAAAATGACGCTGTCCAGCCCGATGCCGCGCCCGGCCAGCCAGCACGACAGGCCGTGCAGCAGGCGGAGCAGCCATTCGAAGGCGAAGATGCGGCCGGGGTCGTCGGGATGCTCGGCCAGCTTGTGCGTTTCGGCAATGACCAGTTCGGCCTGGCCATGCGAGCGACGGACGCTGACCGCCAGGTCGGGCAGTACGACGTGCAGGAAACGGCTGGCCCGGGTCAGAGCCTCGGCCAGCGTCGGGGCGCTGATGCAGGCGCGGCAGAGGAATTCGAAACTGCCGACGCGCATCGGCTGGGCGAACAGGCCGAAGCCTTCGTCATCGAGCTGGTGGTTGAGCCGGTTGTACAGCGCGGCGTAGCTTTCGACGGGAATCCGGCTGGCGGTGTCTGCAATATCAATGTTGGTGGCGGCCAGGAGCGGGGCCGGGTCGATATTCCGGCGCGCCAGGCCGGCCAGCATTCCGGTAACAAAACCCATGGCAACAGAGGCTTGCGTTCTGTTGGCGGGGGAGGTGGGGGCGGGTGATTTCAATTTTGGCCATTTTTTCCGGTTGACCGTAGCACTCTAACACCTTGGCGGAATTTGCACGATTGTCGTCATTCGCGACAATGGCAAGGGCGGCAAAGGGGCATACCATGGGCGCCTTTACATCTTTTCGATGAGGCTGGCGTCATGACCGATCTTTCCGTTGCCAAGAAGCTTTCCCCGTACAAGCCGAAGAACAAGGTGCGTTTTGTTACCGCCGCCTCGCTGTTCGATGGCCACGACGCCTCGATCAACATCATGCGCCGCATCCTGCAATCGACCGGCTCGGAGGTGATCCACCTCGGTCACAACCGTTCGGTGCAGGAAGTGGTCAACGCGGCCTTGCAGGAGGATGTGCAGGGTATCTGCATCACCTCGTACCAGGGCGGCCACGTCGAATATTTCAAGTACATGATCGATCTGCTGAAAGCCAACGGCGGGGGCAACATCAAGGTCTTCGGCGGTGGCGGCGGGGTGATCGTGCCGTCCGAAATCAAGGAGCTGCACGCCTACGGCGTGACCCGCATCTACGCGCCGGAAGACGGCGTGCACATGGGGCTGCAGGGCATGATCAACGAGGTTGTGCAGAACGCCGACTTCGATGTCGCCGACGAGGGCGTGCCGACGGCCGAGCAGGCGCTGGCCGGTTTGCAGGCCGGCGACAAGCGACTTTTGGCGCGCCTCATCACGCTGCTTGAAAACGGCGAAGCGCCGGCCCTCAAGGAGCCGCTGCTCAAGGCGGCCGCGGCGCTCGAAACGCCGGTACTCGGCATCACCGGCACTGGCGGCGCCGGCAAGTCCTCGCTGACCGATGAACTGGTTCGTCGCTTCCGCCTCGATCAGAACGACAGCGTCAAGATCGGCCTGATCTCGATCGATCCGTCGCGCAAGCGCACCGGCGGTGCGCTGCTCGGCGACCGCATTCGCATGAACGCCATCGAACATCCGAACATCTTCATGCGCTCGCTGGCCACCCGCGATACTGGCAGCGAAATCTCCGTCGCGCTGCCCGAGGTCATCGCCGCCTGCAAGCTGGCCGGCTTCGATCTGGTCATTGTCGAAACCTCCGGTATCGGTCAGGGCAATGCCGCCATCGTGCCTTTCGTCGATCTGTCGCTGTACGTGATGACGCCGGAGTTCGGCGCCGCTTCGCAGCTCGAGAAGATCGACATGCTCGACTTCGCCGATTTCGTCGCGATCAACAAGTTCGACCGCAAGGGCGCCGAGGACGCGCTGCGCGACGTGCGCAAGCAGTACCAGCGCAATCGCGAAGCTTTCACGACGCCGACCGATGACATGCCGGTGTTTGGCACGCAGGCCGCGCGTTTCAACGACGACGGCGTGACCGCGCTGTATCAGGCACTGGTTCCGGCGCTCAGCGAAAAAGGCCTGAAACTGGCCCAGGGCAAGCTGCCGCTGGTGACCGTCAAACAGTCTTCCAGCCAGCGCGCCATCGTACCGGCCCAGCGCGTGCGCTACCTGGCCGAAATCGCCGATGCGGTGCGTGGCTACCACGCGCACACCGAAGAGCAGGTGAAGATCGCCCGCGAGCGCCAGTCGCTGCGCATTTCACAGGGCATTTTTGCCGCCTGCGACAAGTCGACCGCTGATTTCGCCGAAATGCTCTCCTTCAAGGACGGTCAACAGGATCCCAAGGCCAAAAAGCTGCTCGACATGTGGCCGGCCACCGTCGAAGCCTATGCCGGCGACGAATACGTCGTGAAAATCCGCGACAAGGAAATCCGTACCAAGCTGGTGTCGGAATCGCTGTCTGGCACCAAGATCAGGAAGGTCATCCTGCCCAAGTTCGGCGATGACGGCGAAACCCTGCGTTTCCTGATGCGCGAGAACGTGCCCGGTTCCTTCCCCTACACCGCCGGCGTCTTCGCCTTCAAGCGCGAGGGTGAAGACCCGACCCGGATGTTCGCTGGCGAGGGCGACGCTTTCCGCACCAACCGCCGCTTCAAGCGCGTTTCCGAAGGCATGCCGGCGCACCGTCTGTCCACGGCCTTCGACTCGGTGACGCTGTACGGCTGTGATCCCGACGAGCGTCCGGACATCTACGGCAAGATCGGCAATTCCGGCGTGTCGATCGCCACGCTCGACGACCTGAAAGTGCTTTACGACGGCTTCGACCTGCTCGCGCCCAGCACCTCGGTCTCGATGACCATCAACGGTCCGGCGCCGATCATCCTGGCCTGCTTCTTCAACACCGCGATCGACCAGCAGATGGTCAAGTTCGAGCAGCAGAACGGTCGCCAGCCGACCGAAGACGAAGCCGAGAAAATCCGCGAATGGACGCTGTCGACCGTGCGCGGCACCGTGCAGGCCGACATTCTCAAGGAAGACCAGGGCCAGAACACCTGCATCTTCAGTACCGAATTCGCGCTGAAGATGATGGGCGACATCCAGGAATTCTTCGTCCATAACCAGGTGCAGAACTTCTACTCGGTGTCGATCTCCGGCTATCACATCGCCGAAGCCGGTGCCAACCCGATCAGCCAGCTCGCCTTCACGCTGTCCAACGGCTTCACCTACGTCGAGTCCTATCTCGCCCGCGGCATGAAGATCGACGACTTTGCGCCCAACCTGTCCTTCTTCTTCTCCAACGGCATGGACCCGGAATACTCGGTGATCGGCCGCGTCGCCCGCCGCATCTGGGCGGTGGCGATGAAGAACAAGTACGGCGCCAACGAACGCAGCCAGAAGCTGAAGTACCACATCCAGACGTCCGGCCGCTCGCTGCACGCGCAGGAAATGGACTTCAACGACATCCGCACGACGCTGCAGGCGCTGATCGCCATCTACGACAACTGCAACAGCCTGCACACCAACGCCTACGACGAAGCGATCACAACGCCGACCGAGGAAAGCGTGCGCCGCGCCATGGCCATACAGCTGATCATCAACCGCGAGTGGGGCGTCGCCAAGAACGAGAACCCCAACCAGGGCGCCTTCGTCATCGACGAGCTGACCGACCTCGTCGAAGAAGCCGTGCTCAAGGAATTCGAAGCCATCGCCAGCCGCGGCGGCGTGCTCGGTGCCATGGAAACCGGCTACCAGCGCGGCAAGATCCAGGAAGAGTCGATGTATTACGAGCACAAGAAGCACGACGGCTCCTACCCGATCATCGGCGTCAACACCTTCCTCAACCCGAAGGGAATGGCCCAGCAGGAGATCGAGCTGGCCCGTTCGAGCGAGGAAGAGAAGCAGGGACAGATCAAGCGCCTGCGCGATTTCCAGGCGAGAAACGCGTCGACCGCAGCGGCCATGCTCGACAAGCTGAAACAGACGGTGATCGAAGACGGCAACGTCTTCGCCGTACTCGTCGATGCCGTCAAGTGCTGCTCGCTTGGCCAGATCAGCACGGCGCTCTACGAAGTCGGCGGCCAGTACCGGCGCAGCATGTAAGGAAAGCCCCGAAAGGGGAACGGCAACCCGGACCCGAAAGGGCGGAGGAGAAAAAAAGGACGGCGAGGCTATGTACCTCGCCGTTTTCATGTTGGCCGCGCCCTGCGGGGATGTCGATTTCTATCCCTATTTCCGGTTGACCGTGGAATCGGCCGGAGCGGCCGCCACTGCGGCAACACACGATGCCGGCAAGCAGGCAATGCTTGCTTGTGCGGTCGTCGGCTCGCAAAATGCGGACATTCACCCCGCATGTTTTTGGAGACGCCCATGAATTCTCTCGATCTCGCCACCGCCCTGCAACGCAACCGCATCACCCGCCGCCAGATGCTCTGGCTGCTTGGCGCCAGCGCCCTGTCGGGATGTGCCAGCTCACCGGTCGGGGGCGGCTCGATTCTCGTCGGGATGAGCGAGGAGGAAGAAAAGGCGGTCGACCGGAAAGTCTCGCCGGAGCAGTTTTCGCAGGATCTCGGCCCGGTCCAGGATGGTCAGATCAACCGTTATCTGGGCGATGTCGGCCACCGCCTCGATGCCAGGACGCATCGGCCGCAAATGCCCTATTCCTACCGCGTCCTCAACGCCAATTACGTCAATGCCTACACCTTCCCGGGCGGGGCGATGGGAGTGACGCGCGGCATCCTGGTCGAACTCGATAACGAAGCCGAGCTGGCCGGCCTGCTCGGCCACGAACTGGGTCACGTCAATGCCCGCCATGCGGCGCAGCGCAAGGGGTCGGCGATGGTCGCGCAAGTCGCGGTGAGCGGCGCCAGCATCATCGGCCAGGCGACCGGTTACGGCGGGCTGGTCGACATCGGCAGCCAGTTGGGCGCCAGCGTGCTGCTCTCCAGCTATTCGCGCGACAACGAGCGCGAGGCCGATGCGCTGGGGCAGGAATACATGGTGCGCGCCGGCTATCCGGCCAGCGGCATGGTCGGCCTGCAGCAACTGCTGGTCGATCAGCAGAAGGAATCGCCGGGCATGTTGCAGACCATGTTCTCGACCCACCCGATGAGCAGCGAACGGCGCGATACGGCCAGACAACTGGCCGAGAGCAAATACGCGGCGAGCAACACGCGCGACCCGGGGCGCGAGCGCTTCATGGACAACACGGCTTCGCTGCGGCGCATCAAGCCGACCATCGATGCCTGTCAGAAGGGCGAGATGGCGATGGCCGACAAGGCCTACGGCAAGGCCGAGGAGCGTTTTCGCGCCGCCCTCAAGGCAACGCCGCGCGATTACGCGGCCAACGTGCTCATGGCGCAATGCCTCTCCGAGCAGGACAAGGATGCGCAGGCGCTCGGCTATGCCCAGACGGCGACCCAGGTTTATCCGCAGGAGGCGCATGCGCACAAGCTGGTCGGTGTGCTGGCGCTCGGCCAGAAGGATCCGGGCAAGGCTTTCGAGCATCTTGATCGCTACGATCGCCTGCTGCCGGGCGATGCCGGCGTCACCTTCCTCAAGGGGATTTCCCTGGAAGGCATGGGCAAGCGTCCCGAGGCGGCCAGGCAGTATGCCGCCTACGTGAACCTCGTCCAGAAAGGCAAGGCGGCCGAGTATTCGGTCAGCCGCCTGAAGAGCTGGGGCTACCTGAAGTGATTTCGATTTTGGCCGTTTTTTGCGGTTGACCGTAGCAATCGGTCGCCGAAGCTGCGCCGCCATGGCCCTCAAGGCCCAGGGCGGCGCGGCGGATCAGGTGCGGAAGTAGGAGAGCTCTTCCTGCAGCTTGGTGGCCATCAACTGCAATTGGTCGGCCGCATCGGCGTTGCTCTTGGTGGCGGCGTTGGTTTCCTCGGTCATCGAGGCAATATTCTCGACGTGGCGGGCAATTTCATTGGCCGAAATGGCTTGCGCCTGGGTCGCATTCGCCACCTCCCGGGCCTTGGCGAGCGAGTCGTTGGCCTGGCGCTGGATTTCGTCGAGCAGGTCGGTGGCTTCGCCGGCCAGCTGCCGGCCCTCGTTTACCCGGGGTGTCGTACTGGCCATCGCGTGTACGGCTTGCTGGGTGTCATCCTGGATGGCGGCGACCATATTGGTGATCTGGGCCGTTGCCTTCGTCGTCCGCTCGGCGAGTATGCGCACTTCGTCAGCCACCACCGCGAAGCCGCGTCCGCTTTCCCCGGCGCGTGCCGCTTCGATGGCGGCGTTGAGCGCCAGCAGGTTGGTCTGGTCGGCGATCTCCTTGATCACCTGGGTGATCGTCCCGATCTCCTGCGAGCGGCCGACCAGTGTCTGTATGCGCCGGGTCGACTCGTCGACCGCATTGGCGATGTTCTGGATTTCAGCGGCCGACTGGCGGACGACGGCGCCGCCCTTGCCGGCGAGTTCGGCCGTTGTGTTCGAGTTGGTTTCGGTGATCAGCGCGATCTCCGAGACCTCGTTGATGCTGACCGTCAGTTCCTCAATCGCAGCGGCGGTCGCCGCGCTCGACTCGGCCTGCCTTTCCGCGGCGAGACTGATTTCCTTGGCGGCAACCGAGAGTTCGGCCGATTCCTTGGTGAGTACCTCGGTGTTGCCGCGTATGCTGCGCACGATGTTGGCCAGGCGGGTCTGCATGGCGCCCAGGGCAGTCAGCAGGTTGCCCTGGTGGTTGCTTGAGGAGGTGATCGGCTGGGTCAGGTTGCCGCTGGCGAATACCTCGACCTGGCTGGCGGCGATGGCCGGTTCGCCGCCGATCTGGTTGCGAACGCTGCGGCTGATCAGCCAGCCGAGCGAACCCAGCAGCGTGCCGACGACGATCAGGAAGATCAATGATTTCATCACGGCCTGGCGGAAATTGGCGTCGACGTCGTCGATATAGACGCCGGTGCCGATCCACCAGCCCCAGGGCTTGAAGACTTTGGCATAGGAAATCTTCGGTACCGGATCCTTGCTGCCCGCTTTCGGGAACTGGTAATCGATGTAGGCGGCGCCGTCGCGCTTGAGCAATTCGATCCACTGCCTGATGTAATCCTTGCCGCTCGGATCCTTTGAGTCGATGAAGCTCTTGCCTTCGCGCTCCGGCTTCGCGGCGTGCATCACGTTGACGCCATTGAAGTCGTAGATGAAAAAGTAGTCGGACCCATCGTTGTAGCGGCTCTTGCGCAGATTGTCCCGGGCCAGGCGCCGGGCGTCGTCCTCGCTGATCTTGCCGGCCTTGAACAGGTCGTATTGCTCCTGGATGACGCCCGTGCTGGAATCGACCAGCGCCTGGAGCGCCAGTTTCTTTTCTTCCAGAATCTGGGTACGCAACTCGATTGCCGAGTAGCCGCCGAGCAAAATCAAGCCGAGCAACATGCTGCCGAGCAAGATGTAAAGGCGTGCGGTAAGCGAAATCCCTGCACCTGGCTTCATGATGTTTGTCTCCCTGTTGTTGTATTTGGACGACTACTTGTCAGGCCATTCTGTCACCAAGTTCCCGGCGATGGAAGCCGGCCCTTGGCCGCCTCCGCGCCCGCTGGCAAGGCAGCATGGATAGACCGTTGTGCCAGCGAGAGCATCACGCTCGATCCCGGCCGCCAGGGGCCGGAGCCATTTCGATTTTGGCCGTTTTTGCCGGTTGACCGTAGCAAGCCCGGCTGACCGCGGACGTCAGTCGCCGAAGCTGCGCAGCCCGTCGAGATCGAGAATGTTGATGCCGCCGTACTCGCTGCGCACCAGTCCGGCGTCTTCGAGCACCTTCAGCGCCTGGTTGGCGCGCTGCCTTGAAACCCCGGCCAGGTAGCCGAGTTCTTCCTGCGAAATCTGCAGCAGGCGGTTGGTGCCGGGGTAGAGCACGGGATTGAACAGGGCGGCCAGGCCGCGCGCGATGCGGGCGTCGGTGTCGAGCATGCGCTCGTTTTCGATCATGCCGATGAACTGGCCGAGGCGCTCGTTGAGCTGGGCGATCATGTAACGGTTGAACGGGATGCTGTGGTCGAGCAGCCACAGGAAGGTGGCGCGGCTCATGAAGGCGACGCGCGTTTCGCGGATGGCCATGACGTCGTAGCGACGCGGTTCGCTCTTGAGCAGCGAGCCTTCGCCGAACCAGCCGCCGCTGCTGATGCCGGTCAGCGAGGTGGTCTTGCCGGTTGTCCAGTGGCTGGCCATCTTGCCCAGGCCGTCAATGATGCCCATCCAGTAATCGACCGGCTCGCCCTTCATGCAGATGAAGGCGCCCGGCGCGAAAGTGCGTTCGAACGTCCCGGCCAGCGCCCTGGCCATTTCCTCCGCGCTCAGCGACGGCCCCCAGACGGAGGTGCTCAGCAGTTCCTCAGCGTTTTTCAATGATCATTTCCGGATGATGTGCCGAACCGCGATTATAGGTCGTGCCTCCTACGGTCAACCGGAAAAAATGCCCGAAATCGACATCGGCCGGCACCTGCCGATGCGAAAGCCGACTCAGCGCACCGCCACCGTCCCCGCCTTCCACAGCGGGCTTTGCCAGCGGTAGAACGGCGTCAGGCTGGACGGCCTGTCGGCCCGCTTGTCGGTGATCAGCGTGGTCAGCGAAACGGTCTCGAAGCTTGTGCGGTAACGCTCGCCGCTGCGCACTTCGCGTGCCGCCAGCATCTGCCGGCCGCCGGGCACCCAGCCGGCGAATTCGACGTAACCGAGGTTGGGGGTGTCGAGGGCCGGTGGCACGACGTCCACCGTCCAGCCGTCGGCGGCCTTGCGGAAAACCCACATCTCGCGCCAGGTGTCGAGCGGCTGGACGGCCAGGGCCAGCGCTTCGCCGCGCGGCGCGACGGCGGTCGAGGCCGGCCACACCAGGCCCCAGGTGCAGCGGGTGAGCAGCGGGTTTTTCTCGTTGTGCTTGGCGTCGACCAGATGCACGCAGGTTTCGCCCGGCTGGCCGGCGCTGACCCGCACACCAAGGCCGGCGGCGACCTTGGCCGGCTTTTGCGGCAGGCCCGGCTCGGCCGCCCAGCGCGAGGCGCCGACGCGAATCGCCGCGTCGCTGTAGGCATTGGCGTCGCTTTCCATGAGTTCGGCTAGGTTGATTTTGGCCAGTTCGTCGATGGCCCGCGAGGCGGCTTCTTGGGCCGCGTTCGGCCCGGTTTCCGGGCGCCGGGCGCGCTGGTAGGCGAGGCTCGCCCAGACGCCGGCCTGGCGCAGGTGCAGGCGGTTCTTGAGCACGGCCGGTAGTTTGGCCAGGGCGACGCGGTCCAGCACCTCGGCCCGCCAGGTATCGAAAGCGAAGCGCTCGGGCGGCGTCAGCGTCGGCGGCACGCATTCGTGGCGGGTCAGCGACAGGGCGGCCAGCGCCTTGTCGATCTCGGCGCCGGGCAGGGCGAGGACGCGGCCTTGCGCCTCGCCGTTGCTGCATAGCTGCACCTGGCCATCGCGTTCGTAGCTGAGCAGGTTCATGCCGTAGCTGGCGGCGACTTCAACATGGGCGGCCAGTGCGTCGCCGGCCCTGCCACTGCGGCCGGCGGTGGCACGGCGGGCCAGGCGGTCGCTCATGTTACCGAGCGCGGCGAACACCTCGCTAGCGACCTGGCCGGCCGGCACGGCCTGCAGGTAAGCCGCCGCGTAGGCGATGCCGAGCGCCTCCGATCCCGGCGCTTCCTTGAGGAAACGGACGATGGCGAGCAGTTCCGGCGCCGCTTCGGCCTGCAACGACTGGACGCGGACCTGGCTGGCATTGATGTAGCCGGCGCGTTCGCGGCGGTGGTCGTAGACCTGCAGGAAGTCGCCCTTCTCGCCACGGATTTCCAGGTTGTCGCCCTGCCACAGCACGGCCTGCCGGGCGGCGGAATCGCGGGGCGCGGCGCGCAAGGCCGACTGGTCCTGGGTGACGATGGCGATGACGGTGAGTGCGGTGGCCAGCATGATTATTCTCCTTGCGTCCTGCCGAGCAGGGCGTTGCCGATGAAGCCGCCGCTGGTCGGGGTCGGGGCGATGATCACCGAGATCTTGTCGGACAGCTTGTCGGCCATGGTCTTCTGGATGAGCAGTGGGTTCTTCTGGATCAGCGCGCCGTCGCGTTCCAGTTGGGCGCTGGCGATCTGACCCAGACGTTCCTGCCGGTAGGCTTCGGCATCGGCCAGCTTGCGCCGCGATTCGGCCTCGCCCTGGGCCTCGATCTGGCGGGCCTGGGCATTGGCTTCGGCCATCTTGATGCGGGTGATCTTGTCGGCCTCGGCCTCCAGGCCACGCTGCTCGATCTGCTTCTGCTTGAAGGGCAGGATGTGTTTCATCGCCTCGGCCTGCGCCTTGGCGGCGATGATCTGTTCCCGGCCGGCGGCTTCGGCGGCCTTCTCGCGGCGCACCTTGTCGGCCTCGGCTTCAAGATCGGTCTGCTTGACCTGTTTTTCCTTGAGTTCCAGCGTGTAGCGCATCTTCTCGCTGGCCAGTTCCTCGGCCAGCAGGCGATCCATGCCGGCGCGGTAGTCGGCCGGCAGCTCGACCTGGCCGATCATCACCGACTGCAACTTGATACCGTCCTTGCCCAGCATCTCGGCCAGTTCCTTTTCGATGCTTTCCTTTATCTCCTGGCGCTTGGTCGAAAAGATCTCGCGCACCGTGTAACGGGCCAGCGTCTTGTAGAGCACCCCTTGCGCCGCCGGGTCGACAACCTGGTCGCCGATGTCATCCGGCAGGCTGCGCGCCGCGCTGGTCAGGCGGGCCGGATCGAGGGCGTAGCGAATGGTGACATCGACGCCGATCGACAAGCCTTCCACCGTCTGGAAAGGCGCGTCGCCGTCCGGGCGGTACAACTGGTCGCGCAAGGAAAAGCGGCGCAACTCGTGCAGGCCGGGAATGACCAGCACGGCGCCCTCGCGCACCTCGATGCTGTCGCCGGTCAGTTGATTGATGCGCACGCCGGCCTCGCCGCGCGTCACGCTCTGCATCGGCGGATGGTTGTAGAGCGAATAGACGCCGATGCCGGCGATGGACAGCGCGATGATGCCGCGCCGGGCGCCGTGGACGCTGTGCCCCAGCTGCCCCGCCGCCCGACCGGTGTGCCCGGCCAGATGGCCCACCGATGCACGCAGACTGTCGACCATGTCCCAAAAACGTTCTTTCATGATTTTTCTCCTCGAAAGCGATCTTCGCGTCGGGGGAGATTCCCCGTTGTCGGCAGCGTGAAGATCGTTTTCGCTACCGGCCCTGCATGGATTGCATCTTCCGGCGACATGCCAGGAGCAAGCCATGCCGCCGCCGGGCGAGTTTGGTGCGGCGGCGGAAGGGAGGGCGGCGGGGTGTGAACAAACCTTCACGCCGGCGGCATGCAGGCCGGCTGAAAAACGGAGATACTGCGCACCTCAGCCAGGAGCTCGTCATGATCAAAGTCGCCGTCATCGAAGACGACATCCCCACCAGCAAGCAGTTGAAGGACTGGATACTCGCCGCCCGGCCGGATGTCGTCGTCGACCAGTGGTTCAACCGCGACGACGCCGAAGCGGCCATCGCCCGTGAGGATTACGCGCTGGTCACGCTCGACATCGAACTCGGCCGCGAGCGCCATGCCGGCGTTGCCGTCATCAACGCCATCAACAAGGCCGGGCGCGGCACGCCGGTACTGGTCGTTTCGGCAATGCCGGCGGCCATCTACCGGAGCATCATGAAGGCCCTCGACGCCTGGGATTACCTGCAGAAAACGACTTTCGAGGAGGCCGATTTCATCGAGACCTTCCTCGAAATCCTGCGCGCCTCGCGCGACCGGGCGGCGCCCAAAGCCGAGCCGGTGGCCAAGGACGAACTGGCCCTCGATCCGCTACGCCAGAGCACGCCGCTGTGGCGCGGCCAGCGCGTGAACCTGCCGCTCACCGCCCAGCGCATCCTCGCCACGCTCTACCAGCGGCGCGGCGAAGTGGTCTCCTACGATGACCTGTTCGCCGTGGTGAAGAGCGGCCGCAACCGCGACAACATCCGCAAACACATCAGCACCATCCGCGAGGCCTTCCGCGAACTCGACGACAGTTTCGAGCGCATCGAGAACGTGCCGATGCGCGGCTTTCGCTGGTCGGAGCAGGGGCGGTAGGGGGTGGCATTCAAACCCCCTCAGCCCCCCTTGTCCCCCAAGGGGACTTCCTTCGGGGCGTCAGGGGGGAGCACCGGCGGCAGTGCGGATAGCGCCCCTCCCCTGACAAGGGGAGGCCGGGAGGGGTTGCTTCTTGCCCCGGAAATTCGCCTTTTTTCCCGTCGACCGTAGCGTTTCCGTTGCCTGACCTGACACCATGACCCGCTTCCTCGCCTGGCTCGCCTCCTTCCGCCTGCGCATCCTGCTGCGCACCTCTTTCCTGCTGCTGGCGCTGGTTGTGCTGGTCATGACGGTGACCGTGCTGCAGGAGGAAAAGCGGCGCAGCGTCGACAATTACCAGGCCAGCCTGAACAAGACCAAGGCGCAGATCATCGCCCGCCTGCATCACCCGGCCGGCCAGCTGGCGCTGCTCAATCCGCGCTGGGATGCCGCTTCGGCTGCCGTCGGCCGGCCGCTCGTGCTGCCCTTCTCGGCCATCGATTTCGACGACCAGAACAAGGTGCGCAATGCCGTCGAAATGGCCGGTTGCCTCGTCCAGTACCCGGATCACGGCAGCCTGTGCGTGGCGGTCGGCAACAATCCGTGGGCCGGCGGTTTCATCTACGCCGCCGGCACCTTCGCCAGCGGCCCGCTCGAAGCCCACCGCATCGGCGACGAGTTCCTCGACGGCGCCCATCGCCTGCGCGTCACCGTGCGCCTGCGCGATCAAAGCTGGCACTGGATTGCTCCCTTCGAGCCGCTCGCCAACGGTGCGCCGACCCCGGGCGAGGGCGTGCGCGGGCGCTTTACCGGCTACGTCGAACTGCCCGGCCGCGACTACACCGGCGTCCGCACCATCAAGGAATTCCGCGGCTGGGTCTGGCAGAGCGGACGCTGTCTGGATGCGGCGGCTGACGAGCCGGGTTGCCGCAAACAATCCTTCTTCTCGCTGCGCCTGCCGGTCGAGTCGCTGCGCCGGGGCATCCTGCGCAGCGCCCGGCCGGTCTGGCCGCCGGCCGATCTCGACCAGTACCAGGTGCAGGTCGACGTGTTGCCACCGGGCGATGGCGCCCCGCTATTCGCCAGCGACCGGGCCGGGGCGGTGCCGCCGTTTGCGCTCGATGCCCTGTCGACGCTGCTGCTCCCCGGCGAATCCTTGTCCATCCGCCGCCTCCAGGGCGGCAAAGAAATCGATGTCGCCCAACTGGCCGGGCGCGACGAGGCGCAGGAGCTTTCCTCGCCGCTGCTCACCCGCCTGATCGGCCGTCTGCCGGTCGGCTCGCTGGAGGCGGCCGAAGTCGAACTGCGCGACGAGATCAGCACGCCGCTCGGCAACTACCGGTTGGTGCTCAAGGGCGACGCGCGCAGCGTCAACAAGACCCTGTCGGTGATCGCCACCCGGCTTTCGTGGTTCATCGGCGCCATGCTCGGCGCCATCGCCATCGCCTGGCTGGTCATCGAAATCGGCCTGATCCACCCGATCGCCCGGCTGACCCGGCGCACCCGCGGCCTGTCGCGCTCGGTGCAGGCCGAACTGAAGTCCCCGAGCGGGCTGGAACGCTACGACCTGGCCGACCTGCGCGGCAGCGACGAACTCGGCCTGCTCGCCGGCGGCCTCGACGAGCTGCTCCAGCGCGTGCGCGAAGACGCCGAACGCGAGCGCATCCGCAGCGCCCAGGAAAAGGACATGTGGCACGCCGTCGGCCACGAAATCATGTCGCCGCTGCAAAGCCTGCTCGCCCTGCACGGCAACGAGGCCGACCCCAGCCATCGCTACATCAGCCGCATGCAACAAGCCGTGCGCGTGCTCTACGGCAGCGCCAGCCCGAGCGAAGCCTTCGCCAGCAGCCAGCTGGAAATCGCCGCCATCGATCTGGCCGCCTTTACCAACAACATCGCCGAAAACGCCGGCATCGCCGATGTCGTTTGCCACGGCACGGCGACCCCCGTGCCCGTGCGCGCCGACGAGTTTGCCCTCGAAGACGTCTTCGCCCACCTCCTGCGCAACGCCGAACGCTACCGCCCGCCCGGCACCCCCATCGACCTCAGCCTCACCATCGACGACGGCACTGCCAGCGTCACCGTCGCCAACCACGGCCCGGCCATCGCCGACGACATGCTCGACCGCATCTTCGAATACGGCGTCTCCGACCAGCCCGAATCCGCCGCCGCCGGCAACCGCGGCCAGGGCCTCTTCGTCGCCCGCACCTACATGGCCAAAATGGGCGGCACCATCGTTGCCCGCAACACCGCAAACGGCGTCGCCTTCATCCTGACCCTACCCCGCGCCCGCCCGGTTTGAGCCGGGACGGGGGGGCTGATGCGCCGGTATTCGTTACGACGATCCTGCGGTCAACCGGGAAAAATGGCCAAAATTGAAATGGGAGAGGGGGCTGATCGGCCTGCACGGCCATTCGGAAACAATTGCTGGAATGGCAGAGTCCGGCCAAATGCCGTCCTCCATCACTTCCCCCTAAAGCGGACAATCGGCTGCACTACGGGTATGCTGTTGGCGATTCTTGGCCTGGCCGCCAATGGAAAACTGAACCCGCCCCCCTTTGTTATAGGGCTTCGATCGGGCTCGATTTAGCACACTTATCGTTGAATTCAGGAGGGATCGTGATAGCAGAAGTCAAACATCGCGCAGCGGATGTCTACGGCATAGGCAGGGACTTGCCCCTGAACTATGTCTCTCGAAAAGCGGTCGACGAATACTTCGTTGCAAACCTGACGCGCGACAAGCACATCATCATCTACGGTAGTTCGAAACAGGGAAAGACCTCACTCCGAAAGCACTGCCTCAAAGACGACGACTACATCGTTGTTCACTGCTCGAACAAATGGGGAATTGCTGATCTGCATTCCGCAATCTTGAAGCGAGTAGGTTACGAGGTAACCCAGTCCACAACGAAAACAACATCCGGGAAGAACAAGATAATCGCAGGTTTCAAGGCCGAGGTTCTAGGTGTCGGTGTCAATACAGGAGGGGACAAGGAGACCACGAATACAGTAGGTTTAACCACCAAACCTCTAGAGCTAGATCCCGAAGATGTTAACGACATCATCGGAGCACTTGGTACGTTCGACCGGTTCATTGTCTTGGAAGATTTCCATTACTTGCCAATCGAAACACAAAAGGACTTCTCGGTAGCACTCAAGGCATTCCATGAGCAATCGAAGTTATGCTTCATCATCGTTGGTGTGTGGCTCGAAGAAGGAAGGCTGACTGTTTACAACGGCGACCTGACCGGTCGTCTCGTTGGGGTTAACGCGGATCGCTGGACAGTTGATGAACTGCGTCAGGTAATAGCTGACGGTGAGGCACTGCTGAATATCTCTTTCGCCGACTCGTTCAAGAATCAAGTTATCGCTGGCTGCCTCGATAGCGTTTACATCGTTCAGGAAGCTTGCTACCAGGCCTGTCTTGCCAAGAACATCAACTTTACCCAAGACGATCATATGGATGATGTCGGGGCTGATCTTGATGTGTCCGCCCTCATCAAGCAGGTAGTCAATCAGCAGACTGGGCGATACAACTCCTTCATCACCTTATTTTCGGGTGGGTTTCAGGAAACGACTCTGCAGATGCACAAGTGGCTCTTGTATCCGGTAATCACTGCAGAACCGAAGCTACTTGAGGAGGGCCTTACCTATCGGTATATGCGAGATATGCTCCGAGAGCACCATCCTGAAGGTAAGAGTCTCAACTTAGGCAATCTCACACAGTCTCTTCAATCTGCTGCTTCACTACAGGTGAAGAAGGACATTAAACCCATTGTGCTCGATTACGATCAGACCAACTTAAAGCTGAATGTCGTGGATCGCGGATTTCTCATTTGGCTTGATAACCAAGATCGCAACGATTTATTGGAACTCGCCGATCTGCCAATACTTGGAAATGCGAGTTGAGTCCAATATTGAACGCCCGCTTTTCCTAATATCGACGGTCTGCTTTGGGTCGACAACTGCCTGACATCAGAAGCGCGACGAGCGTCCGTTCAGGCCAAATACCACCCCGCCTCCCTCGATCAAACAGGTTCGCTACGGTCAACCGGGAAAAATGGCCAAAATTGAAATGGTCCGGGCCAGCCTCGGGATGGCATTTCTCCTTTCCGAAAAAAATTCGCACATTGTCTGCCGGATGACATTCAGCCCGGTCGTCGACGCCTAGACTGCATCACACAGTGAGTCATTTGCCCGTTGCAAGCTTGGTGTAAGGCGACGGTAGCAACAATGATTCAAACGAACGTTAGACCGCGAACAATGAGTCGCGGCGGAGGAGACAAAGAATGCCCACGCAGGCGAATTACGCCGCGGTAGACGGTTTGCATACCTTCCCGCGGTTGCTGTTCCATCATGCGAGCGTCCGGCCGAATGCGCCGGCCATGCGCGAAAAATATCTCGGTATCTGGCAAACCTGGACCTGGTCCGATGTCGGCGAACGCGTCCGGGCGCTGGCTTGCGGTCTGGCTTCGCTCGGGTTCAAGCGCGGCGACAACCTGGCCATCATCGGTGACAATCGGCCGCATCTTTACATGATGATGACTGCGGCCCAGTGCCTGGGTGGCGTGCCGGTGCCGCTCTACCAGGATGCTGTGGCCAACGAGATGCTCTTCGTGCTGCAGGATGCCGGCATCCGCTTCGTCGTCGTCGAGGATCAGGAGCAGGTCGACAAGATGCTGGAAATCCAGGATCAGGTTGGCACGCTCGAGCACATCATCTACGACGATCCGCGCGGCATGCGGCATTACAGCCAGCCCTTCCTGCACGACATCCATGAGCTCATGGAAATGGGCCGGATTCATGACCGCAACCATTCCGATTTTCTCAACAGCGAAGTCGAGCGGGGGCACTACGACGACATCTCGGTGATGCTCTACACCTCGGGCACCACCGGTAAGCCGAAAGGCGTTTGCCAGACCCACGCTGCCTTCATCGCCGCGGCGCAGGGCGGGGTGCAGGTCGACAAGCTCGGTGCCGACGGCGACATCCTGTCCTACCTGCCCATGGCCTGGGTGGGCGATCACCTGTTTTCCTATGCCCAGGCGCTGGTCGCCGGCTTCACCATCAACTGCCCGGAATCCGGCGACACGGTGATGTCCGACCTGCGCGAGATTGGCCCGACCTGCTATTTCGCCCCGCCGCGCGTTTTTGAAAGCCTGCTGACTTCCGTGATGATCCGCATGGAAGACGCCGGCCAGATCAAACAGAAAATGTTCCATTACTTCATGGCCGTCGCCAAGCGCTGCGGTGCCGACATTCTCGACGGCAAATCGGTGGGTTTTGGCGACCGCTTCCAGTACTGGCTCGGCAACCTGCTGGTCTACGGCCCGCTGCGCAACGTCCTCGGCATGAGCCGCATCCGCGTTGCTTACACGGCCGGCGCGGCGATCGGGCCGGAGCTGTTCCGCTTCTATCGTTCGATGGGCATCAACCTCAAGCAGTTCTACGGCCAGACCGAAACCTGCGCCTACGTCTGCCTGCAGCCGGACGGCCAGATCAAGTTCGATTCCGTCGGTCAACCGGCACCGGGCGTCGAAATCAGGATCGCCGACAACGGCGAGGTGCTGGTCAAAGGGCCGATGCTGCTCAAGGAGTACTACAAGCGCCCCGATGCGACGGCCGAGTCGATCAATGCCGACGGCTACTTCATGACCGGCGACGCCGGCTTCCTCGACGAGGACGGCCACCTGAAAATCATCGACCGCGCCAAGGATGTCGGCAAACTGTCGAACGGCGCGATGTTTGCCCCCAACTACATCGAGAACAAGCTCAAGTTCTTCCAGCACATCAAGGAAGTCGTCTGCTTCGGCCACGACCGGGACATGGTCTGCGCCTTCGTCAACATCGACGTCAGCGCCGTTGGCAACTGGGCCGAGCGGCGTGGCATTGCCTATTCCGGCTATGCCGACCTGGCCGGCAAGCCGGAAGTGCTCGAGCTGATCCGCGAATGCGTCGAACAGGTCAATGCCGACCTTGTGCACGACAGCATGGTGGCCGATTCGCAGATTCATCGTTTCCTCGTGCTGCACAAGGAACTCGATCCCGACGACGACGAACTGACCCGGACGCGCAAGGTGCGCCGCAATTTCGTTGCCGAAAAATACAAGGTGCTGATCGACGCGCTCTATGAGGGCAAGGCCAATCAGTTCATCGAAACCGAGGTCAAGTTCGAGGATGGTCGGCGCGGCAAGGTGTCGGCCGACCTCAAGATCGTCGATGCCAAGACCTTCCCGATCGTGAAAAAGGCTGCCTGACATGTCCAAGAAAATAGGCGACGTCATTCTCGACCTGCAGAACATTTCCTTGCGCTTCGGTGGCGTCAAGGCACTGACCGACATTTCCTTCGATGTCCGGGAGCATGAAATCCGCGCCATCATCGGCCCGAACGGCGCCGGCAAAAGCTCGATGCTCAACGTCATCAACGGCGTGTATCACCCGCAGGAAGGCAGGATCTTCTGGCACGGCAACGAGCGCAAGCGCATGGAGCCGCACATGGCGGCCCAGCAGAACATTGCCCGCACCTTCCAGAATATTGCCCTGTTCAAGGGCATGAGCGTGCTCGACAACATCATGACCGGACGCATCACCAAGATGAAGGCCAACTTCATCGAGCATGCGCTGTGGTTCGGTCGGGCGAAGAATGAAGAGCTCGAACACCGCAAGAAGGTGGAAGAGGTCATCGATTTCCTGGAAATCCAGCACATCCGCAAGACCCCCGTCGGCCGCCTGCCCTATGGCCTGCAAAAGCGCGTCGAACTCGGCCGCGCGCTGGCTGCCGAGCCGTCGATGCTGCTGCTCGACGAGCCGATGGCCGGCATGAACGTCGAAGAAAAACAGGACATGTGCCGTTTCATCCTCGATGTGAACGACCAGTTCGGCACCACCATCGTGCTCATCGAGCACGACATGGGCGTCGTGATGGACATCTCCGACCGCGTCGTCGTCCTCGATTACGGCAAGAAGATCGGCGACGGCGAACCCGACGAAGTTAAAAACAATGAGGACGTGATCAAGGCCTATCTGGGCGCTGGTCACTAAGGAGACGGGGACATGAATTTCTTTTTTGAAGTCCTGATCGGCGGTCTGCTCTCAGGCGTCATGTACGCCCTGGTAGCCCTCGGTTTCGTGATGATCTACAAGGCCTCGGGCGTCTTCAACTTCGCCCAGGGCGCGATGGTCTACCTGGCCGCGCTATCGGTCGTCGGCTGCATGGAAAAGGGGGCGCCGCTCTGGCTGGCGATCATCCTCGCCTTTGCGATCATGACGCTGTTCGGCATTGCGACCGAGAAGTTCGTGCTGCGCAAGCTGGTCAATCAGCCGCCCATCGCCTTGTTCATGGCCACCATCGGCCTCGCCTTCTTCATCGAAGGCGTGGCCCCGATGGTCTTCGGCAGCGAACCGCGGGCGCTCGAGCTGGGCATTGTCGATGAGCCGATTCCCTGGATTCTCGACAACTGGAACATGGTCATTTCGAAGTTCGACCTCGTTGCTGCCGGCGTGGCTGCGGTGCTCGTCGCCACGCTCGCCCTGTTCTTCCAATACACCCGCATCGGCCGGGCCCTGCGCGCCGTGGCGGACGACCACCAGGCCGCGCTGTCGATCGGTATTCCGCTGCAGCACATCTGGGCCATCGTCTGGGGCGTCGCCGGTTTCGTCGCGCTGGTCGCCGGCATGATGTGGGGCGCCCGCAACGGCGTGCAGTTTGCGCTCACTTTCACTGCACTCAAGGCGCTGCCGGTGCTGATCCTCGGCGGCTTCACCTCGGTGCCGGGGGCGATTGTCGGTGGCCTGATCATCGGCGCCTCGGAAAAGCTGGCTGAAATCTACATTCCACCCGTCATGCAGGATCTGTTCGGCGGCAACTTCGGCGGTATCGAGGGCTGGTTCCCTTATGTGCTCGCCTTGCTGTTCCTGCTCGTTCGCCCCGAAGGTCTGTTCGGCGAAAAACACATCGACCGCGTTTAGTTTGCAGCCATGCTTGCCGCTACTTCGTTACTCGTCCTTGCCGTACTAATCGTACTGTCTGCGTCCTCGCGCCTCGTTGCGTCGGCGCATGATCTGCAAACTGGAGTTTGAGACATGCTTTACCGTGAAGCCGGTCAATTCAAGACGACCTACGCCGCCGACCAGCAGTTGTTCCCGATCCGCCAGGACCGGGTCGGGGTCATTACCCTGCTCGTCGTTGCCTTTCTCGGGGTGCCGTTTTTTGCCAGCGAGTACTGGTTCTCGGCCATCCTGATTCCTTTTCTGATTTTTGCCCTGGCCGCACTGGGCCTCAACATCCTGACCGGTTACGCCGGACAGTTGTCGCTCGGTTCGGCGGCCTTCATGGCGGTCGGCGCCTACGCCGCCTACAACTTCCAGTTGCGCATCGAAGGCATCCCGGTTTTGCTTTCCTTCGCTTTTGCCGGGTTGACCGCAGCTGGCGTCGGTATCCTGTTCGGCCTGCCATCGCTGCGCATCAAGGGTTTTTACCTGGCCGTGGCGACGCTGGCTGCTCAGTTCTTCATCGTCTGGTGCCTGACCAAGTTTCCGTGGCTGTCCAACAACTCGTCGTCCGGCGTGATTTCGACGCAACGCCTGATCATCTTCGGCCATGAGCTGACGACGCCGGTCGAGAAATACCTGCTCGTCCTCTCCATCGTCGTCGTCATGGCGCTGGCCGCCAAGAACATGGTGCGCTCGGCCACCGGCCGGGCCTGGATGGCGGTGCGCGACATGGACGTGGCGGCCTCGGTGATCGGTATCAAGCTGATGCCGACCAAACTGCTCGCCTTCGCCGTCAGCTCTTTCTACTGCGGTGTGGCCGGCGCGCTGTACGCCTTCTGCTACCTCGGTTCGGTCGAGCCGGACGGCTTCTCGCTCGAAATGTCTTTCAAGATCCTGTTCATGATCATCATTGGCGGGGTCGGTTCGATCATGGGCAGCTTCCTTGGCGCGGCCTTCATCCTGCTGCTGCCGATCTTCCTCGACATCGCCCTGCCATTTTTTGCCGACCTGTTCGGCTTGCCGTTTTCCAGCGCCACCGTGTCACACATCCAGATCACGGTGTTCGGTGCGCTGATCATGTTCTTCCTGATCGTCGAGCCGCACGGGCTGGCCCGTCTGTGGCAGATCGCCAAGGAGAAACTGCGTTTGTGGCCGTTCCCTCACTAGGAATGACTGTGCTTGGAGCGGTGAGATCCTGCCGCTTTTTGTAATAACTGGAGGAGACATTAATGATCAAAAAATTCAAACCTGCTGTTGCCGCCGCTGCGGTTTCCCTGGCCATGCTGTCGCAGATGGCCGTGGCTGCCGAAGAACAGTTCTTCCCGCTGATCGACTACCGCGTCGGCCCCTATGGCTCGAACGGCCAGTCCTTCTACGGTGGTTTCATCGATTACCTCAACTACGTCAACATCAAGGAAAAGGGCGTCAATGGCGTCCAGATGACCTACGAAGAGTGCGAAACCGAATACAACAACGCCAAGGGCGTCGAGTGCTATGAGCGCCTGAAGAGCAAGGCCGCCAAGTCGGCCGGCCCGCTGCACACGATGTCGACCGGCATCTCCTACGCGCTGATCGACAAGTCGGCCCAGGACAAGCTGCCGCTGGCCATGATGGGCTACGGCCGCACCGATGCCGTCGATGGCTCGGTCTTCCCGTACGCCTTCCCGCTGGTCACCACCTATCAGATGCAGGCCTCGGCCATCGTCAAATTCCTCAAGGACAAGAACGGCGGCAGCCTGGCCGGCAAGAAGATCGTTTATCTTTACCACGACTCCGCCTACGGCAAGGAAGCCATCATCGCGATGAATGCCGAAGCCGGGCTGAACAAGTTCACCGTGGTCCAGATCCCGGTTGCCCACCCGGGCAACGAGCAGGGTGCCCAATGGTTGAAGATTCGCCAGGAACGCCCGGACTACGTCGTATTCTGGGGTTGGGGCGTGATGAACCAGACGGCATTGAAGGCCGCCAAGAAGGTCGGTTTTCCGCGTGACAAGATGATCGGCTCGTGGTGGACCGGTTCCGAGGAAGACGTCATCCCGGCCGGCGACGCCGCCACCGGTTACATGGCCGCGACGTGGAACGTCGCCGGCAAGCACGTGCCGGTCATTGCGGACATCGAGAAGGTGGTCTACGGCGCCGGCAAGGGGAACCTGGAAGACAAGGCCAAGATCGGCACCATCCTCTACAACCGCGGCGTTTCCGCCGCCGTGCTGTCGGTCGAAGCGATCCGCAAGGGCCAGGAGAAGTTCGGCAAGGGCAAGGCGCTGAACGGCGAACAGACTCGCTGGGCGCTGGAAAACCTGAACATCACCGACGCCCGTCTCAAGGCCATCGGCGCCACCGACCTGCTGCCGGAAATCAAGACTTCCTGCGACAACCACGAAGGTTCCGGCAAGGTGAAGATCCAGCAGTGGGACGGCGCCAAGTGGGTGCCGGTATCCGGCTGGATCGAGGGTAACAAGGCGCTGATCCACCCGCTGTTCCAGGCCTCTGCCAAGCAGTACGCCAAGGAAAAGGGCATCACGCCGCGCGATTGCAGCAAAGAGAAGTAATTAGTCGGTAGTCGTTGGTCGCTAGCCGGGGCTTTTGCTCGCGGCTGGCGACTGGCCACTAAAAGGAATCCCATGTCTGTACAAACAACCACAGCCGCCGACAACTACCTGAGCATCAACAACATCGAGGTCATCTACGACCACGTGATCCTGGTGCTCAAGGGCGTCTCGCTGAACGTGCCGAAAGGCAAGATCGTCGCCCTGCTTGGTGCCAACGGCGCCGGCAAATCGACGACGCTGAAGGCGATTTCCAACCTGCTGCGCGCCGAACGCGGCGACGTGACCAAGGGCTCGGTCGAGTACAAGGGTGATCGTATCGATCAGCTGACGCCGAACGAGTTGGTCAAGCGCGGCGTCATCCAGGTCATGGAAGGGCGGCATTGTTTCGGCCACCTGACCATCGAGGAAAACCTGCTGACCGGGGCCTACACGCGCAGCATTTCGCGCGGCGAACTCAAGGACAGCCTGGAGAAGGTCTATCACTACTTCCCGCGGCTGAAAACGCGGCGCACCTCGCAGGCCGGTTACACCTCGGGCGGCGAGCAGCAGATGTGCGCCATCGGCCGGGCGCTCATGGCCAAGCCGGAAATGATCCTGCTCGACGAACCGTCGATGGGCCTGGCGCCGCAGATCGTTGAAGAGATTTTCGAGATTGTTAAGGATCTGAATAGTCGCGAGAACGTGAGTTTCTTGCTGGCTGAGCAGAACACCATGGTCGCGCTGAGGTATGCGGACTTCGGGTACATCCTGGAGAACGGGCGGGTGGTCATGGAGGGTGATGCGGAGGATCTGCGGACCAATGAAGACGTGAAGGAGTTCTATCTGGGGCTGTCGTCAGCCGGCCGGAAGTCCTTCAAGGACGTCAAACACTACCGCCGCCGCAAACGCTGGCTGTCTTAGCGGGTTGCAGTGCGCCCCGCATGGCGGCGTTGTCGGCAAGCTTGTTGGCAGGAGACAACGGCGCCGGCCTCCGCCTTGCCCTGTGGGGCTACTTTGCAACCCTTGGGCTGTGTGCTTGCTCTCGCTTCGCTGAAAACCCAAATGCCACGGTCAACCGGAAAAAACGGAGAAAAATGAAATGAGCTATTACGACCCGCTCGAGACCCGCGATCCGGATGAGCGCGAGGCGGACTTGATGGACAAGCTGGCGCGCCAGGTGGCGCATGCCAAGGAAACGACGCATTATTATTTCCAGTCGCTGGCCGGGATCAATCCGTTCGAATGTGCGACGCGCGAGGCGCTGGCCCAATTGCCGCTGACCCGCAAGCGCGACCTGATCGAGTTGCAGAAAAAGACGCCGCCTTTCGGTGGCTTGAATTCGCTGCCGCGCGGCAAGGCCAAGCGGGTGTTCGCTTCGCCCGGGCCGATCTACGAATTGCAGGGCAAGGACATGGATCCCTGGCGCCTGGCCCGCGTCCTGTACGCCGCCGGCTTTCGCGATGGCGACCTGATCCACAACTGCTTTTCCTACCATTTCACGCCGGGCGCCTTCCTCATGGAAGGCGGCGCCCGCAAGCTCGGCTGCGCGGTTTTCCCCGGTGGCACCGGGCAGACCGAGCAGCAGGTGCAGGCCATGGTCGATCTCAAGCCGGAGGGCTATGTCGGCACCCCGTCCTTCCTGCGCATCATCGTCGAGAAGGCCGAGGAAATGGGCGCCGACATCAGTTCCTTGCGCAAGGCCTGTGTTTCCGGCGAAGCCTTGCCCGGCATCACCCGGCAGTGGCTCAAGGAGCGCGGCATTACGGTGCGCCAGTGCTATGCGACGGCCGACATCGGGGCCATCGCCTACGAAACCGAGGCCGAGGAAGGCCTGGTTGTCGAGGAGGAGTTGCTCGTCGAGATCGTTCGTCCGGGTACCGGCGATCCGGTCGAACCGGGCGAAGTCGGTGAAGTCGTCGTCACCACCTTCAATCCCGATTACCCGCTGATCCGCTTCGCCACCGGCGATCTGTCGGCCATCATGCCCGGTCGTTCGCCTTGCGGCCGGAGCAATATCCGGCTCAAGGGCTGGATGGGCCGGGCCGACCAGACGACCAAGATCAAGGGCATGTTCGTGCATCCCGAGCAGGTGGCGCAGATCGCCGCCCGCCATCCGGAAATCCACCGCATGCGCCTGGTCGTCGACAACCCCGGCGGGCAGGACCGCATGGTGCTGCACTGCGAAATCGAAGCCGGCCAGGAGGCGCTCGACAAAGCCCTGGTCAATAGTCTGCGGGAAGTGACCAAATTGCGCGGCGATGTGGCATTTGTCACACCCGGGGACTTGCCCAACGACGGAAAGGTGATCGAAGATAGCCGGATCTATTGAGCCGGACTGTTTTCATGCGAATTCTCCTCGTTGCCCTGGCCTGTCTGGCGCTGCCGGCGCAGGCCGCCGAGCCGACCTTGCGGCCGTCGGCCAGGCTGCTGTTCAAGCAGCCGGAGCTGCTCCAGACCGGCCAGTGCGTGCGCTACGAGGAGGGCGGCGACGGCTGGGTGGTGACCGATCCGGTATTTTTCCTCAAGGGTGAAGTGCTCGCCGCCGAGGTGCGTACCCACCACCTCGGCAAATGCCCGGTGGTCCCCGGCAAGACGCTGGAACGCTACAACCGCGACGAATTCAACCGCCATGCCCGGGCCTTCCCGTGCGTCGCCGAGGGGGTTGCCGAGCGCGACGAACAGAGCGGCGTTGTGCGCATCCGCGTCGCCGACTGGGAAACGCCGTATGCCAAAAAAGCCGAGAACGCCGGCCGTTTGTATCGCGGCATGTTCATCGAAAAAAAGCTCGAAAAGGGCATGGAAATCGAGCTGGAAGCCGACCTGCTGCGCGTCTGCGACCAATAGCCGCGCGTGACGCCAGGCGCCTGATCGGGCACACTTCCTGAAGCGCAGATTTGCTGCGCCAATCCGGCCAAGGATCAGGGATCATGACGAGGAACATCGACGAACTGCTGGCGAAAATCCGTGCCCTGCAGGACGAGCTCGAGGACGAATATCGCCAGACCCGGGACGAGTGGGCGCAAAAAAGGATAGAGCTGGCCGAGGAGTTCCAGCGCCAGCAGCGCCGCTACAAGACCGGGCTGTTTCGCTTCCTGTTACGCACCCGCCTGCTCGTCGCCCTCACTGCGCCGCTCATCTACCTTGGCTGGGTCCCCTTCCTGCTCATGGATCTTTTCGTCACCGTCTACCAGGCCATCTGCTTTCCGGTGTACCGGATTCCCAAGGTCAAGCGCTCGGAGTACCTGGTCTTCGACCGCCAGGATCTGCCCTATCTCAACATCATCGAAAAATTCAATTGCTTCTACTGCTCATACGGCAACGGCGTTGCCGCCTACACGCGTGAGGTGGCCGCCCGCACCGAGCAGTACTGGTGCCCGATCAAGCACGCCCGCCGGGTCAAGGCGGCGCATGGGCTTTATCCCAACTTCTACGATTTCGGCGATGCCGAGGCCTACCGGCAGGGACTCAACCGGCTGCGCCAGCAGTTTGAGGACGAGGCGCGCTGAGCTGCCGGTGTTTGCTACGGTCAACCGGGAAAAAGCGGCAATTTTGAAATCCCGACGCGCCGCAATGGTGGCGGAGCAGCCGGCCGCCTAGTCGGCAACCAGCCTGAGCAGCTGCCCATTGTCTTCGTCGGTCAGCAGGTAGATCGTCCCGTCCGGCGCCTCGCGGACATCGCGCACGCGCTGGCGCAGGCCGGTGAGCAGCTTCTCTTCGCCGACGACCCTGCTGCCGTTTATCTCCAACCGCGCCAGATAACCGAATTTGAGCGAGCCGACGAGCAGACTGCCGCGCCACGCCTTGCCGTAGCGCTCGCTGCGCACGAAGGCCATGCCGGACGGGGCAATCGACGGCACCCAGTAATGCAGCGGCTGTTCCATGCCGGCCTTGGTGGTCAGGCCGTCGCCAATGGTGCCGCCGCCGTAGTTCTCGCCGTAGGTGATGACCGGCCAGCCGTAATTCCTGCCCGGCTCGGGGCGGTTGATTTCATCGCCACCTTGCGGGCCGTGCTCGTGCATCCACAGCCGGCCGTCCGGGCCGAGCGTCGCACCCTGGCTGTTGCGGTGGCCGTAGCTCCAGATTTCGGGCAATGCGTCGGGGCGATTGACGAACGGATTGTCGGCCGGAACGCGGCCATCCTTGCCGATGCGGATCACCTTGCCGTGATGGTTGTCGAGTTTCTGGGCGTCGGCCATGCGCGAACCGCGCTCGCCCAGGGTCAGGAATAGCGTGCCGTCGGCGGCCTCGACGATGCGGCAGCCAAAATGTACGCGGCTGCTGATTTTTGGCGTTTGCCGGAAAATCGTCGTCACCTTCTCGAGGCGCCGGGCGTCGTCGGAAAGGCGAGCCGCCGCCAGCGCCGTCGAATTGCCGCTGCCCAGCGCCGCCGCTTCGGCATAGCAGAAATAGATCATCCGGTTGCGGGCAAAGTCGCGGTCGGCCACGACGTCGAGCAGGCCGCCCTGGCCGCTGACTTCGATGGCCGGCAAGCCGGCTACCGGGGCGCCGACCTTGCCGTCGGCGGCAATCACGCGCAGCCGGCCCGGCCGTTCGCTGACCAGCATCCGGCCGTCGCCGATGAAAGCCAGCGCCCACGGATGCTCAAGCCCGCGGGCGACGACTTCGACGCGCGGTTCGCTGCTCTGTGCCGCCAGCGGCAGGGCGCTCAAGGCCGCGAGCAGGGTAGCGATCAGGCGCCAGCGACGCTTCGGCATTTCGATTTTGCCGATTATTTCCGGTTGACCGTGGCAGTTCAGCCGGCGATCTTGCCGCGCCCGAACAAGCCCTTGACCGCTTCCTGCAGGTCGGCCGGGAGGACGATGACCTTGGCGTTGTCCTTCTCGCCCATGCGTTCCAGCGCGGCGATGTATTTTTCGCCGAGCATGTAGGACATCGGGCCGGTCTTGTCGCCGATGGCGGCGGTGATGCGGCGGATCGCCTCGGCCGAGGCTTCGGCCAGCATGACCTGGGCGTTGGCGTCGCGCTTGGCCGACTCCAGCCGGGCTTCGGCTTCGAGAATGGCCGACTGCTTTGCCCCTTCCGAGCGGGTGACCACGGCCTTGCGTTCACGCTCGGCGGCGGCCTGCATTTCCATGGCCTTCTGCATCGACTGCGAGGGCTTGATGTCCTGGATCTCGACCGACTTGACGGTCAGGCCCCAATCGACGGCCTCGTCGGCAATGCTTTCGCGCAGCCGCGCCTTGATCTTGTCGCGCGACGACAGCGCCTCGTCGAGTTCCATCTCGCCGACGATGGAACGCAGCGTGGTCATGATCAGGTTGCGGATCGCCTCGGAAAAATCGGTCACGCCATAGACCGCCTTGACCGGGTCGGTGACCTTGATGAAGGCGATGGCGTTGGTCAGGATCACCGCGTTGTCGCGGGTGATGACCTCCTGCTCCTGGACGTCGAGGATGATGTCCTTGGTGACGAGTTGGTAGGCCACCTTGTCGAGGTAGGGAATGACGATGTTGAGGCCGGGCTTGAGCGTGCCGTGGTATTTGCCGAGCCGCTCGACGATCCATTCCTCGCCCTGCGGCACGATGCGCACGCCCTTGGCGATGGTGACGACGACAAAGACCAGTATGGCCAGGGTGACGACGAATCCTGCATTCATATCCATTTTTCGACCTTTCTAAGCCTTGTCTACCTTGAGAAAACTGCCTTCCACCGAGACCACCCTGACCCGTTCGCCAGCCGCCATGGCGGTGTCGGCGACGCAAGCCCATTCTTCCGAGCCGAGCAGCGGCCCCTGAAAACGCACCTTGCCGCGGGCGAAAGGTGCGACGGCGCTGACCAGCAGGCCGATCTCGCCGATCGCCTCGCCATCGGCCGTACCCGAGCGGGTCTTGACGAAGCTCTGCTTGAAAACGCGGAACCAGAGGAAAACCATGGCCAGCGAGGCCAGCGTCCATGTCGCCAGCTGGGCGGTCAGCGAGAAATCGAAAGCCAGCGCAAGCAACCCGACGAGCAAGGCGCCAAGGCCGAACCAGATGATGAAAAACGAAGGAACGGCCAGTTCGGCGAGAATCAGCACAATCCCGCCGACGACCCAGTGCCACCATTCAAGATGCATGTTTTTCTCCTTTGCCCGGCGAGTATTTCGGGTTTGCCGGACAGGGTCAAGGCAGATTTCGGTTTTGCCCCTTTTTTCCGGTTGACCGTAGCAGTCGGCAAACGATGCCTGAGGCAGCGATTAAAATGCGCCGATGAACACCGCCCTGCTGCTCCTCCCCGATTTCGCCCTGATCCTGCTCGGCACCGCCATCCGGCGCTGGATGCACCTCGGCGACCACTTCTGGAACGGCGTCGAGAAACTGGTCTATTTCATCCTCTTCCCGGCGCTCCTCATCAACGCCATCATCAAGACCCGGCTCGACATCGGTTCGGCCCTGCCGCTGCTCGCCACCGCCCTCGCCGCGATGGCCGCCGGCATGGTGCTCGGACTGATCCCCAAGCTGTTCACCCGCCTGCCGGCGCTGACCTACGCCTCGATGTTCCAGTGCGCCTACCGCTTCAATTCCTACATCGCGCTGGCCGTCGCCGGCATGCTCTTCGGCTCGCCGGGCATCGCCACCATGGGCCTCATCGTCGGTGCCGCCGTGCCCTTCGCCAATCTCGTTTCGGTGTGGATGCTGGCCCGCCACGGCGATTCCGGCCTGTGGCGCGAAGTGGCGCGCAATCCGCTGATCTGGGGAACGGCCGCCGGCTTTCTGCTCAATCTCGCCGGCTTCGTGCCGCCGGCGCCGCTCCAGGCGTTTCTTGGGCGCCTGGCCGATGCTTCCATCGCCCTCGGCCTGATCACCGTCGGCGCCGCCCTGCGCCTCGAAAACACGCCGGGCGTGCGCGGTTTTGCGCTGTGGCTGGTTGTCGTCAAACTGCTTGCCCTGCCGCTCGTGGCGATTGGCGTCGGCGCGCTGTTCGGCCTCTCCGGCCTCAATTATCAGATCGCGGTGCTGTTCGCCGCGCTGCCCACCGCCTCGTCGGCCTACATTCTGGCGATGCGCATGGGCGGCGACGGGCGCAGCGTCGCCTGGCTCATTTCAGCGACGACGCTCGGCTCGATGCTCAGCCTGCCGCTGTGGGCCGCCTGGCTGGCCGGTAAGTAACTACTTCTTGGCCGCCGGGCGTCTCGCCTTGGGCTTGGCCGCTTCCTCAGCCGCCGCGGCTGCCGCAGCGGCTTCGGCGCTCTGCTGCATCTGCTCGCGCATCTGCTGCATCATCTGCCACGGCCACAGGGCGGCTTCCGACAGCGCGCTGTTTTCCGCGGGCGCCGACTGCGGGGCCGGCTGGGGCGGCACCTGGAAGAAACTGGCCGGCGCCGCCGGGGCTTGCTCGGCGGCATCGGGGTTCATCGACTTGGCCGCTTCCGAGGCCATTTTGCCCATGGCCTGCACGGTGTCGACCGTGGTGCGCTGCATTTCCAGTCCCTGGATGGTCATTTGCAACATCGACAGGTTCATGCGCAGCCAGCCTTCGACGGCCTTCATGTCCTTGATGCGCTTGTCGAGCTCTTCCAGGTCGAAAGTCGGAGCGACCATGCCGGGCAGCGAGAAGCCCATGTTGCCCCACATGTTGCGCATGAAATTGAGGGGATCGTGTACCTGGTTGTCGGACATCTTGGTCTCCTTGTCGTTGTATTTGGCCATCTTAAACTACTTGCGGCATGTTTACCGTGGGCGGTCAGCCGCTTACGGTAAACATGCCCCATCCTATGCAAAATGATAAATTAGCGCCCTGTTGAATAAGGGGCGACTATGTTGAAACTGTTGGTGGTGGAAGATCACGCGCTGGTTCGCGAAGGCCTGGTACGGCTGCTCGCCCAGATCGAGCCGGGTGCGCAGGTGCTGGAGAGCGCGGATTTCGAGGCGGCGCTCAATGTGCTTGATGGCGAAGGCGAATTCGATCTGGTCCTGCTCGATCTCGCCTTGCCCGGAATCGACGGCTTTGCCGGTCTCGACATCCTGCGGCGGCGTTACCCGGCGATGCCGGTGGCGGTCGTCTCGGCCTTCGACGACACGCCGACCATCACGCGCGTGCTCAACCTCGGCGCTTCCGGTTTCATCCCCAAGGCCTTTTCCGGCGAAGCGCTGCTCTCGGCGGTGCGCGAGGTGCTGGCCGGTAACATCTTCCGGCCGACCGGCCAGTCGGCATCGCAGATCGACGACATGACGCCGGTGCCGCCGACGAAAAAGGGTGTGCGGCCCGACGAAATCGGCCTGACCGACCGGCAGGGTCAGGTTCTGGCACTCATGGTGCGCGGCATGTCGAATCGCGACATCGCCGACCAGTTGGGCCTCTCCGAAGGCACCGTCAAGATTCACGCGACGGCGGTGTTCAAGACGCTCGGCGTCAATAGCCGGACCCAGGCGCTGGTTGCCGTGGCCCGCTACGGCATCGACTTCGAAAGCGTCTTCTGAAGCTGGTTGAGTAGCGCCCGCAGCTTGGCCGGGCGCACCGGTGTCGGCAGCGCATGGGCACCGGCCGGAATGGCCTGGCCGACGGTGTCGACGAGCACGACGAGGGGCGTGCCGGGCATCAATTCGGCGTTGACGCCGGCCGCCAGGCTGGCATCGACGACCAGCACCGTATTGTCGGGGGCGCGTTTGCTGCCGTCGGCCGTGCTCACCGCATAACCCCAGTTCTCGAGCAGGCTGACGCAGGCCTGCATTTCTGCCGACTGGCCGATGCAATGCACGCGCTCGGTGCTGGCCGCGGCACTCTGCCGGGGTTCTCCGACGACCCCGGGCTGAGCGCCCGGGACATGCAGCGTAAAGGTCGTTCCCTCGCCCAGCCGCGAGCGCAGCGCGACCTGGATGTCGAGCGCCCGTGCCAGCCGGTCGACAATCGACAGCCCGAGACCCAGACCCTTGTTGTGTTCGCGGGCGATGTTGCCGACCTGGTAGAACTCGGCAAAGATCGCCGCCTGATGTTCCCCGGCGATGCCGATGCCGCTGTCGCGCACCTCGATGAGCAGGGAATCGCCGCGCTTTCTGGCGGCGACCAGCACCCGGCCGCCGGCCGGCGTGTAACGCAGGGCGTTGGACACCAGGTTGGCGATCATGCGGTCGAGCAACAGTGGGTCGCTGTCGGCCCACCGCGCTGTCGAACGGAAACGCAGCTTGATGCGGCGGTCGGCGGCGGCCCGCCGGAAAGACTCGGCGACCCGTGCGAAAACCGGCTGCAGCGGGAATGCCCGGCGGTCCGGCTTGATCCCCGCGACATCGAGGCGGGAAATGTCGAGCAGCGAGTCGAGCAGGTCGCCGAGCATGGCGGTCGACGCGGCGATCTGCTCGGCCAGGCGCGGCAACTCGCTCGGCGTGCCGCTGCGCACCTGGCGCTGGAGATCGGCGGAGAACAGTGAAAGGGCGTGCAACGGTTGCCGCAAGTCGTGGCTCGCCGCGGCGAGAAAGCGGCTCTTGGCGGCATTGGCGCGTTCGGCTGCGTCCTTCCGGCCGGCCAGTTCCTCCGTCGCGGCATGGATGCGCTCTTCCAGATGGTCGTGGCTGGCGGCCAGCTCACTCGTCATGATCGACATTTCGCGCACCTGGCGGCGGACGAGCAGGGCGCCGACGAAGAGCACGATGGCAACCAGCAGGCCGAGCGAGGCGAGTTCGAAAAGCCGGGTT
>Ga0209211_10001054_pt1 | contig 54293 bp, 48 predicted proteins | sample RifGroA2_FD_183992 | JGI IMG/M metagenome (GOLD analysis project Ga0209211, IMG submission 183992) | Groundwater microbial communities from Rifle, Colorado, USA - Groundwater A2 (SPAdes) (version 2) | ecosystem: Environmental > Aquatic > Deep subsurface > Groundwater | place: Rifle, Colorado... | reverse complement strand
AATAACCAAAGAAATCGGACTGGATTTTGCCGGTGTTGATTTTCTGCAAGGAAAAGACGGCAGATACTATTTTCTTGAAGCAAATTCGAGTCCTCAGTTTAATCGTGCCCAGGATATCATGCCGGTAAAAACAGCCGAACTCGTGGTAAATGAAATACTAAAAAGCTAAGGTCCGTACCATGAAGAATTCTTCTTTGGGAAGATTTTTCTGCAGCTTCAAAATCTGACGGACGTCGTTCGTTTGCGATACATGCGCATGCATGGCCGCGACCTTTTGTTCATACACTTCTTCTATATTTACGACCTCATCGACTTCTTCCCGGCATTTTCCTTCAGGAAAGTAGATAAAGTAATGCTTCATCTTATCAGAAAGTGCCCGCGATTCGGTAAAATAATACAATTTTTCAGCAATTTTTGTGTCGTCAAATACTTTTGTCACGGCTGAAGCAACACTCATGTGATCAATGTGTCCTGAAACGCCGTTTAAGTTAAACGTTAAGAGAATATCAGGTTTAAATGACTGTATTTTGCGCTTAATAATCTTCATTAACGGCTGTAGTTCGCGGTTACAGATACATCCATCGGTAAACCTCAAGAAGGTAACTTTTTTAATGCCTAAAATTTTGGCTGCTTTGGTAAGTTCCCGGCTTCTAATCTTGGCTGTTTCTTTCTTGGTGTGGTTATTGCCGTTTTCACCCTTCGTTGCGGAGATTAGGTGGATTTCATATCCCTGCTTTGCCCAGAGGGCGATGGTTCCTCCGGGACCAAAGCTTTCATCGTCGGGATGGGAGAAAACGAGAAGCACTTTCTTTGTTTTCATAAGATTTTGAGTATAACATACAGAATTAAGGCATTGTTGATCTTGAAGCGTATACTATATAAATGGGAAATATTGACGCTCCTATACAACTACAACCAGAACAAGTTGACTCTTCCTGGTACGGCAGGTTTGCCCGATACGGATCATTTCAGGCGTATGAATATTTAGATGGAGATAAGAGATACCGAGAAGAACAAAAAGATAAATTTCTTAAAGGAGAAATTGAAAATCCACTTTTAGATTATCCAAAGATTGATGCAATCCGGCTCGATACTCAAGAAAAGGAGTTGTTGTTACTGAAAGAAGATGTATTAGCTCAAGAACAAAATTCCGTTGTTAAACAAGCATATAGATGGAGACTGAACGAAAAAATAGCCGAAGTCCGATTGCTTCGTGCTGCTCATACCGGCGACACAAGACGGTTCAGGAAATATTCAGAATTTGTATATGGCAAACCGTCTTCTGACATTTTTGCCTATACGGTACAAGCACTCAAACAGGTATGTGAAGAAGCTTCTTGCTCGGATGACGAACACGTTCGGAAAACAGCTGAAGAATTAAGCGCTCTTATTCCGGCGAATCTCACTGGATATTCTATTGGCGAATTACCTAATCAAGAAACTATAGATATGGTTCGAGATGCAACTCTTAAAACAGCAGGTGATTTAGTCTCTTTACCGATAAGCCAGGAAGAATTTGATGCAGAAGCAATTAAAGCAGTTTTCGATCAAGCGCTTTCAACTCTTCATGGAGAAGGGTGGAACGTTGTTGTAGACACGAGTAGTAAATCTGCTATTAGCGTTGATCAAGAAAACCAAACGGTTAAAGTACCCGAAGCTCGAAGATTACCATTTGCAAAATTGCGCATACTCATAGTACATGAAATCGGTACTCACGTAGCGCGAAGAATTAATGGCGAAAGGAGCAAACTTAAATTGCTCGGACTTGGTTTAGATCGATATGAAAGAGGAGATGAAGGTGTTGCTACTATGAGGGAGCAATCTCTGGGTGATAAAATGGAAGATTTTGCAGGATTGGAAGCGCATTTAGCAATCAGCCTTGCATATGGACTAGATGGTATGGAACGAGATTTTAGAAAAGTCTATGAAATTCTTGAAAAACAATTTCTATTACAAGAGTTGTTGAGTGGTAAAGATTATCAATCAGCACTTTCTACAGCTCAGACGAGTGCATGGAACCGTACGGTAAGAACCTTTCGAGGTACAAATTGTGTGGCAGGAGCGTGTTTTACGAAAGATATTGCATATCGTGAAGGAAATATCGCGACATGGAATGTAGTGCGTGAGAATCCCGATGAAATGTTTCGGTTAAATGTTGGAAAATATGATCCTTCAAACAATCGACATCTTTGGATTCTTGATCAGTTGGGAATTTCTGATGAAGATATTGAGTCCGATTAACCCACTTCATTATTAGTGATAATTATCCTATTTACTCATACGTCAACACAGTGACGTTAAAAAGCTCCGGTGTCAACGTGCTTCTTTGAACCACATATGAATTTTCTCCAGTCGGAACTTCCGTTACCTGTGTGGTAATCGTACCAATAACGAGTACGACATATGTTTTCCCTTCGGCAACATAAACTCCCGATGCAAACTGGTCATCATATGCTCCCGGCTGAATCGTTATTTGTTGAACAGGTTCAAAAGAACGACGAGTCAATTCATCCTGATAATACTGAACAATCGTTTCAAAAGAATTGATTTTATCAACGCCCCATTGTTCAGTATCAGTTACTGTTTTTCCTTGGAGGGGCAGTTGGTTGACCCTATCGGACAGGAACGACTCGTAGTCAAAACTGACGCGGATGCTGGTAGGGTATTGCGGTACAACCCCTTGCGTAAACGTGGATTCCTCGGCATTCAAGAAATGTACTATATAATTCTTTCGTGCCTCTGATATGGTTTGTGGCTGTCCGGCTGCTACCAGTCCGAAGCTCTCGGCAAAATCTTCCGTCGGGCCGCTCTCTTTTCCATAGTCAGTGGTCATTTGTGCATCAGATGTTTTAGCTAGTTGCCATGTGTAATCACCATCAAAAAATGAAGGTTCTTGACCAGTTGGATACTGCTGCCAGCCAACGGTGCGCGCAAAGTCATAAATAACGGTTGAGGACGTATCGTAATCATAGGCACTGGTTCTTTTCCGCTGCAGCCAGTAGTGATGAACATAATAATATTGCAGGACATGGGCATATTCATGGGTAAAAATGGTGAGTTTTTCATTTGCAGAATTCTCGCCTGAAAAAAGAGTTCCTGAAAAAAATTCATCTCCCAGATAAATATACGGGCCGCTGGTCAATGCGTTCGTCAACGGATCAATTGAAAGATTAAGTCGATCAAGGCATGCGGAAACAATTCCTTTCGGTCGCAGTTCCAGAACTTCTTTCGGGAGCGTATTGAGGAAAAGAGCAAGCTGTGTGATTTCATTTTCCTGAAACGGTCGACATTCTGTCTCATAAAAAGGAATGCCGCGAACTGCGGTTACACGCTTAGCATCATCGGGTGGCACCACAACACCCAAGAATTCTTCTTGTGATGGTTCCAGTTGAAACAGATAGGAAAAATTATTATGAAGAGAAAACGTATTATCTTGAGCTTCCGACAGCTGAAGAGCAATTTCGTGAGTTATATCATTAGTGGATGATTCTGATTGAGAATTAATCACCGGTTCCTCAAGAAAAGTCTGAGAAGTCATTAAGACAAAATAAACGAATATTCCTACCGCAGCAAGTGATAATAGGACAAGACCGACGATTACGGCAATCACCACTAATAGCCATGTATGATGTCGGGGTGGTTTCGGAACGGGAAGCGGAGGCGGTATGGGTGTCATGCAATAAGCATAACAAATTATAAAAACTGGGGCATTTGGCAGGGGACAGAAGAAAGGAGATCATATTTACTGAGCAATTTGCCCAATTGGGGAACTTGTGTACGATACAAAAACTCTATATTACCGCCTGAAAGGAGATAATCGGAAACTTTTTTGTACCCCATTACATACAGCGCATCTTTTGGATATCCTCCCGGTTTACTCGTATCAGATATACCCCGTTTGACTCGAAAGGCCGTAATAAATGCCTTATTTTTTGACATATATGATGAAAGATAGGAATATATTTCACGAAAACTTTTATCCATCATAGCCACGGCCTGCAATCGATAAAAGTACATCTTGTAGGCATTTTCAGTAATGGTGCCTGTTGTTACCTCGTTATAAACCGCCATACCTTCAGCGTACAATTCACGGGTTGGTTGTGTTCGTAATAAATAAAGTGGCCCACCCGCCCTTGAATTTCTTTTTTGCAGAAGATGTGATTCGACTTCGTGTACCATAAGCCGCACGACATTCTGTTCATTTCGTCTGACTCGTGAGCCGATATACAAATTGCTGATTCCAGCTCGAACACTGAAATTCGTTCGGTGGTCGATACAGGCGCCAATAGAATGCAAGTGAGATTGCGAGGCAATATAGCGCTCTGCATATTCCTGTATTTCATAAGCATTATAGATGCGAGCGCCTTCGGTATCAGCAAAGGTCACCGTCGGAAGGCAATCATTATACTTTTGAGCAGTGAGTGCATTTAAGGCATAAAGTTTTTCTGCAAAGCGGGAGAAAAGAGGAGTGCCAATGTGAAGTCTTGCCCGTTGGAGGAGAGCAGTATGATAAATGAGAGATTCAATATAGTATTCTATATCAGAGGGTAAAGAAAGGTTAATAAGTCGTCTCCATAATCCTGCAAGAATCGTATTGACAGATTGTTTTGTTGTATCAGGGTAAATAAACTGTGGATTGTATACATTGGATTTGAAGAATTTTCGCAGTTCCGAACGATAATTTATCGGCGTGAGAATAGACGGATCTATTTGTACGTGACTCAAGAGCCTCGAGAGATCTTCTGCAAAATGTAATAAATCGGTTTTTTTAGATTTTGTAATACTTTGCTTCATCAAAAGAATATACCCGACCCGAGAAATGTAGACTACGTTCGTGCTGAAACACGAAGCTTTTTAAAAGACCTAAAGTCCATGACTTTAAGCACCGTACGTAGTAAAAACATTATAGGATACGAAGGTACTGAAAGGATATCAGTGTACCACACTTAAACAAAAGGTGCCAATTTCCCGATTTTTATTCTAGATAACAACCTTAGCTGTTGTGATAAAATGAGCGTATGGAACAGGTGGATGAACAGTCATCAAACCAGCCGATGTTTGAAATACGTCCTGTCATTGAACAGAAACCCTTTGAAAATCCTGCCGTCCAGTTTTTCTTCTCAAAATGGTGTGAGATAAATGACTCAATCGAGCCTCAATATGTCGATCGTAAAACAAGGGAAGAACGGGGTGTGAAAGGGATCCTTGAGAGAAATATAGATGGGAAGCAAACGCTCTATATTCCACATGATCTTGCTTTGTGGGAGATGGTCGGGATCATGGAAACAGTGGATCACGACACCTACGCACAAAAGCCGGAGAAGAAAGACACTGCGAAGGAAAAAATCCTGATACTCGGAAAAGAGTTTCAAAACGCAGGTATATATATTGCAAAACGGCTCAACTTTATAACTAACGGACGGGAAATTGCCCATGGACTCGCCGAAGAATTCTATGGATACGGACAGTCACTCATAGAGAGAAAATCTCCAGAACAGTTTGCATCAGTAGATGAAATTTCAAAAAAAGAGCTTACTCCTTCAGAGACGGATGAGATCGACCGCTTCTTAGCAGGCGATCGTCTCTATAAAGCTCGCAAAGCCTCAGTCGAACGAAAGGCGGCCATAGATCCGAAGAGTATGGAAGAACTTGTCGAACAGGAAAGATGTGATACGCTTGCACAGTTCTTCCGAGTATCAGAAAAAGCGTTTCTATTGAGTGAGAATCCACAGACAGGTGAATTACAGAGCCGAAAACCTCCCGTCAAGCCGTGGCTTATAAATGCTCCCATTCACAGCGGATTCCTTCGCAAAGTCGAACAGTCACTGAAAAATACTATTGAAACGCCAAAAAGAGAGCTCGTCTCTGCTGTTTTTCTTCGAGGGCTTGAAAAAGTGGTAACCGATACGCGAGAAGCGGGATGGAAATACGCGGTGAATACACTTTTTGAAAAAGCCGGAATCGATCTTCATCTTGAGCAAAGAAAGCTAACTGAAGTCTTAAGACTGCCTGAACTGAAAGCAGAACTTGAAGCTCTTCGTCAAACTGGAGATATAGAAAGAATCAGTGCTAAGGAACGGGAAATAGCAGATAAAATTCAAGATGCTGTCAGTCGATTTCCACGAGAAGAAAACTCACAGAACCCGTCAGAGATTGTGGCAACTCAAAATATTAATTGCGTCGGTGCGTCGATACTGGGGGGATCATTATTGAAAGAAGCAGGGATTGTGTACCTTGTGGGTAATCTTCCACGACATTCGCTATTATTCGTCCTCACCTCTGATGAACAAGTGCTTTGGAGGGATATGTTATTCAGAGGAAATAATAGGTACGTAACCGACCCAATGATCCAAGGTACAAATATGGATGGTAATCCCCTAACTGTCAAAGACATTATTCATTTCAGTAACCACCCTACAACTGAAGGATTAATGTTTGAGGTCGTTCGTGGCCCTTTTGATCTTAGATTTCCGTGGATTCCCCGAAATCACAAGGTATTACTTACTCTCTTTGAATCGGAAATGGGTCAAAAGATTCAATTACTAAAAAATACTGCATTAACATTATCTGATCTCGGACGAATCAAAGAAGCAAATGAAGCAAATAGATTGGCTGCTTCATTTAATCCACGCGATCCTGATATTTTTAATAATTTTGGTAACTCATTGTTAACTCTCGAGCATGATAATGATGCGCTAGCGGCATATCGCAAAGCCATATCCATAGATCCAGACACAGATAATACATATAACGCTCTTGGATATGTTTTATCGACTCAAGGAAAATTCGATGAAGCAATACAATGTTATCGTGAAGCGATAAAAAACAATCCAAATATTGATTACTTTTATAATAATTTAGGAAACGCATTGGTACATGAAAACAAAGTAGCTGAAGCAATAGATGCATATACTCGTTATGTGAGAGCTGCAGATCCATCAGAAAATTCGAAAGAAATACAAAAAGTAAAAGCGAAAATTCAGCAATTAAAACAAGCTATCTAAAAACTATACGTTCACTTTCTCTTTGTTGACTGACTGCTACTTTTTATGGGTTTATTGTGCGAGACTTCTTCAGTTCGGAATTCGTCTCTTCTGACTGGAGATCTAATTCCATAGAATCAGAAGACTCGTCAGGAGCATTTATCGTGGGATCTACGAGAAAACCTTTTAAGTCTCTTCGTCCAATAATAACGGGATATTTTAAATGACTGCGGTCGGTCACGGAAGCGACAGATTTGATTTTCACGCCTCTCAAATGGAACGTAGCATTGATAGTCTCTCGGGTTTGAACACCGCTTGCCGATTGTACCTGTACTTCTTTATCTGACTTGGGGAATCCGAGTTCAGAAACCAGCTGTTTGTCTATTGAGGTGCGAAATGCCCCCGTGTCGACTTTTGCATCGACTGCTTTGATGAGCCGTTCACCTTCCAGAACAACTTGTTCTATAACGCCCACAGTTTTCGGATTTGTTTTTACTTTTTCAGAAAAGGCCGAGACAAAGAGTGATTTCGCCATTTCAACGCCCCGCTCAGGCGTTATATGATGCATGTTTTCAACGCGCTCCAGACGAGTTCTCAAAGAGGTGCGGTTGGCGCTTTGAATAGAAAGTCCGGGACGTGCGTTAATTTCTAAAACGAGCGGTCCTTTTTCGCCGTCATGCACCAAATCAATGCCGGCATATCCCAATTTACTCGCTTGCTGTGCTTTTGCAGCAAGGAGGAGAAGTTCGTTCCATTTCGGTATTTTGAGTCCTCTGAGTTTTGTTTTTGTTCCGGGGATAAACCGCGGTGTTGTGCCGTGTTTTTTATACGCATAATTCGTTATGCCGGTGCGCATATCAATGCCGAGCGCTATAGCTCCCTGCATGAGGTTTGCGGTACCGTGTGATTCTTCAGTCGGTAATCTGAGCATGGCCATAATCGGTATGGCATTTAAAACGATGATGCGGATGTCCGGCAGTCCCACGGAACAAATTTTTTTATAAAACGGATGGAGATGGATTCGTTCTTCAATAAACGCGTAGTCAGGCAGATACTGAAGCGAAAAGGCGCCGTCCAATATGTCCAGTAGATGATTTTCGATATAGTGTATGTCAACCTGTTCGCCCGATACGGTAGTTCCTGAGGATCCTTCCCATTTCTTAAATACTATGATGCCGCCGCCGCCATATCCGCGCGCCGGTTTTATAGCAAATCCGTCAGTCGGCAGACTACTCCAATTAAAATCTCTCATCTCTTTTCTGCTTCGAAAGGTAGCCAGAAGCTTCGGCGTAGCGATGGCGTTTCTGATCATTCGCCGCTTCGTTAACAGTTTGTCATCGGCCACGCGCTTTGAATCACGAACATTATACTTCCTAATATACAGGTAATTTCGTGCGTTCATACCGAGAATGTTTTGAGAAACAGCCATTATCGTTCCTTCACATCTTTAAACCGGAAGTATTCCGTTATTCTCAGTCCAAAGTAGCGTCCAACGATAATATTAAACGGAATAAGGAGAAAGATCGCTTCGGGATAGAGGATAATAAAGTTTTGAAGCATTTTCCAGGAAAGAAGGTAAAATCCGATAATTCCCAAACCGATACTCGTTCCCGCGATCAAAAGAGTTTCACCGAGTTTTCTCTCAAGCTGAATAGCCACGATGCGTTCTGATAAGAGTATGAGAAGCAGTACCGGGAAAATGGACAAGCTACGGATGGCAATTTGTCCATAGGATACGCCTATAACGAGCGTTGCGAACACAAATATTGAAACCATAAGAATAGATAATGCCAATTTCGGCATATGCATAATGCGAATTTTCTTGAGAAGCATTTGTGCAATCGTTGTAGCCAGAATAATGGTGATGAGAAGTGCCGCACCAATAGTAATTCCCGTGGCAAGAAGCGTAATCGAAAGAGCAATGGGGAATAGTATGCCCAACGAGGGAAGGCCGACGACATAGCGGATCAGCACCGCAGCCGTTGCCAGAAACGGCAACAGTAAAATGAGTATAATCGTGTTTGCCGGGACGCCGGCGCGCACCGCGCTTTGTACGGTATAGGCAAAAAAGTTAGTAAGTGATGGTTTGTTTGCCGGACGCTTGGCAAATACTTCAAGTATTTCGCTTTTTTGCTCAATCTGCTCGGGTTGCGTAATATTTTCCTTGAGCAATTCTTCCAGTTCTGCTGCTTCAGATGCAAGGGAAGCACTCCCGCTCGCCAGCTCTGGGTCAGCTGAGCGTATCATGGTGGAATTTGCCGGCCTTGGTGATTGAGCGCGAGCCAAAGGAACGGCTCGAACGAGTATCACGCTTAAAAATGCCAGAGCGACTATACTCAATACCCCTTTTTTTCGTATCATTTCTCTAGTATATCAAAGCACACGTTGCAATGCAGAGGCGGATAGAAGAGCATTGTGCCAAGTCTACCCTATAGTATTGATTTCAAATCCCTGTTCTGGTAAACTAAAAGAAGATTTAGAAATCCTGCAATCTGGACAAGCAAAAGCAAAACTAGATGAATATGTAGCTGCAACTAAAAGATACGCGGGAAAGCAATCATGAAAAATATAATACTTGATTGTATTAAACAGAAAAAAACAGTCATAGGCGCAATACATTTTTCGCCTTCTCCCGGGTACAAACAGTTTGACTCTATACAAAAAGCGCTCAAGAGAGCACAGTTTGATCTTGATACATTAATAGACGGCGGTATTGATGCGGTCATTTTTGAAAATAATTATGATGTACCCCATAAAACTTATGTGAAGCATGAGACAACCGCATTCATGACATACCTTATAAGTAAACTCACCTTTAAAAGGAATATTCCTTTCGGAATAAGTGTTTTGTGGAATGATTACAGAGCTGCACTGTCTATAGCAAAAGTAACGGGTGCTGATTTTATCCGCATTCCCGCTTTCGTCGATGCTGTTATAACATCGTATGGTGTGGTAGAACCAGTAGCAGAAAAGGCGCGGGTATTTAGAAAATTGATCGACGCTGAGAACGTATCTATTTTTGCTGACGTGCATGTTAAACATGCGGAAATGGTAAATAAGAACAAAACATTGAAACAGTCTATTCTTCAAGCTACGAAACAAGGTGCGGATGGTATTATTATTACCGGCAAATGGACAGGAAATGCACCAATTACTGAAGATCTTTCATTAGCACAAAACGCTACTTATCTTCCTATTGTTGTTGGAAGTGGGGCAGATACAGACAATATCAATCAGCTTTTTCAATCTGCGGATGCAGCTATTGTGAGTACCTCTTTTAAATCGGGAGAGAGACACAAAAATAAAAGTAATCCTAACCTCAAATCATTTGAACAAAGAATGGATAGAAACACAATTGCAGAGTTTATGAAAAAAGTAAAAGATCGTCAACTGGAATCCTATATTTCAGTTTATTCCACCTATGCGACAGACGAAATCGCTAATAGTAAAGGAAAGACTATTTCTGAACAACAAGGTGGACCTTTGTTCTATATTGAACAGGCGCTCGCAAATCGTAATATGCCGTTTCGGTCTTTTTATGGAGCAAATGCAAAAATAAAAATAGCGGTCACTCCACAAGGTGAAACAGGAGTTATAGTATACAAGCCGAAAAAGAATTCTTTCATAAACGTTAGTCAAAAGAATAAGAAATCACGTATTGCTATTGTATCTACAGTTCTTAATGAGTGGAATATTGAAGAAGTGCTAAAAAGACATGATAAGATAATTGTCGATGTTCAAGGTTATGTGAGAGATCCAAAAAATCACGGAAAGAAAAAAATATTTCATGAGATGAATAACTATGCCAATAATATTTATTGCGTAAAAGGAACAAATGAAGAATTATCCTACTTACCTAAGTCTTTTCTAACAAGCCAGAAGAAAAGAGTAATCATTATTACAAAAGGGAATTCAGGAGTAGAACTTTTTGTTAAAGGTAAAAAATACCAAATCAACGTAGAAAATATAATTCTATCCGAAAATACCATTGGTGCTGGAGATTATTTTCTCGGTATGTTTGCTGGGAATATATCCCGAGGAAATGACGAAATACAGGCAGCAAAATCAGCAGTGAAAGCAACATCTGATTTTTTGGCTTTAAATCTCGAGAGGAGTTCTTAATAGAATATTAGTATTGATCTGTTTGTCTATCAAAATAATCATTGAATAGTGAAATGAGAGAAGGGTGTCCTGTTTTATAAAAAATAACATCTGCATTAAAAAATAATGTCCCGTCGTCAACCAGTATCATTCGTTGATAATTATCTTCACCTTCAATATGGGAAAAAGTGAAATTTGGAGAAGATATACCCAATTGTTGTTGTACTAATTCAAAATCTTCAGCTGTTCCAAATCCTAATCTATGAATATCGACTCCAGAATCTAAGAGCTTACCTATAAGTCTATGATATCCTACTGGAAGCGGTGATGATAATTCTTCAGATAACAACATGGTCATACGCAACACTTGCTTCGCCTGCGAAATCCTGCCTATTACTTGATTAACAATCTCTTCTTGCGCTATTATTTCTGACTGTTGAGCTATAGTTGCATATTCACTCTCGGCGATAGATAATGTATATGCTTTATCTTTACGGACAACTTTTTCTAAAACTGCACCTATAATTTCAGTAATTTTCTGCACAGTCGGTTTCTGTAAGACTGATTTTGATCGTTCTTCATCCATAAATAATCAAGGAAACCGGTTATTTTCCTATTTAATCAACCTATTTTGACCGTTAATAGTATACTACTAGAGTTAAATTATGACTGAAACACCACACTTTTTATCATTTTTGGTGGGAATAGCAGAAGATTCGGTAGCCAGAAATTCAGATATATATGCAGTGGCCAGTGAAATTGCAGCGGAAGGATTTGGTGACGATTTCACGAGAGATATGCAGAGTTTGAACCAGCTGGCACAACATGCCAAAGACTGTGGTTGTCAGGCTTGTCAAAAAGCATACTTTCAAACAAAGAGAGAAATTGAAGAAAAATACTACTTACCTTCCGAAGATTAATCACTATTTATAGCAGGTGACTTGCAATTGTCACATTCTCCCGGTACACTGCTAGAAAACATCTTATGAAACCTCAAAATCTTACCACGAAAATCTTTCTTGATTCAGGAGATCCGGACGAAACGCGAAAGGCACTTGATTTGCTCGGATTCCTGGACGGACAGACGACGAACCCGTCACTTGTTGCAAAGAAGATCCTGTCTACCAATGTCATTCCCGCGAAAGCGGGAATCTCTGAGATCCCCGATCGGGTCGGGGATGACGTATTAAGAAACTTAAAATTGACAGAAGATCAGTTATTACAAGAATACAAATCCATTGTGGAAGAAATTTCTTCTTTGATTCCGAAAGGTTCAGTTTCCATTGAAGTATATTCTGATGAAAATACAACTGCCGATCAGATGTTGAGACAGGGAAAAGAAATGTTTTCATGGATTCCGAATGCACACATAAAATTTCCGACGACTCAAGAAGGACTACGAGCTGCATCGAACGCGGTTTCAGAAAAAATACGGGTCAACATGACATTAGTGTTTCAACAGCAACAAGCGGCGGCAGTCTATTCAGCAACCCTTCGGCGCGCTTCGCTTGCTCAGGGCAAGCCCTTCGATTCAACTCAGGTCAAGCCCGATTCAACGTTGCCCGGATTTAAAAATGTCTTTGTTTCTCCCTTCATCGGACGTCTGGATGATCGAGGAGAAAACGGGATGGATTTAATAAAAAGCATTACCCGGATGTACTCAAATGGCGACGGGCACGTGATGAATTTATCAGCAAGTATCCGAAATCTTGACCACTTTATTGGTTCAGTAGCAAACGGGGCAGATATCATCACCTGTCCCTATGCAATTCTTGAGGAATGGGTAAAAAGGGGAATGCACGTTCCTGATTCTTCATATATATACGATTCAAAAAACTTGCAGCCAATTGCCTACCAAGAATTAGATTTACATAAACCGTGGAACGAGTTTGATATTTCCCACGAACTGACCGATGTGGGACTGAAGCGCTTTGCGGATGACTGGAACAAGCTGCTTGGATAATAATTTATTGTTCGAGCGGAGCGAGAACTTTCACTTCGTTCGAAGAATATATCAATATGCCTGACAAATTCAACATTCCGACCGTCGTTATCGTCTATGGTGCAACGGGGGATCTCATGGCCCGGAAGATTACACCGGCACTCTTTCATTTATACGCGAAAGATAAACTTCCCAAAATGTTTCATATCATTGGGGTAGCCAGACGCCCGTTGACCAATGAACAGTTTCGTGAGCATGTGTTTAAACTTGCGGAGGATTATGCAGAGACCCCAGAGCACAAGCGTAAACTCGAAGCATTTTGCCAATTATTTTTTTATCATCAGGGACAGTTTGAACAACGAGGAGATTATGACAAGTTAGCCAGGGAAATGGGCTTGGTCGATAAGCGTTGGCATGTCTGTTCAAACAAACTGTTTTATCTGGCGGTTCCTCCGAGTTACTACAAGACTATTTTGACCCATCTTCACAATTCACACCTGACTGGTCCCTGCCCGCCATCGCTGCGCTCAGGCGCTGGCAGGCGGGCCTGCTCGCCCGATGAGGGGTGGACGCGGGTCCTCGTTGAAAAACCATTTGGCAATGACTTAAAAACCGCACAAGAACTCGATGAATTATTGTCAAATCTTTTTAAAGAAGAACAGATTTACCGGATCGATCACTATTTAGGGAAAGAAATGCTTCAAAATATTTTGGCGTTTCGATTTTCAAATAATTTCCTTGAGGAGTCCTGGAATAATAAATTCGTCTCGCGCATCGACATCCGGCTTCTCGAAGACAACGATGCGTCAAAGCGCGGATCGTTTTATGAAAGTGTCGGAGCCTTCAGAGATGTCGGACAAAACCATTTACTGCAGATGTTGGCCTTGGTGACAATGGACAATCCCGGCACACTGACCGCTGATGCAATCAGAAGAAAACGTGCCGAGTTATTGCAAACATTGAATCCTTCGACACGGGACGAAGTACGTCGGTCGACCATCCGGGCTCAATATGAAGGATACCGTACTCACACGGGCGTTGATTCAAACTCGCAGATTGAAACATACTTTAAGACGCGTGCGTGTTTATCATCGAATCGCTGGGATGGAGTGCCCATCTACTTATCGAGCGGGAAAGGGTTTTCCAAACCTCAAAAAGATATTACAATCACCTTCCGAAATCCGCAGGTATGTTTGAATTGTGAACCGGGAAAAGACTACAACAATCAAGTCGTTTTCTCTCTCGAGCCGGAAGAAAAAATAATGATCAAATTTTTTTCCAAAAAGCCCGGATTGGACCTAGAACTTCAGCAGAAAGAGTTAGCATTTACGTATCGGACGACAAAAGAGCGCAGGCAGTATGTTGAAGAGTATGAGAAGCTGCTTCTCGATGTTATTCGGGGAGATCAAACGCTGTTCGTATCAACCGATGAAGTATTGCCGATGTGGCAGTATACGGATGCGATTATCAATGCGTGGCAGGAGAATGGTGTACCGATTCGAGCGTATAAACGCGGCACGGACGAAATTGCTGAGATGCTTACGGAAGATGAAAAACCAAGCATTCACCGGCATATGTTAAAGAAAGAAATCGGACTGGTAGGATTGGGAAAAATGGGCGGTGGCATTGCACTGCAACTGCATGATCGAGGCTGGCGAGTATATGGGTACAATCGATCAAAAAATGTGACTGAATCATTTGTCCGGAAAGGAATTGAAGGGATTTATGATATGAAAGAATTTAAGGAAAAATTAAAACCGCCGCGGGTGGTTCTGTTGTCCGTTTCTGCAGGAGATGCAGTGGATGGAATATTGTTTGGAAAATCATATAATCGTCATCCCCGACCTGATCGGGGATCTCAAGGGGATTCCCGCCTGCGCGGGAATGACAATGGCTTAGTAGAAATTTTGGAAAAAGGAGACATCATCATTGACGCGGGGAATTCAAATTATCATGATACGATCCGTCGGCATTCTTTATTAAAAAAACGGGGAATCAAACTTGTTGACGTCGGTATCTCAGGCGGGCCTGAAGGAGCCCGGTTTGGCGCGTGCCTCATGGTAGGCGGCGACCACAAAACATTTGAATATCTTGAACCGATATTTGCCGATCTATCGGTTCCTCGTGGATACCGGTTTTTCGACGGAGTCGGCGCTGGACATTTTATCAAAATGATTCATAACGGTATTGAGTACGGCATGATGCAGGCAATCGGCGAGGGGTTTGAAATTTTGAAAAAATCTTCTTTCAAGCTTGATCTGACGCACGTTGTCGACGTATACAACCACGGAAGCGTTATTGAATCTCGATTGATTTCATGGTTGAAAGATGCGTATGTGCAGTACGGGACTGATTTGAAAGATATATCCGGATCGGTTTCCCAATCGGGAGAAGGGAAGTGGACCGTAGAAGAAGCTAAAAGGTTAAAAATAAAAACTAAAATCATAGAAGATGCATTACAGTTTCGTATTGATTCCCAAAAGAATCCTTCGTATACTGGAAAAGTCGTATCGGCTCTGCGTGGGCAATTCGGGGGACATGAGGTAGAATTGACCTGAAGAATATTATAGGTTATAATATGAGCTTATGAATAGAAACATAGAGATACCAGGATACGGTATAGCTAGAATTATTAATAGGGAAGCACCCGGGTGTTTAGCTTATTTATTGGTGATAGGCCTCGCTTTAGTCGGTATCAGTGGACTGAGTAAAAAAAGTAGTCAATACGGTGAGGCGAGACCGGTTGGGCAACCTACTCAGAAACGTTCGCCAATTGAACAAACACCAGTTCAATCAAAGCCTGTTAATAGATACGCCGCTGGAGAGGAGATAGTAAAAAGTATGCCTTTCGGCAAGAATATTGAGGATGAACAAAGTAGGCAAGAAAGCCAACCAGAACCGGCTCCTCAAAGTTCCAATCCTGAGGGAATGTGCAGCCAGCCGTTACCATCTGATATTGAGAGTGGTAATACAGTTAAGGTGTTCACCTCACTAGAAAAAGAGCTAGAAGGAACGCTGGTTATAGTAAATGATTCTCAATTTATCTTTTATCCACAGTTTGGTAGACGGTTAGGCTGCGATGATATCAAGTCAATGAAAAAAGTGTCTCAGGAATAACCTTCACGCTCGTTATTTTTACTTCCCGCAGTTTCATGATACGATGAAACTCATGAATATCCAGGAATTTCAAAATACAATTTACGCTTATTTCTTAAAACATAAACGCACCCTTCCCTGGAGGTGGGAAGCTGATCCGTACAAGATTTTTGTTTCCGAAGTTATGCTTCAGCAGACGCAGGTATCTTGGGTTCTGGTCAATTGCTTTAGCACTTCAAGATAAGTTTGGCGGGCGTGAGTTGGGAAGTGAATAGCCAGCACTTCGTATATTTAGTGGCCTGTAGTATAATATTTCGATGAGTTCTATGAGTATTGAACAATCTTTCCAAAGTTCATTAGCTATGCGTGACAGACCTGTTATAGCCGAAGAACTGATAGTCCGTCAAGATATTCCTGATCCAATATCAGTTGATAGTGAGCTACCTCGGGCTACTGCGCTTGTAAAAAAGTTAAAAGGATATACGGTCGAAAACTGGAACAATCTCGGAGATGATGTGGTCGTTCGTGGACTCGATGCACTTACCCATGGAATACTCGCATCATGGGCAGCTCTGGATGAGCCATATGCTTTAGGTTGGGTAGCGCGTTCACTAGAAAAACAAATAGGTTATGTACCGAGCACTTTTAGGGACCTATATAGTTATACTGCAATAAAACAGATTGAAGAAAGCCCATCCGAAGAATGGGGGAGATATGAGGTACGAACATCGCAGTCATTTGAACATAGACGAGCTTTGACTGCGCTTCTTATATGGCCGGAGCTTGCAGCTAAAATTGGGGTTGACTTCTGGTCAGAATTGATGGATCCTTTAGCACAACTTCAGATGAACATCGGGAATAATCCTGCTCAAGTAAGTGTAGAAAGTAGAGTTGCAGGTATGTCTATCCCACGTGAAACAAGGGAATTGGTTGGCCGCATCCGGTTTGCACAAATGGCACGTGCAATGGGAGATGCCATATATGCATTCCAAACCTACGCGCTTCAGGCGGTTGCACAAAGAAGTTATTATCAGGGAGCGCTTGCAAATGATTTACAATCACATGGAATACGAGTTGCCAATAGGTCATTTATCGAAATAGTTGATCCAGTGGATCTAGATATTGGCCAGATTACACAATGGACAGAACAAAGTAATCTTTTAGCATATATGCAAGATGTCGTAGCAGCTGATTTTGGTGAGTGGCATGCTGCTATATCGAGAAGAGGAGAAGTTAGGGATGTTAATAGATTGCTCAAGAGATTGTGTGTAGGAATGATTGATCCAGGTATATTAGCGCCACTAAGGGATTTTCCCTGGATGGAAAAAACGGTATCTGCAAGCTTGTTATTACATCCGGGGGAGTGGTATCGTTTTTATCAAACAAGTCTAGGACTCAATACTACAGTGGTTTAATTTCACTTCTGATTTCTAATTTGCTACAATTTCACCGTGCATAAGAATGCTTTTCAAAATCTTATATATTATCACTATAAATCCCACAAACGTATCCTTCCCTGGCGTCCTCCTTCGCTAAAGCTTCGAAAGGATAAAATGGTAGATGATCCTTACAAGATTTTTGTTTCAGAAGTCATGCTCCAGCAGACGCAGGTGACGCGTGTGCTCGTCAAATATCCCGAATTTATCAAACGGTTCCCAACGTTTCGTTCTCTTGCGAGAGCGTCTCTGAAAGACGTTCTCACCGTCTGGCAGGGGATGGGGTATAACCGGCGGGGAAAATTTTTGAAAGAAGCCGCTGGAATTATTGTAAAAGATAAACGGTATGAGTTTATGTTTCATAATAGATTGTCATTCCCGCGAACGCGGGAATCTATAGAATTAGATAGATCCCGGATCAAGTCCGGGATGACAGAACAACAGATGCTGAAACAAGTTCAGCATGACAATGTTGATCTTCTTCAATTGCTTCCCGGCGTCGGGCACAATACCGCCTGTGCGGTCGTTACCTATTCGTTTAATATGCCAACGGTTTTTATCGAGACAAATATCCGCGCGGTCTATCTCTATCATTTTTTTAAAGATAAAGAAAATGTTTCCGATTCAGATATTTTAAATCGTGTTAAAAATACGCTCGACATGCAGAATCCACGAGATTGGTACTATGCGCTAACTGACTATGGGGCAATGTTAAAGAAGACGAAAAAGTTTCAAAATATCCAAAGTAAACACTATACGAAGCAATCGAAATTCGAAGGATCTAGGAGGCAGCTGCGTGGTAGGATTTTAAAACTGCTCATAGAATCCGGACCGAGTTCTCTTAATGACATTCGATCTCATCTGCGGGAAGACCCGCGGATAGAACAGATAGTTGAAGATATGAAAAATGAAGGAATTTTAGAAATAATACAGACGCATTACCGGATTGTGGGGTCTTGACACCGGGGATATAGCCTTTATAATAGAAAAAAGATCAATCTCATATTCATATTGAATATGAGTATCCTTACTAAACCATGGGAAACAATATGGCGTAGTTTTTTGTTTTCGTTTTTTCAGAAAATGAAGAAATCTCTCTTTCAGATACTCCTGCTCTTCACTACCGGACTTATCCAAGTTCCCGATCTTTACGCGAGCGAAAATAATCCGTCAGTTCAAGAAGAAATCCCGGCAATTCGGTTTGAAAATGAGCATGAAAATCTGCTTGCGGAAAAAACGGCAGCTGAAGAAATGATGGACAGTGAAGCCATTCATGAACCTGCGGGAGAACATGAGGAAGAAGTGGATATATCCTTTATCTTCAACAACAAAACATTCCAGAAGATTGCAGCGGCTGTCTTTGCCCTCGCAATACTTCATACCTTCATGGTCAGCAAGTTCTCGCATTTGGCTCAAAAATATCCTGAAGGTTCTATTCAGGAAAACCTGTTTCATCTGATCGGCGAGGTAGAAGCGGTATTTATGTTGTGGTCAGGTATCTTGATTGCTACCATGACGGCATTTTTTATGTGGGGAAACAGTGTCCACTATATCAACGGATTGAACTTTACCGAGCCCATGTTCGTCTTCGTCATCATGATCATTGCGGCGACTAAGCCGATTATTGATATTGCAGATTACTCAGTCAGATTTATAGATAAACACCTTCCGCTGCGAGGATCTGCCGGATTTTTGGCATCGGTGCTCATAGTCGGTCCGCTTTTGGGTTCATTTATCACCGAACCGGCCGCCATGACCGTAACCGCCCTTATTCTCTACCGTCAATTTTTCATCCGGGATATTTCTACCAAACTGAAATACATGATCATTGCCACATTGTTCGTCAATGTCAGTGTAGGAGGTGCCTTGACAAATTTCGCCGCGCCACCGGTTATCATGGTTGCGGGGAAATGGGGTTGGGACCTCATGCATATGCTGACGAGCCTCGGCTGGAAAGCAGCAATTGCGGTTGTTATCAATGCCTACACCGTAGCCATATTCTTTAAAAACCATATCAACAAAACCATCCAGCCGCTTAAAGACAGTGATGCGCGCGGGGAAAATGCTGCCGAGATGAAAAATACACCGTTGTGGATTACACTAGCTCATATACTCTTCCTCGCCTTTACTGTGCTCAATGCCCATCATGCGGCCGTGTTTATGGCAGGATTTGTTTTCTTTTTAGGATTTGCCACAGTGACTCGGGAATATCAGGAAAAACTAAAATTGCGTGAAGGACTTCTGGTTGGCGGATTTTTAGCAGGACTGGTCACGATCGGATCCCTGCAGAAGTTCTGGATCCAGCCGGTCATTTCCATGCTTCCTGACATACCTCTTTTCTTCGGCGCGGTATTCCTGACATCATTTACCGATAATGCGGCACTCACGTTCCTTGCATCTCAAGTCGAGGGAATATCCGCAATGAAGCAGTATTTGGTTGTTGCGGGAGCACTTGCTGGTGGAGGACTGACGGTTATTGCCAATGCACCGAATCCGGCCGGATTTTCAATTTTAAATCCTTCATTCGGAAAAGATGGGATAAATCCTGTAAAGTTACTCACTGCTGCATTGTTTCCAACTGCTATTGTTATTTTGTCATTTCTCCTGCTCCCATCGTTGTAATGATTTATTAAAAATAAGAACGTTTCATGATTGAAAATAATACACATATTGATATTCCTTCTATTGTCAGTCTTAAAGTTTCACGGAGAGCACTTCTTTTGGCGGGTGCGTTGAAACCCCTTGACTATGCTCAGGCTCAAGAGCATGGCGGGCATGAGTATTCCGTTTCAAATCTTGCAACCGCAGGTGCTGTGACGAGTCATTTTTTTGGAGAACTCGCCGGAGCTGCGCTGGTAACCGGTGGACTTACCAGACAGTCTACCGAACGTCTAATGCTAAGCGAAACGACTCGATTGGGAATTCTAGCACTCAATGATCATGAAGCACTTAGCCATGACATACGGGAACTAGGAAGTAATTTATATCTGATCCCTATTGTGATCGGTGTTGCTGAGTCACTGAGTGTCGCGCGCGCAAATTCTGAAGTATTGACGAATGGCGAACATAAAACCGTGCGAGATATCGTATCTGATTTAGAAGAGGAAGATGTGTCTGAGGATGAAGATCCTTTAAGTAGAACGCTCAATAGAGTGGCGAAAAATGCTGCAATTTCAGCGGTTGTCGGAGGCTTGTCAACCTATATATCTGCACCCATAGCGACCGACAACCAGATTCCGTTAGCCGATGACCTTATGGAGTTTTACTATCAGAAGCAGCGTGCTACGATAGGAGACAGTCCTGTGGTAAGTGAAAATCAAGAGATGACTATGCGACGTGAAGCGTTTAATAGACTGAAAAAGGCCATGACAGGTATTTTAGGATACGATCGAGTACTCATCAATACAGCTGCAAATGGAGATGGCGCAAAACTTGTTGGAGATCCTCCATGGTTGGCGTTTTATATACAGAATCTACTGAATGGCGAGTTTGCTCGTGATCCTATGATGATTGTTGAAGCAGAAGCAATGGGTACGGTTATGTCTGAGGTGAATAGCTTGATGACTAATATGGTCTGGCTCTGGACAAGCGGCATCGTTTCGCATCGAGATGTAAATAGGATGGGTGGTTTTATAAAAGATTATGCTGTTAATCAGATTAAAGCGGGGAATAAAATACTCAAAGCAGTTACGGACGGAGAACTACGTGATGTTTCATTTAATGGTGCTGAACATGTAACAAAAGCGCTGTCTGTAAAAATTGAAACGCTTCAAGAAATGAGAGGTCATCTCAATGGAGATGAAAGCACAGAAGATACAGAACAACTTCGAAATGAAATTGATGCACAAATTGGCCAGATAGAAACTGCATTACAATCTATTCCGGCTGTTGGTTTTCAAATTGATTTGCGGTCCATGTGGGAGCGAAAAAAAGAAATTTGGGAAACGATTCTTGCGACAGATAGTCATCCATTGTTGGGTGGTACGGGAATTCGCGAAATAATCAACGATGCCGCATGGATATTTAATAAAGCGACGGGAAAGCCGCATAAAAGAGTTTATCGCGACACTCATACGTCGCTCGACGTATTAGAAAGTAGTGAGCATGTACATGAAGGTAATTTAAATGAGTATCTTGAAGTGATTAGGGATGAAAAAGATACTGAACGCCAAGAAAGATTAGCTCGGGAACTGCGGCTGGGTATGAAAAAACAGTCTATTGAGGAATTAGCAGGGCTTCTTACTGCTGGCATTCGAGGAAGGCACATGGAAGAAATTGTTGAGGAATTAGCGAACAGATTTGATGCGCAAGCAGAAAATGGAACTAATCCCGCGGATATTGCAAAAGAAACACCGGTCAATTCTCAGGCTATGTTCCATCGACTATTGCAAGTTTCCCCCAAACAACTCCGTCCCGCATTGTCTGTTGCCGCGTTTGAAGCAGGTCTTCACACCGCTACGCACGAGCATCATGATCATGGAGATCCACAACTACTTTCTCATGGAGGAAAAGACGCGTTTATCGGTCTAACAGCACAAATGATGGCGATACCAGGGCTAGTCGTAACTGGATTGTTTGCGCTTCCAAAGATTGTAGATTTGACGAGTGGAGAAAATGATACGCTTGATGAGCGACTCCGCAGCGAAACCAAAGCAGCGGGAAAACTGATATCAGGTACCACTGCCGTAGGGGATAACATCGTAGCAAAAGCAACAGGAGAAAATATTCTGAACGGAATCTACACCAATGCGTACGGGGAAGAACGATATGCAAATATGACTCTCTTAAGACGAGCGGTTCGAGTCGCACCTGCGCTTCGTGCAATGTTGCATGGACCACTCACGAAATACGGCAATATGCCAACCATGTTTACCCAATCGTACGAAGGTGAATTGACACCTGAAGGTAAGCTTGTTCATGGTCTCAAATCAATCAGCTTTAAAGAGAGTCTCGAAAATCCATTTGCTTGGTTAACTACAATAGGTACGTCTGACTTGCTATATAGGTACATAGAATCACGTCTTGAACCTATCGGCCAAGGACAATTACCAGAAGCAGAGCATGCAGAGATACCGCAGAAAAAACTTTTATCACGCAGAAAACTCTTTTCTTTGGGCAGGACATAACACTTCTTTTTGTACCTGATATACTCAAATCATGACCTTTCCTCATTTTGATCGTCGCACAGTTCTAATCATCGGTGGCATTGCGATAGTCAGTATTTCAGTTGGGGCATATACGTGGATGAAACAGAGAAGCTCAGAAGTCGTTTCTCCGACAGAAACACAAACTGAAATTTCAGAAAACATTACATCAGATTCGTAGAGCCGGAAGAGGCGAGCGGGTCAGCAGTTACCTCAAGCGAACATCAGGTAAAACGAGCTTTTTCAGGAAGCGGTGCCACATCATGTTTATTGACTACCACCGATGCTACTGCACGGTTGTATATCAAAAAAGAAATGTTTCGTATGACTCAAGTAACTCTTAAAGATGCTAATGAACCATTAAAAGATGAAATACTGACATTAAACGCTACGGTATGGATTTGGAATTCAGTCAATAAAACTGGATATGTGATGTCGGGTTTGACGGGAATATACTCTTCGAGTACTGTTTTGAAAAAACTTTACGAGGCATCTGATGAAGAATTGAAAGAAGGATTTACGCGTGCCGGGCTTACGCTGACCAATTGTACATCTCAAAACATTGATCAAGCTGTTTTTGATTTACCGAAAGATGTAGAGTTCAAACAAATAACTTATGCAATCAAAAATCAAATCCTATCACGATGATGTAATGTAACCTCTGAACTGTCGCAAAATTGAACATCTCAATTGTCGCAGTATTTTTCATAAACAACAGCATCCCGGTGTAGGAGCAATAAAAACTATGGGTTATGATTCTAAACTCTGAGTTTTGTTTTCCAAAACACTGTTCCGTTTGCCTCAAAATATACTTTGTTTCCCTTAATCTTCACCCAGATATGGCATCCTAGGTATCCTTCGGGTACATAGTAGTGTTTCCCGTAAAGCGAGATGGTTGATTCTCTGGTTACTTTTCTTCGCTCTTCAACCACTAAAAGAGTATGGAGTTCTCCCAATGATACTCTTTTCTTTGATGGTTTGTATCGGGAAGCTCGAGTAATTCCTCCAAAATATCGACTCTTGAAACGATTCAATCAAAGTTACCCGAGAATGAGCGTCTCCGGTCAGTTATAAGTGAGTTAGTTACTGAAGATTTAATCAGTAAAAACCGATTGGGCAGGTACTCAATAAAGTCTTAATTTGACGTGTAAAGTACAGTAGCACTTCCTAAATCATTTGTGGTGCCAAAATAGGGGACGGGCAACGGTGTATCTTTGACGTGATCTACATACACCTCGGTGAGTAATTTTTTCCGATCATAGAGACGCTGCATGATCCACTCCGGCGGAACCGTGTTTCTCGGGATATGAATATTGAGATTTACCACGTCGACATCCGTGGGCAAAACAGACTCGATCCGTTCTGCAACATCAATACCTTCAAGATGCAGTCGTTTTTCCGTCAGTCCACGACAGCTTACCTGAAGTGGTGGATTTCCCGTTTCTTTTTTTAGTCTGAGTAAGTCATAGAGTTTTATCGATTCAGTCTGCCAATGGAAGCTGTGGTGCACCTCTTTCGGATAAGGAGAAAATTCCAGCTCTTTCACAAAACCGTGAATCATTGATCGATCGGGACCGACCTGCCTGATCAATGATTTTACCGTCGGAATGGCAGCCGGCGTTTTACAGTCAAATTTCACAAAAACGCGTTCTGTTTTTAGTGATTCGATGGCTTCATGAAGACAAATATTGTTGGGCTTCTGATTATCAGTATAAAAGGATGTATGGTGTCCGATATAACACGAATTTCGATTATGTGAGATATCAAGCTCGATACTTTTTCGCTCACGAATGATCTGGATAATGAGCGCTTTTGTCACGTGGTGGGTGTGAAAAAGCGTGATGGGAAGTTTTGCTTCCCGGCTTCGATAGACAGGATTGGCAGGCATAGGACAAGAGTTGCATTCTACTATAGTAGGGATAAATTGCAAGGGGTCATTTTGTATATTTACGTATCGTTGTTTTGGGGAGGGATTCTTTCTCCGGCTTTGACAGACGGGCATACGTCGTGAGCGTTTGAGGGCGGAGGCGCCACACAATATTCATATTGCCTATGATGCCAAATAAAATTATGATGTACTCAGGCTTTCCTAATACGAGACCGAGTACCAGAAGATGCATGCGGATCCTTCGACCAAAAGGAATTGGAAATTGGAGCGCTACTTTTTCAAGAGATTCAGCTCGATGGGTGGTGTAGCTGGGCAAAAGAACTCCCAGAATGGCAATTCCTAGAATAATAATCCAATATGACGGTAATACCTGTTGATTCACATATGAATACACGACTGCGCTTATCATCAGTACGTCGATGTAGCGATCAAGGGTAGAATCCAAATATGCTCCATATGCAGAGTTCTTGTTTGTTTCTCGTGCAACGTACCCATCGATCCCATCTAACACATCAGAAATATAGTAGACTACTGCTCCTAATATCCAATAACCCTTTGCGACGAGCCAAGCGGCGATGATACCCGTGACAAAACTGGACAAAGTAATCTGATTGGGAGAGATGTTCGGGACAATACGCAGTATGATCTTTCCCGCAAATTTTCTCACGGTATCTCCTGCTTTCTGGTATTGTTGGTAGAGGTATGTTTGGTAGAGAGACATGGTTCTCATAAATCAGATAACTTTCTGATGAGCTTGTTCTAGTTCTTCCTCAGTATCGACATCGAGCCAGAAATTTCCCGTTACATCTGCCGCGAACAATTTCTGTTGATCTGCCAACACCTGCATGGCCTCGCTCAAGCGACTTTTCTTTTGGTTAATACTGGTCTTTAAAGCTTGAAACAGCACGGGCGTGCATAAAAAGAATCCCGTATCAACAGCGTTATAGCGGGAAATTCCTTTGCCTATTTTTTTAATAACTCCGTTTTCCACGAATACCTTTGTTGCCTCGCTGATATCGCGGGGAGCAGACATGTTCTTGTCAACCGCAAGTACACACCCGTTCTGCGGATGTGCCTGTATCAGTTTTTTCAGAAGATTTGGTTCAACCAGGTGGTCACACATGGTCAGCACAAAAGAATTTTCATCTTTAAAAAAATCACGTGCTGCGTATGCAGATTGTCCATTTTCTGCTGTTTCAAAGAGAGGATTATGGACAAAGGTGATGTTTTTGTCATATGCACGTAAGCTTTTTTCAAGCATGTCTTTGAGATACCCGGTCACGATGACAAATTCTGAAAGTCCGGCCTTTTTGCATGCTTCTATAATATGAATAATGATTGGTTTTCCTTTGAGAGGAACCAGCGGTTTGGGGATGTGAGCCGTGTGACTTTTCAGACGCGTTCCCTCTCCAGCTGCAAGAATGAGTACTTTCATGTTTCTATTATACTATGGAGACGAACCGGCTCTTCTAGAATGCAATCTTATATTATCGCGTTGAGATCGTTCTTGACACACCTCAGTTCATCTGTTATGATACTTCTACCTAAGTCAGCATGATACAAACGGCCTACAAACATACGCAAACAACACAATATTGTTCGTGGATTTTGTTGACGTAATTGCCCAAACCGATTGCGGTTATTTGTAAAGCTGGCTTAAGGCCAGCTCTTTTTTTATATAGGGATTAGTAATTAGCCACTAGCCACTAGTGAGTTAATGCGATTTCTAATGGCTAGACCCTAGACCCTAGACCCTAAACCCTAGTGGCTAACTTGGGCCTATAGCTCAGTTGGCTAGAGCGCGCGCTTTGCAAGCGCGAGGTCGAGAGTTCGAACCTCTCTAGGTCCACATTGACGAGACTTAATGAAAACAAGCGAATGCGAAGTTTGAATTTAGACTCGACAATGCCCGTCCGAAGCGAACGTTCGACTGCGTGGACGTAGACCACGAGGCGAAGTTGAGCGAAGGAGGGCCAGCACATTAATTAAACAGATCCTGAAACAAGTTCGAAATGACGATGAAACCATCTACTTTTTACTACTGTTTTTTACACGAGATAAAGGACAGTAGTAAGGAGTACAGGCTACTTCATCGTACGTTAACAAATCGAAGTTATATATTAAGGTCTTTTGTAATTTTATTGCATTTTAAAATGCAAATGGTGAATGTTCTCGCCAACCGGCGAGAACGAAGCCGCTTGATACAGTACATAAGGCCAACGGTGGATGCCTTGGGATAGTATGCCGAGGAAGGACGTCTCTTGTCTGACGATAGTCGTCGGGGAGCTGACTAAGAAGCTTCGATCCGGCGGTCTCCGAATGGGGCAACCCTCCTGCGTGTAAACGCAGGAGCCTCGTGTTTCACACAAGGGATTTAAGAATTTAGATTTAAGATTTAAGAGTATTTGTTATTCATAAATCATACATCATACATCTTGATTCTCTCGCGTGAAACGCGAGGCGGTAACCCGGTGAAGTGAAACATCTCAGTAACCGGAGGAAAAGAAATCGAATGAGATTCCGTTAGTAGCGGCGAGCGAAAACGGAACAGTCTAAACCACGTTCATGCGCGCAAGCGCACTGAACGTGGGGTTGTGGGGCTATCAATAAATGTGATTGTTTGTTTGGTAGAAGAATAGTCTGGAATGTCTGACCAAAGAACGTGAAAGTCGTGTAATCAAAACCAAACAGCACACAGAGATAGTTCCCAAGTACCACGGGACACGTGAAACCCTGTGGGAATCTGGGGCGGCCACGCTCTAAGACTAAATACATACTATCACCGATAGTGAACAAGTACCGTGAGGGAAAGGTGAAAAGTCCCCCGTTGAGGGGAGTGAAATAGTACCTGAAACCGTTGGTTAACAATCAGAGGGAGTCCTGGTTAGCACTCTGTTTATGAGAATTTGTGGTAATTTGCTATGATTTGTGTGAATCCTACGACTTGGATTTTCACGAATTACTAGCTAATTTACACGAATCTTTCATGAATGGATTGCTAATCAAGACAACCTCGTGCCTATTGAAGAATGAGCCGGTGAGTTTTCAATTACTGCATAGGCTAAGGGAGTCTCTTCTGCAGCCATAGCGAAAGCAAGTCTTAAAAGGGCGTTTAGTAGTAGTTGGAAGACCCGAAACTGGGTGAGCTAACCTTGGACAGGGTGAACCCCGCCGAAAGGCGGGAGGAGGCCCGAACTCGTGAATGTTGGTTCTCCCCGAAATATATTTAGGTATAGGCTTGTACTTGACATGGTTGGGGGTAGAGCACTGGATGGTGGACGGGAACTTTGTTTCTGCCTACTAACCAAACTCCGAATACCAACGCATGTGGTACAGGACTCAGACGGATCGGGCTAAGCTGATCTCGTCAAAAGGGAAACAACCCAGACTATAGACTAAGGTCCCTAAAACATAGGGTACCATTCGGTACCCTACCAGGCGCCGTATGGTGTCCTGGCGTTAAGTGCTGAAGGAAGTTATATTCTTTAGACACCTAGGAGGTTGGCTTAGAAGCAGCCATCCTTTAAAGATAGCGTAACAGCTCACTAGAATAAGGATATTGCGCCGAAGATGAACGGGACTAAACGTGTTACCGAAGTCGTAGATTTATATTTCATTATATAAGTGGTAGGGGAGCGTTCATATTGCAGTGAAGGTGGACCGTGAGGTTAGCTGGAGCGATATGAAGTGCGAATGCCGGCATGAGTAGCGAAAATTGGGTGAGAATCCCAATCGCCGAAAGCCTAAGGTTTCCCACGCAACGTTCGTCGACGTGGGGTTAGTCGGATCTAAGGGTATGCCTATTTGGTATATCCGATGTACAACTGGTTGATATTCCAGTACTAGTACTATATCGCTATGAGTATACGGTGTGACGAAACAGGACAATTCAGCGCATGTTACGAGAGTGCGTTTAACAAGTAAGCCAGATCGGGTAGGCAAATCCGCCCGGTCGACGGTGAACTTTATATGAAGTCTCGCAGCAATGCGGGACAACTGAATCTCTGTTCAGTTTCCGAGAAAAGCATCGTTACCAGATATAATACTATCCGTACCGTAAACCGACACAGGTGGGTGGAATGAGTATTTTCAGGCGAGCAGGAAAACGATTCTGAAGGAACTCGGCAAAAAAGCTGGGCGTACGCTTTGCAAGATGCCCTTCCCGTTCAGTTACATGAACGGGACACAGCAACCGATTATTTCTCGACTGTTTAACTAAAACACAGGTCTGTGCTAAGCTGAAAAGCGATGTATACAGGCTGAGGCCTGCCCAGTGCCGGAAGGTTAACCAGTTCTTGTGCTTCGCACAAGGGATTTAAGAAATAAGATTTAAGATTTAAGAATAATTTTGTTGTTTATTCATACAATCATAAATCATAAATCTTGATTCTCTCGCGCGAAGTGCGAGGATTGTAAGCCCCGGTAAACGGCAGCAATAACTATAATTGTTCTACGGTAGCGAAGTTCCTTGTCTGGTAAGTTCAGACGCGCACGAATGGCATAACGAGGAAATAACTGTCTCCAGAATCGACCTGGCGAAATTGAGATAGCTGTGAAGACGCGGCTTAGTTGCACCTGGACAAAAAGACCCCGGAAGCTTTACTGTAACTTGACATTGGCAACTAGACGGTAATTGTCGAGCGTAGGAGGGACCCGCTACAGCGCGCAAGCGCCTGAGCGGGATCAATGAAACACCTCTCTTTGCAATCTGGAAGCCTAACCCTGCCTTTGGCGGGGAACACTGTTTGGTGGGCAGTTTGGTTGGGGTGACCGCCACCTAAATTGTAACGGTGGCGCACAAAGGTTGGCTAATCCCGGATGGAAATCGGGATGAGTCGTGTAAAGGCGTAAGCCAGCTTGACTGCGAGACTTACTAGTCGAGCAGGTGCGAAAGCAGGTCTTAGTGATCCTCTGGTTCTATGTGGTAGGGCCAGAGCTTATCGGCAATAAGCTACTCCGGGGATAACAGGCTGGTCTCCTCTAAGCGTCCCTAGCGACGAGGAGGTTCGGCACCTCGATGTCGGCTCGGCGTATCCTGGGGGTGGAGAAGCTCCCAAGGGTTGGTCTGTTCGCCCATTAAAACGCTACGTGAGCTGGGTTCAGAGCGTCGTAAGACAGCTCGGTCTCTATCCGGTGCAACCGTTTGATTCTTGAGGAAAGCTCTTTCTAGTACGAGAGGACCGAAAGGGAGGAATCCCTGGTGTACCAGTTGTGGATCATCATTCTGCATCGCTGGGAAGCTATATTCCTATGGGATAAACGCTGAAAGCATCTCAAGCGTGAAGCCCGTTCCAAGATGAGGAATCATAGGTTCGTGGAAGATTACCACGTTGATAGGAGAGTTGGTGTACGGTCGGTAACGACTTTAGCCTTCTCTTACTAATATCCATATTCTGCATCAAGCAGCTTTACATGCCCTCCGATTCGGAGGGTAAACTCACCATTTGCATTTTGGGATGCAAGCCTTAATGTCATTCCGGAAGCCGTCAGGCTATCCGGAATCTATGTAATTAGATAGATCCCGGATACTCACTACGTTCGTTCCGGGATGACAGATAAATTGTACATTAATAGAAAATTAGAACAATGCATACAAATTAGTTTGTATTCATTATTCTCCCGGTGATTGGAGCGCTGTGGCACCACTCCTTCCCATTCCGAACAGGATAGTGAAACGCAGCAGCGGGTACGATACTGACTTGGAAACGAGTTGGGACAATACCTCATCGCCGGGTTTTTTTGTGGGAAAAATAGTTTTGTCCTGCTATACTAGTTTTAATCTATGAGAGAAGATGCTTTAGAAACTGGAATTTCAGGAAAAATTACCACCACTACCAAGATTCCGGACACCGACCGAGTTGGCGAATTACCTATGAAATCTCATCGTGGAGAAACCTCTTCCAATGGTTTACCAGCTACCCTAAACCAGCCTTACCATAATCAGACTGAAGAGACTAAGGAGGGGATGAAAGAACGTCCGCTCATGCCTCATCTACTGCTTCCTGATTTAGATCTTAATTTCATCAGAGAGTTAAAAAGACTTGCTATCCTACCAAAAGATTTTCCTGAAAATGAGGAAGATTATCAAACTGATGATGATTTTGAGAGAGCACAAGTAACAATTATAGGTGAAACTCCTCAAATAGTATTACATCCGAATTTGCCAGTTCCTGAAGCTATTATCATTAGGATACCTGATAAAACTGCTTTAGATCTCTACCAACAGCACTATGGGTTTCTAAATTCTGGCTCCAGGAATTTGCCTCCAGAAAGTCGTCCGGTCGTTATTATGTATACTGACAAGTTTAAGGTTCCTGTTAATTATAAAGAATACTATGAAGGGTTTTTCTTCGCGTCTACTCCAGAAGAGTTACAAAACACAGTAAAAGTTGCACAAGATATTCTTAAGCATAAATATTCAAAGACATTCAATCCTAAAATCCTCGCACCAGCTCAACGAGAAAGCTATGATGCTTCAGAGGACTTGCGGGAATGGGAAAAGATTACAACAGATACATATCAGAGTCTAAAAATTATATTTGAAAGAATAAACAAGAGAAATCAGAGAGCTATTTCTCGTTATTCGAAGCTTCTTGATGAAAATTCTGATGGCACAGTATCATCCCATACAGGATTAGAGGTAAATCCACATACTCTCAAACCTCCGGAAGTTGAACCTCTTCATTATGAACCTATCCGTACAGTTCTTGATTTGGGGACAGGGGAAGGTCGCATTGCCGGTATGCTTGCACGACTCGGATATAAAGTACTTGGAATGGATAATAGTCTCGAGATGCTTAGACGAGGAGAAAGGCGTTTCACTGAAGAAGGTGAAGGTCTCCGTGGTGAAAGAGAACATCCGGGGCTATCTTATCACGCATTATTACAGTTAAAAGAAGAAGGATTACTTCCTAAAATAGGAGTTACCGGAAGACAAATTGAGCCTATTCTCAGTGATGAGGTAGCAAGGAATAATTATATTACATTTCTAGGAGACTTCTTCAAAGCTTTTCCCGAATTAAACAACTACATTATTCAATGGAAACGAAAAAGAGTCAATAAAAATATTGATCTCTACGAGTTTTTTAACCAAGTAGGAAACAAAAACGCCTTTAGATTTGCTGATAATATGTTTGTTTTTTCAGGTTTTGATATGGTTACCATTAACTGGAATACCTTTTGGGAGATAGGGAGTAAGGATATTCAACAAGATGTACTGCGTCAACTTCTCAACGTGATGAATCGAGGCGGAGAGCTCATGATAGAGATTGCAGAACGGAATCAAGAACCATACAAAACCGCCATAGAACAAAATCATACAGAACATCCAAATGAACCATATGGTACGGTCAGGGATCCGAAGCCAGATGGAATTGGAACGTTCCAACCTCGATATCTTTCCGATGCCCCAGAATTAGTGAGCATGCTGAAAGCTGAGGGATATGAAATAAAAGTTCAATCTGCCGATTTTAATAAAGATAATCCAGAAAGCGATGTGCGCATTTATGAAATTAATAATCAGAGAGATAACGCTCCTCAACAAAACTCCCGTGTGTATGTGATAACTGCGCGAAAATCGGTGTATTAAATTATCTTGTTATATTTCTCTGCTTCTTTCCAGGCCAGTTCAAAAATTGCCCGTTCAGTATCGGCAATCAGTTTATTTTCAATTATTGTTGCAATCAGTTTTTCATTCTCCTGAGAGAAAAAGGCTACCTTATTACCCACAATATTTTTTTCAATATGAATAGGGAACTGTTCTTGGGGGACAAGATAAGTGGTACGAAGTTCTTTTGCGTCGCGCTTTTTATATTGAATACTTGCTTTATTGTCAGGTGATATAGCACGGACCTGTATTTTATCTCTCATTCTTATTTTATAGTACTTCTTCCAGAAGTCCGCCATCGTTTCATCTATTGTTTCATCCGCGTAGACGTATGCTAGTATCTCTTTCTTTTCGGCTAGTATTTCAAGGTTTGCTTGAATAATCCCTTCTTTTCCTTCATAAAAGCGGATGATTGGTTTTTCGACAGCCAAAACATAATTGGAAGTTAATTGGGGGACCATAGTACGCAAATCCTCCCTCGCGCGGTCGAACTCCTCGTGTTGTTTATCAGCGAAGTTCATAAGCTTATCAGGCGGCTCGGGGCGGAAACGGATGATGTTTTTTATATCCTTATGGCTTACCAAACCTTTTTTCTCCAAAGAATACAGCGTCTTATAGGCCGTGGCGCGTTTTAGTTTTGACTGTTTAATAATTTCGTTTGCTGGTGTTTCACCAAGTTTAAGAAGCAGTTCGTACAGATCTGCTTCTTTTTTGGTCAGGCCGATGGTTTCTAAAAAGGCGAGTGACATAACTAGGGAAAAGTATAACCGTTAGCCTCCCACTTGTCAAGTATTTTGTTACTCAGTAGTGACAAAATAAAATATTAGCCTCAAAAATGGCTTTTATTAAGCCTATTATTCTATTTTGCAAAAACGGATAGTTGTTACCGGGACTTGACAAAGTAGTATTTGTAGTATATACTATGGGTTACATTAAGAGAAATAAGAAATTGGGAAGAGTCATTTGCACATTTAAATAGTAATCATTCGATTGTCGTCACCGGAAAGGGTATATCAAAAAGACTGGTATTTCCGAATCCGATGACGAAAGTTATCGGAATTTGTTTTCTAAATTTATTTTGTCCTGAGGACACGAAGCGTTCGACTGGACGAGAGAAGTGAAGAAAACACGACAAGTTCCATTTGCCGATCTTACCTGTCCCATCATTTTACGATGAAGGCGGCAAGAAAAGCAGGTGGAAATGTGACTACTACTATAAAGTACTGGTTACATTTCCACTTGTTTTAAAAACAAGTGTGAAAATAGCACATTTACATATTGCTCACTTTAGTCGTACTGTCCACGACTTAAAAAGGAGCATACACAAGACAATCGGAAGCAAGAATGCGGGTAAGACAGTAAGCGTCTTATGCGCGCGTTCCCTTATCGATATTCTTTCTGGAACAAAAGCGTTTCAGTCGAAGGATATCTGATAAAAGCCAGCTTCGTCATGGTTATGGCTAATTGCGGCGGGTTGATCAGATTCAAACTACCTGTCCGGTGTGAGTCTCTGAAATACCGCACCTGTCATGCAATTACCATACTACAGGACGAAGTTACCGTCTTTCCACTTTGCTCAATGCTTTACCTTTCCTGTCCATCCGCCTTTGGCGAGATAAAGGAAAAGTTGGGAGGCAAAGTAAGCAGGTGGAATTTTGGGGGGATACCATGCGGTACTCTCTCAAAACACGGCCTGCTTTTTAATGGAAAAAATACAAGCTCCGATATGTCGGAGCTTTTTTATGGCACATTGACAACTCGGGAAAATATAGCGCTTCTTGTGAAGTGCGATTTGTTCAGTTATAACTCGTAACTGGGCAAGTCGTGCTTCATAAGGAGACAGTGAAGTTAACTTATAAAGTTGCCGGTCTTTTTCGTCCTTTTCAAACCAGTGATGGTCACTGAAAAGCCAAGACAACAAAAAGATCAGAAAAAACTGACCGAGGAATCGCTGCGAAGAGCACGAACTTCAAAGAAATAAATACCGTCAAAACGTCTTGGTCAGACGTTAAAAGGACAAGTGCACATAAGCGTGCGCGAAAAATCCATCCGAATTGGGATGGTCGGGATTATATCCCGTGGATCTCCGAAGGAGGAATTCCATGGAGATCAAATTTTGTTGTTATACAAAGTTTTTGATCCACACAAACATGTATGGAGTAGAGGTCCGTGAACGACTCGGGCCCGGCCGATTGGCCATGGACGAGATAGTACAAAAGTACGGGGTTCTTCCTGATGGATTTTATATCATCGGAGAAACTGGCTGGAACAATCTCCAGACGGGGCCCTTTGTAAGTAGAGACCGGGCAATCGCTTGGGTTCAGATGAACCATCCCGAGCAGGCCGTTGGTCTACCCGAGGTGAAGGTCGATCCTCTCGAACTTTTGTCCGTTGAGCTGACGATCGTTGACGGAGAGCTCGTCAAATCGCAGGAGTAAACCTGCAAAAAATCCAGGTTTGTAGATATAACCTGTCTGCTTTGGTTACGAGAAATCGTGACTGCGCAAAAAGCAGAGAAAAATCTGCACTTGTCGAAATGACGGATGAATGTGCTTGTCGCACATATTGGTGAACTTGTTCACCATTTTACTGCCCATCGCAGCATCCGTCCTTTCCTTGAACTCATAAATTACGTAGACCCTGAAACCTGTCTGCCGACAGGCAGGCAAGTTCAAAGTGACGGGATGAATTAATGAGTTGAAAGAAAGGAACGCATAGATAATTTGCTATTACTTTTTTAAATTTTTTCAAGGAGGTGATTGAGAATGGAAAATGATACACGAGGAGCGCATGAAGCACAACGAAAAGCCCAAACTTTGCGGGAGATGCAGGAATTGGCAAAAACAGGGGATATTGAACAGGTACAGAGTACATTTGATTATTTGAGAAAACAGGGTACTCCACTTTGGGAGCTGGCATCTATGTTTGCCCCACGCTGGGGTGAGCTTGCCAAACCAGGGCAACATTACCGTTACGCCGGGCGTTATGATGAACCCCGGATAAATGGCGTTCGAGCCCGTGATACGTTTGTGGGAGCTATTGTCTTGTCAACCGGCCGGTTTGCCGTCTACAGCGTTGATTGTGAATGGGATGCCTGGGATGAGGAGCAAGCAGAAGGGGAAGAGGTGGAATACGATTATGATCGGGACTTTGATGCAGATCATCCGGATTTTGCCCGATACAACTTCCATGGCGTTTTGCCTGATCCGAAAACAAAACCGCGGGAGAGAGGCTATTATGACTATGGCGATTTTATCCCTTTGAGTGTAGATGAAGCTGAGTTTCTGTTCAAAATGGCTATGGCAGTTAAAGAGCCTGAAGAAGAAAGTGTTGTACCTGAAGATTTTGACCAGAAAGGAATGAGAAATCTCACGGAAGCATTTGGTTTCCATGTTTCATCCGGTCTGACAAATTTACTGCCCGATGAGGTAGTGACTGAAGAATACTTACGGGATGTGAACCGGATGTTAGGAGACGACAAATTATTTGACGAAGAGTAACTATTGCAGAGGCGGGCGAAAACAATTCGCCCGCAGTAAGCTGTTCGGGGAACTGTGTAGAGGACAGGCTATGCTTTTCACCGACAGCTTACTGGTTCTTTCATTGAGTAAGAATTGACTGGAGTTCTTCTCTAATATCCGGGTCTAGAAAGGGCCATGCCTCGGATATGACTCGCTCTGTTTCTTTTCTGTTGTCTAGTGAACTATATGCTTTGATCAAAAGAAGCCACGGTTCCTGCTGTTCCCAATTATCAATGTGGCCGTCTAATAAATCAACCACCTGACTATAATCACCTCTGTTGTGGGCAATGACAGCGAGGTTATAGCGAGCCAACCGTTCATTCTGTCCTGAAGTATATTTCAAAACCGTATGTAATATGTTCTCAGCTTCTTGGGTATTGCCTTGCGCAAGAAGTACTCCTGCAATGTTAATACGAGCTGATGTTTGATCCACGTACGCAACAACAGTCGGGTTATCTTCTAGCGATTTTTTATAATAGTACGCTGCTTGATCGAGTAATCCGTTTTTCCAGTAATAATTTCCCAGGTAATACGCTCCTTCTTTAAAACGTGCGTCCCTTTTCACTTCATCTTCAAAAAGAGTTCTGTCATCCTGAAGTTTAAATCCAGCCTGCACGGTACTTATTGCTGCAATCACAATCCATGCGATGATACCCGCTTGAATAGTTTTTCCAAATAATGATTTTCTCATTCCAGCCCATGTCCAAAGTAAACTAACGCTTGCACCAATTCCTACTATGGCAAAGTAACCATAGTTTGTCGTCCAAAAGCGGGGAAGGGGAATAATGTTGAGTCCCGGTGCAAGAGCCAACAGCATAAATAAAATAGGTCTACTGACGGTTGATTGTATACCTTTTTTCCACAGTATCCCCATACCTATCAATAGTAAGAGACTTACCATTAGTGCTTTCCAATAAAAAATCCCGACAATTTCTGTCGCATCACTTATAGAGGGGGAAACGGGAGAAAGAAGCGCAAAAATCGTTCGGGCCGTTGCCGAAAGCCGGGTTCCGATGGCCAAAGAAAAAGGTAACTCGATTGGCGGCGTTCTCCATGCTTCCGGCACTGCAGAAGACCGAAAAGCTGCATATATGCCATATAAAACTACCAATTCTATTAAGACAAACAATATTGATTGTATATATTTTATAGTCAAAACTTTTTTGAAGCGATAGGTGCTGATTTCACGGATAAAAATTAATCCAGGGACTAAAACGAGTGCCGTTTCTTTAGAGAGAAATGCGAGAAAACTCAGGAGAAAAAACAAAAGAGTATTTCTCTCTACATAGCAAATTAAAGCACAGAGCACCAAAAATGTTGCCAGAAGATCCGGCGTGCTGGCAATGGTCCCAACCGTAAACCACGACAGCGGATGAACTGCGACAATGAGACCGGCAATCCATGCTTGAGTAGTCGAAAGATTGAAAAACCGTTTGACAAAATATACCGATGCGACAACGACGCTCAGATGCAAAAAAATATTGACGATGTGATATCCGGGCGTCCACGTATCAAAGAGTGCATACTCAATACTCAGAAGCAGTGAAACGAGTGGGCGATAAAATCCCGTTTCACCAAATCGTTCGGTAAACACATTCAATAATTCAGAAACAGGAATGATAGCTCGTTTCTGTTCAATATCTCCATGGTCAAGCCACACAAATCCATTATTTATATACGAGAGGCGGATAAGTAGAATGGTAATAACAACGCCAAGCGGCAGCCACTTGCTTATTTTGAAATTTCTTAACATGCTACTAACGAGTATACCTCGTTCTCAGTTTGGAGCTTGCATAATAATTGAATGTTAGTCTATAGTAGTAGTAACGTTACTGTTAGCCATCATGTTAGTAAAAATTGTAGATTCTACTCAGAAAAGTATCCTGTATTACGTTGCGGTTATTCTCTGCAGTGTCGTATTCCTGATTATTTTTTCATTGGTGCCAGCAGTATCAGCACAAACACCAGGAGATCTTTTTCCGGGCGATGTTAACGAAGATTTCAAAGTAAACCTTACTGATCTTTCCATTCTTCTTGCCAACTTTGGAAAATCACCCGCTACGAGACAAGAAGGAAATGTATCCCCCAATGATACTATTGTAAATCTGACTGATTTGTCTCTCGTTTTATCTAATTTTGGAAAAAGTTTTTCCCCAACTGCTACGCCGACTCCCACCCGTACGCCAACACCGACATCTACTTCTGGTCGAACTCGGGTAATCTATACGCCTTCCACTGAAGAAATTGCAAATCCGGAGCGCGGTTTTATGAAGCAATCCAATATTTTTCTTGACCAGGCATATAGTTCTAAACTAGGTAAGCAAAATCCGAATGACACGGTAGTCTGGATATATTTCCATATGGAAAAATACCGTGACCCCCGTGACGGCAAAGGGGTAACAGTTTCTAATTATCAGTTTGTACCTCTTGAGCCGGTCGGATCCGGCAAAGGTTTGGATGTCGTCAAGAAAACATTTGATGATGCCAGAACCAAAGGTCTGAAGCTTGTTATCAGATTCCTCTATGTTGGGTATTCGGGGATCGGTTCTACACAGGATTTTGCCAATGCTGAACCGGATGCACCGCTTGATGTCACTCTGAAACATATCGATCAGCTGGCTCCGCTTATCCAGCAAAACAAGGATGTAATTTTGGCCGTACAGGCAGGATTTGTTGGGTATTGGGGAGAATGGCATAGCTCCAAATATTTAAGCCCCGTTGCAAATAGAAAAGCGATTGTCGATAAACTTCTTGCGGTCGTGCCCCAGGATCGGATGCTTCAAGTCAGATACCCCAAATATGTACAGAATCTTTATGGCGGACCGATTTCCGCCATTGAAGCGTTTAACCAGTCAAACGTAAGCCGTGTCGGAATCCATGACGATGCGTTTCTCAAAGACGATACGGATGACGGTACGTTTACCTCAAATGCGATGGGACAGAAAATTTCTACCTATTGCGACGGATCATCAAATACGACGCAGTGCTGGCGGGATTATTATGCTAAAACGAGCCAGTATACCCCTGCCGGTGGGGAAGCAGGTACTCACAGCAATCCTCCGTCTCCACTCGCCAACTGCCCCAACGCTTTAACCCAGCTAAACAATTTGCACTTTTCATTCCTGCATAATGGTTATGCTAAAGTAGTGCTTGATACGTGGGTTAATCAAGGTTGTATGCCTGAAATACGGCGACGCCTGGGCTACCGACTGGTTTTGAAAGAAGCACTCATACCGCAATCGGTCCGCGTAGGTGGCACCCTTAACCTTGACGTAACACTCAGTAATGAAGGATTTGCATCTATGTTCAACCCTCGCCCCGTTTTTATTGTCCTACAAAATGCCAGTAACCGATATGAAATTCCTGTTGTATCTGTTGATCCTCGTCGGTGGGAAGCAGGACGGGAACATACCGTCATCGCTGCCGTTACCATACCATCAAACGTATCTCCCGGCACCTATACACTCGGGTTGTGGTTACCAGACCAAGCAACTTCACTGCGTGGTAGACCTGCTTACTCGGTCCGATTTGCAAATACAAATGTATGGGAGCCTGCAACAGGTATCAATAGACTAACTAATAACTTTCAGGTCACCAACTAAGATGTTGCAGTTGACTTTTCAGGTACATAGACTCTATAGTATAAGAAGAAAAAATAATCGTGAATATATTTCATAAAATTATTGTCGGCGGGTTCATTATTCTATTTTTTTTCGTATCTCCGCAATCTTCCTTTGCTGCTACCCGTTCAGTCCCTTCCCAATATGCTACTATCCAATCCGCACACGATGCAGCTGCCACTGGGGATATCATTATGGTTTCGCCCGGAACGTACGCTGGAGTTAACATCTCTAAAAACATCACTATTGAAGCGACCACGTATGACAGTAGTAATCCTGAAAATAACAGTGTTCATATTACCAGTCCAATATATATGGAGGCATCGGGCAATAACTGGGCGTGGGATCAAGGTATAGTAATAAGAGGAATTCATATCAAAGCTTTAGATCCAGTCCGCAGCAAAAGAACGCCATATACCTTGGAATATTCATTTATTGAAGCAACGGGACAAGGCAATGACGGCGTTAGTTTTGAAGCAGGTGGAGGCATTGTTCGCGGCAATATTGTTGATAATGGTGATTACAGCGGTGGCACGGTTGCCCATAGTGGAGACGACAATATCGATATTGACAGTCAAAGCCTGGATATCTTGGTAGAAAATAATATTCTGAAAAATGCGAACCAAGAGGGTATAGAAATACGGCATCAGGATTATGCTGGCGCTGCACGATTGACTCTCACATTTAGAAACAATCGGGTCGAAAATCCCGGACAAGATGGCATCCAATTTATTGACTACGATAATTTTACCAACAGACGCTACATTGTAGAGCGTAATTTGTTTATTGGTGCCGGAAGCAAGCTAAGTGGAGCGGGAATCGGCGTTATGAAAGGGCAAGATACAACCGAAAACTTCAGCGCTAATCCCATGCCGGAAGCATTATATGTCGTCAACAATACGTTCCTCAATGGTGAGGCCGGCATCTCCGGAGGAGCAAACGTCATTGCAATCAACAATATCTTCAGCGGTAACACTCTTTTTGATCTGAAAAACGTCAATGGGAATTCAAAAGTCATGAACTCTCTTTTTGCAACCACTCCTAAACTCCAAGGCACAAATAACCTTGAATCAAGTTCCACCATCACGGGCAATCCGCTCCTCGACGCAAATTTTATACCGCAAACGGGCAGTCCCGCTATAAATGTCGGAAGAACATCATACCAACATACCTATACCTATAATTCACAAACATTCAACGATACCGTTTTAAATCTTTCTTCAAGTCAATACACCGGTTCTGCTCCGGATCTCGGATGGAAAGAGTCAGGATCAATAGTAGTTCCTACCCCAACCCCAACTTCAGGAATAACTCCGACGCCCACCCGAACGCCGACACCTGTCCCGCCAACCGCTACAAAAACTCCGATTCCGACGCCAACCGGTACGTTCACCCCGGGAGATGTCAATGGGGACAATCTGGTAACGGTCGTTGACTTATCAATTCTTCTTACTCATTTTGGAAAGTCGCCGGCAACCAGACAAGAAGGAAATATTGGCGGAAATGACAATGTCGTTAACTTCATAGATCTTTCTTCTCTTCTTTCAAATTTTGGACAAGGTGTTCCCACACCGACCATCTCGCCAACCCGTACGCCAACACCGACCGCAACAAGAACCCCAACACCTACTACTCCTGGTTCAACAAATACACCGACGCCGACCATACCGGTCGGCAGTAAGATTCAAACAGAACCAAATTTGAAAGTGGCATTTATCGGTGACAGTAATGCGGGTTCAAATTTCCAGGCAGTACTGAATCTTATCAAAGCCGAGGGCGCAAAGATTGTCATGCACCAGGGCGATTTTGACTACAGCGCCGGGCCTCAAAAATGGATGGGTATGATTGATACGACGCTCGGAAATACGTTTCCCTATCTCGGATCAGACGGCAATCACGATGAGTGGATCCCGGATGGGTACCGCGACTGGTTTTCAAATAAAGTCACTACCATCAACCCAGAACAGAAAGACGTTGCCGGTATTGATGTCGGTAACTACAGCGTGAGTTTGAAAGGTTTGAAGATGGTATTTGTCAAAGAGCCGGGGAATGATCCTACTTTTATCAACAGTTCTCTCTCCGGCGATAATCATATTTGGAAGATCTGCTCTTGGCATCAAACCATGTCAACGCTCACGGCCGGCAATCATGGGGATTCGGCCCAAGCGTATGAACCGTATGAGGAGTGTCGGAGAAACGGGGCTATCATTATTAATGCACACAACCACAATTACTCCCGCACCAAAACGATGCTCGGCTTCGGAACAGGGAAAAATGCCAGCCCGCAGGTTGATCTTACCCAGCATCCGAAAGATGTAAACGGCGTTCCCCAAAACCCAAATAATCTCTTAGTTAGTTCGGGGAAAACGTTTGTCGCGGTTGTCGGGACCGGCGGCGGAGGACTCTATGCGCAGACGTGGTGTACGGCCACCTACCCGTATGGACCTGCTGCGTCGACGAATGCCGGATGCAACAACTATGTGTTTGCTAAAGTCTTTACGCCGACCCAAGTAAATCTATCACCTGAAAACGATAATGGACATGGCGTCTTGTTTATCACGTTTAATGTGAATGGCAATCCGAGGAGAGCAGAAGGATATTTTAAAGACATCAACGGACAAATCATTGATCAGTTTACGATCACTGCTCCGTAATATATGGATAATCAAATGACCGAAGTACCACTTGCAGATTCACACAAGAAGAATGGTTTAATCCTGCCGCTTCTGGCGGGATTTTTGCTGACATTGGGTGTTATCCTCTTTTTCCTCTATAATCGTTCGGTATCATATACAAATCTGCCGGTAAACCCGAGTGAACCTATGGTAGACACGATGGAAAAGGTGGAGGAAAAGATCGTTGCCGGCATGCCGGATATACCGGTCTACCCGGACGCTACCGTTGAAGAGTCATTCAAACGAACAATCGGAGAGGATAATGAGTATTATGTCGTCTGGGTGACAAACGCATCCGTTGGCGAAGTTGTTTCTTTTTACGAGACTCAGCTTTCAAAAGACAGCTGGACCATAACTGAAATACCAGAGGAGCGTAATGAGACGGGGGACGAAAGTATTTCGGCTACCAAAAACAACATCAATCTTATTATCAATCTTGAACGCGTAGCAACTACTGACCCGACTGAGATCACTCTTGATCTATTTGTGAAGAGTGAGTAGCTGGATTTTTGTGGGAAAAAACGTCTCTCTTGCAATCTCTCCATACATTTATACCGAATCTATTGACAAAGGTCCATGAATTTGGTATAAAATCATGGTATTATGATTACCCGTACGCTCGCGGACACGATTCAAAAAGATCAAAAACCGGGATTTGTCACCATTATCTATGGACCTCGTCGGGTCGGAAAAACAGTGCTTCTTGATCAACTGATGACCGGAATTAAAAAGGAAGACGTGATGTGGTTTAACGGTGATACACAGGAATCACGTGACGTACTGAGCACGAACTCAGATACTGTTCTTCGCCAGTTGGTGCAGCAGGCAAAAAATATTGTGATAGACGAGGCTCAGCGTATACCTAATATTGGTCTATCTATCAAGATTCTCATCGATGCATTCCCCGAGAAACGGATATATGTGACGGGATCTTCGTCGCTGATGTTGTCGCGGGGGCTTCAAGACTCGTTGACTGGACGAAATAAAACGTATCGTTTGTTTCCACTTTCAACCCATGAGTTGACAGAAGAGTTATCAATGTATCAGAAACGAGCCCGTTTGGATGAACAGCTACGCTTCGGCGGGTATCCTTATCTACAATCACTGGCCACCGATCACGAAAAAACTCTCTATTTACGCTCCATTGTCTCAGACTATGTCTTTAAAGATGTGTTGGAGTTGACAACGATTGAACAACCGGACAATCTCAGAAAACTAGCTATCTTACTCGCATTTCAAATCGGCTCGCAAGTTTCATACAATGAACTTGCCCAAAATCTTCGAATCGATGTAAAAACGATTATGCGCTATCTGAGTCTTCTTCGGGAGAGTTTTGTAGTCTTTGAAGTAGGATCGTTTAGCAGAAATTTACGCAACGAACTCAGCAAGTCAAAAAAATATTACTTTTGGGATCTGGGCATACGAAATGCGCTTATTGACCAATTTATGTCGCTTGAGGTACGACCTGATAAGGGACAACTTTGGGAAAACTTTCTCGCCGTCGAGCGAGTTAAGCTCCACGAATATCAGGCAAATCTAAAACAGTATTTTTTTTGGCGTACCTATGAACAGGTGGAGATTGACTGGTTGGAACTTCAGGAAGGAACGATACACGCATATGAGTTTAAATGGCGCGGAGTAGCGAAAACGCCGAAAGCATTTCGTGATGCGTATCAAACTTCAGTTGAGACTATTTCTCCGGATAACTATCTCGAATTTATCACAAGATAGCGAATCCGCCAGCTGGCGGAGTAGCGATACAAATTCGCGAAGCGCACAAGGCGTGGAAAATACTACGTACGTGAGTGCGTAGTATTTTATTACCTGATACAACTGTCAACCTACGGGTTTTTTGTGGGAAAAATACTTCATTTGCCAAAAATTCTTTCTCGCGATATAATAGAAACATCCTACAACGGAAAGGAGCGCGAATGAATGGCAGAGAAATACAAAGATCCAAAGACTCAAAGATCCAAAGATCCAAATAAACAATCAAAAACTCCAACACCTCAGACCATGGAGGATCTTCTGGCTGAGCAAGATATAAAGCTTACTTCTCTTTCACGAGGTACGTTGCTGAAAGCAAAAATTCTCAAAGTGGGTAAGCGTGAAGTTCTCGCTGACATTGGTGCGAAATCATACGGTATCATCGTCGGCCGTGAGTTTGAAATAATCGCTCCCTTAAAAAATGCTATCACGGTGGGGGATACGTACGATGCTGAAGTGATTATTCCCGAGATGGAGGGCGGCGAAACGCTCATTTCTCTGAAACGAACGCTCATTGATAGCCTCTGGGGTGAACTTCAAAAGTACGCGCAGAACAAGTCAGAGGTATCTGTTTTAGCCTCACGCCCTATTTCAGGCGGCCTGCTCGTTGAGTACAAATCGCTTCGCGGCTTTATTCCCCAAATGCAGCTTGATCCTGAATTTCAAGACAGCCCTGACCGGTTAGTCGGGCAGAATATTGTTGTACAAGTGCTTGAGGTTGATCAACGGCAGAATCGTCTCGTCATGTCTCAAAAAGAGGTAACGCAAAAAGAAGTACTTGCCCAGCAAAGAAGTGCGCTGACGCAATTTAAGATCGGTGATATTGTTTCGGGGGCAATTGCCTCAGTTGATCGGTATTCATTGATGGTTTCAGTCACTAAAATAAAAGGTTCTCCTAAAAAGCTTGAGCCGGTGCGGGGAACCATTCATATCAGTGAAATATCGTGGGAACGCGTAGATAATTTAGAAGAACAGTTCAAAAAGGGCGATAAGATCGAAGCGAAAGTTGCTCAAACCAATGAGCAGGAAGGACAACTCGTCCTTTCACTCAAACAACTCACGCCTGATCCCTGGGAAGATATTAAGAAGAAATATCCTGAAGAAAAGCAGATTTCAGGAAAGGTTGTTAAAGTATCCAATATCGGCGCATTTGTTGAGATTGAGAAGGGGATTGAAGGACTTATTCATGTTTCAAAGATTCCCGCGGGTAAAGAATTTACCGAAGGAGAGAAAGTTTCTGTTATCATAGACACGCTCGATACCGAAAAGAGGAAAATTTCTCTCGCTTATGTACCAACAACCAAACCAATCGGGTACCGGTAAGAAGGCAAAAGCAAAGCCTCAAAATACTATGAAAGATCTAGAACGAATTGATACGGGAAGTAATGGAGATCGTAAACGAGTTGATACTATTATCGATGGATCAACTGAGCCTGAAAAGGTGAGTGATACACTTTCTTCATATTTTAGAGGTTTGAGAGAGTTTTTATATCCTGAATCTATTGATACGTTACCTGCAAACCACCCGTTTTCATTTCTTACTGCTTTACGGGAATTACAACCAGTTTTTCAGGAACGATTTAAACAAGTTCAACAACACTTTACTTCGATAATAGTCGAGATAAATAGACGGGCCGAAGTTCAGAGGAGCGAACAATTTACCAATCTTGTTGAGCGGGAATCGGGCTTATGGAGAGAACCTGAAGCTGCAGGGGTTTTTCCAGGAGCTTATAAGGGTAGAGGAGAAACTGGAGTTTGAATCCTTTCAAGGAACAGTTCAACGTTCCACGATCCAGCGTAACATTGGTGAGTTTTCCGAGTTTCACTATCTGCGTTTGGAGTGACTCAGGATTGAATTCGTTCTGAGAGAAAAAATCTAAGTCTTCAGATTCACGGTGTTTGAGTTGTAACGCGAGTCCGGTGCCGCCGCTGAGATAAAAGGTGCGAATGAAATCGGTACGCGCGAGAAGCTCGAAAATCGCAGAAGTTTTTTTCGGTAAGATAGACGTATCTATCATAGCTTACAAATACTGCCGCCAGAAAGATATCGATTTGTTAGTCAGATGAAGTTTTGGCAACATTTGTTTAATAGTTTCTTTTCCATATCTTTTTATGCACCACCGTACTTCTTCGATATTCCCAAAATCCATAATCCGCTCGATTATGTATTTGGCGTGCTTTTTGGGGTCAATTTTAGTTGGATCGGTGTCCCAGAAAAGGCTCTGTCGGAATTTCATAGTGATATTATAACACCGTTTTAATCAGATCATACGGAAAGCCTTGCTTCAGTAAATAGTTAATCAGCTCTTCTGTTGAGTAACCTTCTTTCTTTTTCTCGATTAACTTCTTGAGCACTAGCTCCTCATTATATCCTTCAAGTGCTATTTCTATGATTTCATCTGAAATGCCCTTTTGTGTAAGTTCCACCGTGAGTCTTCTCTTACTTCTGGGTCTAAAATCCTGACGCTGGGAAACATACCATTCGGCAAAGGATTTTTCGTCGATATATCTTTCTTTTTTTAGTTGTTCTACCACATGATCAATATTGTTTTGAAGGTCTTCCAGTTTCTTTTTGTACCCATATTGTTGCAATTTAGTACGAAGCTCTTTTTCACTCTGGGGACGGCGCGAGAGAAGGAGGTAAGCATCTACCAAAAGTAATTCGTGAGTACTATTCATCAAGAATGCCACCCCATTCTACAAGGGTAAAGCCGCGGCGATCGGGAGGATGTGGAGGAAAAGATTGAGGCACAACGGTTCGCTTTTCAGATTCGGGTCTGAAATAGGGACGGATGCGTATTGAAGTATCCGGTTGTGGTATTACCGAAAGAGGAACCACGCGGTCAATTTCCTCTTGGGGAATGAATGTGACAAATACAAAGGGTGCGGCAACTTCTTTTTCAAAACGAGGCATCCAATAATCAATAAATTCCTGCGTCTCTGTTTTACGCAAACCGTACGCGGTAACGGCGTTGGTCAAAAACGATGCCAGTTCATCTTTGGCAATAATAAATCCTTCTTCCGGTATCGTATATCCGGCAACTTCCGTTTCATAATACAATGAGAGATACGATCGATTGTTGTACAAAAGAGAACCATCAGGATGGGAAACAATATGTTTCCAGCCGGTATATTTGTTATAAAACGGATCAGAGACGGTCACTTCTCCTTCTTTAGGCAGGATTGTTATATCAACGAGTACATCTTGCACCGGGTATAAATAGATGACCGGTTTTGATTCAGGTAAATATGCTTCCCACCACGGATTTGCAGCGGCTTTTTGTATGAGGGGATTAAAGGTACCAAGCTTCAGAGATTTTCGAAATCCTGCGACAACGTCTTTTGTGCTGGTTATGGCAAAGACCTGATAGTCAATTTTTTCTCCAACTACATTTCCATTGCCGTCAAAGCTTCCCTTTGGAACAAAATAATAGAACTGATCATTGTCGGGAGCAAATGCAATGAGTAAATTTTCATAGACATCATAGGTAACACCTCTAAATTCAGCTTTGCCTATCAACGTACGTACGCCTTCCGGTTCACCAGGTTCAATATCGGCCAGGTATGCGGTTCCGGATCGAAACCACGTGACAATAATCCCGTTTACCGTAGTAGAATCTTCAATAATATCATCGCGTGTTACTTCATCACCGGTCACATACGGGGTAGGAGATGTTGATCCAGGAGGTTGTCGGGTTTCGTCTTCACAGAGCCAGTAGCCTTCATGATCAGCGTCTTTGCGGATATAGACACTAAACCGATCACCGTCCTTGATTTCACGGTTAGGATCAGCATCGTTGAGTTTCCAAAGGGTGTTTTTCCAGAGACTTCCATAGTCTGGAGGATGACACAGCCATGAATAGTAGGTTACTCCGTCACATTCAGCGCGTTTCATAAGCTGTTTTTCATCATGAATAAAAACACGGTCAATTTGCGCATCTTCAGCCGCAAGAACCCATTCATGCTCGTTTGAAGGATCATCAAGATAGCCGCACGTGAATACTACTGGTCCATCAAGCAGTGAATCGAGGGCTTCTTCAGTGAGACAATAGGGTTCTGAGTAGGCTAGTTCCGGAGGAAGTGATGGGGTAAGATAACCCGATGTGTAAATACCCAGTGCAAGACTGGCAATCATTGCGGCGATGATTAAGAGAAGAGCAATCATGGCAGTAACCTAACTATACCATAGAAATATTCAGAACAAATTGGCTTGATCAGAATGTTACATACCCGTCTTACACTGGTTTGTCCCGCCCAAGGCGGGATCAAAGCGGTTTAGAGGGGTATGTACCCGAGCAAATTTATTTGCGAGTGGTACACTAGCTATATGGCAAAACAACATTCCAAATTTACCTGTCAGCAGTGCGGATTTATATCTCCTCAGTATCTTGGTCGCTGTCCTCAGTGCGGGGAGTGGAACAGCTTAGTTGAGTCTATTGACTCAACTAAAGTTACGAGTTCAAAGTTACGAGTTACGAGTTCTGACACAAAGCCAATCAGATTATCTGAAATAAAACCTCAACCCAAAGAACGTATCAGTACGGGAATTTCAGAATTGGATTATGTTCTGGGCGGTGGAATGGTAGCCGGACAAGTTATTCTCCTGGCCGGCGAGCCGGGAGTGGGGAAGAGCACGTTGTTATTACAAGTTGTAAAGTCAGTAGTTGCACCCCTTGCGGGTGCCGAGAAAAAGGCAGGGACAAACCCTGCTACTACAATTTTATACACCTCCGGCGAAGAATCTCCTGAGCAAATTGGTCTCAGGGCACGGCGCTTAGGCTTTTCAGCAAAGCAGAACGAGTCATTAACACTTTTTGCCGAAACAAATATGGAAGCGCTTCTTTCTCAACTGACGCATTCTGAGGCGTATGGCTTACTGATCGTGGATTCTATCCAGACGATGTACAGTGAAGCATTGACGGGCGCGCCGGGGTCGGTGGGTCAGGTGCGTGAATGTGCCTATCAACTCATCCAGACTGCCAAAAGCCTGCGCATTCCTACCATTATCGTGGGGCAAGTGACCAAAGAAGGATCCATAGCAGGTCCAAAAGTACTGGAGCATCTGGTTGATACGGTACTCTATATGGAAGGATCGCGTTTTGAAGAGACCCGCATTCTGCGCGTTACCAAAAACCGTTTTGGCCCGACCGATGAAGTGGGCGTTTTTTCCATGCACGAGGATGGTTTGCGAGAGGTAACTAATCCTTCCAGTTCATTTATCCAACAACGCGAACACGCTCTTGCCGGTCAGGCGACGGTCGTGGTTATGGAAGGCACGCGGCCAATTTTAGTTGAAATCCAAGCGCTGGTTGCCCCATCAGAGCTTAAATCGCCGCGGCGCGTCGGAAACGGCGTGAGTTTTAACCGACTCACCATGATCTGCGCCATTCTTTCCAAGCATCTTCGATTACCTCTTGAGCGGTTTGATGTCTATGTCAATGTGTCCGGCGGCATGACGATTGCCGAGCCGGCTGCAGATTTAGGAATAGCCGTATCTATTGTTTCATCATTTAAAAATAAACCGCTTCCTGACAAGGCAGTTGCAATTGGCGAACTGTCACTCTTAGGAGAAGTGCAGCGTGTCTCGCGCTCCGAGCGGCGTATAAAAGAGGCAAAGCGGCTCGGGTATACCACTATATATGATTCTTCCCGGTTTCCGCAGATTACTCATCTGGTAAAAAATATCTCTCGTTGACAATCGACTAAAAATCGACTAAAATTAGACTATATGTTTACTCCAAAATATACCATTACCGACGGGCTTCTTGCCAATATTAAACGCATCAATATGATAATTTCAGAGCTCAATTCGCGCCGTTTTCCTCATATCGTACTTCTTGAACTTGAACGAACAGCGCAGGCAGTCTCGACCTACGCCTCAACCAGCATTGAAGGGAACCCGCTCCCTTTAACCGAAGTTAAAAAAATACTCAAATCAAAACCCGCTCACATACGCGCAAGTGAACAGGAGGTATTAAATTACAATGAAGCTCTGAAAAAAATGAACGAACACAGTACCAACGATTCGGTAAAACTGTCACTAAATCTTATTCTTTCTATTCAAAAACAAGTTACTGGAAAACTTCTTCCTTCGTATGAATCAGGCAGATTGCGTCAAAAGCCATTGGTAGTGAATGACCCACGGAGAGGTCGCGTAGTCTATTTGCCTCCCGATGTAAAAGACGTACAACCTTTACTACAAAACCTTATTACGTTTGTAAACAGTAATAGAGAAAGAATAGATACGCTGATCTTAGCTGGTATCTTTCACAAGCAAATGGTTATCATTCATCCCTTCATGGATGGAAATGGCAGAACAACGAGGCTTGCTACCAAAGTGCTCCTTGCAGCCATGGGGTTAAATACGTTTAACTTATTTAGTTTTGAGAACTACTATAACAAAAATGTGACAAGATACTTTCAGACCGTCGGCGAATATGGTAATTATTATGAGTTAGTAGACCACATAGACTTTACTTCTTGGCTTGAATATTTTACCGAAGGTATTATTGATGAACTGCTACGTGTACAAAAAGTGCTTCCACAACTTGCTTTGTCACCTCAAACCAAACTGCAACCATATCATATTAAGCTGCTTGATTTTATACGTGAGAAAGGGTTTATCACTGATCGGGATTATGCGAAGCTTACCAATCGGGCAAAAGCAACTCGAACGCTCGATTTCCAGAAACTTCTCGATTTACAATTGATTGAGCGAAGAGGCAAAGGGAAAGCAACATACTACGTCTGAGTATTCCGTCCACCTTTGGCATTTCTTTTGACAATCTATTAATCATCAGGCTTTTTGTCATTCCACATTTTGAATTTTTCATGCATATGCACTAAATTTTCAAAATCGATCCTATCGTTGACGGAGACAATGTTGATTCGACCTTCATGTAAAGATAAAGCCAATCTAGTAGTATAATCTCCCTCGCATGGCCATCACAGCAGAAACTATTGATCATATTCGTGAGATGCCCACTGTAGTAGGAAGAATTGTTGAGGAAGTTCTTCCTATTGATGATCCTACTCAAGCTGAACCGAGGATAGATTCTATTTTAGAAGAAGAAAATTATGACCTATCACGCCGGCAAGAATGGCTCTTTTTCCATGGGCTCCCCGTATTTCAGGCAGAGCGAGAAGGTTTGCTGTACGTCCTACAACGTAAAAGAATTGAAAAAGTAAAAAGTTCCCTCGCGAACAAATTCGGAATAGGTAGTGGGGCTATCGAGAACATTACCATTCATCCAACTTCACTTACCTGTGCTTTAAATTCAAAATCATTTGCTATCGCTTGGAATTCTAGAAGTGAGGATAGTACTGATAATTTGCCTCGCGGGTTCACTAAATCTAGTTTTAGTCTTCCTATAGGTTCTCATAAAGTACGGTACTCTTTCAGAGACATAACACGTTCTGATAAAGTCACCGCAGAGCACGAAAATCTACTTAGAACAGTTACCAACACCAGAAGAGCACACCGAATTTGCAAGAACCGTTTATCGTGAGCAAAATTCGGCGTCTTTTCGTCGTGAACTTTACTACATATCGTACGTACAAATGTATAGATTCCTTGACGAACTCACCGCGTCCTCGTTACGCAGACGGAGCATTATTGATCAATATGTAGGTCGTTACGCAGATGATGACTATGTAAAAGTATATACTGGTATGCTTGCTGCTCTACGTAAGGGTCTTCCAAGTGATCCAGTGGAGTCATTTCCTTGGGAACAAATGATAGGGGAGGCAGATACACGGCTTACTCACTGGATGAAATTTGTCGATACAGAATATAAGGAACTCATAAAAGCACATATACGAATAACTGACCTTACCAAAATACTTCTCACCCTGACTCCAGATCATGCATACGTGATCCGTCTTTTTAATCCTAAAAATTCTCATGCAACCATAGGAGATCTGCGAAAATGGGCACGGGAGTATTGGGCCTCTTTTTCACATCTTCCAGACAGTCATTAGTTATCCACATATGTATTGTTGATAGTTTTTGGGCTGTTTTAATAGTCTATAATGATTGACTATTATTATAGGATAATGTAAAATACGATCATTGAAAACTATAAGTCTTGACACTGGGTATATAATCGGGTTACAATCAGCCTGTTATGAAAAACCTATTGTCTGTATTCATTAAAAAGGATAAAAATAAACGTCTATCGCCGAAGGAGCATGCACAGCTTGCATTTGAAAATCACGCACGGGAACAGTTTAAAAGATTGAAGGAAAAAGGATTGAGTATTAGTGTGTTTACTCTATAAGAGGAGTTTTAGTTAGATCACCCGCCTTTCCTTAGCACTCGGCTTTCAGTTCTACCGTGCCCGCAATCGCTACGCGATAGCGTTGCAGGTGGGTTCGAACACGCCTCGTGCTGCGTCAACCGGCGGGTATAAGAAACAGTAATCTGTTTACAAACTAACGTTTGCAACTAGAAACTGTTTCTAATAAATAGAGCATCACTAACGCTAGCTTATGTAAGGCAGTCCCGCTCAGCGCTTGCGCGTGAGCGGATTGAAAGTTGAAGCTACGATTAGCAATGCTCTGTATAGTATCAAATTGCCAATAAAATCCGTTTGGATGTGTATAAGACAATTTGTTAAATGTCATGCTAACAAACCTATAGCGGATTGTCAAGAAATTTGCTGAAGCAAGAATAAAGCATTTGGACCGTAAATACAGAATATTTTTATCGCTTACTTTCACCGTGGAGAGTTATATGTAGGGCAGGCATATATACTCTCCACCGTGGGAGGAAGCACTCCTTCTTGAGTTATTCCTCAATCCCCAAAAACTCAGCGTAACTATCAAAAAATTTATGCGCTCGTATAAGTTTGCCTTGATCTATGGCAATAATCAAATCTTTATCCCTTCTCACTTCTTCTTTCTTTAATTCATCGATCTCTTTCGCTTCCTGCTCATATAAAGACGTGTTATTTTGGAGTTTATAAATATAGGCTTTTAATGTTTTATATTCGATATCATTCTCGTTTCCTTGAGTAAGGTTAAAATTTATGTCTTCTAAGGCTTTGCTTAGCTCACCCATTTTTATATACGCGGTTGCTCGTGCCGTATGAGGAGACCATTCATAATTATCTTGAGTAAGTACTCGATTATATTCATCTATTGCTCTCTGGTAATTTCCTTTATAGAGATAATAATCGCCCCTATTCATATAGGAAAAATTAATAGTGCGGTCATATACTTCTTCATATTCAGCCTGGATTTGTATGCTTTTCTCGTAGTAGGCAAGTGCTTCTTGATCGCGGCCCAATTTTGCAAGCGTATTGGCAATTGGCACATATGTCTGGCCATCTACTTCTCCCAATGAGGCTCGTTTCCTCATATACGCGGCATGTTCTCCTGGTTCGTTTTTGTAGTCTGTTTGTGCTTGTTCCTTATATTGTTTGATTTCCTCTTGCAGAATTTCTTCGTATATAACAAGTGCCTTTTCGTTGTTGCCTTCTTTTGCATAGATTCCTGCCTCAAAATTCTTAAGACCATTATCTTGTGCTATTTGCACTGCATTGTCTGTTTTACCCATTGTGTAGTAGGTGATGAGAATGTTTTCTGCAGCAGCCTGAAGAAATTCTCCGTTAATGCTGGTGTATCGGTCAAAGTCAACTAGTGCTTTTTGGGTATAGCTACCCACTTGGTACAAGGTGAAGTGACTTTGTCAGATAATACCAGGGATTACCATACATTTCAGGATGGGAAAATCTGAAGCAGAATTCACTCACAATTTCTTCAAGTGTTTCAGGAGTTATATGATGGTACATTCTTCTGATAAAGGTTCTGAGATTACCAAAAATACCCTCTATCTCAGAGGTGTTTGAATATTCCCATGCTTTATGTATATCTACTTTATGAGTGACGGGGTGGTGTTTGTGTATACCGGCATAGATAGTAAATCCATCGGTACAGACGATACTTCCTGGTTTTACATATTGTTTTAAAAAGGTAACGGCATCATGTTTCGTTGGTTCTTCTGAAAAGACTTTGTATGCCAGTTTCTTGGTTCCCTTCTGTTTTGCCATAAGCAGTGCATATCCTCTGAAGTTACCAAAGTATGCTTCATCAAGTTGTATGATGGCCTCAAGCAACACGTGTTTAACAGGAAGATTGTTTCTAAATGTTTTATACCAGTAGCGTATTGCTTTCTTGGATAAACCGGTCACACTCATGGCTTGTTTAACGGGAATTTGAGTAGTCCAACACCATAAAACCAACCAGAGTTCCTGAAGGGAGATCTTTAAATTGGAAAGCCATGTGTGTGAAAGAAGTGAAAATTTTCCTCTACAAGATCTGCAACGATACCGTTTTCCGTAAGTTACAACATCTCTACTATTACAGTCAGGACAAAACAAATTCTTGCCAAACAGTATTCTTCTGATAAATTTTTGTATCTTTGCCTCAGAGGGTATCTTATCAGGTTTATACACCTGGCAATTGTAACCGATTTTGTACCAACAGGGTTACATTACCCCAACTTTTGTACT
>Ga0209211_10001052_pt1 | contig 54340 bp, 61 predicted proteins | sample RifGroA2_FD_183992 | JGI IMG/M metagenome (GOLD analysis project Ga0209211, IMG submission 183992) | Groundwater microbial communities from Rifle, Colorado, USA - Groundwater A2 (SPAdes) (version 2) | ecosystem: Environmental > Aquatic > Deep subsurface > Groundwater | place: Rifle, Colorado... | reverse complement strand
AACTATTTCGCAAGGTGCCCCAGCAGTATATGGAGAAGAACTCGGAGTATCGTTTGATCGCGTTCAAGAAGCGATTGATGCGTTAAGCCGTTTTGACCCGGGATATGGAAACCAAAAAATCATGCTGGATGATCTAGGAAAAAAACGATACACAAAAATCGGCCTTTCAATCTCATGTGAATACTGTTGCGGGGCAAAAGCGATAATTTTCCCAAACGGAGAGGCCGCGTGCGGATGCGCGCACTCGCAGGCAATGCGCGGACTTGCCGCCTATCTTCTGAAAAATTACGGAACAGAATACTCTGATGATGAAATTCTACGTGAACTTGCAATGTGGAAAGGTATGTTTTTTCCAAAGCAGATGATCCAAAAAACGCTCCCCATGCCCTCGGAATTTCAAAATCTGCCGGGCATGGTGGTTGGAGTTCTGACACTTCTTGCGATCGCGCAAACAATTGAGGTTGCAAAATTACGCGCAATGATCGCTCCTGGAGCAGTAATAAATCCAAATAATGGAGCATCAACCACAAATCTTCCTTCAAATTTACAAAACTTGCCAAACATGGTAGGAGGATGTTAAAATATGCCGCATACTCATAAAAAAACTGAACATGCCAATAGGAATTCTCTGCTCCAAGTCGTGGCGATAATCGGAGGAATTATTCTTTTTCTTCTTATCATCTTCTTCATCGGTAAAAATACCGCAACAAATTCTGTCTACAGTTCATATGAAAAAAACAGCGGCAAAATCCAAAGCGCACTTACATCTACTGAACAGTTCTATGATTTTGGAATCATTTCAATGGCAGAAGGAAAAGTAACTCATCAATTTAAAATTTTCAACAAAAACGCAGAAGCAATAACTGTAACCAAGCTCTACACATCATGCATGTGCACAACCGCAAAATTAATGCGCGGCGAACGAACTATTGGCCCTTATGGAATGCCGGGACATGGGTTTATACCAAACATTAACGAAAAAATTAACTCTGAAGAAGAAACTCGGATTGATGTTACTTTTGATCCGGCGGCTCATGGGCCTGCAGGAATCGGCGCTATAGAGCGAGTTGTATATCTGGAACAAAAAAGCGCACCGCCTTTAACTTTAACAATAAAAGCAACAGTAAAGCCCTAATGTCAGCGAATACATTTTTTTCTACAATGAACAAAAAATTTGTTCTTCTCATTATTATCTTAACAGCAGTTATCGGAGGAGTTCTTTTTTTGAAAACAGGAAATTTTGGAACCCAGCTCTTATGGGATATAACCAAAGAAGGCTCCTTACTTCTTCCGCTTGTCCTCGTATCTGCTCTCATTGACAGTATAAACCCATGCGCGTTCTCAATTTTGCTTATCACAATTGCCTTTCTTTTGAGCATTAAAAGCGCCCGCTCAAGAATTCTTTCAATCGGAGGGGCGTATATTTTTGGAATTTTTCTTGTATATATCTTGATCGGTCTGGGAATTTTTCAAACTTTGCACCTCTTTAATACCCCTCACTTTATGGCAAAGGTTGGGGCAGTCGTTCTTATACTTTTTGGAACGATCAACCTGATAAACGAATTTTTCCCTTCATTTCCGATAAAACTCCGTATCCCAGTAAAAACGCATCAAGCAATCGGATCTTTAATGGAAAAAGGTTCTCTCCCGGCGGCTCTTTTCTTGGGTCTATTAGTTGGTTTATGCGAATTCCCTTGCACAGGCGGCCCATATCTTATGGTGCTCGGGCTTCTTCACGACAGCGCGACTTATCTACGCGGTTTTTTGTATCTCTTGCTATATAATTTTGTATTCGTACTGCCTCTTGTGATCATTCTCCTTATGGCGTGCGACAGCGGCGTTTTAAGTAAGGTTGAAGACTGGCGCAGTGAAAAACTAAAAGAAATGCGGTTAATAACAGGCATAATTATGACGGCGCTCGGGATACTCATATTTTTCTTATGAACTTTGAAGAAATCAAAAAGAAAATAGAAGAACTCAAACATTCTGGAACAGTTGACCTCTCTACTGATGAAGATTTGAGCATCGCAATTATGAATCTTATCAGTCTGGAAGAGCACTTTTTTTTTACCGCTCAAAAAACCGGGAAAGAAAGCTACTTAACTCTTCTCCACCAAGCGCGCGAAATACGCAAAAAACTTCTTGCCAGGCTCGTGCCTCAACATGAAGGAGAAACGTGGTGCATTTCAAAACATCTTCTTGCAACAACAATGCGCCTTATGGAGGTTGGCACAAAGCTTTACTCGGACAAAAAGGAGGATGAAGCGCGCGAAGTGTTTTCACAGGCTCAAACTATCTATTCGCTCTTTTGGGGCTTGCGACTAAAACTGATTGACGTTTCTGACTTGAAAGAACAAGCGGATAAAGAACAGCCATGGACGCTAAAAGACATTATGGATAAACTTGTAAACTGTTGCGATGAGTGAAAATCCAAAGTTAAAAATAAAAACTGCGCTGATTGGCGCGGTTGTCGCAATTTTTTTGATCGGATTAATAGTGGCAGTTCTGCTAAGATCAGATGAGCTCTCTACCGCAGATTCTCTTGATGATTTTGCTCGGTGCCTAAAAGATAAGGGCGCAGTTATGTATGGAGCAGAGTGGTGCCAGCATTGTCAAAACGAAAAAAAGGCGTTTGGCGATTCCTTCAAATTTATAAGTTATGTTGAATGCCCGAAAGAACCAGACACCTGCATTCAAAAACAGATTCAAGGATACCCGACATGGATTTTTGCTGACGGACGCCGCTTTGAAGGCGAACAAGGACTTTACAAGTTGTCCTCAATAAGCGGTTGCCAGCTTCCACAATGAATACAAAAAAACTTAAAATCGGCTGGTTTTCGTTCTCGTGTTGCGAGGATTCCACCATCATGTTTACCGAACTTTTAAACGATCATTTTGATGAATGGGCGAAGCTCGTGGAATTTAAACATATACGCGTTCTCAAAAGCCGCAATGTGCTTGAAGATATTGACGTTGCTTTTATTGAAGGTGCGATAACAAGCGAGAGCGAAGAGAAAGAGGTTAAAAAAATCCGCGCTGTTTCCAAACGCGTGGTAACGATTGGCTCGTGCGCAACTACTGGACTCCCATCAGGACAAAGAAATCAATTTGACGCGGACACACAGGCAAGTATTCAGTTTTTACTTGACCGATTTGCGCAATCAGAAAAGGTTCGTTCTGTGCCGGAGGTAATACAAGTGGACGACAAAGTTCCGGGATGCCCTATGAATGAACAAAAATTTTTAAGCGTGTTAAATAAGTATTTAGAGGAATTTGGAGTATGCACACCGAAGACATAACATTAGAAAACATATCCAAAGTAGAGGGCAGGGCGAATTTGCATGTGAAAATTAAGGATAAAAAGGTGGAAAAGGTTGAATTTCAAATTGCCGAATACAAACGGTTTTACACGTGGGCGATTAAGGGAAAGAATATCAACGCTCTCCCGCAGATGGTTTCGCGTATATGCGGCACATGCTCTGTCGCGCACTTGTTATGCGCCATAGAAGCAATAGAACACGCGCTTGAAATTCATCCAACCGAGCAGACGCGCGTACTGCGAAATCTCTTGGCTTATGGCTTGATGATCCGCGATCACGCACTGCATCTATATCTTTTTGCTTTGCCTGATTATTTTAACAAAGATTCTATTTTAGCATTTGACGAGAACGACTCTTTGCAACACGAACTGCTTCATGATGCGTTTGCGCTGAAAAAAGCCGGAAATGTTCTTTCCACATGGATTGGAGGCCGCGCTGTGCACGCGATGTATCCAAAGGTTGGCGGGTTTGTAAAATATCCAGACGAGGCTAAACGCAAAGAGATTATTACTCAATTAAAAGCTGAACGCGGGCGCGTGTTTCGCGTGTTAGACATTTTCGCGCAGGATACGTTTCATTTTCGGCGCAAGACAAACTTTGCCGCGCTTGCGCCGCATGATTTTAACTTTCTTGAAGGGCCGATCAAAAGCACGCACGGCTGGGAAATTTCCGAAAAGGAATACGGCAATCATTTAGATCATGTTGTCATCCCTTATTCAATGGCGTCTGGATATATGTTGGGGAATGAGTCGTACATGGTTGGAGCGCTCGCGCGGTTAAATTTGAATAAAGAAGCGCTTCACTCGCAAACAAAAAAAGACTGCGCAGAGTATATTGCCCGCTTCCCATCGGACGACATCTTTTTAAACAATCTTGCCCAAGGAATAGAAATTATCCATTGCATTGATCACTCTGTAGAATTGTTAGAAACGATGGAAATTAAAGAGGAGGAAGCAATCGTTGCACAACCAAAAAAATCCACTGGCGTTGGCGTAATAGAAGCGCCGCGAGGGCTGTTGTTTTATAAACTTTCTATTAACGAAAGGGGGGTAATAGAAGATGGGCAGATCGTGGTGCCAACTTCGCAAAATCAAATCAACATAGAGCAGGATGTGAAGCAGTTAGTTGAAGACGCGATAGACGAGAACAAAAAAGAAATTGAACATCGGCTGGAAATGCTCATCCGCGCGTACGACCCGTGCATGAGTTGCGCATCTCATTTTTTAACGGTAAAGTGGGAGGAGAAATAGCGCTATGAGCCAGACTGCCGATGTTATGTAGATAAATATTATGAGAACTAAACAAGAAAACAATATAAGCGAGAGTCAAATTGAGGATGCGTTGGTGGCAAATTTAGTTTTTTTAGCCAAAATACTTAAAGTGCCCGCAGATATAAAATTGATCGCCCGCCAGTTGAAGTTGAAGTCTGTAGGAGAACGGATTGATTTACTTTTGTCTAGTGGAAAACATTTATGCCTTGTTGAATTAAAGGTTGTTGGTTTTTCTAATGATTGGTTAAAGCAAATTATTTCATATCGTGATGAGTTGATAAATTTGCAAAATGCTGGAGAGTTAGTATCGGGAGAAATATTGTGCTTCTTGCTAATAACCGACGCGAAAGAAGCACATATTAAAAGTGCAAAACAAAACGGCGTTGAGGTAGTTATTTATCAGCCGATAGAAGCGTTGAAAAATTATTACGAAAATCTCGCAACTGTTGCGCCATTTCTTAAAATGAAGCCAAATGATTATGGTGTGTTTAATATAGGTTTGATAAATAGAACACTATACGAGATCGCAAACGGCGCTATGGAGCAAGAAAATATTGCGCTAAAAATAAATTTATCAAAAGGGAGTGTGCGCAATCATTTACGCTTGGCAAGTGAGTTTGACTTAGTGAGAATGCGAAACAAAAAATATTTTTTAACTGATAGAGGCGATCAATATGTTCAAAATTTCAACAAAAATACCACGATTGAAATTTTGTCCGAAAAGCAAATTGAAATTCTAAAAGAGTTTGTGTCAAAAGATCCATTTTACTCGCCATATGTGTTTGGCATTTACTCAATAATAGAAAGCGCTTTTTTACTGGCAAGAAATTTTTATCCCGTTCAATTGACTGATTTAAGAAAGGTGTTCAAAATAATCTCTGGCAAAGAAAGCGAATGGCAAGCTGAAAGATCATTAAATACAGCAACATACACATTTTTGAATTACGCCATTGATCTAGAGTTGTTGGGTAAAATTGGCCAGCAAATAGTCATTACACCAGCGGGATTTAGATTTATTTTAATGTTGCAATTACATAAAAGCATTGAAATGATAGAAAGTTTATCAACTAATAAAAATTAGATATATGAAATGCTTACTTTTTTTATCTTTTAACAATGGATTGTTGCATAATAGTATTTACAATTCTTTAAGCGACCTTTGTGAAAGTATCGGACAACTTATCGAAGACGAGGAGCTCGATGTGGGGAAGGAAAAAGTACCAACCTTTCGTCATCTAAAGAAATATCTTAGTGAACACGATGATTACGTTGGCCGATTTTCTAATGGTACTTGGTATCATATTCAATTACACCCAGTATTTTGAGTATGTATCTGAAAACAAGGGCGGGGGCAATCAGTGAAAATGGTCAAACTTTATGTGCTCAACATAATTTTATAAAGAAAACATTAAAACAAACAGAAACTGGCAAAAAAATGTTTATTCGTTTGTATGAATTAGCAAAAAGCGAGAAAAATGAAGAGTTAAAAAAGTTTTGTGTTGACGTTTTGGAAACCTACGAGAAGCATAATATAAACGGGCATATTATTTGGGAAAAATAACTTATGAACGCAACAAAAATTTTACAATCCGCAGGATTAAATCCAAACGATAGCATTTTTTCTTTAGATAACGAGGAGGCGGTGGAAAGATTGTTAGAATTTATTGAAGAGTGGAAACTGCAAATTCAAGTTAAAAAAATAAGCAAAGAGGATTGGAAAACATTATTATCCAGTTATGCGGACTCAATTGTTGATTATCACCCAGAAAATGACCATCAGGAACGTGGAGCATTTTTGAGAAACGAGGAGATGCTCATGAAATACGGTTTGACACAGGAGGATATTACAAGACTGGATTTTTGTTGATCCGATACACATCGCCCGCCGCAATCAAACCTCAAACACGCAAGTGTGGCACAGCCGCGCTCGGCAGTTTAACTTTTATTTGAGAGGGTTTAAGTATTTGTTTATAATGAGAAAGCCAAAATAAAAATTCTAAAGTAAAACAATTCTACCGCAGAGCGCTATGCAAAACAATAAATCTCAAATCGTTATTTATAAAACCGAAGACGGGCAAACAAAAATAGATGTCCGTTTTGATGGTGAAACCGTGTGGCTGACGCAAAATGTCTTGGCGGAGCTTTTCCAAACGACAAAACAAAACATCAGCCAGCATATAAAAAATATATTTGACGAAAGCGAACTTCAGCCAAATTCAGTTGTAAAGGATTTCTTGACAACTGCCGCAGATGGCAAAAATTATGCTGTAAATTATTACAATCTTGACCTCATCATTTCCGTTGGTTATCGCGTGAAAAGCAGTATTGCAACCGCTTTCCGCCAGTGGGCGACAGCGAGATTGCGTGACTATATCGTCAAAGGTTTTGTGCTTGATGACGAACGCTTAAAAAATCCAGACTCGCCGTTTGATTATTTTGAGGAACTGCTGAAGCGGATTCAAGATATCCGCACTTCTGAAAAACGTTTTTATCGTAAGATAACCGACATCTACGCCACAAGTGTTGATTATGACCCGACAGCCGAAATGAGCATCCTTTTTTTTCAGACCGTGCAAAACAAACTGCACTGGGCGATTACCGAAAAAACTGCGGCAGAGATCATCAGCGAGCGGGCAGATAGCAAAAAGCCCAATATGGGAATGACAAATTGGCGAGGTGCAAAGCCGAGCTGACGCTGATTTTGACAAATTTGCGGACAAGGCGGAGAAAATAATCGGTAAAAGCAAGAAAAAATCCTTACAAAAGGTCAATAAAAAGAAGCAAGAATATCCGCGACGTTTTGCGTAACCTCCAGTATATTCCCATCTGGCGGCACGCCGATAATTGTGTATGTTTTATATAATCCGGCTTTTTTATGAAGAGCGAGCTCTGTGTAAAAATCAAAGCTGTGTACTGTAAGGTTGCGGTTATTATGCGCTTGAAATTCTTCTACGGAAGTAAATAGGCGAGGGTGAGAGACGTTGATGACAGTATCTATAAAAATCGGGTCGGATTCTTTGGGGAAATTTTCTGTTGGATCAAAAGGAATGAAGCGAACGCGAGGAAACGCTTTTTGTAAAAATGGTTTAATTTTAAACGGCATTGCGTCTTGGGGAACCAAGTAATTGCCCACGATGTAAACTGCCTTTTTATTCATATGTCTAAAAAACACATCATCCTCATTTTTGGAACCGCAGTTATCAGCGGAATTGCTATTTTCTTAAATTCCTACGCGGTTCAGATAGCGGATCCAACAAAGTACACCGCGCTTAAAAATCTTGTGCCGGTATTCATTGCATCAACGATCCTGTTTCTGCCGCGCAATCGTCATCATTTTAAAAATGTCTCGGTCCGAGATTGGCTTTATTTGGCGGTTATCGGGATCATCGGCGGTGCGTTCGCGTTCATCCTTTTCTTTAACGGTCTTGCAAAGGCATCCCCCGGTGTTGGATCGTTCATCCATAAAACACTGTTTATATGGGTTGCGTTCGGAGCGCTTCTGTTTTTAAAAGAGCGTATCAAGCCGATCTTTTTTGCCGCGGCATTTGCGCTTTTGGCAGGAAGTTTTTTTCTTCTCCGTGTAAATCTCAACACTTTTACTGTGTATCATTTTTTCATACTTGGCGCAACGGTGCTCTGGGCAATAGAAAACGTGCTTGCAAAACATGTGCTTAATAAAGGCATTTCTCCTTTAATGGTGATCTGGTCGCGCATGACGTTTGGAGTATTGGTTATACTTATCTATCTTGCCGCAACGCATAACCTGTTTTTGCCAGCTGATTTTTCAAAAGAAACACTGCTCTGGATTCTCATCACCGGCATCACGCTAACTGGCTATGTATTTACATGGTACTACGGCATGGCACGTGTTCCGGTTACGCTCGCATCAACAATTCTCCTTCTCGGTTCTCCAATCACAACCGCGCTTTCTTCTCTTTTTCAAGGAAAGTCAATTGCCTCTATGCAAGCTGGCGGAATACTGATTATTTCGCTTGGAGTCGCGTACACAGTCTATCTTTTTATTAAAATTATGCGAGACACGCAAAAGCGCGTGAAGCAAAGTCAAACTTTTTCCACTGCATAGCCGTAGTGCACTGATACAGTGTCGCCAATAGATGCGTCTTTGCACAACATCCGCGATACCGGCCGAGTGATAGAGCGGATCTTCACAATGAAAAAATCGTCTCCCATAGAGACGATTTTCCCTTTTTCAACGCGGCAAAGCCGGCATAAAATTTCTGGCGCATGAGCGTAACTGCCGTCTTTTGCCGCGATGTACTGATTATGAAACTTCAGATAATACTCGCGAATGGTTTGAAGATCGCGCGGATCGGCGTTTAATTCGCGAGCTGATTCGCGGATTCTCCGCCACGCTGGCGCAAAGATTCGCTCAAGAGTTTTCCACTCTATCTGGGCTGAAGTTCGCGCCGCCTTCTCTAATCCAGAGTACTCTTTTTGAGTAATCTTGCCTCGCGCAAGCGTAACCCCGGCGCATGGGAAAGCATATTTAAGAAACAGTATGCGGGCGGAAGCATCGGCTTTCATAGAGATTCTGCTTTCAAAAATTCATTCCAGGTCATCGCCTGTTTTTTAGGAACTTTCTCTATAATCATACGCGCCTGCGCAATAACATAATCCCCTATTTTATAATTACCAGAGACAATTTTTACAGAGCGAGTTTCTTTACTATATTTCACTTGCGCAATGTTATTCTTAATAGAAATAATTTTTCCCGGTATTGCAAGACACATAGCTAATTACTGAAACCACTCTTTTAGAGTCTTTGGGAAACCGCGCAAAATTAAAATCGCAAGCGGCGCGCCCCAGTTTGCGGATCGCTCAACAAAATCCCAAATCGGATCTCCTCCTATAGGGCGAAGAATCGCTGTCCATAACCCCCACAGGGCCATCCACAAAAGCACGATACGGATGGGTTTAATAAGAATCAGAAACGCAAGTATAATATCTACAGCGCCGATCAGGGGTAGCGCAGACTGCGCGAATGCCGGAGAAAGCCCGAGAGCTGTAAAATACTTGATCCATCCTTCTTTAACTTGGAGCGCAAAAACTCCATGCCCGACAAATTCGCCAGCAACTGCGATGCGTAAAACCCATATAGCTTTTTTTATTGTATCCATATCACTATCACATATTATTTATTTTATTACTCTCGACCTTTTGCAAACCGCTCCTCCATACGCGAAGCGCGCGAAGAGGAGATAAAATTGAGAGAAAAAAATGTAAATCAGCGGCCTCGCGCACGCACCAGCCAAAAAATCCGTACAATGTCATCCATGAAAAGACAGCCGCGGCCCAGCCATATCCTACAGGTATAACTGAAACCGGTTTGCGCGGCCGATACTCTGACGAACGTCGCAGATAGAGCCGATCCAGAATCGCGCGGGCGACGTATCGCCCGTCATGGAGCGCGGTTTGGGCCATTCCGCTCCAGCGGGTTGAGGCGCCATCCCCTATAACAAACACGTTTCTGTGTCCTCGCGCCTGCAAAAAACGATCAACAAGCACGCGTCCGTCTTTATCAAACGACAGTCCTTCAATTCTTTTGTATAACGCGTTTGGTGAAATCCCAGCGGTCCAGATAAGCGTTTTTGGCGCGATCGCGCCGCGAAAAAAATCATCTGATTCAATATCATCTTTACCGATTGGACGGTTCACATTTATGTTCACATGAAGCCGGTTAAGCCTGCGTACAATACGATCTCTAACCCGCTTCGGAACGGTTTCAAGAATGCGCGGAGAAGCTTGAATAAGATTCACTGTAATGAGCGAAGAGTCGCCACCGTGCCGCTCAATATATTTCCGCGCGTATGCCGCAATCTCGCCTGCAAGCTCAACACCGGAATATCCCCCGCCGATAACGACAATTTGAGCCGCTGGAACTATCTGAACCGTCTTTTGAGATTTGCGCACTTGTTCAAAAAGTTCAGTGAGATGCCAATTCAACCGGAGCGCGTCAGTCAAAGTTTTCAAAGCGAAGGCGTTTTTATCAAGGCCAGGTATGCTAAAAAACGTTGTCTCGCTTCCTACTGCGAGCACAAGAAAATCATACGCATAATGCATTCCGCTTTTACCAATAAGAATTTTCTCTGAAAGATGCGCGCCGTCAACAGTTTCAGTGCAGACCTCTATTTTCCTCCGCGCAAAAATCTCTCGCAGTGGAATGCACACTTCAAGCGGAGAACATCCGGTTGCAACTTTGTATAGAGAAGGTATGTGTTCAAAGTGCGGCTTGTCGCTTAAAAGAACAACGCGAGGATTTCCAACTAAACGCAATTTCGCTAAATCAAGCGCGCACCGCACGCCTCCAAAACCCCCGCCGACTATGAGAATTGTTTTGCGTTTATCCATGATTTTTTAATATAGCACAAAATGCTTCTCATGCGAAAATCTTTAACGCCTTTTCATGTCATCCTAACCCCATACCGTCTAGCGCAGGATTTGATAACAGTATCGAGCATCTCTCTAAAAGACATGCCTCCTGCGCGCGCGGCGCGGGGAAAACGAGAATTGTCTTTTGGGTCCGGAAGAATGCCTGGAGGACAGTTAACCTCAAGGATATTTGGAACTCCTTTTTTATCAAGGCGGATGTCAAATCTCGCCCAGTCCTTGATGCCTAAAATGCGGGCTGACTCTAAAACTATTGACGCGATTTTCTTCCGGAGCTCGGCGGAGATCCGCGCCGGGCACACGAGCGGATCAGTGGCGCAATCCGGAGAGTCATAAATCCATTTTGCTTCATAATGATCAAACTTTGGCATGCCTTGAGGAAGTTCGCCAAATGTTATTTCTATAATAGGGAGAATGCGAAACGGAGTTCCGATAATCCCAACTGTAAACTCTCGGCCTTCTAAAAATTCCTCCACGATTGCTTTGCCTTCCACTGTTGCGCGAATTCTCCGCACTCTTTTGTGAACGTCGGATGAATTATGCACGAGCGAGTCCGAGTGAATTCCTTTACTGGACCCTTCTGCAAGAGGTTTTATAATAAGCGGAAACCGCAAATTTTGCGATACCGCGTCATTCCCGTTTTTCATCACCTGCCAGCGCGGAGTCGGGATATTGTGATAGGCGAGAATCTCTTTACATTTTGCTTTGTTTAATCCAAGCGCATACGAAAGCGGAGTGCCGCCGGTATATGGAATCCCGATCATCTCAAGCATTGCAGGAATCTGCGACTCTCTGTCGCGGCCGCGCAAGCCTTCCGCAAAATTAAAAACAAGATGAATTTTTTTCTTTAACGCGCGCAATTTTTCGTACGCGAGTTCGTTTGCCTCAATCTGATGCACAACGTATCCAAGCGAAGAAAGCGCGTCCGTAATGGCGCGAATCGTTTCAGGCGTATCAAATTCCGCCTCGCGCATCATCTGCGCTTGCGTTGCATTTCTACGTTGATGCTTAATGTTGTATGTGAATCCTATGTGATAAGGATCGGACATAAATAAAAACTGGCGGAGAGGGTGGGATTCGAACCCACGTCCCGATATAATCGGAAAACGGTTTTCAAGACCGTCCCTTTCAACCGCTCAGGCACCTCTCCACATCACTTCACACTATCAAATTACTCTTTATTATTCAACCTCCACCGACATGCCCCAAAAACACGCGCTCTAAAATACCGCTATCAACAATGCTCTCTGCTTTCCCTTCTATGACGACGCTTCCTTTATCAAACACATAAGCGCGGGAAACTATATGGAGCAGGGACTTTATATTGTGTTCAACAATAATAATTGCGACTCCGCGCCGCTTGTGGATTTCATGAATTTTTTCAAACACTGCTTTCACAAGTTTTGGCGCAAGTCCGAGCGATGGCTCGTCAAGAAGCAAAACTTTTGGATCTGTGATCAAACCGCGGGCAAGCGCCACCATCTGTTGCCCTCCGCCAGAAAGCGTTCCGGACTTTGCTTTCAATTTTGGTTTTAACATCGGGAATAAATCCAATGCCTCGTTGATACGTTCTTTGAGAAGTTTAGAATCGCGAATCACAAAACCGCCCATCTCCAAATTTTCAAGTACTGTTAAGTGCGTAAACATCCTGCGCCCTTGCGGCACAAATGAGACTCCTCGCTCAACCATCTCGTGCGATATCGGGCTGATAACGCTCCCGCGCCAGCGCACTTCGCCTTTTTCAATCGGCGCAAGCCCAAAAATCGCCTTGAGAACTGTTGATTTTCCCGCGCCGTTTGGTCCCATAAGCGCCACGAATTCGCCCTCGTCAAGCGAAATTGTAACACCATCAAGCGCTTTTACGCCTCCATAATGAACCGAGATATTTTTCAGTTGCAATAATGTTTCCTGCATATAAAAATTATTCCCCAAGATACGCCTCCAGCACCTCTCGTTTTTTCAAGACATTCTTCGGCGCGCCTTCGGCCAAGAGCCGCCCGCTGTCCATCACAATCACGGTGTCGCACAGTTCTCTGATAAGCTCCATGTTGTGCTCAATCAAAATCACCGTCTTTCCATCCGCTTTCAACTCATGAATGATTGTAACGATCAGTTTTGCCATTTCCGGAAAAAGCCCGGCAAACGGCTCGTCAAAAAGATACACGCGCGCGTCCGTTAAAAGAGCGCGGCCAATTTCCAACAACTTTCGTTGTCCGTAAGAAAGCGTACGCGCAAGCGCAGTTTGTTTATCTCTAAGCCCGATGCGTTCCAAAACTTCCAGAACTCGGGCGCGATGATATTCTCCGTGCCGTTCAAAAAGCGCGCCCCACACATTTCGCTCTGTTACAACAACAAGAAGATTGTCAAGCACGCTCATTTGTTCAAACACCCGAACGTTCTGAAACGTACGCGCGATGCCGTAGCGCCGCGCATCGTACGACTTCAACCGTTCCAAAGCCACTCCGTCAATAATAATCATGCCATTATCTTTTGGAATCATGCCGGAAAGAATGTTTGTGAGCGTTGTCTTGCCGCTTCCGTTTGGACCGATGATGCCGGTGATTGTTCCATTCGCAACCGAAAACGAAAGCCGATCAATCGCGAGAACGCCGTCAAAGTGTTTGGTAAGATTTTTGGCTTCTATGATATTCATGAGACGAAATGGCTTTACAACTTATACTCCCCCCGAATTCCCTGCGGGCGATAGAGCATGAGGAGCACAATCAAAAGTCCATAGACAAACAACCGCAACTGCGCCGCGATCGTATCTGGAAACCCGACAAACCTCAACGCCTCCGGAAGAAGGATCAGCACAGCCGCGCCGATTACGGATCCTTGCAAATTTGAAAGACCGCCCAAGATTATCATTGATAAAAGCAGAACAGATTCGGGAAGGTAAAATGTCGTGGGGTCAACAAAGGTAATGTACGAAGCGTACAGAGCTCCAGCGACAGAGGCAAACCCTGCCGCGATCGCAAAAATCACGAGCTTGTATACGCTCGTATGATAGCCAAAACACTTTAAGGCCTCCTCGTCTTCGCGAATTGCTTTTAGCGCGCGGCCAAACGACGAGCCGATGATAAAGCGGCATGCAAGATAGACAAGTACTGCAAATGCAAAAGAAAGCGCAAGATACGCGATGTTTCCGGAGAACGTAAACCCAAACAATTCCGGGCGGGGAATTCCGGGAATGCCAAGCGGCCCGCGCGTAAGCGTCTGCCAGTTTAGAAAAATCGTAAACACGATTATATTAAACCCGAGCGACCCAAGCGCGTAATAATCGCCAGAAAGTTTGCTGATTACAAGCCCGATCAAAAATGAGGCAATGAGAGCGATCACAACGCCGATTGCAAGCGCGATAAAAAAATTGAAACCCGCAAACTTCATCAAAAGCGCGGTAGTATACGCGCCGACTCCGTAAAACGCCGCGTGCGTTACTGATAAAAGGCCAGTGTAACCGACGAGGAGATTCAGACTCATGGCGAGAATTGCGTAAATAGAGATGAAGATGAGGAGGTGAATAATGTAATCCATAAGAAATTTTAATTTCTCACTATTCCTTTTGGCCGAAGTGTCAGAAACACAATCAAAATACCAAACGCGATTGCCGGCTTCCATGCGCCTGAAATTTTCCAGATGCCGAAATTTTCCGCGAATCCCAAGAGAAACGAACCCAAAACCCCGCCATAGATATTGCCTATGCCTCCGACAATCGCGGAAATCGCGCCTTCTAAAAAAACCCACAAACCCATGGTCGGCTGAATGCCGATGTCAATGCCGATTAAAATTCCTGCCAAGCCCGCGATGCCTGAACTGATCGCAAACACGAGTGTCGTTACTGAATCGGTTTGAATCCCAATGATCCGCGCAACTTCTTCGTCGTCGGCGATCGCTTTCACAGCTTTTCCAAACATTGTTTTGTTCAATAGTATAAAAAGCGTCGCGAAAATGAATATACCAGCGAGTATAATAATCACTTGCGGCTTTGTGATAACGGCGCCGAAAAATTCATAGCGAGGCGAGCCGACGTTTCCCAGTTGTTGAAATTGCGAGGTAAACAAAATCGCGAGCACAGCCTGAATCATTGTAAATACCCCCAGTGAAGATAAAAAAAGAACCGCTGGAGACGCGCCGCGATGACGAAGCGGACGAAAAACCAGCCGCCAAATTACAACTCCAAGAACACTTGCGCCAAAGATACCGAGCGCGGCGCTTGGAACAATGGAAAGCCCGAATGAACGCCCGAGGAAAAACACAATGTAGCCGGCAACCGCCGCGAGCGACCCATGCACCGCGTTCAAAAATTTTGTCGTTCCGTAGGCAAGATTAAATCCGAGCGTGATCAAAGTGTAGGTTGCGCCCGCGATGATGCTGTTGATGATGAGTTGTGGGAGAATAGACATACATTGCGATTTTGAAAAATATACCATACCCACTCGTAAAATTCAACCAAAAAACCCGAGCATTAAGCCCGGGCTTTTTTATATTACAATTGTACCAACAGTCCTTATTGCGCCGTCTCAACCTTGCCGCCTTTAATAACTTTCACCTCGTACTCATTATTTGTGATGTCACCGTCTGTGTTAAAGGTGATAACGCCGGAGACGCCCTGGTAATCCTTCACTTTTGCAAGTTCATCGCGAATCGCCGTTTTATCGGATCCCGCTTCCTCCATTACCTTTGCCAGAACCTTCACCGCGTCGTACGCGTGCGGGCCACAAATTTTAATCTCTTTGCCGGTCGCGGCTTGAAATTTTGATTTGAAATCTTCAGGGATTAGAAGTTTTGTTACGCTGTACATTACGCCTTCCGCGGCTTCTGCGCCTTCGGTTGGAATCTTCGGATCGTCAAATGCGTCTCCTCCGAGGATCGGGGAAGTAAGCCCAAGTTCTTTCATCTGTTTTAGGCCTGGAACGCCAGCGTCCGGATGAGAATAGAAAACTAGTAAATCGGGATTTGCCTCTTTTACCTTTGTAATCTGGGTGCGAAGATCGCGCGCGTCCTGGGCAAAACTTTCATCGTATACGATTGTTCCGCCAAGTTCCTTAAAACGCGCGGTAAAACCATCATGAAGCCCTTGCCCCCAATCGTTCTTCACATAAAGAATGGCGACGTTCTTTTTTTGGAGAGTATTGTACGCGTATTCAGCCGCAAACACGGACTGAAATGTGTCTGACGGATAAACACGGAAAATATAATCGCCGACTTTAGTGATGCCTGGAGCTGAAGCGCAATAGGAAATCATAGGAACGCCTGCCTCTTGCGCGATCGGAGCGGCTGGAGCGGTTTCCGAGGAGCACAACCCTCCGACAATTGCCGTAACCTTATCAATGTTTACAAGTTTGTTCACCGCATTTGTGCCGCCGGTTGGGGTGCACTGGGAGTCCTCTGCGATGAGTTCAATGTTTCGCCCCTTTACGCCGCCAGCATCGTTGATCTCCTTAACAGCCAATTCCGCCGTTATTTTTGCGATCTCGCCGAGCGACGAGATATCTCCGGTTTGAGGACCGATAAAACCTATTTTAATCGTCCCTTCCTCTTTTGCCTCTCCATCTTCCAAGCCATCTTTATCGTTTCCGGTGAGAACTGGTTTCTGACGCGCCATGCCGTATCCGATCAAGAGCCCGGCAATAAGCGCGATCAGTATAAATAATGTTGATTTTTTCATACATGGACAAACACTTCCGTACGACTAATACCCTCTTCCTTGTTAATCGCATAGAGTGTGAGGTTTATTACGTTTTCCAAGCGTATCTAATTTTTCTCTTAGTGTCAACAGCCAATAGAGTTGATTTTTGTAACAATGAATGATAGATTTTTATACAATAATGAGGAGAGGTCGCATAGAGGCCGAGTGCGCTCGCTTGGAAAGCGGGTATACCGCAAGGTATCGCGGGTTCGAATCCCGCCCTCTCCGCCAATTGGAATTTTGCAAGAAAGAAAGCTCAACCTCGCGGCGCGGAACGCGCCGCTCGGCTAGGATTTGAAAGGGCTTTTTTGGCAAAAAGGAAAAGGATTTATCAATCAAAATATGGTTCGAGCCGATTTGTTTTAGAAATGTTGTCATTTCCGATTTATCTCCAGACGAAAGCAGTTTCTCCGCTTCATTCAAGGATTTAACCCACGCACGAGCCGGTTCGAGCCAAGACATGCCTTTGTCTTCAATTTCGTGGATTTTCTCTTTTAGCTCTACTCTCTGGTCGAGCATTTTTTGTTTTTGCGCGGCATATTCTTCTGACGTGATTACTTCGTCGAGATAAGCAGAAAGTAATTTGTCGAGTTTTATTTCAATGTCGGCTAAATCAATTTTTAAATTTTCAACGAACACCTTACTATCCTCTCTTGCTTTCTGCTCGTCCTTGTCCAAATCGCGCAAAACTTTCTCCGTATCTTGGCTCGGCAAAGAAATTTTTTGAAGAAAACTTTTCACTTGTTCGGTTAGTAATTCTTCGCGGACATATTTTTGTGAACACATTTCGCGTTTCTTGGTACAACGATAATAGTTGTGTCCTTTCTGAGTTTCAGCAGTAATCGCACATTTACATTCTCCGCAGGTGAGTAGTCCGCGAAATGGGAAAAAGTTTTCTGCTTTTCTGGTCATAATATGTCCGCGATCTTTCATAACTTCCTGACACCTATCAAAAAGTTTCTTAGAAATTAACGGCTCGTGCGAGCCCTGATACGTCTCGCCCTTGAACTCAAAAATTCCATAGTAGAAAGTGCTTTTTAATATTCTCTGGACACAGGAAACTGCAAGAACATTGCCTTTGTAGCTCCGCAGTCCGAGGTCTTTCAAAGCTCTCGCGATTTGTTTCAAGGTATATTTACCTGTGGCATATAGTTCAAAACCTTTACGGACTAGCGGAGCTTTCTCAACATCAAGGTCAATATCTCGTGTTTTATGATTATTCGTATATCCAAGTGGGGCAAAGCTAGGCCAGATACCTTTACGAAGTTTTGCTCTATGTCCACGTTTGATATTTTCACTCAAATTATCTACATAATACTTGCTTTGTCCAAAGGCAATGTTCAGCATGAATTTTCCTTGCGGCGTATTCTCAAACCAGTGGGTAGGAAATTTCAAATCCTTAATCTTTCCTGTGTCCAAGAGATAGATAATCTGTCCTCCGTCTATGGAATTTCTGGCGAGACGATCCGGATTCCAAGAAAGTATTCCATCTGCTTTCCCTGCTTCTAAAAATGACAACATTTCTGCGAATTTCATTCGCCCAGGTTCTTTTGCAGTTTTGGCCTCGCAGAGCGAGGCAACAATTTCAAGTTTTTCTTTGGCGGCAAATTCTCGCAATTCAGAAACTTGAGACTCAATGCTTCTGACTTGTCGTTCCTCACTTTCCGTACTTTTTCTCGCATAAATTATGTATTTCATAGTTTTGTAGTTAAAAAATTGATGAAAAAATTTCTTTTGCCCTTCATTGATAAATCCTTTTCCTTTTTGCCAAAAAAGCCCTTTCAAATCCTAGCCGAGCGGCGCGTTCCGCGCCGCGAGGTTGAGCTTTCTTTCTTGCAAAATTCCAATTGGCGGTGTATTCTGAAAATAGCTCGAACGTATTTCGCCGCCGAAGGCGGCGTGGTTGGCGGGCAGAAATCCGAGCGGCTCCGCCGCGAACATTCCAAACTGCCAAAGAACCTGAAAACAAATCGGCTCGAACCATATTTTGTAAGGGCAAAAGAAATTTTTTCATAATGATGTTATGAGTCAAACTAATTTTAGAAAAGTTATACTTGCGACCCTCATCATTTTAATTATCGCCGTAGTGGCTTATTTTTTTATTGCGATTACAGCAACCGAGAAACAACCACTACCATCTAATGCCCCGGAGCAGGGATCAAGACCTCTTGCTTCCACTACTACAAACTCTTCGCCAGAAATTAGTCTTTTAAGCAATAAATCAGAATATACTCTGGGTGAGGAAGTTATTGTCGACATCGTAAACCATTTGGGGAAAGATATTTATGTACCAACTACTTGCGGAAGTGTTCCCTATTTGTTTCTACAGAAAAAAGCGGGTTCCGTATGGAAATCATATGATCCATTTCCGACTAAAGACTGCGATAGAGCGATACCATTCTTCAAATTTATCTCAGCGCCACAACAAAATAATCGATTTACTATCAATCTAACTGTATATGAACGAGGTGGTAGCTATTCTTTTAGAGCTTCCCCTGGAACTTATCGGTTAGAAATGAATTACACAACTCATCAGAATCCGACTTTGTTGGGCGCAGATCCAACCTTTGTTCAGATTTTTTCAAATGAGTTTGTCTTATCTAGATAATAAATTCTCTTGTGTTCAGAATTCGGATTGTGCCTCCGTTATTTCCTACGAATCGCCTGACGGCGTGACTCCTGGCAAAACACTAATTTCCTGCCGAAATAAATACTATCCATTAGATGAACAAAATGGAGAGGCACTAGCTTCCGATGCTGGTTATACACCTCAGCGATGTGGATGTGTATTGCCTGAATCCCGTTGTGCAGTGAGTAATCAGTAGGAAATCTGTCATCGATTCCCGCCAAAGAAAAACTTGAAATTGTTAATGTTCGCGGCGGAGCCGCTCGGATTTCTGCCCGCCAACCACGCCGCCTTCGGCGGCGAAATACGTTCGAGCTATTTTCAGAATACACCGCCAGTTAGGAAATGAAGTTATTGGCTCGCCAGCCGTTTTTCTTGGAAATTTCAAGCCGTTTTGAATTCAGTGAGGCCAAAAGCAGGCTTTTCCAAATCTTTTATGAGATACTTTATCTACACAAGGAAATCTACGGATAGCGGATAGCGGATAGCGGATAGCGAAGAACGACAAGTGATGTCTCTTGAATCGCAACTTTCTGAATTGAAAGAATTTGTCGCCAAAGAAAAATCGGATATTTTCAAACAAACACACCCAATTCATAACGTGCTTAAACTATGAAACTACGAAACCGTATTTTCAAGATCGTTTCTCTGATCCCGCGTGGCTCTGTTACAACCTATAAAGCAATCGCCGACGCAGTAAAAATCAAAAATTCCCGCCTCATCGGATCAATCCTCCACACAAACACGGATCCGAAAAATGTTCCGTGTCATAGAGTTATCCGAAGCGACGGAGGGATCGCGGATGGATACGCTTTTGGTGGCGCGCCGGCGCAACGGAAAAAACTTGAAAACGAAGACATTACATTTACGAATGATCGCGTGGCTGTGCGGAAACATTTCTGGCAACCCGAGCGCTTCTCAAACTCTCCTCAACTGCCGCAATCCGCACCCGAGTTGACACGACCGTATCGGGATTAAGGGAAATTGAATCAATCCCCTGCTCCACTAAAAACTCGGCAAAATCAGGAAAGTCGGACGGCGCCTGGCCGCAAATGCCGACTTTCTTTTTTTTCTTATGAACTTTTTTGATAACGTCTTGTATCATCTGTTTTACCGCGATATTCCGCTCATCGTAAATGTGCGACACTAAATCAGAATCGCGATCAACTCCTAGCACAAGCTGTGTCAAGTCGTTTGAGCCGATTGAAAATCCGTCAAACAGCTCGGCAAATTCCTCGGCCAAAATCACATTTGATGGAATTTCGCACATCACATACACTTTAATACGATCTTTAACTATCTCCTTCTCGCTTTTCATGACCCCGGTTTCGTGAAGTAATGCGATAACTTTTTCCCCCTCATCTATAGTGCGGCAAAACGGAATCATTACAGAGATGTTCACAAGCCCCATCACATTCCGCACACGATTAATCGCTTCGCACTCCAACACAAAGGCCGGACGAAACCGTTCATCGTAGTAACGAGACGCTCCGCGCCAGCCGAGCATCGGATTCTCTTCATGAGGTTCATATGCCTCGCCGCCCAAAAGATTCGCGTACTCATTGGATTTGAAGTCTGAAAAACGCACAATCACCTCGCGAGGATAAAACGCCGCCGCAATCCGCCCTATGCCAAGCGAGAGCTTGTGAATATAATACTCGGCTTTGTCCGCATAGCCGTAGGTAAGTTCTGCGATCTTGCGAAATACAGGTTCTGGAAGTTTTGCGGTTTTATAATCTAAAAGCGCGAGCGGATGCGCCTTTACAGAATTTGCGATGATAAACTCAAGCCGCGCGAGTCCTACCCCGTCGTTTGGAATCTGCGCGTAGTCAAAAACAATATCTGGATCAGCCACGTTCATCATAATTTTTGTCTTTGTCGGCTTCTGCACTCCGATATCAATGCGTTTCACTTCAAAAGGAATCACGCCTTCGTAAACATTCCCATGTTCACCCTCGGCGCAGGATATTGTAACAATCATTCCGGTTTTCAAGATCTGCGTTGCATTCCCTGTGCCTACAACACACGGAAGCCCGAGTTCCCGAGAAACAATCGCCGCGTGCGATGTGCGGCCGCCAGAGTTTGTAACAATTGCGGCGGCATTTTTCATGATTGGCTCCCAATCCGGATCGGTAATTTCTGTGACTAACACTTCTCCACTTTGAAACTGGCCGATATCCTGCACATCCATAATAAGACGCACGGCGCCGGTAGCTATTTTTGAACCAACTGACGCACCGCGAACAAGCACCTTCCCTTTTTTATCGCTCAAAATATACTCTTCAATAATGTCTTTTGATTTTGAGGAATGGACGGTTTCGGGCCGCGCCTGAACGATGAACAATTTTTGTGTTCGCCCATCTTTTGCCCACTCTATGTCCATTGGCTGATGAGCTCCTCTTCGTTTACTGTAGTGATCCTCAATAATAAGCCCGGCGCGGGCAAGTTCTAAAATTTCATCATCAGTAAGGGCAAATTTCTTCTGATCCTCTTTTGTAACTTGTGTATCTTGAGTAGAAATGTTGTCTCCTATGCTATAGATAAGTTTACGCGCCTTTGAGCCAATAGTCTTCCCGACAATAGAACTAAATCCGCGAGCTAACGTTGGTTTGTGAACATAGTACTCGTCAGGATTTACGACCCCCTTCACAACATACTCGCCGAGTCCGTAAGCCGCGTCAATAACAATAATATCTTTGTGCCCGCTTTCTGTGTCAATTGTAAACATTACGCCAGAGGCCGCTTGATCCGAACGCACCATCTCCTGAATTCCGACCGAGAGATATACATTAAAATGGTCAAAGCCCTTGTCAACACGATACGAAATCGCGCGGTCTGTAAAGAGCGAGGCAAGGCATTTTTTAGTGGCCTCAAGCACAGAGTAATTGCCTTTAATATTTAAGTATGTCTCCTGCTGGCCTGCAAAAGATGCGTCCGGCAAATCCTCCGCAGTTGCGGAAGAACGCACAGCAACGTCGCGTCCGCCAAGTTTCTCATACGCGAGAATTATTTCCTCTTCCAGTTGTTTTGGGAATTCAGAGCTTAATATGAGCTCCCTCACAGCCAGCCCGCGCTCTTTCAAGTTTTCCATGTCGCCGGTATCAAGTCCTGTCAGCGTCTCTTTGATTTTATCCGGAAGACGATTATTTTGTACAAAATACTGATACCCTTCGGCTGTAATCGCAAAACCGTTTGGCACGTTCACGCCTTTTTTTGTGAGATACCTGTACATCTCGCCTAAAGATGCGTTCTTACCGCCGACAATAGGCACATCTTTTATTGAGAGTTCGGAAAAAAACTTTATGTAGGCCATAATAAAAATTAAAAGTTAAAAATTCAAAAGTGCAAAGCGCAAAATTTCTTGAACTCTTAACTTATATTTTATGTACTTTAATTAAATTCGCGCCTCCAATTCCCACAGGCTGGCCGGAAACAAGCACAATATAATCTCCGTTTCGCGCAATACCGCTCTCTTTTGCTTTCAAAACAGCGGCGGTAATCAATGAATCAATGGAACGAAATTTCGGCAGAAGAAAAGGAATAACGCCCCAGGAAAGAACAAGTTGTCGCTGAATCTCCGCGCTGTCGCATGTAACAATAATCGGAATCGGCGGACGAAAACGAGAAATGGAGCGGGCAGTGTGCCCGGAAATTGTGGTTACTAATATGAGCCGCGCTGATACTTCGCTCGCGAGAGCGCAGGCGGCCCTCGCAATGGCATCTTCTTTATCGGATGGCTCGCTGTATGAGGGCAGAGGCATGTCATCGTAACGCGACTCTTCAACCTCGTGAATAATTTTTACCATGGTTTCCGCGGCAAGCGCTGGATATTTTCCAAACGCAGTCTCTCCGGAAAGCATGAGAGCATCCGCGTGATCAACGACCGCGCCTGCAACATCGCTCGCTTCTGCCCGGGTTGGACGAGGATTCCGCATCATAGAATCAAGCATCTGGGTTGCCACAATCACAGGTTTCCCCCGCTCCACGCATTTGCCGATAATCTCTTTCTGAATAAGCGGCACGCGCGAGGCGTCTATTTCCAGCCCCAAGTCACCGCGCGCTATCATAACGCCGTCAGATGCATCAATAATTTCATCAATATGATCAAGAGCCAGAGCGCGTTCAATTTTTGCGATTATAAACGGCGGCGTGTCCCGATCCCCGGCCTCATGGCTCAAAATACGCCGTAAATGCGTAATGTCATCGGCTTTGCAGACAAAAGAAAGCGCGACACAGTCAACCTTGAGCTTTACGCCAAACCGCGCATCATCTTTGTCTTTATCTGTGATAGTTTCTCCGCCGATGTTTTTGCCTGGTATGTTGATGCCTTTATGAGAACCGACTGCCCCTCCCACCAAAACTCGCGCTGTAATCAAATTTGCGCGAACATGATGAACCGAGAGTTCAACAAGCCCGTCATCAATTAAAATGGTATCTCCTTTGGCAACGCTTTTTGCAAGATCGCATTGCAAAGGAACTAATTTGCCTCTACCCTCATATGTGGAAAGAGCGGAGAGCAGTCCATCCTCTTTTACTAAAATAACTTCCTCTCCGCTTGTAAGTTCTACGGGTCTTGCAAGCGAACCAACGCGTAATTTCGGCCCCTGAAGATCCTGCATGATCGCAAGAGGTAAAGACAGCTCGTCAGAGATTTTACGCAAATTTTCAATAAGAAGCCTGTGATGTTCGTGAGATCCGTGGCTGAAGTTCAGCCGCGCAACGCGCATGCCGGAAATAATGAGCTCGCGCAGAACTTCGCGCGATTCAGAAGACGGCCCGATTGTGCAGACAATTTTTGTATTTGTGAAACGTTTGATTAAAGATTTATGCCGTATACGCGCAATTGACATAAAAGAAGAGATATGCTATAGTCGCTCGTTTATCGCTAATTAAAAGGATATGGACGGTTAAAATTTTCAAATCGCGCATCATCCTTTTTTGTCAAATTCATGAAAAAAATTCTTAGCCTTTTGCTCATTTCTATGAGCATTATATCGGTTTCAGGATTCATTGTAAAGCAAAGCGCAAGCTCGGAAACGCGCGTGTATAAGTCCGGCGACGTTCTCCAAATAAACGGCGAAACTATTGCGGTAGTCGCAAACGGCACATCTCTTGAACTTATTACAGTTAACGCCGACAACAAGCTGAAAAAAATCTCGGAAGCGATTCCGCGCGGGGACGGCATTGAACCGCAATCGGTGGTCGTGAAATCAGAGGGCGGACGGGCTGTTGCCTATGTTGCCTCCGGAGCCGCGATCCAAAAATATGATCTTCGCGATCCTCACTGGCCTTCGCTTTTGCTCTCGGTTGATTCGCCAATAGGCTACGCGCGCGATATTGACGCGAGAGAAACTGGCAACCTGTTTCTTATTGCGGGCGACAAAGGAGTATATGAATTTGAAGGAACAAACTTCAATAAAATCCGCGAACTGTGGAAAAGCACTGCTTACGGGGTTAAAATAAACGAACAAGGCGATGTTGCCGTTAACGGTTCAGAAGAAGCTCTGGTAATCGCGCATGATGGAAGCGCGCAATTTGTTACACCGGTATCGCACAATGATCCAAAAACCGCGCATCCGCACATCACCTCATCTGGCACGGGTTTTATCGGAGATGATGGTGGAGTGAGGAAACTCGGTTCCAGCGCAATTTTCAAAAATAATTCAGGATTCGGATATTCGCTTGATGCTGAAGGCGACACAATTTACTTTGCAAACGGCTGGGGCGTATATGCTCTTAACGGCGCGCTTGAAGAACTCAATTTTCAAACAATTAACACGATCGGCGGTTGGACGCGGGGAGTAAAATCATTTTCAGCGAACGGAAAAAGGTTAATCTTGGTGTTTGCAAGCGATCGCATCTACTTGCTTGACGATGGGCTCGCTGTTCTTGATGTATATCAATATCAACCGATGAAGAATGTAAAAACGCTCGCGCTGGATTCAGACCCGACAGGAAGTGAAGCGGCGCGTAAATCTCCTCCTCGCCAGCCGCTTTCGGCGCGCGTTTCAAAAGCGCCTGTTGCGCCGGGAGAAATCATCCGCGTTTATGCAACAGGCTATTATCCGGGCGAGCCGCTGATTCTTGAAGCAGGATCGGTCATCAACTCTCCGGATCAACTGGGAAACATTGTTGTAAACAATAAAAACTTTGTTGAGCGAACGGTTGCGGACGGAAGCGGAAATCAGGTTTTTGAACATGTGGTAATACAGGAACAGGCATCATATCCTATGATGATAAACATTCGGGTTGCCGGCGAAAATTCTAAATTGCACTACAGCGTCGCTTTACAAGTACAATCACCGACACCGCCTGCGCCTGTTCCCCCTTCAATAACAACTCTTGCGGTACACACCGAAATCGTTAAAGAAATTGAAACAACCAGAGAAGTTACAGAGGAACAAAAAGACGGAAAGACGATTATCCATGAGATTATTCGCAGTATAGAGCGGCTTGTTGAGAGCGCAATCGCTGATCTTGAAATAAAAAACAACGCCATTTCTATTGTACGCGCGGGAATCCCTAAAAACACCTATATCCGCTGGAAAAATTTGGATACTGTAACGCACACTGTGAGCTCAATTGAAACGCCTGACAAGACAATCGCATTCGCAAGCCCTGCGTTAAAGCAAAACGAAACGTATCAGTTTAAGTTTACTCTAACAGGAACTTATAAATATACGATTGACGGAGATAAAAATAAGGTATATGAAATTGTCGTGCAGTAAAATTATCTAAAAGAATAAAGAAAACAAAACCTCGGCAAAACGCCGGGGTTTATTGTTTTTTTAGCAGATGCTTCTTGACGAATAATGAACAGGACTTTACAATGGAAACCATAAGTAATCAAAATATGCCAAACTCAAATACTCCAAAAGACGTATTCTCTCACCTTCTTGCGATCATCACACTCTATATCGGCGTTGTAAGCGTCATCGCTCTCCTGTTTCAATGCATAAACACGCTATTCCCCGATCGTCTGGACACATTCTACTACGATCCGTCGCTCGAAATTATCAGAAGATCTGCCGCATCGCTGATTGTGGTGTGGCCAGCGCACATTCTCATGTCGTGGATTATCGGGCGCGACATGCGCGCGCATACGGAAAAACGAGGGATGGCTATAAGAAAATGGCTTATATATCTTACAATTTTTGCCGCGGCGCTCACAATTATTATTGATCTTATAACTCTACTATATAACTTTCTTGGCGGAGAATTGACACTCCGATTCGCCCTGAAAGTGCTTGTCGTGCTCATTGTGGCAAGCGGGATATTCGGGTATCACCTCTTTGACATTCGCCGCGATGATGCGCGTGATTCTCTTCGCCCAAAACAACTCGCGTGGTTGGTATCGGCTCTTCTCATCGTCGCGATCGGCGCAAGTTTTTTTATAATCGGAAGCCCGGCGGGAATTCGCGCGCGAAAATTTGACGAACAGCGCCTGCAAAATCTTCAGTTGATCCAAAGTGAAATCACTAATTACTGGAGCCAAAAAGAAAATCTTCCAACAGTGCTTGATGATCTCAAAGACAGCATATCGGGTTTTTCTCCGCCGAACGATCCGGAAACAGGCAAGGAATACGAATACGAGCCAACCGGCCCATTGTCTTTTAATCTCTGCGCGATTTTCAGAACAAAAACACAGGAACGAAACGACGACAAAAAAATCTCCCCGCCTGCCGCGCGATTCTATGATCCTTATCAGCAAAACTGGTCGCATGATGTCGGGCGAGTCTGCTTTGCGAGGTCTATTGATCCGGAACGATACGGAAAACCATGAAACGGCGTATGCTGAATCCAAACCAAAAACCGAGCCCAATTAAGGACTCGGTCTTTTTTTATATCGGTAAATTCTAGTAGTCCATCCCCATACCTCCACCCATGCCCATGCCTCCTCCGTGCGGCATCTTCTCATCTTTCTTCTCCGGCTCGTCAGTAACAACAGCTTCGGTAATAAGGAACATGGAAGCCACAGACGCCGCGTTCTGAAGAGCAGAGCGTGTAACTTTTGTAGGATCAATAATGCCTGCTTTCACTAAATCAGTGTACTGATTTTTCAAGGCATCATACCCCATACTGCCGGAAAGTTTCTTCACCTCTTCGGCAACAACAGCGCCGTCTTTGCCTGCGTTAATCGCAATCTGGCGAATCGGCTCTTCAAGCGCGCGCTTCACAATTGAAACGCCGATCATCTCGTCCGCATCGTCAAGCAATATCTTATCAAGAATCGGAATGGCGCGAAGAAGCGCAACTCCGCCTCCTGCCACAATTCCTTCCTCAACAGCCGCTTTTGTCGCGGCAAGAGCGTCTTCAATGCGATCCTTTTTCTCCTTCATCTCTGTCTCTGTCGCGGCGCCAACTTTGATGACAGCAACACCGCCTGCAAGTTTCGCGAGCCGCTCCTGCAGTTTATCGCGATCAAAATCTGAATCAACATCATCAAGCTCTTTTCTGATTTGCAGAATGCGATCCTTAATCGCTTTCTGATCCCCAAGACCGCCAATAATCGTTGTCGTTTCTTTTGTCGCAATCACTTTTGCGGATCGTCCGAGGTCATCAATTGTCGCTTTATCAAGCTTCAGACCAATCTCCTCTGAAATCACTTTACCACCGGTCAAGACAGCAATATCTCGTAACATCTCTTTGCGCCGATCGCCAAAACCCGGGGCTTTTACGCCAAGCGCGTTAAACGTGCCGCGTATCTTGTTTACGACAAACGTCGCAAGCGCGTCTCCTTCAATCTCCTCTGCGATAATTACGAGCTCTTTTTTGCCTGATTGCGCCAAACTTTCAAGAAGCGGCAAAACGCTCTGGATTGAGGAAACTTTTTGATCTGTAATTAAAATGTATGGGTTCTGCAATTCCGCAACCATTCTGTCGGCGTTCGTTACCATGTATGGAGACACATATCCTTTGTCAAACTGCATTCCCTCAACAACCTCCTTTTCAATGCCGAAACTCTGGGATTCCTCAACAGTGATAACTCCGTCTTTTCCAACTTCTGCCATTGCCTCTGCGATGACTTTGCCGATATCCGGATCATTTGCTGAAATTGAGGCAACTTGGGTGATTTCTTCTTTACCCGCAATTTGTTTTGAAATTTGCTTCAGCAGTTCAACAACTTTTTCAACCGCTTTGTCCATACCGCGCTTAACTGCCTGCGCATTTGCTCCGGCTGTGATATTTTTGATGCCGGCGTGAATCATGCTTTGTGCTAAAAGCGTTGCGGTTGTGGTTCCATCGCCCGCAACATCGCTTGTGCGAGTCGCCGCCTGCTTTACGAGTTGCGCTCCGACGTTTTGCACCTTATCGGACAACTCTATTTCTTTTGCAACAGTAACGCCGTCTTTGGTGATTGTCGGATCACCATATCCTTTGTCTAAAACAACGGTTCGCCCTTTAGGCCCAAGCGTTACTTTAACTGCGTTTGCCAGCGCGTCAACTCCTTTCTTAAGAGAGCTCCGCGCAATTTCGTCAAAAAGAATCTGTTTTGCCATAAGTTATCTTTGTCGCCTTATGCTGTAAAATTTATCATGAAAAAAATTTCACAACTCAAGCGCATTTAGAAATAAAATTACTCAACGATCGCTAAAATGTCAGACGCGGAAATAACAAGGTACTCAACTTCTTTTCCGCCCTCTTCAACCTTTACCTCGTTCGGAGCGTATTTGGTGAAGAGTATAGTTTGGCCGACCTTGACGCCAATTGGCTCGCGCACTCCGTTCTCAAGGAGTTTGCCGGGGCCCGCCGCAATTACCTCTCCTTGTTCAGGACGATCTTTGTCAACAGTGTCCGGAAGGACGATACCGGATTTCGTGATATCCTGCTTGCTTTTCGCTTTCACGATAACGCGATCGTTTAAGGGAATCAGCTTTGGCATAGACAAAACTTCGTATAAATATGCGCGCGATCGGGGTTTTTTGATATTGCCTCCGAAGCGCCCATACTCACGAGCTAGTTAATTTAAGTAATAGAAAATCTTAGAACAAAAATTAGCAGTTGTCAAGAGAGAATGCTAAATTAAAATGACCAAAACGCGAAGATTTGGTCATTGATATTAAATCTGGAGGCACGGACGGGAGTTGCACCCGTGTACACGGTTTTGCAGACCGCTGCCTAGCTACTCGGCCACCGCGCCCTACATATAGGCGCATTATAACAGTGGAGACTTAAAAAAGCAATTAGTAGATTTCAACAATTGTATACTTTACACCGCGCTCAATCGCCTCTTCGCGCGTCTCTACCCAAATGTCAATGCGGCTTCCGAATCGCTGGTGCATACGATCGTGCACAACAAACACTTTGCCGCCATAGAGTTCCGGGAGACGAAATCGTGTGCCAAACTGAAGAAAATTCGCCGCGGCGATTCCATCCCTTACTTTCGTCCCGTTTGCTGTAATAAAAGGAGTGTCGTCGGTTTGATCAGGCGTTGAGGAATAAAATGTGATAAGCCGTTTCTCTATTCTCCTCGGAGCGCGGCTTTCAGCGCTAGGAAGCTTGGGGAATTCCTCCAAATCTGCGGCAGACGCTCTATGCCATCTGCTCGGAAACTCTGCTAGCACGAGCGTAATCGCTAGAAATAAGCCTAAAAATCGCCTTTGTTTTTGTGCCATAGTTTGCAGAAATTAAAAATCCTCTATCGTTCTGGACAATAAAGGATTTTATAGTAAACGGGCTACTATAGCACAAAGAATAGTTTGAGTCAATGGTGGCGGGGACGACGGGATTCGAACCCGCGATCTTCTGCGTGACAGGCAGACGCTTTAAGCCAGCTAAGCTACGCCCCCAATGTTTAGCATGCTATCACGCTAATTAAAGCTCCGTCAACAACATAGGCTCTTTTGTGTGCCAATCCGTAATCCCCTCATAATACGCGGCGACTTTAAGCAAAATCGTTTCGCCCAACTGCGGACCGATGATCTGCATACCGATCGGAAGATTTTCGTGATTGAAGCCGCATGGAATGGAAATAGCAGGAAGCCCGGCCAAGGAAACCGGAACAGAGAAAATGTCTTCCAAATACATCGCAAGCGGGTCGTTTTCTTTGGAACCGATCTTGAAGGCGACGTCCGGAGCAGTTGGCGTAATAATCACGTCAACTTCCCGAAATGCGCGCTTAAAATTGTCAATAATCAGTGTTCGTACTTTCTGCGCCTTTTTGTAATAGGCATCATAGTAACCGCTTGAGAGCGCGTAAGTGCCGATCATTATGCGGCGTTTTGCCTCTTGCCCAAAACCTGCTCCACGGGATTTATAATATACGTCAATAAGATCTTCGGCGTCTGAATGTTTTGAAAATCCGTATCGTATCCCGTCAAATCGCCCTAAGTTAGAACTCACTTCAGACGGCGTTACAATATAATATACCGCAATGCCATACTGACTGTGCGGAAGCGAAATCTCTTTCACAATCGCGCCTTCTTTTTCAAGAATTCTGACTGCGCCCTTAACCGCATTCAAAACCTCTTTGTTCAACCCTTCAATAAAGTATTCTTTTGGGATTCCGATCCTGACGCCATTTAATCGCGGCTCTGCTATCGCTTTCAGATAGTCGCGCGAGTCGCATGAAAGCGTGGTTGCGTCTTTTGGATCGCGCCCGGCAAGCGCTGACAAAAGATACGCCGCGTCTTCCACTCTTTTTGTTAGAAACCCCGGCACGTCGGTTGATGAAGTCATCGCGATAAGCCCATAGCGCGAGCATAATCCATAGGTCGGCTTAAGTCCTACAAGTCCGCAGTACGAGGCGGGCTGGCGTATGGAGCCGCCGGTGTCTGTACCAAGAGCGTACACAGCCATGCCGGAAACAACAGCCGCGGCCGATCCGCCCGAGGAGCCACCGGGAACGCGTGTTAAGTCCCATGGATTTCGCGTTGTCCAAAAAGCGGAATTTTCTGTTGATGAACCATGCGCGAACTCATCAAGGTTCGTTTTCCCAAGCATCACAAAATCGCGCGCGCGCAGGAGTTCAATCACGGTTGCGTCAAAAGGCGGCACATAATTTTCCAAAATTCGAGAGGCGGCGGTTGTTTTCACCCCGCGCGTTGCGATGTTATCTTTGATCGCCGCGGGAAGCCCTGCAAGAAGACCAATCTTCTCGCCGCACGCAATTTTTTCGTCCACCGCGCGAGCCTGATCCAACGCAGATTTAGCTGTAACAGTTAAAAACGCGCAGATTTTTTGATCAAACTTTTCAATGCGTTCCAGATACTGTTTTGTAAGTTCAGTGGCGGAGAATTCTTTGCTGATTAGCTTATTATGAAGATGTCGGATCATAAAAAAATCAAAACACGCTCTTCACCTTTACACCTCGGTCTTCAGTGTCAGGCGCCTGCGCTATCAGTTCGTCCTTTAGATTACACTCCTCAACTATATCCTCACGGAATATGTTTGAAAGCCCTGTTACCTGCGAGGTGATAGAGACGTCATCTGTATCCACCTCATTTAATTTTGCGATATAGTCCAAAATAGAGGAAAGCTCTCCGGCATATCGTTCCAACTCATCGTCGGTAAGGCTGATGCGGGCAAGCTCTGCGATTTTTTGAACTTCGGATTTGGTCATAAATAATTTGAGATTATCCTACTTGGCTTATTCTTTTTTGACAAGCCGTACAAACTCCCCCTCATCAATAATTTTAACGCCGAGCTTCTTCGCTTTATCATATTTTGACCCTGGATATTTGCCGGAAACGAGATAATCCGTACTTGCTGAAACCAACGAGCCGACAACGCCGCCTTTTGCGATAACCATATCTTTTGCTTCGTCGCGCGTAATGGAAGAAAGCGCGCCTGTAAACACAAACGATTTTCCTGAAAGACCATCATCATTCAATATTTCCAGTTCAACTCCGCAATCATTCAGCCTCTGTATCAATTTTTGATTGCGCTCGTCATGAAACCACTCAAACGCGCTCTCTACGGCTTTTGGACCAAAATCCGGAATCGCCATAAGCTCCTCCTTTGATATTTTGCCAAGAGCTTCCCAAAATGCCGGAAGCGAGCGCGCGCCGGAATCACGCGCAAACTCGCCAAACCTCTGCGCCATACGCTCGCCGATATGCGGAATGCCGAGCGCGTACAAAAATTTAGCAACCTGAACCCGCCGCGATCGCGCGATTGACGCAAGGAGATTATCGGCGCTTTTTTCTCCGAAGCCTGTAAGTTGCGCTATGTCTGCTTTTTCCAGGAAGAAAATATCCGCCGCGTCCGCAATCAATCCTTCATCAATAAACCGCACAATGATTTTCTCGCCCATCCCGTCAATGTTCATTGCGCGCTTGGAAACAAAATGCGCGATTGCTTCAATGACCCGCGCGGAACACCGCTTATTCGCGCAAAAGTGGAGCATACTTTCTCCGGAGCGTTCAATTCGCGCAACGCTCCCGCAGGATGGGCATAGCTTGTCAATTATAAACCGGGAAGAATTTTTTCGCCGAAACCGCGGGAGCACTTTCACAACTTCCGGAATAATGTCGCCGGCTTTCCTGATAATCACGGTGTCGCCAATCCGCGCGTCAAGCGCATTAATACGCTGTTGATTATGGAGCGTTGCGCGGGACACAGTAGTGCCGGCGACTTTTACCGGCTTAAAATGAGCAACCGGAGTCAGCCGCCCTAAACGCCCCACCTGCACTATAATGTCTTCAATCACTGTTGTTGTTTCCTCCGGAGAAAACTTGTACGCGAGCGCAAACCGCGGCGCTTTGCCGGTGTATCCGAGAATTTCTTGATATCGACGCTTGTTTACTTTAATAACAACCCCGTCAACAAGATATGAAAGATTATCATGTTGTTTCTCCCATGATTTGAGAAAATCAAAAACTTGACCCAATGTTTTACAATGCCGAAAATTTGGTTCAACCTTAAACCCCAGCGCTTTTAAGAGCATGAGCTCGCTTTTCTGATCATCTATAAGCCAATCGCGCTTTTGCCATGCGATATCATAAATAAACGAATCAAGTTTGCGGGACGCTGTGATCGCGGAGTCAAGCTGACGAATTGAGCCGGCCGCGGCATTTCTTGGATTTGCAAACAAGATCTGTCCCTCTTTCTCATTTTCACGATTAATGCGGGCAAATTCCTCTTTTGGCATCCAAATCTCGCCTTCAACAACAATATCCTCCGGCTTTTTCAGTATCAGCGGCACGCTCCAGATGGTTTTTATATTTTGCGTAACATTCTCGCCGAGAACCCCGTCTCCGCGAGTTGCGGCGCTTTTCAGCGCTCCATTTTCATAAGTGAGCGCAATGTGAAGTCCGTCAATTTTAAGTTCACAAATATAATCAAGATCGCTTGCGGAAATTAAAACATCCTCTTTTTGAAGAATTTTGATATTGCGCTCTTCCCAGTCGCGCGCCTCATCAAAAGAAAATGCGTCCGTGAGCGACCACTGACGCACTTTGTGTATCACTTTTGAAAATTTCGGAAGCGGCTGACCTGAAACTCGTTGTGTAGGCGAGTCTGGCGTTATAAACTCCGGATACTTCTGCTCCAATTTCTTAAGCTCGTGTTTTAACGCGTCCCATGCCGCATCTGAAATTTCCGGCGCGTCTTTCACGTGATAGAGATAACCGTGATAAGCGATCTCACGACGCAATTGTTCAATACGTTTTTTGGCTTCATTTTTAGTCATCTACTTAGACAGCGACTCATTTGAAAATAGCACATAATCCCAAATGTCCGAAGCCGGATTATCTTCTGTCGGAAGCGCGCTCACGACTTTAAGCGCCTGACGGTTGGAATTCGCATCATCCTCGCCGGTCGCGACCACTTCAACAAAGCCAGGAATGCACTGCGCCGGATTATTGGTTGCGACATCGCAGATAGAATTTACGTCTTGGAAAAGCTGTATCTTAAGCCCTAAACGTTCCTCTGGCTGAAGAAGACGAATGCGAATAATGCCAAGATAATCATTTGGCGCGGGCGGCGCAGTTCCAATATTGCATAATGAATCCTCCCCGAAAAGATCCCCGCATGGAAAATCAAGCCAAGCAACGCCATCTATAACGCCATCGCCAGAGTCGGTCAAGAGACGCTTTAGTGGAGTTAAAAGAGTGTTTGAACTATCATCCCACGAGATAAACGTAACTTCAAGCTGATCGCTGGATTTCACTCCGATGATTTTTAATGTATCAATCCAATACGAACTGTACGGCGCGTTATCCTTATCGTTCGGCTCAAAAATATTCAGCGTGAGCGCCTGATTTTTTGCGATGTCAAACCGCAATGCCTCGGCGCCGAACTTTACCTCAAGAGTTTTAACGTCCGTATAGCACGCTTCGTCCACCGCATCCGCGCCATCGCAATTAAAGTTGTAGCCAAAATTATTTGCGATGTCAAACCCGAGTATGGTTTTAATATCGGAAACTGTTTTTCCTTCCGCAAACGCGCGGTTCAGAATGAATAATATATTCTCAACTCCGCTTTCAGCCCGATACAGTGCAACCGAAGCGCGCTGTACATTCGCTGATTTTTTCAGTTCTAGAATCGTAAGGGTTGTGAGAAGCGCGGCGGTAATAGACATCACCGCAATTGCGGAAAGAGCAAAGGCGATGATGCTACCCCTATCATTGAACACATTTATTTTGCATTTTGAATTTTGCATTTTGAATTAAGAATTAGTAGTTCCTCAAACTCACTGACGTCTGTATATTAATCATTTGCGGATCTGATATTTTGAGGTCCTGCGCGCTCCACAAAATCGTAACCAAAGGAATTTTAACCGCGCTTTCGGTAATTGGAGTTATGTATACTGCGAAACGCGTAATTTTAATTTCAGGGGAACTTAACATTTCAGGCGCGCTCATGCCAATAACCTCTTTATAAAGAGCTCCGGATAGAGCGTCAACATAATATCGTATGCGCTCTCCGTCTTTTGTCGCGATATGAAGCTCGGTTTGCGGATTGGCCGGCTTTGGATATGGGTAAAAGAGAGAGGCCGGATTATCATCATAAAAAATCTGTCCCCCTTGAATTTCAGCCGATATTCTATCCAGCCAAAACCGCGACTCTGAAAAAATCTTCTGGCTGTTCAGGTTCGCCTGCTGGATGCGGGTGATGGAACCCCAAAGCGACATGCCGATCCCGACGACAAGCACAAATAAACTTGAGGCAACAAGTAACTCAATTAAAGTAAAACCGCGATAATATCTCAAAGTGGAGTGGCTCATATTACTCGTTAATCTAATCCCAATTATATAAATAACTTGTCATCACAGCTTCGCGAAGCGCCTGCCCTTGATACCATTGTACGCGCGAGGTAACTTTCACGCCGATTTGTTCATCTGATGGCGCCGTATCGCATAGACCGTTAGCCTTAACGAGCGTAGTTGTGCTACACATTATCGGATCAAACTCAAACATACGATAAAATTTTGTTAATTGAGATCCCGGAATAACTCCCACCAAACCGGCGTCGCCGTATAATCCGCTTGCCGGATCATGCGCCATCTGACAGTTTTTATTCACCGTAACGCACGTCGTCATTGTATATGTAACCTCCTCAAACTGAAACTCTCCTTGAAAAACGCCTCCCTGAAGAACCGTCTTCAGAAGCGCACTTGTCATTTCAAATCCCTGGTTCCATGTCCGCCCATTCAAAAAATTTTCATCCCGCATATTCCGCACCGCTTCAAGCCCTTCGCGCGCCAAGTGAGAAGCGATCAAAAAATCGCCGCTGAACGCAGTTTGAGTAAACAACCCAACACTCCCAGCGAGCATTGCGCCAAGTCCAATTGAAAAAATGGTTAAGACAATAATAACTTCAATGAGGGTGATGCCTTGATTATTGGTTTTCGTTGACATACATTTGCCCTGTTACCGAATTAATGATTACGCGATCTTTCACTGATGGGTCTTTTATACTTGCAAATTCAATGCCAATTTCTTGAACCGTGGGGACCATCAAACTCACGTCAGAAATACCATCATAATAAGTGATGTCTCCACGCGGCGTGGCAAAAAAAATAGTCTGCGGCAACCCCAGAGCGCCAATCAAAACATTGTCAAAATAAAGCGATATAGAAATATCTTGATCTAATATCTCCCCAGCGCCAAATTCCTCGGTTCCGCTATCATATCGTTTTGGCGTGGTTCCTGCGTATAAATCGCCATATAACTGTTCTTTATAGAAAAACTCACTGCCGGAGAGAAGCAAAACAAAAAATATACCATAGCCGTTTGGAACGTCCAGCGCTCCGTCTCCGTTCTCATCCTTAAACACCTTGCCTGACACGGCCAAATTCCTTGCATACTGGAGCGCGCCATAGAACTCGCGAGCCGTCTTCTGAACTGTCCGGTCATTGCGCTGAAAGCCCAAATTTACCACGGTAAACGTCGTCATAATCGCGATGATTGAAACCGTAACGAGCATTTCAATAAGCGTAAAAGCGCGGGACATAAAAAAACGCAAAGTTAAAAGTTCGCGAGCTTCATATACCAAAGAACTATTTCTCTTCCCCACATCATCCCGACAATCGTTGAAGTAGTCAAAAATACGCCAAAAGGGATTTGACTTTTCATAGTTTGACGGCGAAGGAGAACGAGCGGCAGAGTTATTACTGTTCCGAGAATATATGCAAACATAAGAACCGCTACAATAACTGGCCAACCGAGCATTAGTCCAATCAAAAACCCCAAACGAATATCGCCTCCGCCGATCCAACGGCCTTTAGAAACAAGAAATTGAGCGAGAAAAAATCCGGAGGCGGCGAGCGCAGAGACTAGATAACTTGTAATTGGCAGGTTGTGGTTTATGGTTTGTATGAAAAAAACGATACCAATAACCGGAATGCTTATTGAATCAGGGATAAGCATATAGCGAAGATCGTAGGCGAAGATGACAAGCAAGATGCAGACGAAGAGATAATACGAAATTATCGCGCCGTAATCAGTAACGAGTAACGAATAACGAGTAAAGGGAAAAATAAACGCAATTCCGGTTAATAATTCCACAAGCGGATACTGCCATGAGATGCGCTTATGACAATCCCGACACCGCCCGCGAAGCATCGCAAAACTCACAAGCGGAATCAGATCGTGCCAAAGTAAGCGATGATCGCAGAGAGGACACGCGGAGCGATCGTTCACGATCGGCTTTTTTTCGTGCAGGCGATACACGAGGGCGTTTATGAAACTGCCGATGGATAATCCAAGCGCGAAAAGAAAAAGTTTAACCATGAAAAATTCAAAGTTACTCGCACTCACCGACGAATATCCCTTTTTCAGTCGCGCAGTACACTCCAGAGCTGGTGAAAGCGCCAAACGCGGATGGGATGCTAAACTGAACTCCGTATTCAGCGCCGGAAGAGCTATAGAAAAATTGCGACGATTCTAACGCCAAAACGCCATTATACACAACGGATCCGGAGCAAGTAATTCCTTCTCCTAAAAATCCTTCTTGTTCTCCAGCGTTTCGTGAAAGGCATAAACTGCGCGCGTCGCTTCCTCCAATCAGAACTTTCTCAATTTTTGGATAGCCCCCGCGTTCCGCAAAATACGCGGAGAGCCCTGCGCGAATCGCGGAAATTTCCACAAGAGCAACTGCCGCATCCTCTTTTTTGCGCATCGCTCCTTCGCGCAAAATAATTCCAAGAAGAAGCGCGAGGATTATTACGAAAAAAATGCCGGTTTTAATGGAGATGAAATTCATAGTAACAACAAGAAGTATAGCATAATTATTTTGAAAACAAAAAATCCCTCAAAAGGGGATTATTGTTGATGCTTGGCGTAAGAATCCTCTCCTCTTTCAAAGATAACTGCGCGACTTTTCCGTTTTTAATTCCTTTAGGCACTTTCACAACATCCACACCTTTTTCATTCAAAAATTGGTATAGCTCGTGTCTGACATTCTCATCTAACAGGAATTTACACTTTGAGGAGAACATACTCGGAGCCCTTGGTTAAATCAGCCGCATAAGAAAGCGCGGCTTTTACATGCGCTATTGTTAAAGAAGGGAAGGCATCTAAAATTTCTTTTACCGAAGCTCCGTTTTCCAGCATTTCTAAAATCTGCCAAACCATAACGCGAGTTCCTTTAATTACTGGTTTGCCGTGGCATATGTCTGGATTCGCAATAATATAATTGTTGATAGTAACGGTACGCATAACACCTTCATAATACCACCGCCCATCGCGCACCGTCAACCGCGCGCGGGCAAAAATAAAACCCCTCCTAGTTTTATAGAAGGGGTTTATAACTGTTCCAACACTGCTAGATATTCAGACCGTGCGATTCCTAAAACGCGCAAATTATTTCTGATGATAAAAATGGGAATATCGCGATCAGCGGGAAACACCACCGGACGCTTCAAATCCTGCCGATCATATATGCGATGATCTCCTTTTTGCCGAACAAACTGGCACCCTGTATATAACACAAATTTTTCAAATTTTTTCCAGTGAATTGGTTGAATGCGCGGCATAGAGTTATGCGGGAATGGCTATGCGCACTTCTTGAGGTTCATGTGAAATCACCACAGGCGGCATCCATTGTTTTCTTACTCTCGTCCACCCAAATTCTCGGAGCACCTCTTCCAATGTTCCCTTACGAACAGTTTCTTCAAAAAAAATCTCTACCACCTCCCTGAAACGTTTCCTCACCTCGTCGTACGTATCCCCGGACGTTGATATGTCTAATGCTGGCGTATGAGCGATAAAATACTCTCCCTCCTTAAAGATAGAAACAGGGAGTTTAGTTGTAAATTTTAACTTTGTCATGGTGATAATTCTTTGCATAGTTTTTAAACTCAATATCACACTTTTTATGCACACGAATAACATCCTGCAGATTGTTGATTGCCTCTGTAAATGTCTCTCCTTCCGCATGACATCCTTGCAAAAGCGAACACTCCGCAAAATATCCACCTTCTGCCATCGGTTCTATGCTAATTGGATAAATTTCTACTTTCTGTTCCATAGTGATGCACAGTATACCACCGCCCCTTCCGCGCCGTCAACCGCCGCCCGCGCATTGCGGGATCGGGGCAAAAACAAAACCCCTCCCATGGGCGGAGAGGGGTTTTCATTGCAAACTGCAATAACAATAAATAAATTAAGACGCTGTCGTACCTTGATAACACAAAGTATTAATAGCTGTATCATCGCAGTCTGGCACATCTGCAGCTATCCCAGGACAATCTGTAGCTAGACCATTTATTACTATCGGCGCATTCACCCAAGCTGATGTATTTGTGGCACCGTCCAAACCCTGATCCCTAACAGCGCCAGCTCCTGTATCTTCTAACCTAGTACCAGAAATTATATAGGTAGTTCTATTGTTAGCTCCTGCTATATTATTCACATAATAGCAATATGCTCCAGTGGCTGGTCTTGGATGTGTAGGGGCATTAGCGCCACTAATATCAGGTGGAAGTATGGTTGGATATAATCCGTCAGCTGTACCAGCGGCTGACGCTTCAATTGAAGCTCTCATTTGAGCTAAATCAGCCACTATCTTTCCATCCCGCGCCTTTGCTCTTGCTCCGCTAAAATTAACTGCCCCTATCGTTGCTAGAATGGCGATGATACCGATCACCACTAGCAACTCAATAAGGGTGAATCCGGATTCACTCTTAATAAATTTTTTGATTTTCGTTTTCATTTAGGTATCACCTCCTTTCATCTCGGTAAGATATGTGGTTATCTGTTATCCACAATTACAATGCAGATAGTATAGCACAAAACAAAATGCGGGTACAAAAATTTTCGTCTATTCACAACTTCTGCTTACTGATAATGATTGTTGATATCAATAATCTCAACCGTTTTTGAATCGCGAAAGATAAAAATTGCCCTATATTTATCGTCAATGCGAAAGCTGAAAATTTTCATCTCCTTCGGTTCTAGTAGTTCGGTATGCAAACTGGGATGACGCCAACTGCTTATGAATAATTTCTTCTGTTTTGTAAACTTCTTGAAAAGACGACGCGCTCTTAGATAACGCTCCAAATCCTGGTGCATGGGCAATATCTCCATAGAATCATTGAAAATACGTTGAGCGCTTTAATCCTTTTTCAAAACTTTTGAGGAACCGCTCGGTATATTTTCCGGTCTTCCGAAAAGCCGCAATTACATTCCGAGCATTTTTTATCGGCGGCGACGCTGGCTGTAACTCATCAATATCAGCGTCTTTAATTTCTTCCAGAAAAACGAGCACCACCTTTCTCGGTTGGGAAATTTTTGGGATGATAAAGCGCGACTGAAAAACGCCATTTTTATACAATCCAGGAATCGCGAGCGGCATTGTTACTTTATTTTTGAGTGTTGCTGGCATATTGGTATCATTATAACAAAATTACTGTTAAAATCAAATTAGACCGCCTGGCTTGCCTGAAACATCGGCATCATGATGGAAATCACAAGAAACCCGACAGCACCTCCCATTAAAAGCATGATCACAGGCTCAATAATTTTCGTGATGTTTTCAACGGTGTTTGTAACTTCTTTTGTGTAGAAATTCCCGATTTTGTCAAACACCTGATCCACTTTGCCTGTCTGCTCGCCGATTGCCGTCATTTGGGTCAGCATGTCCGGAACTAGATACGGATACTTCGCGAACACTGAACCTATGGTGTTGCCGTCTTTCACGGCCTCTGCGGTTTCTTTTAGCATCGCCTGATAATGGACGTTCCCGACAACAGACGACGTGATTTGAATCGCCTCGGTTAATGGCACTCCGCCGATAATCAAAAGCGCCAGACTTTTTGTCATGCGCACGAGATATGTTTTCTGAACAAGATTAGGCCCGAAATTCGGAATGAGCATCACAGCGCGGTGCCAGAGGTTCCGTCCTGTTTTGTTTTTTGTGACCAACAGACGAAATCCGACAACAGCGCCGACAATTCCTGTAAGGATAAGGTACCAAAAATTCTTAATTGTATCAGAGGTAAAGATAAGAAATCTGGTAGTTATCGGAAGCGGAATGCCGCTTTCAACGAGCATAGCGGTTAATTTAGGGATAACGAAAATCATCATGATAAACCCCATCAATAAAATCGCTGTGAGAATAAATATCGGATATGTCATTGCGCCTTTAATTTTTGAGCGAAACTCGTAATCTTTTTCCTGCTGGTCCGCGAGATAATCCAGAACTTCGTTAAATTTTCCGCTGGCCTCTCCGCTTTTGATCATATAAATGTAGAAATCGCCGAACACCGAACTGTAACGAGCGAGCGCGTCGGAACATTTCATGCCCTCGTTCACGTTCTCATACACATCAGATAAAATTTCGCGCATTTTCAAATTTTTCATCTGCTGGGTTGAAATAATTTTCAGCGCCTGGACGATCGGAATGTCAGAAGAGATCATAAGAGAAAGCTGGCGGTAGAATGCAACCATATCTTTGACAGTAACGCGCTCAAGAAATTTCAGCCGCAGAGCGGTTTTTGTCTTTAGTTCGGAAAGACGCGCTACTGTAAATCCTTTTTCTTCAATAAGCGCAATAGCCTCTGTTTTTGTAAGCGCTTCAACAATCCCTTTTATAACCGCGCCCTGATTATTCAGCGCTTCGTAAGAGAAATTCATAAGTTATCGTATCATTTGTTTAACCATCTCCGGATGCTCTGCTTCAGAAAGCGCCTCGTCAAGCCGTATTTCGCCGCTTTCAACAAGACGCGCCAACCCCCGCTCAAATGGCGCCGCATCGTCAACCTTAAGATTATATAACATAGAACGTACTTGATCTAAATTGCCGGCGCTTATCATATGGGGCACAAGTTCAGTGTTTGGCAGAAATTCATAAACAAGCGCGCGCCCGCCGCCGATTTTGTGAATCAGCTTTTGCGATAAAACAGAGAGAAGAGATTCGGAAAGAATGCGCCTGGCGCGAACCGTCTCATACGAAGGCACGCGACTCAAAAAATTAACAAGCGCGCCAACTGCGGAAGATGCGTTCATAACAACAAGAGCGCTTTTCCCGACCTCCAAAAGTTCTAAAAGACGAGTTACGACCAGTTCGTCAGTTATCTGATCTAAAAAGACCATGTCTATGTCGCCAGTCACGGCAAGTTGCAGACCCTGGTTATATGAGGCGACATCTTTCCCGACCTCGCGCTGTTCAATAATGCAGACATTGCTCGCGAAAAGCCGTTCAATTGGGGATTCAAGCGTCATTATATAACGCGACGGTCCGTTTTTATTCAATGTATTGATAATAGCGGTTGTTGTCGTGCTTTTTCCGGAATCATGAATGCCGCTTACAATTGTAAGCCCTGTTTTCTCCCGAGAAACCCGATCAAGATATGGCGGCAAAAGCAAGTCTGAAATAGTGTCGGCGCACTGCGGAATGTAACGGAACGCAAGCGAATACACCCCCTTTTGCCGATACGCATGCGCTCGGAAACGAAGCACTTTGTTAAATGTCCGAACAAGCACAGCCTCGCCTTCCTTTTCAAGCGCAAGACGATCCTCCTCCAGAAGAAACGAACTCATTATTGTTTCAATCCATTCCGAGGTCATCGCGGCTTCATTGTCCATGACAAAAAGAGAGCCTTCTTTCCTCATAACAGGAGGAGAGCCGACTGTGAAATGGACTCCAGATCCGCCGTCTTTTGCGACAGCCGTTAAAATATGATTTAAAAGTATAGTGTCGGTTGACAACATGGACCTAATAGTTACGAGTTAACGGAACGCAGTATATGACGCACCTTGTCAACAACCTCGTTTGGCGTGAAATGCGCTTTGATGAGATACCCCTTTGCGCCAAGCGACAAAGCCTCGTTTATATAATCTTTTTCGTTTAAGTTCGTAAGCATCAAAACAGGAATTCCGGCTGTCTTCTCGTTTGAGCGGATGCGTTTCAACACCTGCACGCCGTTTATGTCCGGCAGAATGATGTCAAGCAGTATAAGATCAGGAGAAAATTTTTCTATTCTCTTCAGAGCCTCTTCTCCAAGCTCTACAGCCTCAACCTCAAATCCGTCCTCGCGCGACATTTTATCAACATACATTTTAGACAAAAACCGATCGTCTTCCACTAAAAGAATTTTTGCCATATCAAGCGCGCGCAATAGATTAATTCCACCTAAACTAACTTATCGCGCGATCGTTAGAAATTAAAATTCAATATTACTCATCCTCTTTCGTAACCGCAAACACCTGTTCATAAGTCGTAATGCCCATAAGCGCTTTAATGAGCCCGTCCTGTTTCATGTTGACAAAATTCTGCTCGCGCAGGACCGCGTCAATGTCATCCTGTTTCATTCCGCTTGTCATTGTCTTTTTTAGTCCCCTTGTATTCTCAATCACCTCGTTGATGGAGGTACGCCCTTTTAATCCGGTATGAGCGCACTTGGCGCAACCCTTTCCGTGATAAAACGTCGGACGATCAAGGTTAACTGTCCCATACTGCTTGAACACCTCTTTAGAAATTTTTGACAACTCTTTCGTGATCACTACTTTCAACTCATCTGTGATCTCGGCCTCCTCTTTACAATCCGCGCAAATTTTCCGGACAAGCCTTTGCGCGATCAGCACATTTAAGGTTGTCGCTATAAGATACGGTTCAACTTTCATATCAATCAATCGCGGAATGGATTCTATGGCGCTGTTTGTGTGAAGCGTTGAAAAAACAACATGCCCTGTCATTGCGGCATGAATCGCGAGTTCCGCTGTTTCAAGATCGCGAATCTCGCCAACTAAAATCACATTCGGATCTTGCCGAAGAAGCGCCCGAAGCCCGGAGGCAAATGTAAAACCGACATTCGGATGAATCTGGGACTGGTTAATGCCGGGAAGACGATATTCAATAGGATCCTCAAGTGTTGATATGTTAATCTCCTCGCGATTCACCAGACTTAAAGCGGAAAAAAGTGTTAGTGATTTTCCGCTTCCAGTCGGGCCGGTAACGAGCACCATGCCGTTTGGTTTCCTGATATTCCTAAGAAGAAGATCAAGATTCCGCGAACGATACCCAAGATCAGCCATGTTCGGCGGTTTCCCACCGGTATCCAAAACCCGCATCACAACTTTTTCATGATCCTGGAGCGGGAGAGTGGAAACGCGAAACTCAACATCGCGATCAGTAAGCGAAAGCCGTATGCGCCCGTCTTGCGGAATGCGCGTCTCGTCAATTTTCAAGTTTGCCATCACCTTCACGCGCGCGATAAGCGCGTCATGCACATACAAAGGAAGGGTGATGGTCTGCGCGAGCGATCCGTCAATACGGTATCGGACTCTTGTTTTATCATCCAACGGTTCAATATGAATATCCGACGCTTTTCCCTCAACCGCGTGCCGCAGAATCACAGTTACCATCTTTGCAACCGGAGCGTGCTTTATAACTTCCTCTAATGATTCGCCAGTTTCCGAGTTCTGTGCACGGTCTTTTGGTTTGAAGCGTTCTTCTGCGGATTTAAGAGCCTGACCAACTTCTTCTGTGATATTGGCGTACTGTCTTAGAACAAAATCCAGCCCTTCCGGAGACACGAACACATACTGAATTTTCACATTCTGCTCGCGGCCTATATACCGGAGAGCTTCACGCGCGTTTAAGTCCAGAAGATCAACCATTCCCACAGTCAGGAGACGCGTCTCGGGATCAAATTCAATCGCCGCCATTTTGTAATTCTTTGCAAGCTGATCTTGGATAATTGTCAACACCTCCCGCTTGATCGTCTTCCCAACAAGATCAATAAAAGGCACGCCCAGCACCTCTGATTGCGCTTGATACCAATCGCGAGTTTCAACAGTTCCTGACACCCGGATCACTTCCGCAAGCGATGTGTTTGTATCTCTCGCTTTCTTTTTCAAAACAGCATACTGTTCATCGGTTAGTTTCCCCGCATTCATTAAAATTGTTCCAATGTCATTGGAGATTGACATGAAGTAAAGTTATCCTTCTATCTCTTTAAGAGCCAGCCCGATCGAGACCGTGAACATGGCCCCAAGTTCAAGAAGAGCGTCTTTCAAATCCGGCGGTGTTTCTATTTTATACCACGGATTTCCCATATAAATAGGAATATGGAACGTTGTTTGTAAAAAGTCGCTCAAACCCGCCATGCATGAACCGCCCCCGGAGAGAACGATCTTTCCCAGCGACCGATTGCGCGATTTATACAAATCAATACTGTACTGAATTTCATTAATAACCGGCGCAAAGGAGAGTTCAATGATTTCCGTGATCATGCGCATATCTTCAGCTGACTTCCGATCAAAAACTCCTACGTCCCGCTTAAACTGCTCGGCGCGTTCTATCGCAATATGCATATTCTTTGCAATGGCCGCTGTTATGGAATCTCCACCGACGTCAATACTGCGTATAATAATCGGCGCCTGACGCTCTGTGATTATAATATCAGTTGCGACAGCTCCGATGTCAAGGAAAAGTATGGAAGAATCATCGCGCTTATCCATGAGAGCTCTTATAAATGCAAATGATTCTGTTTCCAGACTTAATAAATTTAAACCGGCGATTTTGAAAATATCAACGTATTTCTTTACAAGCCTTCTAGGCGCTGCGGTTAACAACACATCTGCGGTTTTATTTCCCGCTCCGTCAAATAATTGAGAATTCTTTGGTTCCTCCTCTTTAAGCTCTTTATCCGTATCTCCAAATTGCGTTTTCTCTTTTTTCGCAGGCGCCGCGTCTTCTGTTGTCAGCATCTTCCAATCAAGGATCACATCTTCTAATTGCATAGGCACAAATTTCCGCGCTTCAATTTTAATATTTTCATCAAGAAGTTCCGGATGTTCAACTGAAACGTTGATAACGGAGCTAAAGACGTCAAAATTATGCAACGCAGACACGACGCTTTTACTTGTAAATCCGGCTTCTTTGGAAATCTTCGCGATAATTGAAGCCGATGTTTGTATGATCTCTTCTGTGCGGCCGCTCCCAACCCTGCGATTGCGTTCGGCGAATCCGTAATTTTTCAATCGCGGCTTTCCATCAGTCTTCTCAAGCTCTATAATTTTAACACTAGAGCTACCTATATCAATGCCCAAATACGATGTTGGTTTTTTTGAAAATAAACCCATTGGAAAACTTGTTTTAGAGCTACCGAGTTTATATTGACATTAGCGGTTCGCTCCTGTTAGAATACGTTTGTAACGTACAAGTATAGCATATGGTCAATTCATATGACAAGTTTACAGCTAACTTCAAAAAAGTTATTCAACGCGCGGCTTGGGTATCGTTGAACGACGTTAAAAATGTGATTACCGCAGAACACCTGCTCTTTGGAATCATGTCGGTGCCGGAGTCTGTCGCGTATGATCTCTTAAAAGAATCAGGCGTATTGACGGCGATTGAGGAACTTTTGAAAACTGCTCCAGCCAAAGCTCCATTTTTTCAAATCAGCCGGCAGGTTGCCTATGGAGATGCGCTGAACCTTTCAATGGGCGAGGACGCGATTCAGGCGCTTGAAAAAGCCGCTGACATAGCGCTTTCCCGCGCATCTTCACATATTGGCACAGAACATCTCTTAAACGCGCTTTTAGAACTTGAAACGCCGATGCTCATCCGTGCCATCAAACAATCCCCGGTAAACGTTACCGATTTCAAACATTCTGTTGACAAAGCGCTCCGCACAGAAAAAGTTAAAACCAACGCTCGGGTTCGCGCTCCGATCCCGGCTCGCGTTCTACCGCTTGATAAGTATGAGGAAGGAGAAAGCGTGATTGAAAAAAAAATCCGCAAGGAAGAACTTATCCCCACTCCAGCTCTTGATCACTTCACGATTGATCTCACGAGTAAAAAATTTCAGGAACACGTGGAGCCGGTTATCGGCCGCGAAAAAGAAATTGAACGGATAATACACATTCTTTCGCGTAAAGAAAAAAATAACCCGCTTCTTCTTGGAGAGCCGGGCGTCGGGAAAACAGCGATTGTTGAAGGGTTAGCGGAGCGTATCGCGCGCGGCGCGGTGCCGTCCATACTTTCAGGCCGACGGATTCTGCGGCTTGATCTAAACGCGGTTGTTGCGGGAACAATCTATAGAGGCGAATTTGAACAAAGAATCAAACATATAATTGACGAAATTTTAACCCAGGACGATGTCGTCTTATTTATTGATGAAATTCACAATCTTGTCGGCGCCGGTTCCGCATCAGGGTCGCTCGACGCCGCAAATATCTTAAAACCATACCTTGCACGCGGAGAAATTTCATGCATCGGCGCAACCACGCTTGCAGAATACAAAGCGCACTTTGAAAACGATGCTACTCTTGAGCGCAGATTCCAAACGATCACAGTTGAAGAGCCGAACGTTGAGGAAACAATCGCAATTCTAATGGGAGTCAAAAAACGACTGGGCTCCTTTCACCGCATTGACATCACCGACGAAGCGATTAAAGAGGCGGTTTTCCTTGCTGAACGCTTTTTCCCGCACAAATTTTTTCCGGACAAAGCCATTGATCTTGTTGACGAAGCCGCATCGCGCATAAAAGTGCGCTTTGCAAAAGACACGTTCGGAAAAGACATCAGAACCATTAAAGATAAATTAAAAGAATTGGGAACGGAAAAGGAAACAGCGGTCCGAAAAGAAGACTTCGCGCGAGCGGTTTCCTTGAAAAATAAGGGCAATAATCTTATTGTAACTCTCCGGGAGCTAAAAGAAAAACGAAACGCACACGCTCCAGCCTACGGCATACTCGCGAAAGATGAGATTATCCGTGTTGTTATGGATATGATTCGCGTGCCGTTTTTAGAAAAAGGAACGATAGACGCCTCGCACCTGTTAAACCTTGAATCCATTTTAGAAAAACGCGTGCTCGGGCAGTATAACGCGATCCGTCAAATTGGAAAAACTATCCGGCGCGCGCAAGCCGGGCTCTCGGACCCGAAACGCCCGCTTGCCTCATTCATTTTTTTAGGTCCATCCGGAGTCGGTAAAACCGAAACCGCAAAAGCGATTGCGGAAGAAATATTTAAAGACAGAAACGCGCTCGTCCGTATCAATATGTCCGAATTTCAGGAAAGCTTTAATGTTTCAAAACTAATCGGCGCTCCAGCTGGATATGTAGGTTACAGGGAGAGTAACCAACTTGCCGATAAAGTGCGGCAAAAACCATACTGCGTCGTCCTTTTTGATGAAATGGAAAAAGCGCACCCGGACGTGTTTAATCTGTTGTTGCAAGTGCTTGATGACGGATATCTATTAGACGCAACAGGGCGTCACATCAATTTCAAAAATACGATTATCATTTTCACATCAAACATCGGACTTGAACGATTTAATCATGTGCAACAAATAGGATTTGCGGCGCGAGGAGCCGATCAGAAACAACAACTGAAGAATCAGTTTGAGCTTGTTAAAGCCAATATTCTGGAAGAACTCTACAACACCTTCAGAGTTGAATTCTTAAATAGAATTGACAAAATTCTTGTATTTGAACCGCTCGGAGAGCAAATTGTCGCCGATATTGTGCGGCTTAACATTTTACATCTTAATAGTCGGCTGAAGGAACGCAGAATTACTGTTACTCTTTCAACAGGCGCGCAGAAACTTCTTGCAAAAGAAAGTTTTTCTCCGGACGATGGGGCGCGGAGCGTGCGCCGCCTGATTCAGGAAAAAGTGGAAGAACCTCTAGTTGAAAAATTACTGAAGGGAGAGATACGCGAGGGGGAGATGGTTTCAGTTAACGTAAATGGGAAAAGGATTACTTTACAGAAAAACTTAAATAATGAAACTACTGCGGTTTCTTCTTGATGCAATTTTCCCTATCTCCTGCTTATCATGCAAAACGAATGGGACATATCTTTGCGCCGCGTGCATAAAACAGATTCCGCGCGAAACTGGAATTCTGTACAGTTCAAACTCAATTCCATCATTTTCAATGACAAAAAAAAGCCCTCGGCCGTATGGCGGGGGCTTTTGCGGTATCATCCCGACAGTGAGTTATAAAAATACTGTTGCGCAAAAAGCGATTCATCTGCTGAAATACAGCCGCATACGCGCGCTTGCAAAACCTTTGGGCGAATTGCTTGGCGAACGCGTGACGCAGTTCATTCGCGCGAACCCGAAAAATTGGCTCATTGTTCCTGTTCCTCTCCACGCTCGTAAACTGCGTTCGCGAGGATTTAATCAAAACGATCTTTTAGCAGAGGCCGCTTTTGCTGGCAGTAACATTTCCATTGCAATTAAAAAACAAAATCCCTTAAAACGAATACGAGACACTAAAAGTCAAACCGAGTTAAATGGAACAAAACGTCTTTTGAATGTTAAAAACAGTTTTGCCGTTACTAATATCGGCGCGATACAAGGACGTTCTATCATTCTTATTGATGACGTCGCAACAACTGGCGCAACGATTTTGTCCGCTGGAAATGCGCTTATAGACGGAGGCGCCAGCGAGGTTTGGGAGGCGGTTGTGGCAAGAGATTAACTTATTTTAGAAACAGCGCGTTGCCCGTCCTTTCAAGGAGTGATATAGTTAAAAAATGGAAAACTTATAAACCGTTTCTGGACGATGACATCTTAGATAAAGATGGTATACTGAAGCTGACGCATGACGCTTTGCAGACACACAAAGAGGTTTTATAAATGACGCGAACCTATGTTCAACAAAATCCGATCATGGTGGCAAAATATAAACGAAAATTATAAACGGATTATTTTGAGCGTTCTATTTGGCATTACTGTGATTATTTTAGCGTACGGAATTTATTACGTTTTCTTTCGCGCGCAGTTTCCTTCTGCAACTCGCGAGCCAATTGAAAGACAACCAACCGGGACACTCCCGCCTACAACAGATATACGAGAAATTTTACGCGAACGCGGCATACAAGTTGGTGAGGAAAAACCGACTCTTCCTATAAGCGGAGAAGTAACGTTGCCCGACATAATCGCTGAAGGAGGAAAAACTCTTGCAGTGCCTGCGATCTACAGCGGCGCGGATTCGGTAACTTTGGATCCTGAAGGCAATATCGCCTATTACAGCGAATCGGAAGGGAAATTCTACACTATAGACAGCTCGGGACGAATTATAGAAAAATCGTCCGCTGTTTTTAAAAACGTCTCTGATGTTTCATGGTCGCCGAATGGAGACGGAGCGATCCTGGAATTTCCAGACGGAACCAACTTTTTTTATGACTTTGCTCGCGAGCGCGCATTTACTCTACCTAAAGAAGCGCAAGACTTCAGCTTTTCTAAAACAGGAGACGCGATCGCATACGAGTTTATCACTGAAAATCCTGACAACAACTGGCTCGTCGTCTCCGCCCCAACCGGAGAGGCTCCGCGCGCTGTTGAACATATCGGGGAGTCTAACACTGACGACATTGTTGTTGAATGGTCGCCAGATGATACAAAAGTCGCTTTTTTCCGAAGCAGTACAGGTCTTACGAGCGACGAGGTTCTATTGATCGGAAAAAATCAGGAAAATTTCAGTTCTCTAAAAGTTTCGGGCCAAGGATTTGATGGGTTATGGTCAGAGGACGGCGAGTTTATTCTTTATAACATCTACAACCCGGAAACAGGGTACAGGCCTGAACTTTGGATCACGCGCGGTAGTGACGATGATCTCGGAGTTGGAAATAAAAGTTTGGGACTACGGACTTGGGTTGACAAATGCGCGTTTTCCAATTCAGAAATCGCGTATTGCGCCGTGCCGTTATATCTTGAAGAAGGGAGCGGCATCTACAAAGATCTCGCGCAGACAGTGCCGGATACAATCTATAAAATAAATCTGCAAAACGGTTTTAAGGAAGAAATCGCCATTCCGACAAACTCGCTAGGGGTTTCGCTATACACGGCGAAAAAACTCATGCTTTCGCCTGACCTAAGCATATTATATCTGACAGACGCCAATGGAGGAGTGTACGAGATACGGCTGAAATGACCTATGACCAAACAATTACGAGACACCATCTTTACTTGTTCCGCCTGCGATGCGCAGTATCCAAAATGGGAAGGACGATGCCGCGGGTGCGGAAAATGGGGAACGGTGAGCGAATTACGAATTACGAATTACGAATTACGAAAAGATGCGACGGAAAAAGCACCGCCCGCTGAATTGATAGAGTTTAAAGCCATTGACGCAACTCGTTTTCCCCGCATAGAAACTGGTATCGGAGAATTTGACCGCGTGCTTGGAGGAGGGATCGTGCCTGGATCCCTTGTTTTAATTGGCGGGGCTCCGGGAATCGGAAAATCAACACTGCTTTTGCAGGCGCTTGCAAAAATTAAGCCGCCTATCCTCTATTTCTCTGGCGAGGAATCAGCCTCCCAAATCAAATCGCGCGCCGAGCGTTTGTCGCTTGGATCGCTTCCAATTCAGTTTGCGCAGGAAACAAACATAGAACGCGTCGCGGCAACGATTGACAAGGTCGCTCCAACTCTCACCATCATTGACTCAATCCAGACATTAAAATCCGAAGAGGTCGGCTCTCCAGCTGGAAGCATTAACCAAATCTCGGTATCATGCGCGAAGCTCATGGAAGCGGCAAAGCGGGGCAATCACTCTATTTTTATTATTGGACACATCACAAAGTCAGGCGTTGTTGCCGGCCCTAAAACCTTAGAACACTTAGTTGATACTGTATTGTATTTGGAAGGAGATAAGAATCATTTTTACAGATTGCTCCGCTCGGTAAAAAATCGGTTTGGCACGACGGATGAAGTGGGGGTTTTTGAGATGACTGATACTGGTATGGATGAGGTAAAAAACCCGTCGCTCGCGTTTATGGCTGATTTTGACGCAAGCGCTCCGGGCACTGTTACCACAGTTGTTATGGAAGGCACGCGCCCGTTTCTTGTTGAAATTCAGGCGTTAACCTCTAAAACATTTTTTGGCTATCCAAAACGCGCGACCTCCGGGTTCAAAAAATCGCGGCTTGAATTATTGATAGCGATTTTGAGCAAACGGCTCGGTTTGCGGTTGGGAGAACAAGATGTGTACTTGAATGTCGCCGGCGGATTAAAAATTGGCGAGCCAGCGGCGGACTTGGCGGCTGTTTGCGCCATAATTTCCTCGTTTCACGACAAACCACTCCCACCGAAAACGTGCGTATTTGGGGAAGTTGGCTTGGGCGGCGAGGTGCGTCCAGTAGCATTTATGGAGAAACGCGTCAGGGAAGCAGAACAGTTGGGGTTTGAACAAATTTTGTGTTCAGCTGTAAAAAACCTCGCGTCTTCGTCTAAAATAAAAATCACTCCAGTCAAAATGCTTAGTGAGTTGCGGTTCTAGAAAATATCAAACTTAAATATAACTTGACTTTATTTTAAGTATTAACTAAAATATAAGCATGGTTCCTGAAATTCCATCTAAAATCTACCAAAGAGACATAATACAGGAGATACTGCCTTATCTTGAAGATAAAGCGGCGATTATATTGCTAGGGAGCCGGCAGGTTGGGAAAACACATATTCTCTACTCACTATACAGCCATCTTTTGTCACAGCAGAACCAGGTGTATTATCTTGATCTGGAGGAAAGCCGATACGTTACACTGCTGAATAAAGGCGCTCAAGAACTAAATAATCTGCTCTCTGAAGCCGGCATAAATCTCAAGCAAAAAACTTTTGTGTTTATTGATGAAATTCAATACCTCGCGCGGCCGGCGAATTTTTTGAAACTCGCTGTTGACCATTTTCCACACTTAAAAATTATCGCTTCCGGCTCATCAACATTTGAAATAAAGAAAAAAACAGAAAAGGCGCTCGTCGGAAGAGCCCTGACGTTTGAGGTATTCGGATTGTCTTTTAAGGAATTTTTGCGTTTTAAGGAATATCAGTCCAGAGACGCGCCTGTTTTAACCGATATAAAGCGAGATGAGTTAAAAAATCTCTTTACAGAATTTGCGTTGTACGGCAGTTACCCTCAAATCGCCTTATTGGCGGAAAAGGGGAAAAAAGAAAAATACCTGTGGCAGATTATTGATACATACCTCAAAAAAGATATTAGGGATTTGGCTTATGTTCAAGAAATAGAAAAGTTCAACAAATTATTAGAAATACTGGCGAGCCAAACCGGACAACTCTTAAACGTCAATGAATTGGGAAGAACGTGCGCCCTGTCAGAGCAAACAGTAAAGCATTATCTCTTTGTTTTGGAAAATACCTATATCATTAAATTAGTGAGGCCTTTTTTTCAGAATAAACGGTCTGAATTATTCAAAACACCTAAAATTTACTTTTATGACAGCGGTTTGGCGCATCTCCTTTGGCTTAAAACAATCTCGCCGACATTAATGGGCAGTTTGTTTGAAACAGCTGTTTTTTCCGAAATCATCAAAAAATTCGGAAAAGAATCCGTAAATTTTTGGAGGACAAAAGATAAAAAAGAGATTGATTTTATTGTGCGGGATAAAAACAAACTTCTGCCCGTAGAGGCGAAGATAAATTTTGCGAAATTTAAACCAGCAACGATGAATTACTTTTGCAAACGCTATCACCTTGACGCATACAAAGTGGTAAGCATAGAGGGAGAGAGTATAAAAAAATTCGGCGCGTATCCGTGGGAGCTGTAGCGCAAAAAGAAAGGCGATCACTTGTTTCGTTTGTGATCGCCTAAAAAAATACAGAACATTATCTAGCCGCCTTGCCGCCCTTGTGTTGATGGACGACTAATGGACTCTCTCGGATTTCATGAGAGAATTTTTTGATCTATCCCGATGGCGTGCGTCGGTGTAGCCGCCACCGGTCAAGGGAGGTTAATCCTCCCTTATTTTACCTCCCGCATGATGAGGACGAATTCGCCTTTGGTGGGTAAGCTAATGACAACTCGTTTGCGACGATTGTCAAACGAAACTTCCCATGGATCGTGTCCTTTATACCACACCGAAGTGCTCGTTTTGATTTTTTCCCATGCCTTCTTTGGATCCGGGGCCTTAAAAAAAACGACTCCACGCGACCATTCCAGAAATCCATTAACTGGAATGTCTGCCAAAACCTTTTCATTGATCAGTATAAACATCCTCTTCATTTTCTCACCTCCTTTTCGTGAAAAAAATGCTCTGTATTTGTCCAAACCCTATAACTTCTTCTTCTTCTTCTTGTCAAGTTTGTAGAATAGACCAGGTCTATTTTTTCAATCAATCGTCAACTCTTTTAGTCCATCTTTAATTCTATATTCCGATCCCTCTAATACA